>Ga0209311_1000531_pt1 | contig 34503 bp, 20 predicted proteins | sample AD_UKC045_MetaG_FD_184417 | JGI IMG/M metagenome (GOLD analysis project Ga0209311, IMG submission 184417) | Active sludge microbial communities of municipal wastewater-treating anaerobic digesters from USA - AD_UKC045_MetaG (SPAdes) (version 2) | ecosystem: Engineered > Bioreactor > Anaerobic >... | reverse complement strand
CACCGACAACCACTACGCTGTGAATCCTTCCTACACAGGTATGCTTGGCTCCGGCAGGATCAACGCTTACGCGGCATTGCTGGCAGTCGATCCCACCCTGCCATCCTGCTCTATAACCTCTCCCGTCAATGGGACGGTTTTTGACCTCAACAGCAGCGTCACAGTCAACGTCACCGCCACCGACACGGATGGAACTATCACCGGGGTGGGATTCTACATCAACGACGTGCTGCAATACACTGATTCCAGCAGTCCCTATAGCTGGGTCTGGAACACCACCGGACTGAGCGGAGGCGCCTACACCATCAAAGCCGTGGCCACCGATAACAGCAGCCACACTGCTCAAGACCAGGTCAGCGTCACTCTGCTGGCTCCTCCCGACGAAGGTTTTGAGACAGGAAACTTCGGCGCCTATGCCTGGGTAAACAGCAGTGCAGTTCCCTGGACAGTGCAGAGCAGCGAGAAATTCAGCGGGACCTATGCGGCGAAGAGTGGAACGATCACCCATAATGGGACCACAACTATATCCTTGCCCGCAATTGTAAGCAGCTCTGGCAATATCAGCTTCTACTACAAGGTATCTTCCGAATCCACCTATGACTGGCTGCGCTTTTATATAGACGGAGTGCAGCAGGCTGAATGGTCCGGAACGGCTGGCTGGGCCGCGGCAAGCTATCCCGTGACCAGCGGTTCACGCACTTTCGCCTGGACCTATTCCAAGGACGGTTCTGTGTCCTCAGGCTCAGACTGTGCCTGGATCGACCACATAATCTTTCCCCCCATGGAAACCTACTATGCCCCGCCCCAAAACTTTGCCGCTACTGCCGGAAACGCTTTTGTGAGCCTGAGCTGGCAAGCTCCGGCATCGGGAACTCCCACCGGTTACAAGATCTACCGCAACAGCAGCCTGCTCACCACCGTGACAGGACTCAGCTACACGGACAACGCAGTGGTCAACGGCACAACCTATAGCTATTATCTGATTGCAGCTTATAGCGGAGGGAATTCAGATCCCACCCCCACGGTGCAGGCCACCCCAAACAACGTGGTTATCACGGAAGTGATCCTGGGCAGCGGGACTTCCAGCACCACCACCAGCACCGCATGTCCCGTCAATCAATACTATCGCAGTGTTCACGGCCAATCAGTTTATACCGCGGCAGAATTGAACGCTCAGGGGGTGTATGGACCGATTACCATAACCCATCTTGGCTTCAACATCACCGCCCTGCCCGCTCAAACGATGCCAAACTTCATCGTCCGTATTGGTCACACTAATGCAGGTAACGCGGCCAGTTGGACGACAGCTGCAAACCTGACCACCGTCTGGCAGTCGGCCTCCTACCTTCCCACCACCACCGGATGGAACATGTACACCCTCAACCCGCCCTTCCAGTGGAACGGGACCAGCAATATCGTGATTGATACGGGATTCGCCCAGATCGCATCCTGGAATCAAAGTGGAACCACCCAATACACCACCACTACTACCGGATACAGATACACCTGGAATGACGACTCAGACCAGACCAACGTCTTTAGCGGCGGCTCTACTTCCAACAACAGGCCCAATCTGAAACTGAGCCTGCAAGTGATAGCTTCCGATCCGCTGATCAATATCTCCCCCTCCACCATCGACTTTGGAGACGTGCAGATAGGCAGCCAGAGCACCCAGACCTTCACCATCCAGAACCCTGGCGCCGCCACGCTTTCCGGCACAATCACCACACCGCTGGGTTACACGGTGTCGGAAAACACCAGATCCAGCTTCTCGGACAGCTTCAGCTCCAGCCGCAACTCCTTGGGCTTCAGCGTGAACACTGGCCAGACCAAGAGCTACTCGCTCAGCTTCGATCCCACCGCGGTGCAAAGCTACAACGGCAACGTGGTGATCAACAGCAATGCCGTCAACAGCCCTACCGTCAATATCGCCGTAACCGGCGCGGGCTTCATTCCCCCCACTGTAACGCTCTCAACCCAGTCCATTCAGAGCAGCCTGCTGCCAGACGAAACGGACGCGCAGAGCTTCACGATCGGCAACAGCGGCAGCCAGACGCTCAATTATGAGTTTGTGCTAACTGAACAACGCCATGCCGGCAGAGCTTTAAGAACAGCCGGAGACCGTGATATCACAGGCAGCACGCTTACTCTCGACGCCCTCGATTACATCCCGGGCTCGACTCTGAATTGGACCTTCACCGTCACCAACGCCAGCCCCGACAACGAATGGCTTAAAGACGTCTATATCACCTTCCCCACCGGCGTCACCGTCAACAGCGCCACCAACTTTGTGGGTGGCTCAGGTGGAGATATGACACCCGATCTAACCAGTGGAAATGGCATTGCCATCCACTGGAATGGAATCGATGCCAACAATTGGGGTGTGGTGCGCAGCAATGAAAGTGCCGTCGCCACCGTCAATATCACCATTTCCGGAGCCTACAGCGGAGACCTGACCCTTCCCTACCAGATAAACGGAGACGTATATGGGGCAGAGCCTCACGTCCTCAACGGAAACATCATTCTCACACCTGGCTGGGTTCCTCTGGACTGGTTTGACCTCGCACCCAATTCGGGCAGCGTGGCCCCAGGCGGGTCAGTCCCCATCACGGCCTATTTCGATAGCGCGGCCCTCACTTCTGGCCAATATCTGGCCACCTTGCTGGTCAATTCCAACGATCCCGTTCATCCTCAGATGACCATCGACGTCACCCTCAACGTCCAGGATCCCAACCAGCCCCCGGAAATCATCCCTCCGGACGTGATCGCCTTTGCCAAAAACGACACTTATGTCGAGGATTTCTCGCCCTATGTCAGCGATCCGGACAGCGATCCCCTCAGCCTGCAGGCCAGTGGAAACTCTCATATCCAGATTGCGATCGACGGTCTCAGCGTCACCTTTAACGCGATCGATGGCTGGACTGGTCAGGAAGAAGTCACCTTCACCGTCTCGGATGGTGATCTGGAAGCCAGCGCGGTGGTGTATGTCTCATCCTACAACACGCCACCCACCATCGATCTGCCCGATGAGGGTTTCACCTTCACCCGCAACGGCAGCCTCACGGTTGACCTGGCACCATACGGAAACGACGCGGACGGAGATGAGCTTAGTATCGATTTCAGCGGAGATACCCATATAGACGTCCAACTCGACGGCAGTTCTGCCAACTTCAGTTCGATCGACGGCTGGGTAGGCAGCGAAATCATCACCTTCAGCGTCTTTGACGGCACAGACCAGACCAGCGACACGGTGGAGATCACCGTCACCAACAGCGCTCCAACGCTGGACCTTCCCGATAGCTGGAGCTTTGGCCATAATAGCTTCCTGGCAGTGGATATGGGACTGTATGGTGGAGACGATGATGGCGACGTCCTGGAACTCACCTGGATTGGCAACACCAACATCCTCATCATCCAGAACGGCCCCACGATCAGTCTCAGTTCTCCGGACGGCTGGGTTGGCACGGAAAACGTCACTTTCACCTTCAACGACGGCTATGCCCAGACCAGCGACACGGTGGAGATCATCGCCACCAACAGCGCTCCGGAGCTAACGCTTCCGGACGGATGGAGTCTGCCGCGTAATGGTACCCTCGAAGTGGATTTGGCTCCCTTTGTCACTGATTATGATGGAGACCCACTGATCTTCGGAACCAGTGGCACTACCAATGTCGAAACCAATTTCGACGGCAGCGTGGTCACCTTCTATGCCCCCAGCGGCTGGGTGGGCACCGAGACCGTTACCTTCGTCATCAACGACGGTATCGACTCAGGCACCGACACCGCGGAGATCACCGTCACCAACAGCGCTCCCGCCTTCAATCTTCCCACATCCTGGAGCTTCGATCAGGACACCGTAGGCATCCTTGATCTCAACGTCTATGCCTCTGATCCTGAAGCCGACGCGCTCAGCTATCAGTTCAGCGGCAACGTCCATATCGCCATCGGCATTGTGGATGGTATTCTCACCGCTACCCCGGACCCTGGATGGTATGGCACGGAAAGCATCACTATCACCGTCTCCGACGGCCTTTTGGAAGCCTCAGACAGCTGGGATATCATCGTGGAACAGGTGATCAGCGCTCTGGATACTCCCGTCGTGATCATCTCCATGACCGTCGGATCGGTGGTCCTGGATTGGCAGTCCGTGCCGGACGCCACGGAATATCTAATCTTAGCCTCGGCTGATCCCTACGGCATCTTCACCCAGATCGGCTCCAGCGTCACCAATCACTTCGAAACTCCCCTCACAGACGACATGGCCTTCTTCCAGGTCAAAGCGCTGTACGAGCCGGAAGCAAAATGAGCTAAACCTTCCTGCTGCCATTCCCTTGTAGCTCCTCAGTATCAACCACTGGGAGCCGGGAATCCAGCTCAGAATATCATCTACCCCCGCTGCTGTGGCATCGGGGTTTTTTTGTTGCACCGATTTCCGACACCACCTATCACTGACTTTAGTCGGTCGTAGCACTGACTTTAGTCGGTGCGTGACGATAATCCTATATGATTGTATGGTATTTGTTTATGGTCACATAATCAGTCGGGAGAAGTGCCGGCTGAGGAGCTTGTGCGACAATCAACCCCGCAGGGGTGAGTCAACGTCATAGCCCCTTGTGCAGCGTAGCGGAACGGGGGGACCAATACAGAGCCATCCTATAAGCTCCCCGGGAGCGGAATACGAGGAAACAGACCGGCCCGTAGAGTTATAACGTGTTTCACCCCCGAGGGGTTCAGGCTGGTTGGCATATCCTAACCCCCCGTTTCGCGAAGCTTCATGGGGGGCTATTACATTTAGACGCCCTTCCAGGGCTTCAAAGTGGCTATTATCGCACAGGCCCTGACGCAAGTGTTACCAATAATCCAACTGTCTTCTAAACCCTTCCCTGTTCACCCTTCACTATTCCCCAATCCTCAATTAGCCTCCTACCCCTCTAAGGACGACACCCTCTCACCCCTCTCAAAACTCACCCTTCCATCACCACAACTCTTTGACCTCTATGCCGATGCAAAAAGACACAACCTTTCAACCTCTCCACCCATCCCAGCCCAATTTGCCCCTCCTCAATCTTTCGCGCGGGCAAAGAGCCCTTTGCTTGTCCGAGTGCTGAGGGTCTGGCCACCCACGCTTCTTACGATGAGACTCCCAGGATGGATTTAAACATGAAGAAAGTAGACTTCCGGGCAGCTTTCAGGTTCATCTCCAGGCAGGAGAGATTAGGTCCGGTCAAGGATAATGACACCAGAGATTGGTAGATTATTCCAATAATCCCACTGAGATGTGGTATACTATACCACGGGACGTAACACCTTTACCAGATGCAATTTGTGGCTTTGCACACACATAATCATCCTTTGTGGGGGGGGGTAGAATCTACCACACCGATCGGAACTATATTCCAGTAAGGTGCTGTAACTATAAATGATATAGATAATGACAAGTATGGAACAAAAGTTGATATAAATGGAGTGGTTTTTTATGCTCAGCAGAAGATGCCGGCGAAAAGCCCGGTTGTCATGTTGAAGATGAATGTTCCTGTACAAGTATGATTCCAAGTGTAGCAAATAATGAAGTAAAGGTGGTGAAGCATGCACAAGCAGTTATCAATGATGATCTTTTTATTTCTACTGCTGGCAGTGGTTTGGGCAGATCAAAATGACACTGTCATGGAAAAGGGGCAATTACTTCCGGCATACAAAGTGCCTCTTTGCAAGAATGTTCATGCAAGCAGGGATGTCACTCCTGTCATGCAGCAGAACTTCGAGTCTGGAGCCACAGGCTGGACCATGGATGGGCTTTGGCAGATAGGAATGCCCAGCACGGGGCCCAATGGGGGTCACAACTCGCCCAATTGCGTCGCCACAAATCTGGGCGGTAGTTATGCAAACTCAGCGAATTATTGGCTGATAAGTCCAGAGCTTGCTATTGGTGCAGCCTCCCATGTCCGGCTCAGGTTCTGGGAATGGTTTCAGATGGAAAGCGGCTGGGACTATGGAAAAGTGAAGGTTACTACCAATAACGGGGCTTCCTGGACGGAAGTGCATTCCAGCAACGGTAACAGCGATTGGCGGGAAACCACTATCAACCTATCTTCCTACCAGAACAGCACTGTCCAGATAGCATTCAACTTCACCTCTGACGGATCAATAACCTATTTGGGCTGGTATGTGGATGACGTGGTTTTGGAGCTTGAACCGATGGAACCACTTTCCATAACTCTAACAAACCTGAACGCGCAGAGTTTTCCCCATATCTATGCCAACGTGGAAGTGGATTCAATGGGGGTGGGGATCTCCTCTCTCATGCAATCCAATTTTGTAGTGCGCGAGAATGGAATCCTACAGACGGACTATTTCGAAGTTACGCCACCGGACGAAGGAGCAGGATCACGGTTGGCTGACATCGTGTTTGTCCTGGATGTTACCGGAAGTATGGGTGAAGAGATCAACGCGGCTCGAGCAAACATGCTGAATTTTGTTAATGCTATAGCAGATAGTGATATTCAATATGGAATCGGATTTGTGGTATTCGGGGATATAGTTTATACCTACAACTCTGGGCAGTTTTACTACCAGCTTGCAGACATTCTCTCGGTAATCAATAACATCCAATTGGGAGAACACGGAATTGGTACGGGGGGAGATAATCCTGAAAACCAACTGGGGGCAATGGCCACTGCGGCATTAATGAACTATAGGCCAGGGGCTCAAAGAGTTCAGATAATGCTGACAGATGCAACCGCGCATGAGAATGATGGCGTTACGCCATGGTCTGTTGATGCCCTTATTTCGGATATGTTGGTGCCAAGCAATATAACTGTGTTTCCAATTTTTAACACTGGTTCTGGTGACCAACAGCAGCAATACATTCCTATTGCAGATGCCACAAACGGTGCATACTACAATATATTCGACGATTTTAGCTCCATTGTAAACGAGATATCTTCTCAAGTATCCAACTCATATCTGGTGCGTTACCGCACAAACCACCCGCAATTTGACGGTGTACTGCGCAATGTGGATATCACCGTTTCCTACCTGGGCAATCAGGATACTGCCAGTGGATCATACATGCCTGGGTCGGCTCCGCAGGTCACACGCACTCAAGGTACCCTAGACCTTCATCTGCAGCCTTGGGCGGAAGGGACAGCGTTCACTATCTCGGCCCATATCACTGATACCATGGCTCCGCTTGTGCAGGAAGCCAGGGTGTTTTACAGAAAGTCCTCCACAACCAGCTACCAAAGCGTGCAGATGTCCCAAGCCGGCGCAAGCGATATCTGGTCCGCGATGATCCCCACCAACGCTGTGCAGACCCCAGGTCTGGACTATTACATTACCGCTACTGATGGGCAGACTACTTCCTCCACTCCCACGGTTGAGCCTGCCACATACCCCTGGCAACTGGCAATCCTACCCAATGTGGCTCCTGTCATCACCCATACCCCGATCAGTACACTAACGCTCAATCAGGCTGTGCCTGTCTTTGCCAATGTGATCGATGTAACCAACAGCCTTGCTTCGGTTACCCTCTGTTACCGGAAAACAGGCCAATTGATATATCAAAGCACCGCAATGAACAGCCTGGGCAATTCCGATTATCAGGCTACCATACCTGCCAGCTATGCCACGATAGACGGAGTGGACTACTACCTGAAAGCCGCAGACAACTTCAATGTAAACACTTATCATGGCACAGCGGATTCGCCGCACAGGATAGTTGTGCCGGGTTCGACGTTTGTTATCCGTGATTCATCAGGTAATCTGATTCCAAACACAGTCTTTGAAATCTATAAAGTTGATCGAAGTAATCCATCCCTCGAATACTCCAAAGAAGATAGAGAAACCGATATCAACGGAGAATTTTCAGTTCCCGGAAACTGGTTCAATCCCGGGGATTGGGTGAAGGTCAAAAGGGAGGTGTATGAGGAGAATACAACACTACCAAACCACGAGGTGGTGGGGGGACGCTTATACTCCGTTACCTTGGATAATGCCGTTTTTGTAAGCAACGGGGAAGTTTCCTATCCTGAATACGTAGCAGGTTCTACTATAACAATTCCGATGGGGCATACGACAGTCAAATACAACCTGCGAGTCTCAGTTGAGTGGGCAGCCGATCAGGCCTACCTGGACAATCTTGCAAATGGCTTCAGATTGGTTTCCAACTATTTATACGATGTCTTTGACGGGCAGGTGCACCTGGATAGAGTGGTGATTTACAACAATAAGGAGCACTGGGATGACTGCGACGTGAGAATCCACGCCAGCAACGTGCAATGGCCTCAGGCACGCGTCAATGGGATCAGCAGCAGTAACGGTATCTTCAGCAGTAAAGGGTTTTTATTCATGCCCCGGGTATTCTATCTGAACAACTTAAACGTTCAACGAAACCTTACAGACGCCTATCCTTATGACTGGACTATAGCTAATGTGTGGGGGCGTTTATACCCCCCCTCGAGGACGTTGGCGCATGAATTCGGCCATTATGGTATCGGCTTCTATGATGAGTATATAAACAACAACGACGAATATGTGTTCCCGAATAACAACGAAACTCAGGCTGTTTATCACTTCGGTATGATGGATGATCAACTCATTAACGACCCGCAGAATTCAGAGATGTCCTGCAACACCATACATTACGCCGACACTGACCATAGGGTGACAATGCAGTGGGCACGCAGGGGCAATTCATGCTGGAATTATTTCGATCAATTGATCGGTAACCTCGATACGGAGATAGTGAGCCCGATAATAAGGCCCGACGAAAGGGAACCAATCGATGAAATGTATTCAGGACCAAATGATAACATGACAAACCTGACCGTAAATGTTGGCAGCCATCCCCATACAACTGTCCAGATCATCAACAATGCCACCCCAAGCGATACACTGAGGCTTCGGGTGATGAACGGAAGCAACCATGCTGTGCCAACAGCCAGCGTGCTGCTCACCAATCTACCCGCCAAAAACATTGTGCAGGGAAGGCCCTCAGACTCGGGAGGGATTATCATTCTTGGTGGCGAAGATGGTGATACGGTCACGGCAATGGACCTAAATTCCGGCTACATCGGCAGATATGAAATTGGATCATCAACAGGGGACGCCTTTGAGATTGTTGAGATCGACGACATCTTTCAGGGGGTAATAAACCACTGGATTTGGCCTGATGAAAACGAAATTCAGATCGATTTTCAGACAATGCCAGCCCAAGCCCCAAGACTGGAGATCTGGGGAGCGAACAGCCTGATTTTTAATGAGCAGTTCGAAGAGGAATCTTCAACTGTGTACTCAGTTACCTATAATCGCAATCTACTCTCAGACGATGTTGAAGAACTGATTATGATCGTGTTGGAGGACAGCAAGGCAGGACCCCTGAGATTGATGCTATCGGCTAAAAATACGCAAATTGAGGCTGAGGATAGAAGGGCTTTCAGTGACGACGGTCAATTTGAAGTAACCTTTGGCAATAATGATATCAATGCTATCGATACCGCACTGGTAAGCTCCATGGCCCTTCCTCCCCTGAGGGAGGGATTGATTCCTGAGGCGGAACAGGCTGGCAATTGCTATTCCCTGAGCACCTCTCCCAGCGTTACCACCTTTGATGACACAAATGTGAAGCTGTATTATGATGACATCAGTATAACCCTATTGCCGGAGTATGGTATCAGAATACATCTATGGGACGACCTGGCGGGAGAGTGGAAAGTTATCTCCAGTGAGGTTGACACTCTCAACAATGTAGTATCTGGTGAGATCAGCAAACCTGGATTATATGCCGCCTTCACCACCAAAGTAAGTCCCGGAACCCATGGCAGCCTGGAAAACAAAAACATCTATTTCTTCCCCAATCCCTTCAATCCCAACAGGGAGGAGGGAAAGGTGCGCTACAGCCTGGCCAGCAACGGCATGGTCACTCTCAATATCTACGATATCTCCGGCAGATTGGTGACCACCCTTCTGGACGGAGTGGCTCAAGAGGCCGGGGTGGAGCAAACTATCTCCTGGAATGGCACGAATGATAAACGGGATGTAGTAGCCAATGGAGTCTATTTCTACGTGATAGAATCCAGTTCTGGAGAGCGCGCGGTCGGAAAAGCGGCTGTGCTGAAATAGGAGGATAAGATGAAGAATACTAAGATCACGATCACTTTGGCACTGTCGCTTCTGGCTTGGGGACTCCTGGCCGGGGACGGTGATGGAGGTCAGGCAGGCGCATTCCTCAGAATTCCCGTGGGAGAGCGGGCTATTGGAATGGGAGATGCGTTTACCGCTATCGCGGATGACGCCCATGCTTTCTATTGGAATCCCGGGGGAATGTATCAAGTGGATAAGTTTACGCTCGGATCCTCATATAGCTTGTTGTCCCTGGATAGGCACCACTACACTGGCGTGATCGTTTGTCCTCTTAATCAAGAGAGGCTTACCCTCATGTGGAATAAAACCGGAGTATCGGACATCGACGGACGGGATGAAGAAGGGCTGCCCACCCAAACATTTGATGACAGCGAAATGAGCCTTGGTTTGGGATATACCCACGCATTCAATGCCAGCACCGGATTGGGGATGATGCTCAAATACCTGCATCACAGTCTGGAGGATAGCAAAGCTTCAGGTATTGGTATTGATCTGGGATTTCATAAAAGGATCGGCTCTTTGCGGCTTGGCATGAGTGTTTCCAACCTCCTCTCTTCCATGGAATGGGACATTGCCGGGTCTGAAGCCGAGGAAATCCCCTTCACTATCCGAGGAGGTTTGGCCTGCGATATTCGTTTTGGAAAAGTTCAACTGACCCCGACAGTAGAGTTTGCCAAAACCACAGCCGAGACCATTAGCCTTCACGCTGGAGCAGAAGCCGGAATCTCTCAGTACCTTAAGCTAAGGGCAGGTTATAGCGAGGACAAGATCAATTATGGAGCATCGGTTATCATCCAAAACTGCAGCATCGGCTATGCCTATTCGCCCGACTTCCTGGGTGAAGGAGCTACAAGTATTATCGGCCTGCACTTAGGTTTCTGAAACAACAAGGCAACCCCTGACCAAGGCAGGCCGCATTATCGTGGCCTGTCCCTTTTTTACATCCATAGACCCTTGCGCATAACCGGATCACTGGCTTCAGTGCTTGTGAAAAAACTGGCGTTTTGAGTTCCGTAGGAACGGTAGTTTAGATAGATCCCGCAGCCCCAAAACCCATTTTCAGAGCCCCCTGTGCAGCGTAGTAGAACGGGGGGGTGTAAATCGGATGGAGGGCTGGAAAAGGAAATCCTTGAGGTGGGTTTCAATCCTTGGTTTAATGGAAGGGGGGGGGTAAATAGTGATGAATTGATAGGTCGCTCCATAGTATAGACCGCTTCAATCCATTGCATGCTAGCCTCTCATTTTGCATTACTTTGAGTATCTTAGAATGGTGCCACCAATGACCGGATGTGTAAAATGCTGATACTCCCCAAGGTCTTGTTTGATGAGCAGTCTCTTGAGTAAGTCCAGAGACTAAAGATCATTTCCCTGATCTGCAATGGGTTGAATCACATCAGATCTCATCAGGCCCCATCCTCTATGGTTCAGCCCCTTCATTGAAGTAAAACAGATAATTCTCAAACACCTTTAAGAGGTCTGACTGGCTCTCAAACTTATTCCATTTGTTCACTTCCTTAACGAACTTCTTCAAATCACTCTTGTTCAACACGGTTGCCACTATAAAGGCGATGTTTACACTACCTGTGTAAGCAGTCACGATGGTAACCGCGCAGAGTTGCATCATGGAAAGTGTCTCGAGCCATTCAACGCCTTTTTCCACATTCATTCCATTCATGCCAAACAATTCCCACCATTTGAACATATTATGAGGATATGCAGTGGGGCATGTTAAAGTCCAATCCCATTCCGGATCAAAGGAATCAGTCAATTGACATTGGATTGTCTTGATGGGTGCATCCACAAAATAATCCAGCATGGAATAATGGAATGCAACCAGGGACACTGGATCTCCCGGATCTTCCCCGTAATATTCGAGGTCAGTCACCAGCCGTTCAGCCAGTACTTTGATACTGCTTTTAACTGCAGTCCCACCTGGAGTGAGAAGCTGCTTGCCATTTTTCTGGATCAGGTACAATCCGTTTTGAACCTGCGTACTATACATTTTGTTCCTCCATTATTTCTTTTGATCGCGCTGCATCGGTTTGCCCACATCTGGTTTGCAGGTTGTGAAAGGGGCGCACAACCCACAAGATAAATGAGCAATGCTGGTCTTTTTGCCAACAGCGAAATCGGTTTCATGTTTGGGTTAATCTGATATGCAAGCTTAATACATCCCCAGGCTGTTCATGCCTTTATCCAATCCCATCACGGCGGCCCTGATCAATCCGCAGGCTATAACATCTGCGCTCTTTCGGAAGTCTTCGGGAGACAGCGTTTCTGACATGGTTTGGATGGATACTATCGATAAATTGGTAGATAATAGAAGGCTACACATGCTTTAGTCAAGCCTCAGTTTAGCCAACATCTGCCCCTGGCCATTTTCAAAAGCTTGTGAAGCCCACTTCGATGCTATTGCTTCATCTTTGGGTACACCCCAACCATTCAGATAACACATGGCCAGGTTCAATTGCGCTTGGGCTGAGTGTAAGTTAGCGGCCTTCAGATAGTAGTTAACTGCCTCTGTAAGATCCCGCTTCATTCCTTTTCCGTAAAAGCACTCATCTCCCCTTTGCAACAGCGCAATTATATCATCATCTGTTTCCTGGCCTGGGTTTGATAAAATAGCATTAACTGCTTTATGAAAACCTCCATGTTTATTGTCTCTTATCTTATCGTGGGTTTCCCAGGCGCGTTCCTGAATCCTGGTAATCTGCTCCTTCTCAAGCCCATCACATAAAGTATCACATCCTTGATTGGCTTCCTTGCATCCGCTGATCTTAGCGAGAAAATACCAATAGTAAGCTTCTTCATGATCTTCTTTCACACCGTCTCCAACCCAATACAAAGAACCAATTTGCGTTTGAGAATCCGTATCTCCCATTTCCGCGGACATGCGCCATAGTCTGATGGCTTCGGATTTATCACCTTCTCCTAAATCGCCCTCCCAATATGACATTCCCAAAAAGAACATAGCTTTGGTATGGCCTTGGTCTGAGGCTTTCTTTAACCAATAATTAGATTTCGGGATGTCAATCTTGCCCAGGCTACCCACATGAAGTGCAAAGCCAAGTTTGAATTGCGAATCAGCATCACCTGCCTCGGCTGCTAGCTGAAGAGGTTTTTTTGCGTTATCTGCATTGTTTCGTGCATCTCGATAATCTGTGCTTTTGAGCTCTCGCTTGGCCAGGTTCCTTTTCGAAACGTGACGTAAGATCAAGACCACAATCAGTACTAGCAGTGGTATAATGTAAAACAACATTTGCACTTTCCTCCATTATTAGACTGTTGAGTCCCAATGTTGGTGTAAATTCCAACTCATTGTTTCTCTGGTTGTTTGAGGGCATCTGATATCCCTCTTTACCCACAATGTGCTCATGGCAATGAAATTCTTGATTTTTATCGCTTAATCCAATTTAACAGGTATTACAATCACGGAACCATCACGATGCACGCTGAGATTATGTACTCCTAGGCTCAGCTCAGATACGATATCAGTCAAGTGATCGGCGTCGTACAAATTAGTTTCATCAACCCGTAGGATGACGTCTCCTTCTTTCAATCCCGACGTAGAAGCTATGGAATTGTATTGCACAATATCGACCCATGCTCCGCGTTGCTTTACTCCTGCCTGGTTCTGTACATCCGAGATATAGAACCCCATGCGCCCCTGTTTACGCTTAACAAACAGACCAACGACGTTACTATAATATTTGGTATGGGTACCTCGCGCGGCAAACACCAATGACTGCATCAAACTATAACCAGCACCTGATCCAGCCCTGTAAGACGAACTTCCCGTGGACGATGGACCTGGAATCGTATTGGAAACGCTTCCCATATACTCCACGTAATTCACCACATAACCTGCATGATACAAAGCGCCAAATTTTTGAAGCGACCCACTGGATAACTTAGAGCCCAAGTAATTAGCACTGCCCACATACTCATATCCACGGCGGATAATATCCAGTAAATCACTTTTCAGCTCAACTCCCTCTTTGACCTGAGGAGGAGCTCCATCCAATATGTAAGATTTATCGGAAGCTATCTCCCGGGGACTTTTGCCCTTGTAGCTATTGGTCAAAGGTTCGATGACGTTCACCGTGCACCCTGCCAGCACCAAGACCAGCAGAATTGCCAACAACCAACTCATAGTTTTCATTTTCTCTCGCTTTATCTGGATTAATCTGGATTTTCGTCCACGTTGAAGTAGAAGAGGAAGTTCTCAAGGGCTTTGGTTCCATCTTCCACGCTTACCCAGATCTGGAATCTCTGGATCTGCTGCACATATTTCTTCAGTTCTTTGGCACTGATAAGCGTGGCCACCAGATAGGGGATGTTGACGCTTTCGAAGTAAGCGCCGATCACGGTAACCGCGCAAAGCTGCATCTTAGTGAGGGTTTTCACCCAGGCGATGCCGTTCTCGATCTGCGTCTCCCCTCGGCCAAACAGACTCATCCACTCCATCATCAGGTCGGGATTCCCCGAGGGGCATGTCAGAGTCCAGTCCCAGCCCCGGTCAAAACCAATAACAATCTGCCTTTCCATGTCCTCCCGGTTGCCATCCACAAAAAAATCCAGCATGGAATAGTGAAAGGCCACCAGAGAAACGGGATTGCTGGGGCTTTCGCCATACTTCTCCAAATCCACCACCAAGCGTTCCGCAAGGTCCTTAAACATGGTCCTGACTTTATTGCCTCCCAAGCTGGTCAACTGACGGCTGTTCTTCTTCAGGTAGTACCAGCCCTTTTGCTCATTGATCGTGTACATTTTACCTCCAATTCATTATGTTTTTTTTGCTACCTTCAGCAGCCAATCCAGCCCTCCAGACCCTGGGAAAATGCGCTTCTTGTCCTTAAAGAAAGCTTGCCAAGACTGAGGACTGAAGGGGCTTTGTCGATGATCATCTGCACCCATGCTTCATTGATATCAGATGCTGCTCTATTCTGATTCTTTGCGATATTACGAATCTAATACCTGGTCCTTCGCATTTCATAGCGAAAATTCTATGACTTTATAAGTCCAAAACCTTCGTGCATTCCTCCCCAAACTGGGACACAACTCTAACGGCGATCTTCCTCGGTTTGTCCGGAGTTATAGGTATGGGATGAGATTCGAGCCCGTATAACCGATCCCAGGCTTCATCGTCTATTTCGATCTTAAGTGTGCCAGAGGCTTTCTTTCGGGATGATTCAGAAGCCATTTTATCCAGCTTCTTTTTCCACTTGTCAAATTCATCTTTGTCCCCACCGCAGAAGAAGACCTGTCGAACCATGAAATTGGTTCCGTCGTAATCATCATCCACCATCCAGTAGGCAATGTCGTTGGCGTTGCGGATGCTAACTGAATCGCTGATGGGATCGTAGATATCCAGACCTTCGATCTTCACCTGGGCGTATTCGCCGGTCTTGACCAGCTTTATGTCCGGCTCTCCGATTGTGACGAAGGAAGCGGCCTTTTTGTCCTTTTTGAGCAAGCCGTCCTGCATGAGGTCATCCTGCATGCGCACTTTGCTAAGTTCAAATCCGCCCATGCTGGTGGTGTATTGTCCATTTTCCACCGTGTCCTCGATCGAGAAAAAGAGGATGATGAGCCAATCCGCATCGCCGCGCTGGCGGCATTCCTTGATGGCTTCACTAACCGCGGCTTTGCTGACAGTACTGAACTTTGGCCCCAAATGGATGTAGGCCTTGCTCTCGCCTTTATCCGTGTTGTAGTAACCGGCAAGGTGAAGATTGGGGCCGCTCAAATCATCCAGGCGGATGAACTTGGCGCGTTGCTCTTTCAAACCATTGATGATGCCGCTGGTCTTAAGCTGTTCCTTCACCCGGGCCAAGAATTCCTCGTCGGTGAAGGTATCCTTGCCGAACTGGTCTACTGGCAAGACATCCAGGCTTTGCAGGGTTTCAACTGTGAATGGGCCTGATACCCGAAAACGTTTGTTATCCTCATAGGGTTGATCAAATAATGTTTCTTCTTCCGGTTCTTCATCGTTAGCCATGGATTTCAGGGTTATATGAGGAACCTTTTTGTATTTGAAGCCGTGGCGAATATCCTCGCCATCCTCATCGTGGAGAAGGTAATAGGAGTATTGGGCTGTCATGAGCCGGGTTTTGGCAACGTTAAGCGCTATCCTGCTGGTGTCCATCGTTATCCAGCGTCGTCCCCACTGTTCTGCTACATAAGCGGTGGTACCACTGCCGCAGGTAGGGTCTATCACCAAGTCACCGGGATCAGTAGTCATAAGAAGGCATCTTTGAATAATTTTTGCATTAGTCTGGACAACATAGAATTTCTCTCCTACTCCACTACTGAGATCATCCCATACGTTATTAATCTGAAATACTGGGAAATCATCAATATATCTCACGTAGTTTAGAGAATTTGCAGAAGCTTCTATCCGTTTTCTTTCAATCAATCTTTGGATACCTTGCTTGTGAGTTTTCCAAAATAGATGTCTCGGTTTGTATGTTTTACCCATAAACTCTACATCAAAAGCGTTATTAATACCTCCGCTTTGCGACCTAATATCACTTAATCGAAAGAACCTAAATCCTTTATTGATTAATTGGTTATATGAATCAAATTCTTCTTTTGTTGCCTTCCTCCTGATTCCCTCAGGGGATTCAATATTGGTATATGCTGTACCACCCATACCTCCAATCCTCTTTTCATGATACAACGGTCGATATTTTAAGCTTTCTCTGTTTTTTGCATAGAATATGATATAATCCGCTATACAGTCCAAGTACATTTCTCCTAAACTAGAGGTTTTCGAGACTGTGATTAATGAAATAAAGTTCTCACTTCCGAAAACCTCGTCCATCAAGCATCTTACCAAGTGAACATTATCATCGCTAATTTGCACAAAACAGGATCCAGATTCGGTAAGCAACTCTCTGGCGGCCACGAGTCTATCTCTCAGATAGCCAAGGTAGCTATGGATACCCAGTTCCCATGTGTCACGGTAGGCTTTGATCTGCTCAGCCTCTCCACTTAAGTGCTCATCTTTACCATCAACAACCACGCGATTATTCAATTTGATCTGCCAGTTGCTGCCATACTTGATTCCATAAGGAGGATCAATATAGACCATCTGCACCTGACCAGCCAGGCCTTCACGTTCCAAAAGGGAACTCATTACCAGTAAAGAATCACCCAGGATCAGCCTATTGGACCAGGATGCGGAGTGTTTGTAATAGGCTGGCACCTTTTCCTCTTCATAGAGTTGGATGTTGTTGCCAAAGAGCTCAAAAATATCCTGGGCGACATCCTCCTGGTATCGATAGAGGCTTTTAATCAGGGTTTTGGGAGAGATGTGTTCATGCCTGTAAAGGGAGCGGATATCCACGCTGAAATTCTCTTCGGTATCATCTTTGCCGTATTTGCCCAGCCAGAAGAGCTCCGGGTCCTGGCCGCGACTGACAACGGGATTACGTGGATATTCCTTAATGATCTTTTCAGACACAATCTTGTTGCCTTTCTCAAAGCCAGCTTCTTCATTGGAAGGGATCAGAGGGCGTTTTTGCCCCTTGTGGGTGATGTCGGATATGGTCATGATATTCTCTCCGTATGAATCGGTGTATCAAAATATGTGTTCATCTTGGTAACATTCTCCATCAGAGTGTTTCCAGCTTTTCTTTGATTTTGTTCTTAATATTTTTGATGTCGCCAGCTATCTCGATGAAAGCCCATTCATCGGCAATCTCCGGATAGCGATCCCGAATCCGGTTTACTCCAGGCAGCCAGCGGTTTTCCAGATACCATTTTTTGATATCCTTGTCTTCTTTGCTCAAGCCGGTAATCTCAATGACAAGGTTTACCACATTACCTGATTTCCCTTTAACTCGAGCGATGAAATCAGGATAGTATGTCCTTTCCTCTCTACCGTCTTTCACATAAGGTATCCCAAAGCCGAGGAATGCGTTTTTCACGTAGCATATCACCTGGGGCAATTCTTCCAGTGTTTTGGCGGCGACCTGTTCCCATGTCTCTGTATCAGCCACCACAAAATTCACATGGCTTTTTTTGGTTTTATAAACTTCCCGTGTGGTGACCCCGTTCACATACCTGGTGGCGCTGATGGGGGTATAGGGATTCATCAGGGGAGTGATGATCTCCCACTTTCTCCGGGTGGCGATGATACCGCGCTGGATCTGGTTGCATATTTCGGAAGGACTGTAATGAAACAGCATATTCTCGAAAGCATCGCCAACCAGGCGGATATTGGTATCCAGCCATAGGCGCACGATATTCAGGATCTGGGGGAAGTATTGGAATTTCCGGTTTTCCTTATAATCAGAGAACTGAGTGTGCATATAGCTTTGGGCAATAGTGAACTCCAGTTCCTGTCTTCGTTTCTGTTTCAGTTGTTCCAAGGTGAGATTCCTGATCTCAGGGGTGAAGGGATTTCCCATGCTCGTGATGGTTGGATAGGCAGTACTGTCGATCACAAACTCTTCGATGTTGCTGTAGTCAGCTTTAAGCTCATCGTTCTCGATCTCGATGCGATATCCATTCACAATAGGATACCAGATTTCGAGATTGTCCCTACGCTCTGGAAGGGCTTTTATCTGTTTGTAATCCGGTTTTTCTACCGGGGCTTGCGTTTTGCCGCCAGGCATGAAATTGAAGGGAACACCGATTACATGAGCGTATTCCGGCAGGAGTTTGCCTGCATTCTTCTTACCAGGAGGCACTACTTCGTATGAGATCCGACGCAAAGCGCGACCCACCACCTGTTCGCAGAGTAATTGAGATCCAAACGCTCTCAGCCCCATGATGTGGGTGACTGTATTGGCGTCCCAGCCTTCCGTTAGCATGGAAACCGATACCACGCACCGCACGTGGGCACCAAGGGTACCCGGCTTACCAACTGTGTTGACTACTTCCCTCAAGATATCGGAATCCGTGATTAATTCAACAGATTTGTCGGGGTGGAGATACTTGTATTCCTTTTTGAACTGGGCAATTTCTTTGGCGAATTGAATTTTGAAATCGTCATCGATTTGTTCTCCTTCCTCCAGGGCTGTGGAATCGATCAGAAGTGATGGTGGCTGAAGTAGAGGAAGCTTTGTTTGTTTGTCGAAATTGGTGAGCAGATCGAATTGACCAGGGACTACAATTCCATCGCTACGCTGATATCCCGAGATGTATTTGAAGACTTCCGATGAAACACTGGTGTTGTTGCACACAATAATGAAAACTGGAGGAGATTCAATAAATGATCCTTCAAAATCCTGGTTAAAGCGTTTGAACTCTTTTTCATAATTGGAGTAAAACTGATGCAAAGAATTGATCACCAGGGTTGGCAATTGCGGACCATCGGCAAATACCTGTTTTGTCTTTCCTTTTCTGGGGAGTTGTTGGCGGACATGTTCGTATATATTTTTCAGCTTGGCTTCGTCGAGTGCCTGGCTGTCATCACTCTCAGGTATGAAGGGGATTTTCACCAAACCAGACTCCATAGCTTCAATAAGGCCAAAGTCGCTGACCACCCATGGAAACAAGGTATAGGCTGGATATCCGGAGCCCTTCAAAAAGTAGGGCGTGGCGCTGAGATCATATACAGCACAGAGTTTGTAGCGTTTTGATATTTCCACAATACCCGAGAACCAGACTGCAGCACGGGCATTTTCTTTTTTTACTTCGCTATCTGCCTGGTCGGATTTGGGATAGTAGCAATGATGACCTTCATCATTGATGATAAGAAGCCTGGATTCTCTTTTAAACCCTTGCATCACTCTACGGATCACTAAATTGAAATCTTCCCGCCCTTCATTCTTTTCGCCCTGAGCATTGGGTTTGCCATCCAGAGGTGATTTCTTGTTACCTGTGTACACACGCCTTTCAAGAGAATGTCGGTTTGTTATCACTATTCTGCTGTTCAAGTTTGGCACCTGCGGCTCATATGCGCGAGGTATCAAGTCCATCGTGTGATAGTAGTCTTGTTGGTTGTATTGGCTGGTTACATCTATTCTCAGCACAGACAGCCGGTCCTTGATGGTGATGCCAGGCGCAAGAACCAGGAAGTAGTCGGCAAAGCGAGTATCGTTTCTGTATTCTTGACGGTTGAGGTAATGATATAAGATTTGCATTGCCATTACAACGGTTTTACCCCCGCCTGTTGCCACTTTGAAAGCGATTCGGGGGATATTCAGACTGCTGTCATTCTCATCGATGATCTGGCTGTGCTGGAGTTGGTTTAGTATGTGTTGTCCAACGTTTGACCTGGAAGCGATCTCATTTATCCAGATAGTGGTTTCAATAACCTCTCTTTGAGCAAAGAAAAGTCTACGTGCTCTGAAAGGGTTGTTGAACCAGTATTGCAAAAGGTCCTTGGTGATCCTCGTAACCGCCGGGTAATTACTTTTCCGCCATACGCCAACTTCCTTTCGTATTTGATTGATCAGGTGGTTTTCTGATTCGTCGGGTGCGGATATCTCCAACGGTAATTGAGAACCTTTCTTTACGGGTATTGGGGATGTTTGAGTACTGAATCCCCTGCGACCATTTTCGATTTTTTGGTAATTCAGGGTTCCATCAATGTTTGTCCGGTAATGTTTCGACGGCTCATCATAGGGGCCATTCAAGATCGGATTGAATGTTTCTTCCATTTCTTCGCTCACAGTTTTATAACGAACAGGGCATAGCACCCGTCCGCCTTCCCGGTATTTGTCCCGGGTTTATACGTTCTCAATACCGCGTCCGCGATACCCCAGATAAAGCTTACGGTCTGGCTAATCTGTGTAAGATGCATAACTCCCTACTTCTGATATTCTCTCTTTGCTGTGCTGTTTGCATAGGCTTCGATTGTTACTACTGAGGCCACATCGTATCCAATCGCCTTTAAGGCCCGTATGATAGGCATAGATTGTACAGTAAACTGAGACAAAGGAAAGCTCGCTGTTGGGAGTGATGTTTTGGCTGAGGAATTCCCCTACGGAACCGCGCTGGCGGTTATCGCGAATGCCGCTTTTTGAACCCATTTAATATATCTCCATTTGTGTATATTAAGCCTGGAAACAAGAAATGTGAGCGTCCGGTTTGCAACATTTCCATAGTCGCTCCACATTTTTTACGTGTCTTTCAAGGGTGAAAAACTGTCAAGCTGAAACTTGGGAAGATTGCGATACGAGAATGAATAGCACACAGATGACGCAGATTAAACGGATTTACACGGAACTGATCAATTGAGAATTGGACAGTGGCTGGGGAATGGGAAACTGGGATTGGTGTCTTGATTCAGGATTAAGCCACGGATTCTAAGTAAGGTTATCCAAATTGACTAACCATCAATCTAATCGCAGTCTATTCCAGATATCCCTGCTCCCTTAGTTTCTCTTCAAAAAGCTGTTGTGACATCGGGCATCGGATCAGTTTCTTGAAATCGGCCAGGCTCAAAGAGACTTTCCTGGCCATGCGTGATAGGATTTCATCTTTGAGATCGGTATCGCTTCCGTGGCTGAAATGGATGTCAATCCCCGGTTTTATGCCATTTGAGCTTTCAAAAACATAGAAATCATGACTGGTATGACGATCCTCGACAAAACCCTTTCTGGTGAGAGACTCTACTATCTTCCGTTTCTTGAATGCCATTTATGATACTTCTTCGATTAGTTCCTTTAGTTTTTTTACAATGATTCTGGCCTTGGGGCCCAGGCGGGTTTCATCTTCCCGGATATACTGGTTCCACATCATGCAAAACTGCTCTTTTATCAGCTCTTCCAATTCATCCAGAGATGAGGCAAAAAGATCGATGCCATAGCGCTCGTCGATGGCGTCATACACGCTTTCTTGCTGGTTTTTTCTGACTTCAATCCTGTACTGGTGCTTGAATCTCAGATGAAAGCCTGATTCGCAGATATCGCTGATGGTAATAACACTGCACACGTCCGGAGCTTCTTCTTGATCGCTGGAAGTGAAGGGGGGGGTATGATGAAGACCCACTCCAAAGGATTCTCCATTAATGATCATGGCACGTATAAGCGCATCCTTATATATATCGTCCCGGGCTGATCGTGATGATGAGTGTTTCACTTCTTGACCTTCTTCTCTTTCCTGGCTAGCTGTTCGGTGAGATCTTTCGCCTTGATGATAGTATCATTGAGCCAAAGCACGATCTGTTCAGCAGTTGAGACATCCATTACCACGCCGCTTTGGATATATCTAACCAGGGAGTTATCAAGGTCATCAGGTGATTTTACTTCTTTACCATCTGCCAGGTTCATAGTCACCTTTTTGGGGATGGCGTGACGTTCGAAGAAGAAAGATGCAACTATCTTTCCTGTTCCGGTTAATCCTCCATAAGCTCCTGTTATGTAAGCTGGATTGTAATCATCCGGAAATATGTATTTGAAGGTTATCTCCTGTTTTTTCTGTGCCATCTGAACCTCACTTGGCAAAAGATAAAGCTGTTATTATCTGGAGTAATTTACGACTCGGTGCACTTGACATGTAGTGCTCAAATGTGTCAACCGATTTGTTACAACAATGCCATCGAACGGACATCTGATCGGCATAAACCTGCTCATTCTTATCCCTGCTAAACTCCAACTCCAAAACCACCTTTGATAAGATATCTGCAGACTATTGATAATGCTATTTTACTGTTATGCAAGCGATAAGTGATATTCTCAACCGCTGCTATCCTCTACCGCCAGTATAGCATCGCTCGATCACTGCGGGATCATTGCGGGATTAACCAACAATGATCCCGTAATAATCCAGACTTGCTTTCCTGTAAGAATGACTTATATTGTATTTAGTGATGTTTAGTGATGTTTAGTGATAAGCAAGATGGGGTTCTAGACATACCGAGACCATTGAGTAATTGGTATCACTGGCTTCAGCCGGTCGTAGTGCCGGTTTAAACCGGTACCTTGCGGGTGTGTTGGTTGAAGTCCAAACGGCCCGCAAACTCGCTGTCAGGCATAGCTTTATCGTGGCTGCTTGAACTCCAACGGGGCTTTTTCACGCACCGACTAAAGTCAGTGCTACGACCGGCTAAAGAGCTTGTGCAAAAACTGGCATTTTGAGTTCCGTTGGAACGGTAGTTTAGATAGATCCGCATGCTCCTATCAATAATGGGAGTCCCATCGGGACGGCAGTTTAGATTAGACTATTACGATGATAATGAGTTATAAATTCATGCATTTATCTATCTAAACTGCCGTCCCTGCAGGACTCATCTTTCTTTGGGACACCGGATCTATCTAAACTGTCGTCCCGCTGGGACTCGTAAAGAATAATGCCATGATAATCAGTTTTTTCACAAGCTCTTCAGCCGGTCGTAGTGCCGGTTTTAACCGGTACCTTGCGGGTGCGCTGAGTGAAGTCTAAACAGCCCGTAAACTCGCTGTCAGGCATAGCTTTATCGTGGCTGCTTGAACTCCAACGGGGCTTTTTCACGCACCGACTAAAGTCAGTGCTACGACCGGCTAAAGAGCTTGTGCGAAATGGCATTTTGAGTTCCGTAGGAACGCCAGTTTAGATAGACAATCGATTCCCAGGTCTCAGATACGAGTCCCATCGGGACGGCAGTTTAGATCAAGATATCACGATGATAATGATATGGAAACTGAAATGTTTATCTATCTAAACTGTCGTCCCTACAGGACTCAGCACAGTTTGGGCCTCCGCATCTATCTAAACTGACGTCCCGCTGGGACTCACAAGGAATGCTGCCCCGAAAATCGATTTCTTTCTATCGCTATGACATAGCCCTGGCGTCTTGAGCTCCATGGTGGTCATAGCCCCATCTTCCTCTTCACTATCCCACGCTTATCCCGTGCTTATCGCACCCCTATCCCGTGCTTTGGCATGGGAGGGGGGTGGGATAGGCTTGTGATATCTGTCAGAGAAAAAGCAGCGTCCCCGGGGCGGCTGGACCGTTTCGAAGGCACGGCTGAAAGGGCCGGACCTAATCTCCCGCCATTCCCGATTCCGCCTTCACATAAAAGAACCACCTGTCCCCTGCCAGCAGATCGCCGTCGATCACATACCAGGTATCGCTGCTGCTGCCCAGCACCTGATAGCCCGGCAGAGGATATGTGGCCGGGCTGGCATAGATTGTGTAATGGCCGATGCTGATGGGCTCGCCGTTGGTGTTTTGGGTCACGGGATTCCATTGCAGCCGGATATCTCCGTCCGCCAGTTTGCTGACGCTCACGTTCTGCGGGGCCATCGGTCCAAAGGCCACCACATCCAGTGAGACGGGGATCTGGATATACTCCGGGGCGGGACCCCTCTGGCAGAGTGTAAGCACGTCGTTGTAGCTTCCGACGGGCAGGCTGGAATCCGTCATCATCAGAGCCGCGACGGTTTGCTGGCCAGATTCCACGCTGCCATACGCGGACTGAAAGCTATAGCGGCTCCCTTCCGTGTATTGACAGAGGGCCAATGCCTGATCCGAAGTGAGGGCGCTGTTGAAGATGCAAAGATCATCCAGACGGCCGGCATAGCTGCCGTAAATGAAAGCGCCATAGGTGCCGCTCAGATAGGTGATCTGACGCTGGCTGACCAGCCCGGTCGCAACCATCAGGCCGTCTATGTAGAGGGTGGGATGGTGGTTTTGAAACACCACCGTATAGTGGTGCCAGCCAGTCAGATTGGCGCTGTAGCTAAGCAAGCAGGGCATATATCCGTGGGCATGCTCAATCAGCATAATCCCCTCTTTGATGAGGGCAATGCCAAAGCCGGCCCGGATTCCGGTCCCTCCCCAATCAGGCCCCAGCAGATAGCTGGTGTTGAGCCCGTAGCTGTAGTATCCTTGCGCGATGGGAGTACCGGAGTTATCGGGACTGGCCCAAAAACTGACGCTGAAAGTGTTTTCCAGCCCGGGATCATCAGTCTGGAGAGCGGATGTTCCGTTAAAACTGAGCGCGCTCTGAGCATTATCGTTCCGATCGGCAGCATAGCTGGCGTTCGCGTTGCCAGCCGTCCCCACGCCAACCAGATCTTCCAGCTCACCGTTGAAGCGATAATAGGACTTGAGGTCGGGAAGCACCTGAGTGGGGATGGTCATAAGGCTGTAGCTATGTACCATGGGACCGGTATTGCTGATCGTCAGCGCCCGCGAAACCGTGCCCCCGACGATCACATCCATACTCACGCTGCCTGGATTGACGCTGAGTTCCATAACCGCCTCAGCTCCGGCAGGCAACAACAGCAGCAAAACAATAAAACATCTAAATACAATATGGCTCATCGTTTATACCTCTAATCACCAGTTTGATAATATCTAAAGGTGTTTGACTTATCCTGTCAAGCAAATTCTGGCTGGACTACCAGATAAATGACCGTTGCGTAATGAGTATCACTGGCTACAGAGCTTGTGCAAAAACTGATCATCGTGGCATCATTCCTTACGAGTCCCGGCGGGACGACAGTTTAGATAGATCCGGTGTCCCAAACAAAGATGAGTCCTGTAGGGACGACAGTTTAGATAGATAAATGCATATATTGATAAATCATTATCATCGTACTAGCCTAATCTAAACTGCCGTCCCGATGGGACTCAAATAGGTGGCAGAAGCCTCGCAGATCTAGCTAAACTGCCGTCCCCATGGGACTCAATGCGCCATTATCGCACAGGCTCTTCAGCTTGTGCAAAAATGGCCACTTTGAAGCCCTGGAAGGGCGTCTAAATGTTATAGCCCCCCGTGAAGCATCGCGAAACGGGGGGTTAGGATATGCCAACCAGCCTGAACCCCTCGGGGGTGATACACGTTATAACTCTACAGGCCGGTCTGTTACCTCGTATTTCGCTCCCGGGGAGCTTATTGGAGCGCTCGGTATTGGCCCCCCCCGTTCCGCTACGCTGCACAGGGGGCTATGACATTGACTCACCCCTGCGGGGTTGATTTTCGCACAAGCTCTGAAGCCGGTCGTAACACTGGCTTCAGCCGGTCGTAACACTGGCTTCAGCCGGTCGTAGCACTGGCTTCAGCCGGTCGTAGCACTGGCTTCAGCCGGTCGTAACACTGGCTTCAGCCGGTCGTAACACTGGCTTCAGCCGGTGCGTGTAAAAGATCTATCCGATTTCATTACATTGAACAACGCTTCATGGCTTGGCGTGCGGGGTACCGGTTAAAACCGGCACTACGACCGGCTAAAGCCAGTGATACAGGTCTTGTAGTAAGCGCTTATATCTTTGCCATACGGGGCTTTGGACTTGCGTACAGCGCTTCGGAGGGTGCCATCTCACGAACACGCTGGTTGAAGTCCAAGCGGCCCGCAAACTCGTTGTCATGCATAGCTTTATCGTGGCCGCATGAACTCCAACAGGACCGGAAGGCTTCGCATAACGCATAACGCGTAACGCGTAACGACCTAAATCCCTACAACTTCACAAGCCCCTTGACAGAAAAACCGCCCTCAAAGCTTTTGCTCTCATACAATTCTGAGGAGAAAGATGAGATTCAAAAACTTTTCTCCGGTCGAAAGGCACACCGCCACGCTGCTCTTGTGGGGCGCGCTTTTCAACGGAGTGGTGCAAAGCCTTGGCCAGACGCAGGACATCATTGCCCGCAAGGCCCTGCACGCTCAGGATTGGCAGCTGATGCTGATGACGATGATCTGGCCGATCTCAAACTTCTTTTCCATCTGGTGGGGCAGGGCTTTTGAGAATAGCTGCCACAAAGCCCGGCTGATCTTTATCGCGGGGATCATTGGTCGCCTCAGTCTCGTGGGCGCCGTCTGGATCGTGACCATGAACCAGTATCTGCTGCTGCTGGCCTTGCTCTTTTCCTCCAATTCCCTGCTCATCCCAGCCCAGAACAGCATCTACCAGCGCAACATCACAAAGCACTGGCGGGCTCGCCTTTATGGCTACACCATCAGCCTCGGAATGCTGGTGAGCGTGATCTTTACCTATGGGGCGGGAAGGCTCCTGGACGTCCGCGAGGAGAGCTTTCGCTGGATTTTGGTGGTCACAGGCATCTGTGGATTTATCACCAGCGCGCTCTGGGCCTCGATCCGCATCCAGGAACCCCTCAGCCAGAAGAGCTGTGAAAAACCCCGCTTCAAAGACCTCGCTCTGGACCCCATCCGCCGCACTCTCACTCTCCTGAAGGAAAACAAGCCCTTCGCCGCTTTCGAGCGCAGCTTTTCCATCTACGGCATGGGTTTTATCATGATGCAGCCTATCATCCCCATCTACATGGTGGACAAGCTAAACCTTTCCTACACAAACAACTTCCTGGCCAAGGGCGTGCTCTCCCAGATCGGCATGCTGTTGCTCTCTCCCATGATCGGCAAACTGCACGACCGCCTGCATCCCTTCCGTTTCATATCCGCGTCCTTCGCGCTCTTAATGGTTTTCCCGCTGCTGTTTATCTCATCCTCGCTGTGGGTGGGCAGCCCCATTGCCGTCGTGATTGTCTTTATCGCCTATCTCATCTTCGGGATCGCCATGACAGGCGTAAACATCGCCTGGAACATGAGTTCCATCTTCTTTGCCGGCAAGGACGACGCCTCAATGTATCAGAGCGTGCACGTCACCATGACCGGCATCCGTGGTTTGATCGCACCCGTCCTGGGTTTCACGCTGCTCAAGGTCTTCAATATCAGCGTGGTCTTCTTTGTGGCGGCGGGCTTTCTGGCTTGGGCCTCACTGATCAGCCTGAGAGACCATCGCCGTCTGGCCAAACAGCTGCCTGAACCCCGACCTGAGGACCTCGAAGAGCTCAGTGATCTCCCCAAGCCGCTTTGACCTGATAAAAGCGCGGACGATGCCATTCTCCCACAAGCTCCTCCCGCAGACCCGTTTAAGCCCCTGCCCGGGTTTCAAGATGAAGTCTCTGATTGGCGATTTTTCCGCACAACTAAAGGATTTCAGGCATACATGGCCGACGGCATTCAAACGCCTCCCAGTTTTTTTTCTTGACATAAAAGCTAAGATTTTTGTTTTGAGTACTTTGTTACCAAACACGAAATCAACCTGATTGAAATACACAGTACAAACTAAGGAGAAAACAATGACTAAAGCAGATTTGGTGAAGATCATTTCGGAAAACACCGGTATCATCCGCAAAGACGTAGCCGTTGTAGTGGACGCTCTTCTGCAGTCCGTCAAAGACAGCATGAGCGCTGGCCAGCACATCGAAGTGCGCGGATTTGGCACCTTCAAGCTCAAAACCCGCAAGCCCCGCGTGGGCCGCAACCCCAAAACCGACGAGAAAGTGCCAGTACCGGCCCGTACCGTTCCCACCTTCAAATTCTCACGTGAATTCAAGAACGCGGTGATCGATATTAAAGTTGCGGAGTAAGGTAGCGACCCATGCCCTGCGGTAAGAAACGTAAAAGACACAAAATCGCCACCCACAAGCGGAAGAAACGCCTCCGCAAGAATCGTCACAAAAAGAAATAAGCTTGTATGAGGGCCGCCTGTTGGTGGCCCTTAGCTTTTTGGGGGGTTACGCGTGATGCGTTAAGCGGTATGCGATCTCCACGTGTGCATCAGTTCCCATTCTGTGTTGCTCTCGTATCTCCGTCCCTCTGTTTTAAAAAAGAATAGAACACAGATGACACTGATTAAACTGATCTACGCTGATAAAAAAAAACTGTTTCCCCCAATTCTCAATTGTCCATTGTCCATTCTCAATTCTCAATTGTCCATTCTCGCCCCGTTGGAGTTCAAGCGGCCACGATAAAGCTATCCATGACAACGAGATTGCGGGCCGCTTGGACTTCAACCAGTACACCGAAGGGGGAATTACTCCTCCGTGTGCTGCACGTAAGTCCAAAGCCCCGTCAGGTTCTTCCCCCCAAGTATCAATTCTCAATCCTCAATTGTCAATACTCAATTCTCTGTCCCTCCGTCCCTCTGTTTTAAAAAAGAATAGAACACAGATGACACTGATTAAACTGATCTACGCTGATAAAAAAAAACTGTTTCCCCCAATTCTCAATTGTCAATACTCAATTCTCTGTCCCTCCGTCCCTCTGTTTTAAAAAAGAATAGAACACAGATGACACTGATTAAACTGATCTACGCTGATAAAAAAAACTGTTTCCCCCAATTCTCAATTGTCCATTGTACATTGTCAATTCTCAATTCTCAACTGTCCATTGTCAATTCTCTGTCCCTCAAAAACCTCTGTCCCTCAGTCCCTCTGTTTTTAAAAAACCTCTGTTTTTCTCTGTAACAACTCCGCTTTTCTCTGTGTTTTAACGCGTTACGCGTTACGCGTAACCTCAGTAATGCGGCAGCACATGCAGATGAAAATGAAACACCCGCTGTCCCGCGGACGCTCCACAATTCATCAAGAGTTTGTAGCCCTTGGGCTTATGCCGCTGGTCCAGGATGGTTTTGATTTCGCTCACCAGGGCATTGAGGGCGGCAGCCTCTTCCGGACTGAGCTCGAAGTATGTCTCCACGTGGCGTTTGCTGATCACGAGGCTGTGACCTCTGGAAACGGGACGGTGATCCGGAATGGCGTAAAAGTAGTCGTTGGAAGCCAGATATTTTTCTGGAGGAATGGAGCAGAATGGACAGGTCATAGCGGTTCCCGGGGCCGGTTTGGGGGCCGGCAGTTTGTCGATGGCGCTCAGGATCAGATAGGCGGTCCGGCGCAGGATTTTGCTAAACATCACAGCTCCGTCAGGAGGGCGTGACGAATGCCCCTGGTGCTCACTCTAAAGCTACTCAGGCCAAGATGATACAGCACTTCAGACAGAATCAGCGTCCCAGGGATGATGATATCAGCCCGGCTGGGTGTGAGGCCCGGGATGTTGCGACGCTGGGCCAAGGTCATGCCAGAGAAGAGCTTGAGCATCCGCTCCAGTTCTGTAACGGAGATGACTGAGCCTTCCAAATCCGGATTTGACTCCTGCGATCTCATAACCGCGGCCAGGTTGACGGCCGTCCCTCCGATGGCGATCAAAGCGGAAGCCATTTCTGGTACGCTTTGCTGATGGAGAAGAGTTTTCACCAGTTCTCTGGCCGCCTCCAGTTCCGTTTCCAGAGGGGGGTCGTGAAGGATGCATTGGTCTCTGAGGGTCAAAGCTCCGAGGGGAAAGGAATGGCTGAAGGCGGGTTGGTCCGAGCCCAGAATGAGCTCAAAAGAGCCGCCTCCAATATCCAGTACGGCTTGATCGGCAAGGACGGGAAGCCTCATGGTGGCGGCTTTCCAGGCCAGCCTGGCCTCTTCATCCCCGCTGAGGACGCGGACCCGCAGTCCGGTGGCTTGATAGAGGGCCTGGATAAACTCTGGCGCGTCCTGGGCCGTCCTCAGAGTCATGGCACCCACGCAGAGCGTGTTTACGGGCTTCCAGGTCCCGATCCGGACCTGAATATCTCTTATCACGGAAAGCGCTTCATACGTGGCCTCAGGGCCGATAGAACCGCTTTTGGCAAGCTCTCTGCCCAGCCTGCCGCTCAGGGCCTCGTCCGCGAGAATGTCTATACGAGGCAAGGCAGACGGGGACGTCTGCGGTTCCACTGATTTCTGCTCCGCTTGTGAAGGATGGGGTGGCTGGGTTGCAGACGAGGACGTCTGCGGCTCCACTATGGCCACCACATACTTGAAGGTGTTGGTGCCGAGGTCGATGACGGCCAGGACAGATTCAGCCATTCACTCTGTCTGGACTGCCATCAGCACCGCTTCCGGTGTGGCGGGAAAGGCAAGTTCCCTGCCTCCGATGGCATCCCGGATGGCAAACCAGACGCTCATGCCATAGATGAAAGGCGGTTCGCCCACGGCTTTGCTGCCAAACACGCTGGCCTGCTCGCCGGTCGATTCCAGGATGGAAATATCCAGTTCCAGAGGCAGATCGCGCACGGTGGGAATTTTGTAGGTGGATGGATTCACAGCCAGATAGCGGCCTTTGTCGTTCACCGGCAGTTCCTCCATGGTGCACCATCCGTGGCTCTGGACGAAGGCCCCGGTGATCTGGCCGCGATCGATCTCAGGATGCAGGCTCAGGCCGTTTTCGTGGACGATCCAGGTTTTCAGCACCTGATGCTCTCCGCTCAGGAGGTCCACCTGCACCCTCGAGATGGCACAGCCATACACGAAGTAGTGGAAGGGATGGCCCACTCCCTTTTCGCGGTCGAAATGCAGATTGGGGGTGCGATAGTAGCCATGCGCGCCAAGGGGAACGCGTTCGTTGTAGGCATAGCGGACCAGCTCGCCAAAGCTGATCTGCTTGCCGGATTCGTGGGTGCTGTAGATCATCCCGCCTTGCCAGATCAGCTCTTCCTCGCCCACGATGATACCGTGTTCCTGGGCCAGGAGCTTGAGGGCCAGAGGGGTGAGCCGTTCTTTGATCTGAGTGGCGGCGATCCGGGCGGCGTTGCCGTTGATGTCCGATCCCGTGGATGCGGCTGTGGGAGAAGCGTTTCCCACTCTCTGGCTGTTGCTGGATTCCACCCTGATCTGGGCCATGGGGATGCCCAGCACTTTGGCGACGACCAACGCCACTTTGGTATTGAGTTCCTGCCCCATTTCCACTCCGCCGGTGCTGACGGACACGGAGCCGTCGATATATATCCAGAGCAGCGCGGAGCCTTGATTTAGCAACGCGGTGGTGAAGGAGATGCCAAACTTGACCGGCATGATCCCGATGCCCTGTTGGCAGAATTCGTGGCTGGCGTTGAAGCTTGCCACCTCGGCGCGGAGCTGTTTATAGTCCGCGTTTTCAGCCGCCTGGAGCATGGTCCGCTCCGCTCCGGATTCGCAGACAGGCTGCCCGTAGGGAGTGATGTCGCCATTTTTGTAAGCGTTGCGCAGCCTGATTTCCAGAGGATCGAGCTGGAGTTTGACGGCGACGCGTTCGATGGCGTCCTCGATCACGAAGATGCCCTGGGGAGCGCCAAAACCTCTGTAAGCCGTGTTGGGAGGCAGGTTGGTGCGGCAGGCGCGGCCTCTGATCCTGGCGTGGGGGATGTGATAGGCGTTTTCGGCATGAAAGAGAGCACGTTCCAGGATCGCTACACTGAGGTCGGCGTAAGCGCCACCGTTGCTCATCAGTTCGATATCCCAGGCCTGAATGATCCCTTTGGCATCAAAGCCGATCCGCCAACGGCTCTTGAAAGGATGGCGTTTCCCAGTGACCAGCATGTCTTCGTCGCGGCTCAGTTTGATCTGGACGGGACGTCCACTCAGATGGGCCGCCAGCCCTGCCAGGCACGCCCAAAGCGTTGCCGCTCTTTCTTTTCCGCCAAATGCTCCGCCCAGTCTGGGGACCTCGATGATGAGGTCGTGGGCCGGGATGCCCAGCACGTGAGACAGCACTTCCTGCACCTCCATGGTGCTCTGGGTGGCCGTCTGGATGGTGAGGGTATGGCCCTCGCCAGGGATGGCCCGACAGCGTTGTCCTTCCATGTAAAAGTGTTCCTGTCCGGCAGTTAGCGATTCTCCGGCCAGCACGTATTGGGCGTCCATCATGGCCTGGTCAACGCCGCCTTTTTCGATGCGGCGCTCCGGGATATACCACTCGTGAGCTGCATCCGCGGCGTCGATTGACAGGAGGGGCGGCAACTCTTCATACTCCAGCTTGATCCTCTTGAGAGCCGCTTCCGCGAGGCGTTCATCCTCTGCCAGCACCAGCAACAGAGGCTGGCCCAGATACATGATCCGCTCGGTGGGGAAGAGGGGTTCGTCCTTGATCACGTGGCCGATCTGATTGGCGGCCGGGATGTCCTCAGCCCCGATGATGCTGTGGATACCAGGCAGCAGAGCGGCATGGGTGTCGATGGAAATCAGGCGCGCGTGGGCTACCGGAGAAAAGAGGATTTTGGCATGCAGCATGCCTGGCAGGGGAGCCGCGTCGGCGATAAAGTGAGATCTGCCAGTCACATGCAAGGGACCGGCGATGTGCCAGGGAAGCTTTTTCATGGGCGCCTCCCGCCCAGAAACTCGTTGAGATACTCCAATATATGCATTTGCAAGGCTTTGGAGCGATAGTCCGCGGAACCTCTCACATCGGTGAGGGGCTGGAATTCCTCTGCCACCCAGGCCGCGATCTCAGCGGCATGCAAGCCCTGCAGCTCCATGTTGCTCAAGGCGTTGTGGAATCTGACGCTCAGCCTCGGGATGGCATCCATACCTCCCACGGCCAGAAAGGCCTGCTTCACGATGCCGTCCTGGGTCTCGATCCTCAGCGCGCTGGCCACCGAGGAGATATCCACCGCTTTGCGTTTGGCGGCTTTCTTTACTCTGATGAAGGCCGTTTGGGCAGGGATGGGAACGCGGATGGCGCGGATGATCTCTCCCGGCTGGAGAGCGGTGTGGCGATATGAAAGGAAGAACTCACTGAGCGGCAGCTCTTTATCACCTTCGGAGGAGCTGAGGACCAGCACGCTCTCCAAAGCCAGCAACAAGGGGATGGAATCCCCGATGGGAGAGGCGTTGGCGACGTTTCCGATCAGAGTGCCGAAGTTGCGGATCTGTCTGGAGGCGATCAGCCGGATGATTTCAGAGAGGCAGGGCAGATCGGCTTTGACCACTCCGGAGGCCATGATATCGCTGTAAGTCACATTGGCGCCGATCACTATGCCCTGGGGGGTGTGGCTGATCTTATCCAGCTCAGGGATCATGCTGAGGTCCAGAAGGGTGGCGAATTCCTTTCTCTGGATGTTCATCTGCACCATGATGTCTGTCCCGCCGCGGATGATGATATAGTCTGGGTTTTGGGCCATCAGGGGCCAGAGCTGGTCCAGAGCGCGGGGAGTGTGATACTGTCTGGAGGGCCAAACGCGCCCGCTGGAGATGCTCAGCATAGCCGGCTCTATTTTATAGTTGAAGAGCAGGGATTCGATGCCCCGGCACCAGGGCGGTAGGATCTGCTCGGGGGTGAAATGCTCACTCAAGTGTCTGGCTGCTTTGAGGATAGAGTCGTACCCAGTGCAGCGGCAGAGGTTTCCTTCCAGGGCGGCGAGGATGTCTTCCTCACCGGGTCTCAGGACGCTGGCCAGGAGGGCAAAGAGGCTCATCACAAAGCCGGGGGTGCAATATCCGCACTGAGAGCCATGCCAGTCCAAAAGCGCGCTCTGGATGGGATGCAGGGCATCCGGGCTGCCGAGTCCCTCCACCGTGATCAGATGCTTGCCATGCAGTTTGGCGGCCGTGTAGAGACAGGAATTTACCGCTTCATAGACGATGTTGCCCTCTTTGGGATAGGCGATGGCCACGGTGCAGGCTCCGCAATCGCCTTCGTTGCAACTGCATTTGGTGCCCCAGAGATTGGCCACCTGGTGCAGATAATCCATCACCGTCATGGCGGGCGGAATATCGTCCTCAAGATATTGTCCGTTCAGCCAGAAGCCGATCCGGTTGTAAAGGTATTCACGGGTTTCGCCATGGGCGGGGTAAAGCGTGTTTTGGCTCATATATACCACCTTTAACTGGTCCGAACTAC
>Ga0209311_1000528_pt1 | contig 34702 bp, 52 predicted proteins | sample AD_UKC045_MetaG_FD_184417 | JGI IMG/M metagenome (GOLD analysis project Ga0209311, IMG submission 184417) | Active sludge microbial communities of municipal wastewater-treating anaerobic digesters from USA - AD_UKC045_MetaG (SPAdes) (version 2) | ecosystem: Engineered > Bioreactor > Anaerobic >... | reverse complement strand
TTGGGAATATATATCGCTAAGACTGATTGTATGGGCAGGTTGTTATACATTCTGCTGGCCTTCGCATAGTTTTAAATAAACAGAGCGGCTCAGGAGAGGTGGCCCTATTGGGGCGGAACAATAAATGTTCAAAATCGGTGTCCCGAACCGCCGTGTCCGTTTAAAACTTATAAGCTTCCAAATCGCTAATTGATTTTTAAAAGTTCCCTTTGTTTTCTTACTTCATCCCTTGCCTTCTCTTGGCAGGTAAAACACAATTCTTTTCCCCAAGCGTGGAAGGAATAACTGGCCTCGCCTTCGGTAATCAGTTTTTTACAATCTGAACATTTGTTTTCGTAAATCATTTTTGAGTTCTCCTTAGTGCTCGTTGCCTTGCGGAAACGAACACTCGCAAAGCTCAAAGCCACTTCACAAACTTGCAGTTCTCTTTATCGGTGCAGAATATCCCTCTCCACTCTTTTCCTTGGTCGTTTTTACCCTCTCTGTATTCGGCCACTTGACCGCACTTGGCGCAAACAAAGGTCTTGTTGGCCGGTTTAGTGGGTTGAGCTGGGGCTACTTCTCTTTTCTCTAAAATCTTGTCTATGTTTCTTTTCGCCTCTATCAGTTCTTCAAAGGTGTCGGCCCGAATAACTAACTGCTCATCCCGCCCGTTTTTGGTAAAGATTGAGTATTGATAAACCGGATAAGATCTTTTCTTTTCTTCCAAGCCAATGCTTTTAGCAAAATCGTTCATCCCTCATAATGACCCCAACTATCGGTTTCGTAAGCTTCCTTTAAATTATCTATTGTTTTTCTGTAATCATCAACTCCGCATCTGTAGCCATCCTTGTAGCCCTTGCTGTATGAAACTTTAAGAATATCGGCGTCTTTCTTTATCTGCTTGACGATAAGTTTCTCAATCTCGCGGGCGATCTCCTTTTGATCCCGAGTCATTTGTTTTCACCTCCTTTCCATATTGCTTGATAATTTGGTTTACTCTTTGCCGGGTGATCTTCCACATTTTAGCAAGCGAGGTTTGTGTATAGCTGCCGGTGCGGTATAATTTAAGGAGTTTCTCGATTTTCTCGTAGTCTGGCCGTTCTTGGTATGGAACTTCGGTCGATTTCATACTTCGATGATAAGCCTTTGATTTTTGTTTGTCAAGGGCCATTTAGGCTCAAGTTTTAGAGGTTTTTGATGGCTTCCCTCACTTTGGCCAGTTCCTCCAGGTTTTTAGCCCTTACCATGTCAAACATCATTTCGCTTCCGACTTCCAAATCAAAGACGGTATTAAACTTATGCTTATCCGCCCAGAGAATAATTGCCTGCCCGCCTTTTTCTCCTTCCGATCCCATCATGCCCCTGGCGAACTTGTCGTGCAGTTTGCAGGTTCCTGAAGAAACAACCGCCGTCTCTTTCGTAAAAGGAGGATTATATCTCTGCGATTGGCCGGTAGCGGCTTGGTGAAGGTGGGAAGTAAAGACAATCTCCGCATCCACCAGCCTATCCATCGCCCTGTCGCCGCCGTGAGTCTTGTTAAACTGAGACCAGTATTTAATTTTATGGAAAAGCCCTATCCGATAACTCTCGTCTTTTACCTGAACGTCTAAATACCCGCCGTTAAGAAGAAGCGGTACGTCAATCCCCTCAAACAACTCCCGATATATCATCCAGCCTGTCGTGCGCTTCATCCAACCTTCATGACATTGAAAATTATAGGCTACTTTCCCTTTTCTTCTTACTAAAATGACTTCATTTGGAACACTCAAGCAATAAACATAGTCGTCATATTCTCTAATTTTAGGTTTAGAACGAAAATGTGGAAATATATTCCTGCATATATTTACATTATATTGTGTTCTTCTTGTTTTTGCCCGTTTTCCATTTGGAAATAAATTACCAGCTTCTCTTTCCCATTCAGAAAACATTGCTCCCCATCCGCACTTAATTATAATTTCAACTAAATCGGAAGCGAGTCGTTTACTTGCGGTAGAACAACAAATTGGGGAATCTTTTTTCCTCCATCTTTTTCCATCCCCAAAGTAACCGTCGCCTTTCCAATAGGAATATAAAAATGCCAACAAATGCCTCTTGGATAACTGTTTAAATTCGTCTGGTATAAATTTATTCCACGAATAACCAAGTTTCTTGAGGTATTTAGCAAGATTTCTATTTGTAAATTGAACTCCTGTCTTACATTTGATGGGATGTATCCCCATTTTTTTTAATAATTCGCATATTTCTAAATAATACTTACTTTCCTTTTTTTGACAAATTTCTATATTTCCTTTTTTCAAATTATGAACATACCCCTCAGAAATATACCAACCCAATAATTGCATAAATAAAATTGCATCATACCCAAATAATTTCTTTTTATTTACACCTTTCCAGTTCCAACTCCCTTTTACAAATTGCTTTCCCCCCTGTTCCCAATTCCGGGCTTCTATTCTTTTAAAATTGAGTTTATCTTCTCTCTCAAAATAAAGCATATTATGGTCGGGGGTTACCATAAAGTTCACTTTTTGATTAACAAAATTATAAATTTTTCCCTTATGCCATTTTTTAATCCATCTTGTTGGTTTTTGCCACTCAAATTCACCTGTTTGTAAATTTAAAGTTGCCACTTCTAATTCATTGGGAAATTCATTTTTTAATAAAGCGTCAAATCTGACAAACCCATGATTACGAACCAAAACTTCCGTTTCTCCATCGTAGCAACGTGAATCTCCTATTGCCCCCAGAATCTTGTGCAACCCATCCAGCCGCCTTAATTTATCCCTGAAGGTGTAAACCTGTTCTTGGGCTGTCTGTCCCGACCACATCACGCCATCGGGGAATTGGGCCGGAATAGCAGCGTCTAAGAGGTTCCAGCCGAAAATACAATAGGTGTCCGGGGTCTTTTCAATGAGGTTAAAAAGCTGGTCAACATAATCGTAATCTACGTCAAAATGTCCCCAATGAACATCGCTGACATTTACGACCATGATCCGGTTGCCGTATTGCGGTTCAACTATTCTCTTGGCGTATTCTTGGGTGAAGCTGATGGCCTGTTCGGTGTGCTTCTGGGCCTGTTTGTTCCATTCCAGTGCCTCCTCGTAAGTGGTAAAAGTGGGGCGTTTAATCTCTCCTTCCCCTTGAATTGGCAGGTTGGGTGAAGTTCCGGGATAAATAGGTTTTTCCGTTCCTTTGGAGTCCGTGATTATTCTTCCGATTTCTTTCATCATTCTGATTTCCTCCTTTGTATAAATTTGATAACCGAGGTCGTTTTCTAATTGTTTCCAATCAGCCATTCCTTTTGGCTTGCCGTTGTCGAGCCGTTTGTTGCCATTTGGCCGAGTCCTCAACCTTGAGCGGTTTGGCAAAGCCCATTTGCTCTTTGGGATAAGCCCGGAAAGTTATTTCTCCGTCCTGTTCTACAAACTGAATCCTCATTCCTTGCGCTTCCGCCTCAAACAAATCCGCCTTGATGTTTTCCATCTGTCGGATATGGAGTTGAAGGCCTATAAGTTCGTCATAGAGATATTTAAGGTTTTCGTCCAAGACGGCCAAGAAACGCGCCCTTTCAATCTCTTTGACCTGTCCGGGTTTTTTTTCTTCGTCTACCCTTGCCTCTATTTCTTCTTTTAATTCGGCAAAGGTGAGGGCCTGCTCCTGTTCTGTCCCGGGCAGTTGCTGAAGCCGAAAAAGCCTATTTTCTCTTTCTCCCATTGCTACTCCTTTCTTCAAAGAACCTAATAATAAAAGCAGTAAAAAACAAAGTGGTAATAAACCCGACTATGATTGCTTCATCCTCTTTCATTCTTGTAAATAACCAACATACTTGGAAATGGTGCAGGAGTCATCTCGTCAAACTTACCCTTTTTGAACTTCTCTCCATCTAAATCCCAAAATGTCAATCTGCCTTTAATAAATCTAATTTCTGCTTTTCCTAAGATATAATCGTGGAAGTATCTTGTATCTGTTCTTGCTGGCATCAAGATAACAATGGTCGTATTTGGTTTTTGACTTTCTTCAAAACATTTCCTTACCCACTTTCCAATTTGTCTGCCATAAGGAGGGTTAACAAAAACAACTTCTCCCCGCCAATCTTGTTTTAAGCCATCTTCTTTTGCTGTATAAAATTTCTCACATTTTGCTGATTTTTCAGTAGCACAAGGGTCAAGTGTAAAACCAAACTCCATATTCAACTTATCAAAAAAGGGTTGAGGAGTGCACCAAGCATTGTTAATATTACTAAACATTAGTTTTCTGTTCATTTAGCACTCTTTTAAATTATTTGCTAACCCGTGTTATAATAGATATAAGCGAGAGGACAGGCTACAACTGTAAATCCACTTAAGGTGAATCACCCCTCGCTCTTTTTTACTTCCGTGCCGTTTTAAGTCTTTTGGCCATTTCTACCAAAAACACCACCACAAGGTTGTAAGCCGCCACTCTGTAAATCTCCGGAATAAATTTGAAAAAATCAGCGTTCAATTCTTTGGCAACCGCTTCCAACGCCGCCGCTATTGCTACATACAACAAAACCTTCAACTCTTTCGGCGAAATTTCCCAAAGTCTTTTAACTTCTCTTTTTATCTTTTTCATTTCTCCTCACCTCCTTTTGCTTTTCCTAAAAACAAAGAACCGAATTTTAACAAAACTTCATAATCAAAAAGCTGTTTTAACCTTTCAATTTCCCTTTTGGCCTCTAATTCCGAGGCTGTGAGGCTCTGTAATGCCCTAGAAAGGCCGCGGACTGCCTCTATGCTAGATATATCTATCCCCAAGAGGTCTTTGCTCCAGTCAATTACTTCTTTTTTGGCAATAATGACATCATCTCTTTCTTTTTCTACCCTTCTAATAATTTCCAGCAAATCTTTTTCAGTCTGTTCCTGTTGAGTAAGAGCCGACTGTAACGCTGCGTTGTTCTGAATTTCCTGAGCCAGGTTTTCCTTAGCTGATTTAAGTTGCTGATCGAGTTCGTTAATTTTGTCAATCGGATTTCTTTCATAAGTTGCCAATATCTGGCCTTTGTAAACGACCTTGTAGTTATCCTCCTCTATAACTACCGGGCCTTGGTAAAGTCTCAGGCCATAAATCCCCTGGGCGGGTTGGCCGTAGACCGCCGAGAAATAGTAAGTCTCGCCCGTCCATGGATCATTGCAAAAGTAGTCGTTAATATCTTTGCCGATTATCAAAACAAAGTGCGATTGAAGGCCCCCTTGGGTTTTGTCAAAATCAACCAGAGCAATCACCGGCATCTTCTTTTCCAGGTAAGTATCAATAACCGAAAGAGGGGCCGGAGTATCCGGGCATTGGACAAAACCGTCAGGCGGGCAGGCGATGTCGGAAAAGACCGCCGGGATTTTCCAGTAGTTAATCAAACTGGCATCCTGGTAAACACCATTGTTCTTATAAAGTGTATTCAGGGCATCGGGGAGTAAGTCGTGCTTGTAATAGCGGAGCATCATTGAGTGACAACACAAAAGACAACCATACCCGCCGATGGTTGAAGTGGTAGAGGTTCCCAGTTTAATATCCTTCCACCGGGGATCTCTTTGACTAATAGACTCAATCGGTAGTTTCATTGTTTAAGGTGTAGTTTGACTAAATCATTTAGACTAGTTTGAATCCTGTCCAACCTTTCTCCTATCAGGACAAATTCGTTTCTGGTAACACAAGTATTGGCGTTATTCTCAATCGCTTCCACCTTTTGGTTAATCACGATAATACTTTCAGACAGAGGAGCAAGGCGAGAAGCCAACCACAAATTAAGAATAGCCATGACCACCCCTGCCAACCAGACAAAGTTTTGAAGAATGAATTTTTTTGGTGTTTCTTTTTTTTTCATCTCATTCCTTAGTCTCTTTGACTTCCGACTAATCAATCTCGTAAGTAAAAATAAAAGTAGAGCTTTTCAATCCGGAATTTGTCCAAGCCGTTTGATAAAAGGACTTGTAAAGAGAAAGGGTCAAACTTCCGGCAGTTGTTGCCATATGTCCGGGTCCTGCTTGGGCGACAGTTGCATCATAAACGGTACACTGTCCGATTGCGTCTAGATTTTTTTCGGCGGCAATCGGTAGTGTTATTTGAAAAACGGTAGCATTTGAAGTTTCATTGCTCCATTTGCCGAAAATAACCGTGCACATTTTCCCCTGAAGCCTGAACGTGGCTACCCCTCCTGTTGGACTAGACGAGAAACCAGTAAAGACGGGTGTCCAGTTGAACACTCCGGGAAATCCCAATGGATTTTCTTGATGAGAATAAAAATTAGTCGAGATTGCTGCATCAGCCACTGTATAATCACTTCCGCCAGTAACTGTTAAAACCGTGTCAGCTACTCCAATAATATAAAAATACTTGACTGAGGCACTTTGAGTAAGTTTAATTTTGTCTCCTTTTTGATACTTAGAAGCCGCCCCGCTTGGAACTGTAATTGTTGTCGCTGAGGCATAAGTCCAAGTTTCATTGGCAAACATCCAGCCGTCCCAATTGGTCAACCCACCATCTTTAATCAGCAACCCATCTACCGTTACTCCTGATGCCGAGGTTCTTTCGGCGATTACATCCGTTGACACTTGAGATGCGGTTATATCCGTGTGTCCACCTGCTTGATTATGTTCAACTAAAATCCCGTCAACTAAATCGTTAACATTGGCTGCTGTCCAAAGCACTTCCGCCACCGCTCCGGCGCTATGCGCCTGGGCGGTTCCTTCCACTCCCCGCAGACAATCCACCAAATTGTTGCCCGAAACGACTCCGACAACGGTTTCCTCAAGGGTCGGCGTTGGCGTCCCGCTTGCGTCAACCCGATCGATTACAATAGCAACGGCGGTGTCAGTCGGCAGGTTGGTGGTAGAAGAAAGAGGAACGGTTGTCGCCACACTGTCGGCAACCCCGCCGGCTCCGATCTGCCCCACCCAACGCCGTGAGACTTTTTTAAATAAATCGCTTGATTCTGCTGCCATATTTGCTCACCCCCTTTTAGCTTAGCCAGGCGCTGGGTAACCTTCTCGGAACGAGTGTCCCCTTTGCCTGTAAATTCAAAATAGTAAAGTCGGTGTTTGCGGTTGAAGAAGAAACTTTGAATTGGAGAGCGTAGACCTTCGCCCTTTTCCTTATTGCGACCTTGGTGGTCGCCTGGGCATAGGTTGTTGGCGTCTTGGTAAAAATAACCTCCCATAGGTCCTCGCCGCCGCTGGCGTTGTCGCAGGTGGAAGTCAGGAACGTGCCAGAAAGCAAGTCGACCCCGACTCCCGTATCGGCGGCAAAGCTGGTAATTGTCCGGCTGGCCAAAGTCGCAAAGCTGTTGTCCTTGCTTAACCCCAGGACGGAAAAGTTAATTGCCCCCTTGGGTTTGGCAAGTTCGACAATCGCCTCTTTTAAATTCATAATGTCGGTCTTGGTCTTGGAAACCGGCAAAAGCGGGGAAATATAGGACTGGTGGAAAGGAATCCCTTTGTCATTCATTATATTCTCGGAAATCTCAACCATTCTTTTGCCCGAAGGCGGCACACAAAGAAGGCGTGTCTTATTGCCGGTGTCGGTGTATTCCAAAAACTGCTTGGCGCCGATTGTCCAGTCAACCGCCCAATTAGACCTCTCAGTGTCGTAAACAATTATCCTATTGTTGCCCGTAGTGGAAGTCGGGACGGAGATGAAGATTTTGGCGTCGTAAAAGTAAGCGGCAATATCCCCGATTTTCTTGCTTATAAGATTGCGCCAATACGGCCTTATGTTCGATGATCGTTCTGAGGTCCTTAGAATTCCGTAAAAGTTCCTCTCCGGGCCGAGGGTGAACCAGCCTTTGCGATTAGGGAAGGCGATGTCGTTGTCGGTCGCCACCACTCCCAAGATGGATTCCGTGCCGAAAGAACCGAAAACCTTGATGGCGGAAGGGATAGAAAAGTGAGAGTCGCCGACTGTCGCGTCGGCAATAACTATTTGCCAAACAGCACCGTGGCCGTCTGGTGTCTTGCAAAGAACCGTCAACCTACCTTCACCCGCCCCGGTTTGGTAGTGTTTGACCGCTACGGGTATTTCCCGACCGCCCTTTTCCAAGTTAATCCAACCCCCACCATAAAAGTCAGAGAAGTTGCCAATTTGGCGTCCGGTTCCGGAAAAGTAAACCGTATATCGGGAACCGGGGTCGTTAGTCGCCCATATCCTATTCCCTGAAACACACATTGACTTAAACTTCGGGGCGGGAGTGGTATTTTGCTCCGGAGGGGTAACATAGGGGTTAATATCCAATGAACCGTCGTCGGTAAAATCGGTTGATGTGCCGGGAACCGAAACCAACAGGGCTTCGTGCCCCGCCTCGCTGTCAAGATAAAGTTGATAACGGCTGGCTCCGGCAACCGCATCCCAACGCCAGGAAATTCCCTTGTCGGTGTCGGCGATCCAATTCTCCCTTTCTTTGTTACAAGTAATTGAGGCCTCGTTTGAGCCGATGGTCTCCCCGACATCGTTTAAAGCGGTGACTTCGGCATAGTAAGTGAAAGTTCCGCTGGAAAGTCCCGAAGCCACCAAAGAAGCGGTTAGGTTCTTCGGGGCTTCCAGGGCGGAATAGGTATGAATATCGTTCCCGTCATACCGGGCCAGGGTGTCTTTCCCATTGGCAATATACAAATAGTTCCAATAGTTGTTGGAAGAATCATAACCGCCCATTTGTAAAAAGTAGCATTGGTAACCGGGAGTAAAGGTTGCCCCGGAGATTTCCGTCAAGGCTCCCCCGTCGACTGATTTGTAAGCCTTGCCATTGGAGATGGTGATTAACTCGGTTGTCCCGTCTGCTTTAAGGTACTCCGATGCTCCGTCAATCGTGGAGGCGTGTTCGGCCCCGTATTCGGCCGTCCCCCATCTTGTTTTCCAAACCGAGTCGGCGGTTTGCATTAGGTTATTGCTCTGCACCGCAAAATAGGCAGGCATCCGCGCCTCATCCATCAGGGTGTTCGTCCCCCCCTTAAAACTGTCTATCGTGAGGGTAATCGCCCTGGCTTTTGATCGGCTTGAAGGAATTTTCATAGGCCAAACCCGTCCTCCGTTTTGTTGACTATCGCCTCGGTCTGGTACCAGGCGGGCATCATATTTAAGGCTTTCATCGCTTCAAGTTTCTGGCTGGCAATCGCCGCCGCCGAGTCGTCGCCTTCGTCTTTCTTTAACTCCGAAAGGGCGTAGTAAACGACGAACATCGGATCGGACATTTCGAAAGTATCCGTTCCGCCGCTGACCTTGCTGGCGTTTTTGTAATACATATAGTTGATTGTCTCGCCGGTCGACATATTTAAATTAGGGTTGAACTCCAAGGTCGGCGTCTTGTCTGCCAAAAAGTAGCACCAGTTATCGGTATTGTTCTCATAAAGCTGCTTGTCCTGCGGCCTGATGACTTTGTGGGGGGGTTTGCCGTTACCCTCTCCGACCCAGACATAGCCGGAAGCCGGGAACCGGAAGTCGGAAGGAAGCTGGTAGCTGTTGGTCCCGTCGGTGGTTTTGCCCCCATCGGCGGCGTCGGCCAACTCGACAAATAATTCCCTCCATAAAACACCTTCCTCTTTTTCCCAAAGCGAGATAGCGAGATTAAAGAGGTTTGTCCAAACGATAAAGTCCTCGTCGCCACTGGTCGGCGGCTGGCTGTCGGACTCGTAAAGAGTGTTGAGGTAGTTGATTGCATCGTTCAACGTTGAAATAACTTTTGCCATATTTCCTCCTTTTAAACCACAAAAAAAGACAGGCCAATAAGGCCTGCCTTCTCCTAACATTCAATAGGTATGGGCTATCCTTTACTAATTATACTATTTTTATCCCTTTCGTCAAGCCCTTAATTTTCTTGGCTTTGGGCAATTTATACTTGGTAGTGGCGATTTTAATGCTTTTGGGTTTAATCTTGGTTACTTTGGTTACCGGCGCTTTTTTAAGTTTCAAAGCTCCGGCTTTCTTAATCTTGATGTTGGTTTTAGGAACGGACACTTTCCTAATGGTGATCTTCGCGGGTTTCTTGGCCTTCTTGGGGGCGGCATATTTCTCCTTAAGTCCCTTTAGGTCGGTAAGTTGTCTATCGGCTTCTTCAACACTTATTTTGCCTGCCCTGTACAGATCGTAAATATCATTCGCTTTTTGGGTTATTTCTCCATTAAACCTGGAGATTGATTTCTTATCTAACTCGGTCAAGCCGGTAATTTTTGGTGGTGTTGGTTGGAACGCGGGATCGATCACCCTTATGTCGCCATTCTCTTTTGTGTAGAGGACCTTGCCGTTTACCTCGGCGGTTTTTAATTTTTTCGATCTCATTTCGTACTTTTTATCCTCAATCGCATATTTCTCCATCGCCGGACTCATCGCTGTCCCTTTCCCGGCCGCTTCGACTTGACTGGTAATTCTTTCAATTAATCCTGGTCCCGGCGGTTTTTGAACCGGTTGGTAACCACTTGAAGGATAAGTTTCCTTTATAAACCTTCTTAAAATAGTTTTGTTGTTTGGATTAACTGGTTCATTTCTCGATGATTGGTAAAGCATATCAATAATCTGGGCGGGGATTTTAACGTATCCGGCCAAGTAACCTTCCATTAAATTCTGAACCTGAAGCGGAGAGACGTTTAGAACTGCTCCGATTGTTTGATACATCTTGGGCGTAAAAGCGTATTTTTGCAAATAAGCAGGCCGGGCCTGCAAATAAGAAGGAACAATCTCTTTTGCCTGTTCTTTGTTGGGGTTGTATTTCCAGAAAGATTTATTGATAAGGTTTTCCGTAATTGGTTTAATTGCTTGGGGAAGGTTGCCTCCGATAGTTTTGAGGCCGATTTCCTTGAGACTTGAACCCTGCCCCAGTATTGGGAGCGTGTCGGACATAACGTTCATAGCCATGTTATAAAAAGACTGGCTGTCGGTTTTGTAAAGATAATCTAAAAATGATTGGACGGGATTAGCAACGATCGGAACAATGTTCCCTTTGGGAATAGTAATGTAATCGACGGTTCCCTTGCTGTTTCTCCCTTTAACCAAGACAAAGTTGCTGTCTTTCTCATATTGGGGAATCTCTTTGTATTCCTCCGGGAAGTTTTGCAGGTTGTAAATGGTTGAGGTTATCTGGGGTAATACTCCATAAATACCCGCCGTTATTAGAACTCTAAAGGGGTTGTCTTTGACGGCGCGGATAAGTTTGTCGAATCCTTGAACGCCAACGTTAAGGAAAGGAATAATTGAGTTGGCTACTTTCATTTTTGACCCCATGCGGGCAAAGTCAACGGTAGCGTCCCTCGACTCCACCGCCGCCAATAACTCGTTACCGGTTTTTTCGTAGGCTTTTTTGAACAATCCAACCCTTGTCGGCTGTTCCGAATACCTACCGAGAATATTCAATCCTGAACTAAGCCAACTAAACAAATTCTTTTTGCTGGTTTTCTCGTCAAACATGGCCTTAATTGACTTTTTGCCCGATAATTCGCCTAAATCAATCTTTGCTCCCGACTTCTGCCATTTTTGGTAAACCTCATCATTAGTTAACATAGACCAAAGACCGCTTACATAATCAACAAAAGGAATATAACCGTATTTTGAAGAAATCCCGGCGTCCAGTTGATCTCTAACGACATTAGGAATCATAAACTCCGGGTTACGACCGGTCGCTCCCTGTCTTAGTATCGAAGCAGGGGCTTTGATGATTTTAAGAACCAGATTCATCGCCTCCTCGTTTACTCCTTTAGCTACCTCAGCAATCTCGCTCCCGACCCGCCAATACTCTTTCTTCCCGTTTTGCCAAACCGTGATGGTGTCCGATCCTGCCGACCCGACTTTCTTGAAACCTAATTCTGGTGCTATATTCTGAAGCCCGACAATCGACCTGGCGACCCGATTCTTCTCTATCGCCGCCCTTTGACTAAAAGTATTTCCGATAATTGATTCTAGTGGAGATTCGATCTTTCTTTCCGAACCCTTGATCTTGAAGATCGGTTGCGTTCCTTGCATTGTCTTTCTGGTCGGTAACCCAAGATAGTCGTTGACTTCGTCCATGACTCTCTTTAACGGCGAATAGTCGGGATTTTGCTGGCGAATAAGTTTAGCGGTATCTTCGGAAAGGAAACCGGCGTCGATCATCTCCTGAAAGCCTTTGTTCTGGTAGTCGTAGAGGCTTTGGGCAATCTGGCCGATTTGGGGATATTTTGCCTCAATCGCTGTTACAATCTGTCTCGCCTGCTCCGGGTCGGCTCCTTTGATCTTTCGGCCAATCTCTCCAAACCCGGCAATCCTTTTGTTAGCCAAGTAAGTGTCTAGGTCCAGCTTGGGAATCCCCGCTTGGTCAATCGACTTGATTATAGGGTTAAGTTCTGTCTGGAAGCGATAGTCGGCAATCCCCCCTGCTCCGGTTAACCTTCTTACCAAATATTCCGGATCGTATTCCGGCCTTAACTCTGCCCCTTTAATTTTTAAGGTTTCTTTCGCCTTTCTTGAGGCTTGAACAATCGGGTTATATCGGTCAATCCATTGGGTATAAAAGTCGCTAAACATCTGACGAAGTGATTTTCCGCCTTGCTCAGTAGCCGAACCGATTTGTTTGTTTCCTTGTGCTATAATATCATTTAATGCTTGCTGATCTTGTAATGAAGGCTTACGTTCTATTTGGCCTATTTGTGATTCAGGTAATGATTTGGGCGGTGCTGAAAGATCGGGTAAAACCTTGGCTTTTTGTAATTCTATTTCCGATTGCATACCTAATCGGGGTTTATTTTCTACTTTGGTAAAATCAGATGAAACGATTTTGGTGGGAACTTCTTGTCCAACTCCTAATCCTAGCTTTGATATTGCTTGGCCTTCTCGACCTACGGGGCCTTCTGTAAATCCCATTATTCCAAGTTTGGGGAGTTTTCCCCTAGACACTAAGGGTATATTCCGATTAACATCCAAGGCCCAAGCAAAAGCATCGGCTAACTTTTTATTGGAAACATTGCGCCACTTTGCCCCAAAATAGTGTTCGGCAATATCTTGAGCACTCCTCCCTAAATCTCCCAATGGTTGTTTGCTTTTCCCTTTAAATTTAACGGCATCATAGAACCTTTCCATAACGTCCTGATCTTCCGGGTGAATCTTAAAGACATTCGGCGAAACATCGGTCAACCCCATTGCCGGTGCTTTTTCCATTAACTTTGTTAGCCTGCTAGAAGCACCAAACCTGTTTTTGATAGCAGTAATAACCATGTCATCAATCCCTCGATTAAGAACTAGACCAATTAACAACTCTGCTGTGTCAATCGCTTTCCCTACTTTTGTTTCTTCAAACCCTGGACTCTTGGTAAGTGTTTCTATTAGCCTACTTGGCCCAGCAAATTCTTCAATCGATTTGCCAATTCCTTGCTTCGAGCCAATTCCGTAAATGGCGGGGAAAGCACGATAAGCGATAGCTGTTGGACTGAAAAGACTTGTCGCCGATAATGCTGCTCCAGTAATGTTCTTTACTCCTTCCCGGGCCGCTTGTTTAGGAGTGGCTACTTTTTCGAATTCCTGCGGCGAGTAAAAGGGAACATTTATTTTGCCTTTGGTTGCTGCCAAAATAGGTTGTTGAATTAAACCTGCCCCAATAAACTTACCGTAATTTACCAATGGTCTCCCGATTTGTTTGGCTAGTCCCATCTCGATAGGTTCTACAATCCTGGCATAGGGGTTGTATTGATTGATTGTCTGTACCGTTTTCAAAATCGGTTCGGTTATTTGTTGGGCCTGGCCTAACCTCTGCGCCACCGGTGTTGACCAGAAATTTTGTCCAACGGTTGAAGTTGGGTTAAAGTAAGCCTTTATCCTTTCCGCCAGGTCCCTAAGTGAGGCCATTTTTTACCTCCCTAATAATGTTGTCCAATAATTGGTTGGATTAGCTGCCCCTGAAATGTAACTATATGGCTGGTTAAAGATCGACTTTTTCTCCTCTGTTGACGTTGACGGCACATATTTCGGAATATTAACCCCGCCTTCGGGATTGACAGTCATAGGACCGGTAAGTGGGTTTGTCGTCGGGTAATTGTAAGTTCCCGAAGTTACCGCCGCCATATTTCTTAACAATCCCTGAAGGTCAGTCGCCTTGTTTGCCACCCATTGTTCAAGAAGCGATCTTTGGTTGGCCGCCTCCTGCTGAATCATTTGCAGGTTGCTCACCGCTATATTCAATAATTGCTGCGATCTTTCCTTTTGAGCCGCGCCTTTTTGCAAACTTATGGTATTCTGGGCGTCATAGAACCACTTGGCAATCTCCGCCATTTTGGCGTTCTTTTGCGACTCCAGATTTCTAACCTCGGTATCGTAAATGTTTTTAAGGTTGTCCTCTTTGTTCTGGATGTCTCGCATAATGTTCTGGGTTTTGGTCATTATGTCGCCTCTTTGCTGGTTAGCCAGTTTGGTTAGGGCATAGGCGTATTGGTTTGCCGCCGAACTATCGCCTGCTCCCCTGGCGCCAAGAAAGATGTTCCCTGCCATAAAAGCGTTCCTTAGGTTAGCGCCGAGGTCTTTTAGGGTTTTTTGCTGGTTTTGCTGTGCCTCGGTTCTTTGTGTCCCCAAAGTTTGCAATCCCTGGGTTTGCTGTAGTCCTAAAGTATTTAAGCCTTGTTGGTACTGCTCCTGGGCGATTTGCTCTTGGGCGCTTTTTTGTCCCGGTAGGCCTTCGTTAAGAAGTTTGTCAAGCTGGGCAAAATAGTCGTTATAACCTTGGTTCAAGGCCGCTTCCGCTTGTTGCCTAGCTAAGTCTTCGGCCGATGGGCCAGAAGGTTGATTTGACGGGTTGTAAGACTGAGAGGGTTGAGATGACAGATTGTAAGATGTAGTTTGCTTCGCCCCTCCTGTGTCTTTTATGGCTGGAGCCGCCGACAAACCGGCTGAATACCCCTGATTAACCGCGCTTTGGAAAGACGGGTCAACCGAGGGCATAGAAGAACGATTGTATCCAGCATTCCAGGCCTGGTTCCAAATTTGGTTCCATTGGGTATTCCAATCGGCAACTTGTTGGGCGCCTAAAACATCGCCTCTTGGAATACTTGACGCATAAGATGGTGTATAAGTTGGTGTCGGAACTGGTGTAGGGTTTGCCATATTTACCTCCTTGTCTTTTTAAACTTTTTCTTTTTAATAACTTTTTTCTTGGGAACTATTTTTGATCCGTATTCGGCGGTCCACTTTTTGGCAAGTTCCGGGTGTTTCGCCCAAAGATACCGCCTTTGTGCTTCCGAAACGAAAGGGCTCATATTTTACCTCCTTAAAACAAAAAAGACCCTTCCCTTTCGGGTTTAGGGTCATATTTCGTCGCCATGGACGAATTACTGACAAGAAAAGAATACCAAATTATATTTATTTTGTCAAGACCTTTTTGAAAAAGTCGGCGTATTCCTGGATATGGTCTTTCATCTGCTTGTCCCTGGCCATCCGCTTGTAACCCTCCTCCCCTATTTTTTTCCTTAATTCCGGATCGTCAATCAGCGTTTTTATCTTCAAATACCAGTCGTCCGCGTTCCCGGCCAACATCCCGTCAACCCCGTCGGTAATTGATTCCCGATATTGCCTGATGTCCTGGCCGATAAACGGTTTTTTGGCGGTGGCCACCTCCAGCCTTTTAATGTCCGATTTGGCCTTGTTATAATTATTCTCCTCCAGGGGGGCTACAAAAATATCGGTTTTCTCCATTGTCTCCGGAAATCTCTCTTTCGCCCATTTAATAAATTCAAGATGGCCAAACTCCTCCTCGTACCGTTCGCCCCATTTCATTTTAAAGTCGGAAAAGAAAGAACCGATGGTGATAAACCTGGCGTTGGGGTAGTCGGCCATTATCCTGTCCACCCCCCCGACAAAGCCGAAAGACTTTAGGTCGCGGAAGTGGGTGCTGCTGCCGTAGTGAACGATGTTGATAAAGGGTGACTCCCTCGGCTTGGGGATTGAATTGTAAAGTTCCAGGTCAATGTAATTGGGCATTATCCCGATTTGGTCGTGGCGCTTGTGGGTATAATTAGCGATAACGTTCCTCAAATAACTATTGGTGCAGGTGACGGCGTCAACCTCATTGATGATGTCCGTCACTATATTCAAGCCCTTAGAACCCTTTTTGTAGGTTTCATAGACGACGTTGTCGCTATTCATCAGCCACAGGGCGTCGTCCAAATCCATTATCATTTTCTTTCCCTCTTTTCTGACCATCGACCCCATCGCCGCAAACGCCCAGTCGTTGACCGTGTAATTAAAGTAAACCAGGTCGTATTTTTTAACTAAAGAGGACCAGGCTTGCAAACTAATCGGGTCGCCGCACCAGAGGTCGACTTTAAACTCGGTGTCCTTATCTTTGTAGCCGTTTAAAAACTTCATCGGCTGGTTTACCCGGGCGTAGTCAACCCCGCTGGAGTGGCCTTTGGCTGAGTGGCTGGGGAAAGCGAAAACTTTAATCTGTTTCATTTTTTGTCTCCTTAATAAACAAATCTAACTTGTCCCAGAACTGCTGGCGCAGTCCCAAATAGTGGCGGCGGAACTCCCGGCTGTCCAAAGGCACCGACTCCCCCGGCCCCCAACTGATACCGTTCATCCCCGGTTCATATTTGGCAAACTGCTCCCTGGTGTAAAGCGAGGGGGAAATCACCACCCGGCAACCGCAAAGCCTGGCGACTTCCATCATCGCCGAAACCGGATCAAAAGAGTGCATTACTTCGCACTCGTTAAGCGTGTCTGCTAAAAGTGATTGGTTGCTGATAATCTCCCGGCTCAATTCCAGCCAGTCGTCCGGGTGTTCGGTTTCCTGCCCGTGGCCGACATAAAAACAAGTCTTGGTTCTCTTCCGCCCTTTGTCGTAAAACAAGTTTGTGTCAATTACCGGTAAAAAAAGAATGTGGTCGTCGTCTACCCCGAAAGTATCGTAAAGACGGCTAAAAACGTAAATCTTGTCTTTAGGGTCAAAGGCTGTTGGACCAGGAACTCCATACAAAGCCATCGTCCCCGGCTCCCTTAAAATATACCTGACAACTGTTTTCGCCCCGGCAGGGTTGGTATTCGGATAAATCTCCGGGTAGATAGCGGTGAAGTTCTTGTTTTCCGAGGTGGCGTTGGCGTAAGTAATCTGGCCTTTAGCCAACAAGGCACCGTAGAGTCCCCACATCACCTTAATCCCCCCACTGGTGGGTTCGTAAGGCGGCATCATCACAGAATAATAGTCTCTCATCTAAATTGCGGCGTAGCGTTCGCTTGTTCCATAACTGCTAACAAAATTCATAAAATCAACTACCTCGTTAGGAAAACCCATCGTCTCGTAAACCAGCTTAGGCAAATGGCCCCCTTTGGCGTGGTGGTAGCACAAAACCTGTTCTCCTCGGCACATCACCCGGCCGTTTCCCAGGTAGAACTCTTTTTCCCGATTTAGGCTCTTACAACCGTAGTAGTCCTTGTCCTTGTCGAATATCTTGCGTTTCATCTTGGAAACATCGGGGTCGTTGTACCAGATAAGGTTCAGGGTGCTATTCTCCCTGGCCGGGTATTTCATTGCCTTCAGATTTTCATGCTCCCAGATGTCCCAAAAGAGCTTGTTGCGGGAGGCCACCAGCCCCGCCTGGACAAACATCTCCTCGCTGACATTCTCCACGCTCATATTCTCGTAATCGTTGAAGTTCCAGGCCGCCCCGACCTCGTAGTCTTGTGCTAAAACCGCCTCCAACCGCCCCAGGATAACGCTGTCGGCGTCAATGTTGACCACCAGGTCATAATGGGGAGCCAGTAGCTTGGCGAATGTCGGCTTGGCGGTGTAAAAGTTGACCCCTTTTTCTTTGAACACCCGGTCAATCAAATCCTGCCTGAAAACAACCAGCTCAATCTCGCGGTGGAACTTCTTAAAAGACGAAATCAGTTTCGGTGTTCCCACCGGATAATAGTAGCGGTCATCGACAATCGTAAAAAAGACAACAGATTCGCTCATATCTTTATCGTTATATTCATTGTTCAAATAAAAAGATTACCGCGCTTGACGGATACCTTTTTGCTTTGTACCCTAAGCCGATTAAATGATTAACAATGTCCATAAAGTTGGGATAGTGGAACTCCACCATCATCTTCTTGATAATATGGGTAACATTGCTGAATTCCGGAGCGCATAAGATACTCTCCTCCGCCCCCTCGACGTCAAACTTCATAAAGTCCACCTTCTTGATATTGTTTTCCTTGAAAAACGTCTCCAGGGTTTTGGTTTTGACCGTATATCCGCCTTGTTTATAATCGTTGGTCAGCGAATGGCAGGTCCGGTTGCCGTCGTGGGTATGGAGGGTCATCTCGCCGTCTTTGCCGGCAATGGCAAAATTAAAGACCTCAACATTGTCCCATTTATTGAAATCCTTGTTTTTCTTTAAGGCTTCAAAGTGTTCCTTTGCCGGTTCAACCGCATAGACCTTAGCGTAATCGCGGAAATACTGGACCGTGCAGCCGATATTTGCCCCGATGTCGACAATGACATTGTTCTCCGTGTTTTTCAGGCTGTTCATAATGTCAATGTAAACCCCCTCAAGGTAAATCTCCTTGTAGATGTATGGTATGAACAGGGTATCAAATGGCATATCGGGATAATAAAGCGCTTTAAGCATTTGTCCTCCTATCTTGTTTCATAAGGTATAACTGATAATCCTTTCTCTGGCTTCTTCGTTTTCAATAAAATCAAAGTTAATCTTGTTGTTGGTTTTCCAGTAAACGCCGGCGGCGTGGAAAACACAAACCTTTTTGTTGTTGGGTAGATAAAGCTCATTATCTCTCAAAAACATATCTTTGTAAAAGTCCAGGCTGGAAATCCCGTAGGTCCGGTCGTCAAACTCCAGAAGTTTGGTTTTGTGGCTGGTGGTGTGGTAAATATAATTAAGCGCGTTCTGCTCGTTCAGGGTTTCCCAGCGGGTATTGTTCCGTTTGCTAAACTCATTGATACGATCCCGCCAAACCTCTTTGCTGGTGCAGACTGTCAACCCGGCGTTGACGTAAACATCTTTCGCCATCCCGCCGTATTCCGGACCACAAGGAACGTTATTTTTGACTACTCCCAATTCGTAATCACCAAATAAATCGGGGCAAAGGTTACACATGACCGAATCGGGATCAATATGAATTATCCTTTGGTATTGGTCTAAGAGTTCCAATCCCTTTTTTAAATAACTGTAACAAAAGTTCATCAAGTCAAAATGTCCCCCTTTGTCCTTTGTTCCAATCACCGTAACCTCCATCGGAATATCGGGGTAGAACTTTTTAACGCTGTTGGCCATTCCCTGCCCCATTTCCTTCGCCCGTTCGTCATAAGTTGTAAAAAAACAAACCTCCCTCATGCCGACCTTACCATTTCTTTTAATGTCTGCATAATCGTCCAGTTCGGTTTCCAGCCTAAATTCCTCATCTTGGTTGAATCGGCAATCCAGACCTCGCTGGCGTATTCGGCCTTGTAACGGACTGCTTTGTTGATAACCGCCTTTTGGCCGGTAATGCTCTCCAGCATATTTTTAATCTCCTCATTGCTGACTTGCGAGCCGATGCCGACGTTAAAGACTTGCCCGGAAACCTCTTTGGCTTTGTCGGCCAATATCTCCAGAGCCGAGCAGACGTCTAAAACGTTAATATAGTCGTGGTAGGCCTCGGCGACGAACGGGATTGGTTCTTTTAAAAGACAACTCCTGATAAGTGTCGGAATCAGGTGGATTGGCTGTTCCCCGACGCCGGTCATGGAACTGGGTCTGAAAACAATCGTCGGCGTATCGGTCTTTTTCGCCCAGACCAGAGCCAGTTGGGTCGCCCCCGCCTTGGCGGCTCCGTAAAAGCCGTCCGGTTCCAAAATCATGTCCTCGGTCATGGGAACATCTTTATTGCCGTATTCCGAAGTTGAACCGGCGGTGATAAAAGACCGGCAATCCGTCCCCTCGGTGGCTTGTAGGACATTAAGAAGTTTGTTAATGATTGCCCGATAAATCTCCTGGATGTCGTTTTGCCCCCGGAGGTTGCCGTAGGCGGCCAGGTAATAAAAGCGGTAGGGTTCATTGACCTTTAGAAGTTCGTGCATCCCGCCGATGTCTAGTAACATCTCGGACGGAAGGACAACCACTTCTTTGCCCTTGTTTCCAAAATGCCTTCTTAAATTAGAACCGAGGAATCCCCCGGCTCCGGCGATTATCTCTTTCATTTTCTGGTTAAACTAATAAAACTGGGATCGCCATTCAGAATCATCTCCCTCAAATTCCGCCCCACTTCCTGATTATCCTTTGGCCAATACTGGTGGATGTTGGGAAAGGCTTGTAAAACCAACTTTGCGTCAGTCGACATGTGAGTAAAGCCGTCATCTTCGTAGTCTTTACCCCGACCGGAAGCGACAATCTTGACCGGAATCCGCTCCTCGTTAATGTAGTTCCTTATTACCTCATAAGGCCGGTAAAGGACAAAGTTGGTAATGGAAAAAACAAAGGGAATCTTGCCCTCCAGGGCCAGGCCGACGGCAATCCCCATCATCGCTTGCTCGGCCGCCCCGCAGTTGACAAACCGATCGGGGAAATCGTCCCGGTGGGGGTCGAACATTCCAAATCCCAAGTCCCCGGTAAGAAGCCAAATATCCTTGTTCTCGGCCATATGCTTATAGAGTTGGTAGCCGAACTCCCCCCGCTGGCTGGGATGTCTGGGGTAGTTTTTAATTCTCTCTTTAATGTCCATTTATCTCTCCTTCGCCCTTTTCGTGTTTCATTAGACACGGTTCGCAAATAATCACCTGGGTAACATTGGCCTGTTGGGGTTGCTGTTCGGGAAACTGCGGTTTATCAAAATCTTTTCCGCAAACCCCGCAGGCAGTCTTAAAATGTTGTTCTTTTTCTAACATTTCATCACCTCCTCATATTTCGCCTCGTCTAAGACCGTGTAGTGGCCCTTAATGCCATTCAAGTATTCGGGGTAGTCATAAGTATTGGTTTTGATAACTAAACTCGGATAAAAGTAATTCATCCTTAAATCCAGCAGGTCGGCGTCGATCAGGGAATATGCGCCGTGGCCGTTGGCGTCAACCGTAATTCTCAAATTCTCCAATCTCAGGTCGGCGGCAATTCTCAAGGCTTCCCACATACTCCCTTCGGCCATCTCGCCGTCCGAGGTTAGAACATAGACATTCCTTTTAGGATTGGCCAAAGCCATGCCGACGGCGATTGGCAGACCATGCCCCAGACTGCCAGTGGTCACCCAAATCCCATCTTTGAGGCACCTCCGGGGATGGGTGCCGTATTTGAGGCACAACTTTTCGGCATCCTTTTTTTCGTATTTCTCCAGAACGCAGAACAAAGCCAGTCCGGCATGGCCGTTACTGAGGATAAACGGTTCGTCTTTTTTCTTAACGGAATAAATTTTGTCGATTAAGCCGACAGAGGTCAGACAACTTCCTATATGAGGTTTCTGGTGTTTAAAGGATAGCTCAATTACCCTTTTTTGTAGATCGTCCATAAAAAATTTTAAATAATTACTCCGCTGTTCGCTTTTATGGATGCTTGGTAAATTTTTTCTATCCGGAATTGTCATTTTTGACCATACTTAAAAGAATTCTTATCAATTTCCTTTGTTTTTCTTAAAAAATCGGCATAGGCGGCCATCTTGGCGATTTTATTAATTAATCTTTCCCCTTTGTCGGCGTTGCACTCCTTCTCGATCGCCTTTAAAAGGTAGTTGGCGGCTTCCAGGGAGTTCTCAATCTCGCCCTGTTCAATCTGTTCCCTGATATAACCTTCAATTTGGGCGATTTCCTCCTCAAATCCGCCGACCTTATCATTCCAAAGTTCGCCCAATTTAAAGTACTCCACCAGGTAAGGCTTGCCGTGTTGCCTTTCGTAATCAAGGTAAGGCACTTCCACCTTGTCCCCGCCGCCCGGAAGGGGGCTAATTTTTGCCACCGGTTCTTCCGGAGGTTTAGTTTCAGTCTTCTCTAGGCGACTTCTGAAAATAGTGTCCGCCATATTGCTCCTGTTGCAGGTTCTCCAGCTTTTGCGAATAATACCTGACTGCCCGCCGGTCGTTGCCCCGAACGGCCCGGATTAAATTTTCCCTTAATTTTCCCGTTGCCCGGCTCTCGTTCAATACCCGCTGAAACAGTTTTTCCCAATGCTTCTTTTCGTCGCTGGATTTTGCCTGCTTAATTTGTAAATAGATTTCTTCTAAATCGAATTTTCTGCCGTAGTCAATATCCATAGTTACCGCCAGATATGTTGGGGGAAATTATCTGGCTTTCCCCCAACCAGCAACTAAATTGTTATGCCGCTGTAAATCTGCAAGCCAATACCCATTCGTCGTTCAACAATTTAGCTACGTAAGAACCTGCCCAAGAGATTAAGCTGATTCTGCCCGCAGGTGAACCGGAGTCCACCACGTTGGGAAGAATGTACAACTTCGGCTGGTCACCTGCCAGGTCATAGACACCAAAGGATTGGTCTCCATGAACATAGGTGTAGTAAACCGCCACCGTGGAAGCTGCCGTTGAAGTTGCCTCGCAAACGGCCTGCTCGTCCAAGTTGTTCAGCCATCGGACTTGGTACAGTTCTCCCATCTCCCCCATATACAGGTCTTTGACATCGGAGTAGGTCTTGGCGTTAATCCAAGTCGAATCTCCGAGCAAACTGAATTTGGAGTAAGGATTGGTCTTTCCCATGAACGTCCCGTCAGGATAGGGTAATGCGTAAGCTAACTCTAAAGTCTTAACCATCTCCCTGATCGCTGAAGCGGAAAGGACATCCCCTGCCGCCATGGTCGCCACCGTATGACCATTCGGTCTGAAGGCGGTGCCGTTGCGGAGTTCCTCTCGGACGACACGGTTCAGAGTTTCCCCCATTGATTGACCGGCCACTTCAATGAATTCCTTTTGTTTGGAGTCAATCGAAGTCAAAGAAAGAAACTTTGAGCTTCGGAAAGTTTTTCCATACTCAGCCAGCGTCATCGCTACCGTACAGGCGCTGATGATACAAGCCGGCGGGTTGCAGGATTCAGTCAAGGGCGAAGCGTCAATCGCCGATGGTAACATTCTGGTAAAGTTGACTGTCTTACCCTCATTAGCCGGATGCGTTCTTACTTGGCCTCCTTCTTCAAGGACCAGTTTGTACTGCGCCTTTGCTAAGAAAACCTTTTCGTAGTAAGTCGACATTGCCGGCGTAAGAGTACTTGTTAGGTTGTCTGTTGCCATGTTATATCACACTCCTTTCCGGACAAATCTGTCCATTTGCCAAGTCCTATGAATGAACGATCCCGTACTTTTTTTCCAATTCCTCGATCGTTAAATCTTTGTCTTCCTTCTCTGTTGTGGCAACTTGGGTCGGCCTCATGGCGGTTTGGGATACCTGCTTGGCAATGTTCTCCGACTGCTGGCTGACCTCCCTGGCGACTGCCCTTTCGTAGGGTTTCATCAGTTTAGCCACAAACTTTTTGACTGATGCGGAATACGGATTGGCCTTAACGTAGGCTTCCGTCGCCTCACTCACCGTGTCGGAGAGTTCCTTGTCAAAAGCGTCGTTTTCCGGATCAAGCTGAGGGTATTTCCTCAGCACCTCGTTGGCTTCGTTGTTTATCCGGTTAACGGCTTCTGATTGCTTAACCCGCAGTTGAACAAGAGCGTCCGCTGTTTGCAAAACATCCTGTTTGTACTGCTCGCTGGTAATCTCTGCCCCCGGCTCTGCTTGCGGAAAATATGGTGCCGGTGGCACCTGGGGTTCTACTGAACCCGTGAGATCCGCAAGCTTTTCCGCCAAAGACTGTGCTTTGGTTTCCGCCTCGGTTGCCCGTTCCTCCGCCTTTTCGGCTTTGGCGTGCAGTTCCCTAATCCGGGCTTGAGCGCCTTTTTTAGGACTCTCCGCTGTTTCGGCTGCCTCCTCCTTGACTTCGGCCGTCGCTTCAATCTCGGTCTCGGCTGCTTCCCCAGCCGCTTCCGGTTCTTTTAATTCCGGTTCTGATACTGGCGGGGTACCAAGGATGTTTTCTGCCTCACCCTTATCTTTTAACGCCGCTTGATCGTTTTTCATACGATCTCCTTTCATCACACCGATTTGGCCATGTGAGAATACCCAAGCCTAAATGCTTGCTCCGGGCAAGCGAAGGGAGGTGGCCCAAACTCTTGCCCAAAGCAAACATTTACGCCATCTTCAATTCCCGGCGTGTTTTGAGGATCGGCGCCCCTTTTTCGTCAATCCCGACCATGATCTTTTCCGGGCCAATCCAGACCGCATGCTGGATTTCGCACGAATGACAAACCAAGTAATAACCTTGTTGCCGCCAGTCGTGATTAGGCGGCGGATCGTAGCGAAAATCCGGCCGGCTAAGGTCGCGGATTTCTTCAAGGGGTGCCTCCAGTTCTTCCTTGATTTTCTCTTCATTTTTCACACGCTTCCTTGGCATCCTCAACTTTGTCAAGGACCTTTTTAATAATTTCTTTGGTTAGGTTAATAACGATTGTGTTTAAACCAATTTCCTCTAGTGCTTTGCCTCCGGCGATTGCCTCGGCGTTCTTGTTGTCCAAATCCTCTTCCACTTTCCCGATGTATTCTCTCAAAACCCGCCAACCGTGCGTCTTGCCCATATTGGCTAAGGCGACTTCTTCTTCCGTTGCTCCCTTCTTGGCCGCTTCCTGTTCGGCTGCCATCGACGGCATATTGGCCAAAAAGGTTTCCGGTCTAAGGGCTGATTTATCCAATTATCCCTCCTTCCGGCGGCATCTGCCCGGGCATCGGCTCCGGCATCGGTTGTTGGGCCGGTATCTGGTTCATCCCCTGCGCCTGCATCAACGCCTGCTCGAATTTCATCCGGTCGGCCCCTAATATCTGTTCTGATTTCTCCTGGTCGGTCATCTCCTCTAAAATCTTGTCCCAGTCCTGTATTCCGGAGTTGGAGACGATCCGCTTAAACAATTCCCCAAATTTCAAAGTGTACCCCTGTTCCTGAAGCGTCTGCATCAGCCAGTTGCCGTTGGGAGTCTGGGCTTTCATAAACATCTCCATCAACATGGCTAAGTTCTGCTGCTGGGCCTGTTGGTCCGAAGCATAAGTGGAACCGCTGACAATCTCGTAATCGTAAAGAACCGAACCGGTTTTGCTTTTGGGAATAGATAGTTTGCCGCTTTCCTGGCTGTACATCTCCTCTATCTCCGGGTAGTTTCTCTTTAGTTGCTCAATCTCATCCCCGAAAAGCCTAATGGTAATCGCCCGGCTTTGCTTCTTGGAAAGCAGGTTGACCATCTTCTTCATCACTTTTTTGACAAACATCTCCATATAGAAGCGGTCGGCGTTATCCCGGGTATTCTCCCGGTTCTGCTGCATCTGAAGCGCCTTAGGCGTCTTGCCGTAGCCCACCTCGGTTTGCTGGGTTACCGAAGTATCGGTGGTCCCGAACATATTGAGGATCGCCGAAGAAGCGACCTGGTAAGTGTTATTGAAGGTTTGGATTCCTTGGGGATTGAGCTGAACCGGCGAGATGGCGTTGTTAATCTGGCCCCTGACCAGCCACTTGGCCGCCGCCCCCCACTGGATTGAGGATTCCGAAGCTAAATTGTCCTTGTTAATTAGAATCGGCGGGAAGATGGACATCTTGACCGCATCTAAGTAAAGGTTCCAGACCGAATTGACCACCATCTGCATCGTCTTCCCCCGCTCGAAGTCGCCCATCCCCATAAAATCATCCAAAAGCGGTATCGAATACTTGCAAACCACCGGCAGTTCGCCGTTCTCGTGCGGATTGGCTTGATCTCTAAACTCCATATCGGCCTCAACGCAGTAATCAACCCACCGGTCGCCTTCATACTGGGTCAGAACCTCGAAAAAGCCGCCGTTCTTGGCCGCCTCGCCTGTCGGGTACTGATCCTCGGCCCGTTGGCCCTTGCTGTCCGAATCAACCGCTTCCTTGTCCCCGGTCTTGCCTTTTAACCTGGTAACAATCTCGGTGATGTTCTTGTACCCCCGTTGCCCTTTTAGGTTCTCAAAGAAAGAGAGAGGCTTCCAGGTGCGGACAATGATGTAATCGCTATCCTCAACCGAGACCGCCCCCACTTGCGGAAAGACGTCCCGGATGTTCAAAAGCCACAGATCCGGGCCGACATAGCCGTTTTTCTTGACATCCATATCGACTAAAGCAAAGAAGTTGCCGTAAAGGTTGGAATAGATGTCCGTCATCCGAAACTTGGTTAAAAGGTCAAACTGGGCGTTGGCGTTGGGGATAACCCACTTGTCCAAAATCAAGTTCATCAGTTGGCCCGAACCAATATCGTTAGTCGAGATCGGCTTGACCTTGCCGGTGGCCAGTTGCGCCATCACCCGGTAGCCTCTCTCCAGGATAAGGGTAGTTAGTTTAGGATCAAAGACATTGGACTTGGTGGTGTTCTTGGAGATAGAATCGGTCAGCTGGTTGTGGAACAGCTGCTCCACCTCATCCCACAAATCCCGCTTAGTGGAAAGGTAATCGGAAGCCGCTTGTTTTCGTTCTAATATCTGTTGTCGGATGTTAGCCATAAAAAAAGACGCCAACTTTCGTTCGGCGTCCTAAACTCTCCTAAAAAGGTGTCTCAGACTATTAGCGCTAAAATACCACAACCGCTAAAGTTTGTCAATACCTTATCCGCTTGGTCTTAGTAATCTCCAGTGTCTCGATCCTCGCCACCCCGTCCTTGATCATTACGTTGAAGATCATCTGGCCGTACGGCATCGATTTGATTTCCAGTTCCATGATGGTGTGCAACGGTAAGTTCCGTCCAAATAATTCTTTCAAGTTGGAAGTATTTTTGTCTGGCACTGATGTACTCCATCAAATTATAGTCAACAATCCTTCCGTTGTTGACCCGGATAATAAAGTTAAACAACCCGTTCTTCCTCGCCTGGATGTCCTTCTCGATGTCCAGGTGGGGTTGCAGGTTGCAGTCTGGGATTGACAATTCATATTTCATCGTCTGGTTTTTAAAATAAAACCATACCCTACCATACAGTACCTGACATCACCTCACCTCACCTAACCAAACCCCACCCAACCCCACCGAACCCCTAAATCCTTACCTTACCTCACCCAACCTCACTTTACCTCACCTGACCTCACCTCACCTCACCTTACCAAACCATTAACTCTTCACTTCATCCATACTGACAACCTCAAATCTTCCATACCTTGGCCTGTAATCGCCAATTCCGCAGTAGGCGCCCGAATAGGTAAGAATATCCTTTAAATCTTTAGCATTTGCTCTCTCATCTAGGCAAACTAAATCAAATTTCAATTCCCAGTCATCCATCCTCGCTCTGCCTTTCATCACTCTCCCGCCAGTAGCAGGAACAACCGTTGATCTCCAATCCGTGGTGAAAGCCTGTTTCTCGTGAATAATCTTCAGGGGTTCTACAAAAACGCCCCCTTTAACCACATCTTTAAAAGATTTCTTTCCCTCCAATTTAAAGGTTTTTGCCGCCTTAATCATTGTTCCGACAATATGCTCAGCCGGTGTGTAGATTTTGCCATCTACCCGATAAAGAGATTTCTCAACTTGTTCCTCTTTGCTGGGAACCGCTTTCTTCCCTTTCGGTTTGTCGGCGGGGTTATCTTCTTCTGGGAATCTATTAAATAATAACGGGGCAATTCCTCTAATATGACATTTAAACTTTAACATTTATCTTCACCTCTTTTCATTTTATAATTTAAAATCTTACCTGCAATACCCAGGCAAGGTCTTCGGAAGAATCTTTTTCAATTCTTCAATGTTCTCGGTTAAATGCTTGTTTACGACAAACTTCAAGGCATCTTCTCTGACTTCGTAGTTCTTAATCTTAATGTGGCCTAGAAACGCCTTGAGGGCGATCTCCATAAGATACTTGTCAACCACTCCGCCAGTCGACAACGCTTGGTCCATGTCCTCAACCGCTTTGTCAAACAAGGCTTGTGTTTTTTGTGAATCTCGCATCTTTTTTCACCTCCCTTCGTTTTAGATTTCTAGTAAAAGCCGTTTTCTTTAAATAATATGGTGTCATCAGGAAGGACAATCTCCTCCCCCTTCTTCTGGTAACTGACCGCGATATATCTTGTGCAGTCCATAAGATGATCGTTGGCCTTCTCCGGCACATCCGGTTCGTTTAGATCCTGCGCCCGGCTGACGCTTTTTTCTTTCCAACGGTAGGTTTCAAATTCCCTAATGGTGTTTTCGCAGCCGGAAAAGACAAAAAGGCTTGGCAGCTTGGGCTTTGCCGGCACACTTGGCACAATTCTGCCGGGGATAGCTTTAAGTTTTTCGCTGACTTTCTCGATACCGAACCTAACCCAGGAGTTGAAGCTGGTACCGACTTCTTTGGTGGCCGGGGTGATGTAGATTCCCCTTTGGGCGAACTCGTTAATCCACTGGGCGCCGCTTGGGTCCCCATAGGTAGCTGTAACGTTTCTCCTGGTCCGAGAGTTAATGACTCCCGCATGGTAATCAATCGTTTGTCCCGTTTGGTAATGTTCGTCATAAATAAACCAGTTTTCATCATTATCAACCGCAACCCACAGGCATGCCGTAGGGTTAGTTGATCCGAAGTCAATTCCCCGATAGATACTCCAGCTTTCCGGAATATCAAACGGTTCAATAACATGGATTTCCCTTTGGAACTCCTTGTAGACCAGGCCTGTGTACTTCCTAAAGTCGGCCAGGTACTCCTGGGCGAAGGTGTCTTCCGTAAGTTCTTTTTTCGCATTGTCTAATTCCTCCTTGCTTACATAGGGGTTATCGTATGACGTAAACCGCCAAGATTTATATTGTGGGTCATCACCTTGCCCTTGCTGGTACAAATTGTAGAAGTGATTGTAGCCCTTGGGCGTAGAAATGAACATGACAGGTGCGGCATAATCCGTAAGTGTAGGACGTAGGACTTCCGGCCAAAGCCATTCCCAGTTGCGGATAGAAGCAATCTCGTCAATAACCAGACCCCGCAGTTTAACGCCTCTAAGCGCATCTGGGTTCTCAGCTCCTTTAAGGCTAATAACGCTGCCGTTTTTAAGGGTGATAGAAAGTTCAACTTCATTTTTACTCCTAATCCATCCATAAGGAATCTCCTTTTGCAATTCCCGCCAATGGATCATCTTGGCCTGCCGATAACTTGGTGAAACAATCCAATACAGACCGGGATTCTCCAACGCCCACTTCAATACCACCAGCCGGCTTAGAACCGACTTGCCACTCCGTCTGCCGGAGCAAACAATTCTGAAGCGGTGGGAATCCCTTGCGACTTCCAGTTGCCATGGGCTAAGTACTACTTTCATCTTTACCAATAAATTCTAAATTCATATCAACATTTACCTGGTTGAGATTGGGGGGTTCGGTTTTGTAACCTTTCAGCCCCAGCATCTCCCGGATATATTCCAACCTCGTTTTAAAATCCGGCTGCTTGTCCCCGGTTATATCTACCCGATAAGCCTCCAACCCCTCGTTTAGTTTGAAAGCTAGCACGTCATCGTTTGCTAGTCTTTCAATAAACTTTTGCGTGCCACGATTTTCAATGATATTCTTTAAGGCGTTCTTTGCAGTATTTGGGCTATACCCCGCCGCAATCGCTGCCCTCGAATTGCTTATCCCGGGATTCTCCAATTTTTGTTTAATGAACTCTCTTTGTTTTGAGGTTAACTTTCTCATTCTTCGGCTTGCAAAAACAACACTTTTTGTTGGCTTTTCCTTTCTTACAAATTGGACAATAGTCCAAATGATTAAAACTTAAACTTTGTTGTGTCTTGCTCATTCTTTTCCTTTTTCTTTTTCATCAGGCAGTCAAAACAAATTGACCCGCCCTGAAGGGTAATAATGGCGTTGCATTCCCCTTCTATCAACTTTTTCCCGCACCCGGAGCAAAAAGAGCCGTCATCGGTCGTTTTTATCCTTGATGTCTGCTTCTGTCGGCGGGTAGTCGTCATAACTGACCTCGTTTTTTAATGCCCGGCTTATCTCTCCGGGGGTCGCTGTCCTCCTCCCCCAAACATCAGCCGCGGGTGCTTTTATCGGCTTGTATATTTCTCTCAATCTTTCTAGGTTCATATCCCGCAATTATCCTGCAAGTTATCGCGCAACCTTCTTTTTCTTTTTAATTTCATTTAAGTTTGCCAGTATTACGAATTTTGCTTTACATTTAGAGCAAGTAACCCAGCCCCCGACATACCCAGCCAATTCTGGTAATCCCAACTGGTTAGTCTCTTTTGCTCCACAAACAGGACACTTTAGAGATAAATCATTTTCGAAAAGCGGTTCTTCTAAAATAAAACAATTAGGCCAATCTTCATTTCTTGCTGTATAAATTTGTCCACAAACAATACACTGCCACTTCCCATCTGTGGTTACAATATTTCCATAACAGGTGTGGTTAACTCCGTATTTTTTAAAAGTCTTCATATCTTCTCAATAAATTTTCGGATAGGGTAGGTCATTTTTTCTCCTTTCTTTTAAGTGGAAATGGATTATTCGGGTCGCCACCAGCACTTCCTTCAAAAACAAACTTTTGTCGGTTGGGATTACTTAATTCTTTAAACAAAACTTCACCGCATTTCCGACAGATAACATATACCCCGCCATAGACTAAAACATTCTCTACTTCAAAATGATGTTGTCCTTTTTGGCAATCAGGTAATTCAATGGTAGTTCCAATCATTTCTCCTCCTTCAAATAAATTGTGCTTCTTATCTTCTTGCAACCAAAACACACTTGAGTCAAAGCATCGTGGAAGGTGGAATAAATTGCTTGTTGGGTATGTCTCCCTTCGCACTCCTGAATATGCTTTCTAACCTCCTCAACTGTTTTTAAATGTTCGTATTGAAATTCCATTTTGTTTTCTCCTTTACTATCTTTCTTTAGTAACACTAACTTGCTTTAGACTTGATAGAACATCAACTCTTGGTTTTCTTTTCTTATCATCACAACCAGTTCTGCCATTTCTTTCTCCTTTCAGTTTTTTAATCTTTTGATTTAATTCGGAAACGGCTTGGTTGTAACCGCAATCAAAAACTTCGTCTAAATCTCCCCTAATCCCTTTCATTGTTAAATATTTTCTTTTACAAACTCCCAATGGCGTTTTAATATCCTTCCATTTCCACATCTTTAGTTCCTCCAGCGCTTTCTCAAGATAGGAACGAAAGAAGGATTTAATATTTCGTAACCTTTCATTAACATACAAATTTCCATCAACTCCAAGATCAGCAAACTTTTTATCAAATTCCTTTTCAAATTCTTTTAGGGTTTTCATTTCGCCTCCTTTAAATAAATAGTGCTTCTTACTTTCTGACAACCAAAGCACACTTGCGTTAGAGCATCGTGGAAGGTAGAATAAATCGCCTGTTGAGTATGCTTACCTTCACACTCTTGAATATGTTTACGAACATCCTCAACTTTTGGAATATACTCATATAAAAAATTCATTTTACCCACTTTCCTTTTTGATAAGGTTTTAATTCTTTGACTAACTTAACAAAGTATTTTTGTATCTTTTTAATCATCGCCGCATCAGCCGCATAAGCCGCATAAGCCGCATCAGCCGCATCAGCCGCATAAGCCGCATCAGCCGCATCAGCCGCATCAGCCGCATAAGCCGCATAGGCCGCCGCATGAGCCGCCGCACGAGCCGCATAATCCACATCAGCTTTATAAGCCGCAAAAGTCTTATCAAATCCTAGTTTAATCAATTCTTTCTTTTTCATTTTTATCCTTTCAGTTTCTCTGCCATTTGTGCCATCAATTCATCTATTTCTTCATTGGCTAAGAGTTTAAATTGCTCCAAGAGTCTTACGTTTATTTCTTTTAGTGCTTCTTCCGTTTTTTCTGGCTTACCGCTGTATTCCTTCATCGTTTGGAGAGCTACATTTCGCACAAATCGTTTAACTCCCAATTTAGCCAATTTTTCATTTAATTCGTTTGTTTCCATTTATTATTCTCCTTTCAGTTTTTTAATCTTAGAATTAAGTTTAAATTCAAGCTCGTTTAATAAGTCGTTTATTAAAAGATAAAGGTCATTAAAATACCACTCGGCATATCTTCCGCAAGTGTCAATTTTTACTTCAGTTTTAGAAATTTCCCGCAACTTTTTATACCATCTATCTTTTTCTAACATATCCCTCCTTTCAGTTTTTTAATCTTTTGGTTTTCATTTAAGTTTTAGTTTTTCTTTTGCTATCTTTCTAAAGTAAGTTTGTATTTTTTTAGTCATACCCGCATAATTCGATGTATAAGTCGCATAATACGATGCACGAGTCGCTGTATGAGTCGCATAAGCCATACGAGTCGCATAATCCACATCAGCCGCACGAGCCACATAAGCCGCCACATAAGCCACATAACCCGCCGTATCCGCATCCTGAGCCGCCGCATAAGCCGATGCACGAGCCGCATAAGCCGTATAATCCGATGCATGAACCGCATAATTCGCATAATCCGCAGTATAAGCCACATAACCCGCCGTATCCGCATCCTGAGCCGCCGCAATAGCCCTTACATAAGCCGCATAAGCCGCATCAGCATTTTTTTTGGTCGGACTTTTCAAATATCTTTTAGCGGCCTGTATCGCCCGTCTTGGTCTTTTATCAGTTGGGTGTTTCTCTTCATAAATATCTAAAACCTGTTCGGCACAATAAACAGCAAACCGAAGATTATCTTCCTTTGTCCATCTACATTTCTTAACTATTCTCATTTCCGACCAAACCTCTTTATCTTTTGCTACTATGCTGTTACCCTTAACTTCAACTAAGGCTAAATATTCTCCTTTAATATAATTAAAAGCATCACTTGGTTCAACTGAACAATGGAAACCTTTTTTACACATCTTTAATTTCCCCTTAAACTTTTTCCACTCGCCTAATGTCCACTTTGTGTTGCCATTTTCGCTTTTTAAGCCTTCTCTTAAGAATTTATATCTATAGGTTTTCATTTCATTTCCTCCTCCTGGTACAGATCAATAAACCACTGGAGTTTGCCTACGTATGATTGCCAGTATGGTTTGTTATAGGCGCGGGCAAAACTTACCACCGTCTTTTTGGCGCGGTATTCCTTGTAATAGCCCAGGATGGCAATCTTTGAGGCAATCGTATAGATTGCATCCCCGTAAGAATTAAAGGCTACCTTGCCGTGGTTCCAGCCGAAGGCGTTGTAATTGGGGGGGGCGAAACGGCCGAAGGTTGACTCTACCCCGGCTACCGCAAAAAGCAAGACCGGATCAATGTTGTATTGCCTTCCGGCGTTGACGAAAGTGTCGCCCATCCCGTACATCGGGCTATGGTAGCGGTCTAAAATTCGGTTGATAATACTGGCGGTTGTCCCCAGCCTTTCGTTCAGAAAGACGTGTTGGTCGGATAAAGGGGATAAAAAGCCGTCTTTCTTTTCCCTGTTCAGGTATTCCTGGTAGGCGGCGTTTCTCTTTTCCTCTCCCTTAAAGAAAACCGCTAAGAGAAAGCAGATAAGGGCGATAATAATGGCGATCGCCATCCCTAGCCAGGAGGGGAAATAGTCCTGTTTCCGGGGCCTGCCTTTTCCTTGATACTTTTTGCGGTTTATCATTTTATCTCCTTTCCGTCAAAAATTTTTAATAAATCAAGTTCTTCCGGTTTTCCCATCCGCTTGGCGATTTCCCGCTTTATCATTTCGCCGTATTTCTGCCACATCTTCATTTCCGCCTCGCTGTTTTTCTTAGCAGCCTTCACCCAGTTTTCCCTTGCTTTTTTCAGTTGTGCTTGTAAATCAGACATAGGTTTTTTAACCGACTAAGTGTTTTCTAAAAAACTCATCCCGGTAGTTATCCACAATCCCATCCACTTTTCTTTTATTTATTTTTTCTTTCTCTGTAGTAATCTCTGTAGTAATCTCTGTAATAGTTTGTTGTTTTTCCACAGACCAGTTTGTTACTTTTCCACAAACTAGTTTGTAAGTTTCCCCCAAACTGACGCGGAAAAATCTTCTTGCCGGAACGCCTTGTAATTTAACTTCCAAAAGTTTCAAACTCTTTAATTTTTTAATAGCGGTTTCTTGCTCGTAACGGGTAAGGCAAGTCTCCTGTTGAAGCTCTTTTATTGTTTTGTAAAACCACTTGTCGTTTTGCGGTCTTTTGGAATCCCAGTAGAGAAGTTGCGAGAGTAACAACCCGGCAAGGGCTGACCCTGCAATTTCTCCCAGTATCGGGTTAAAAGCTACTTGTCTTGAGCCGAGCAGGTAGGCAATAAGTTTCTGGTGGTTCTTGTTAGGCATATTTACTCCTAAACTCTTGGGCCAGTCTTTGCCAAGATGATTGCCATTGAGTAAAAGTCGGGTTGACTGCTACTCCGTTAGCACTCTCGTTTTGGGACTGCCAATTTTCTAAGTTAATAACCGGCAAATTTCTGGGCTCATCAAAAGAACCACTTTTGACAAGCCAGTTTTTGAGTGGAAGCACGAGTTGGCTGTGTGAACCGTATTTCACCAGCACCCCTCTTTTGTAAAAGTTGTTTTTGTTGGAGATGTAGTATTGGTTTAAATCAACCCGTTTGTAGATTATTTGTGTGCCTCTGGGAAGCGCGTCAAGTATTCTCTTGGAGATAGAATACCCGGAGTAGTTTTTCCACTCCTTCCGGGCGGTCATATTAGCGACAAAAGAAGGCTTGCCGTCAACAAGGCAAAACTTCCCTTGAGGGATAAGTCCCTGTTTGGGAATATATATCGCTAAGACTGATTGTATGGGCAGGTTGTTATACATTCTGCTGGCCTTCGCATAGTTTTAAATAAACAGAGCGGCTCAGGAGAGGTGGCCCTATTGGGGCGGAACAATAAATG
>Ga0209311_1000527_pt1 | contig 34737 bp, 29 predicted proteins | sample AD_UKC045_MetaG_FD_184417 | JGI IMG/M metagenome (GOLD analysis project Ga0209311, IMG submission 184417) | Active sludge microbial communities of municipal wastewater-treating anaerobic digesters from USA - AD_UKC045_MetaG (SPAdes) (version 2) | ecosystem: Engineered > Bioreactor > Anaerobic >... | reverse complement strand
CCTTCGACGTGGTACATTATGATCTCCATTTGGACATCATGAATTTTCAGGCCAAACAGCTGAATGGATTTGCCATTCTCACCCTTACTCCCAAGATGAATCAACTTTCATACATTTCACTCGATTTACTGAGTCTTGAGGTGGACTCGGTGAGAGTGGAAGGACAGCCTATCCTATCGTGGTATCAGGATGACACTCTTTTGCGCATCCCTTTGCTTTCGCCTGTATCTATAGGTGACACTTTTCAGGTGCAAATTCGTTATCATGGCACTCCCGTTGTCGAACCTAGCGGATGGGGAGGTTTTCATTTTAGCTCATGGATTGCCTATAATCTTGGGGTTGCTTTTCAAGCCAATCCACATAACTATGGTCGAGCCTGGTTTCCATGTATCGATGATTTTATCGACCGGGCTACTTATGATTATTATATTACTACCGAAGCCGGCAAAACTGCGGTATGTGGCGGCCTCCTCATCGATTCTATCGTTCATCCCACTAACAACATTACCTGGCATTGGAAAATGAATCAGCCCATTCCAGCTTATCTCGCCTCCGTAGCCGTGGCTTCCTATACTAAAATTGCCGATATATATACTGGCATTCAAGCCGATATACCTATTTTATTATACTTCAGGCCTTCAGATACTGCAGCCGTTAATAATCTTTTTGTAAATCTGAAAGATATTCTATCGGTTTATGAAAACCATTGGGGCCCTTATAGCTTCGATAGAGTAGGTTACGTGGGAACCATAGAGGGCGCCATGGAACATGCTGCCAATATTGCCCTCCCTGTAAGTACCCTTTCGTCAGGCTATGAATGGCTTTACGCACATGAACTCTCACATATGTGGTTCGGAGATAAGATTACCTGTTCCTCGGCTGAGGATATGTGGCTCAATGAAGGCTGGGCTGTCTTCAACGAATCACTTTATCGTGAAGGAATCTATGGTTATTCGGCCTATCGCAGCAACATGAACTCTAAACATGCTAACGTGCTGCAATATTGCCATATTAAAGACAACGGCTACAGGGCTCTTTATGGCATACCCAATGAATATACTTATGGGGAAACTGTTTACGAAAAAGGTGGTGTTGTGGTGCATACTTTAAGAAATTATCTGGGCGATAGCCTTTTCTTCCCTGCCATCAGCAATTTTCTTCAGGATTATGCCTTCAACCCCGTTTCTTCTTTTCAGTTAAGAGATTATCTTAGCCAGTATACTGGGATTGACATGACGCCTTTTTTCGATGGATGGGTGTTCTCTCCCGGATTCCCCTGCTTTGTGGTCGACTCTTGTCAGATTGTTCCCTCAGGACAAAATTTTTCTGCTACTGTTTTTGTTCACCAAAAATTAAAAGGAACTACGCAGTTCTTAAATAATAACCGTTTGTTTATCAGTTTTATCGATTCCTTATGGAATGCGCATGATTTTATAATGGAATTTTCGGGTGAATTTGGCAGCCAGACCTTTAACCTACCTTTCGAACCCTTGCTCTGTTTGGCTGATTATTATGATAAAATTGCCGATGCAACTACCGATACCGACTTGCGAATACATCAATCAGGAGATTATGATTTCCCGAATACTTTTTTCCGACTTAGTGTAACTACTCTTACTGATTCAGCTTTTTTTAGGGTAACACACAATTGGGCAGCTCCCGATAGCCTTAAGACGCCTCTCCCTGGCTTAACTCTTTCTGACTATCGTTATTGGAGGATAGAAGGTATTTATGACGAACCTTTTCAAGCCAAAGGACGATTTTTCTATTCTCGCCCTTCCCATCTTGACGATTCTCTACTACAAAACCTCAACGATTCTCTTGTCATCCTGTATCGTAAAGACGCCTCAGACGATTGGCAAGGAATTCCTTTCACTCGTACTGGTACTCTTGCGGGCTACATTACAGTAAATGATCTTCAACCAGGTGAATATACTCTCGCTTCTTGGGACGAACATTATGTTGGGGAAACCGAAATCCTGAATGCCAATAATAAAATTTCAATTCATCCTAATCCAGTTCTTGGACATTGTACGATAAAGGTTGCTTTGGATCAATCATCCATGCTTAAAATATATGCTTCTTCGGGTGTATTGCTATTGAGAAAACTACTTCCGGCAGGTAAGCATGAATTGAATTATGATTTCTCTCAACTTCCTCCGGGCTTTTACATCGTAGGGCTCGAAGATATAAATGGGCATCTGCTTGCACGAGAAAAATTTGTAGTAGCAAGTAAATGATTTTTTCTTTGGCCACAACATTGAATTGTCACATGAAATTCATTGCCTCTAAAAATGATAGCCCCTCTGTATCAACGAAATAAAAAATTTTTAACAAAATGTGCTACTTTCGAAAATTATATTTATATTTGTTGGCTAAGTATTTCATCTTGTTGTGGTCAACCAAATTTCATCTTTTAGTGGTAAAATGAATGTTTTCAACAAAAAGAAGAGTGATATGATTGCCATAATAGATAATGATTCTATAGTTGTTTCAAAGCTAATTTGATTCACTTATGAAGAAAAGAGAGAGATTTAGGGGTGCCATTTTTACAGAACGCTGGTATGGATATTTTCTCATTCAATAAAAACATAGAAACTATGCAGAAACCAGAAAACTCCACTTCATGTGATTTTCAGAACGAGTTGAAGGAATTCAACGCATGGCTTTTGTACAGGCGGTATAGCCACAATACGATTAAAACTTATGTTGATACACTAAAAAGTTTTCTAATAATTCTTCAACCCAAAACAGCGACCGATGCAACCAATGACGATATGGTGCGCTTTGTAAACGATTACATTTTAAAAAACGGATATGGTTATTTGTACCAAAATCAGATTGTAGATGTGAGCAAACTTATAACATCGCTTTTTAAAAGGCAGAATATGCGGAAGATAAACAGCGAAAGGAGAATAGAACAAGTTTTAAAGAAGGTCGCAACGAAAGCGGAGATAAACAAACCTGTTACCTTGTATTGGTTGCGTCACAGCTATGCTACGCATTTGTTAAAAGCAGGAACCGATTTACGGTACATTCAAGAGTTGCTTGGGCACAAAAGTTCAAAGACTACTGAAATATACACACAGATCACAAAAGAGTTTTCAGAAAATTAGAAGCCCATTTGATGAATTGTAAAAAAACTTCACAAATTTGGTTCATCAAATGAAAAGTCTTTATACATTTGAATCGAAAGATAAAACGCAACATTATGGTGTCTGTTCATCCAAAATTGGAAGATAAGAGGGAGAGAGTAAAATGTAGAAATGAATTCCGTGCTGGTCGCCATAGCGACGAGCACCGAACAATATACAAATGCAATAGGATAAACCCAACTGCTTCTTTCGAGCGTTCATTAAAAACTAGCCTAAGAAAAAAGACAGCGATATGAAAATTGACAAGAAGACATACAAAGACAAGAAAGAAAAACAAATCGGAATGACTGCCGACCATACTAGCCGACCTGATAAAGTTTTATTTTTTACCGACTCCCACTTTTCGTTTTATAAGAGCCTGTCTACATTATCTACATTGGCATGTTACACGAGTCATCGCTCAGACCAAAACTTGCCAAAGAGTGTAATTCTTCTTAACTATAATATGAATAATATTTTTTATAAATTAAAATATAGAGTATGAAAGCAATACATTTACTGCAAGGATTTGTTGTAATATTATTACTTACAACATGTGGAAACAGTGGTAATAAAACAAATGGAAAAATAATACTAAAAGTCCCAGTAAAAGTCGTAGCAATAAAGCCAACCGTCAATGTTTATATAGAAAACTCTGGAAGCATGGATGGTTATGTAAAAGGTGTAACCGAGTTTGAACAAGCTATTTATAACTACTTGACAGATATTAAAATCTCTCAATTTTCTGACAGTTTGAATTTGTTTTATATCAACAGTGAAATAATTCCTCAAGGTTCAGATATAAGTGATTTTATAGAAAAACTTGAGCCAACTAATTTTAAGATCAAAGGGGGTAGTCGCGGAACGACAGATATTTCAAATTTACTGAAATCTGTTTTAACTGAAACTAGTTCTAACGAAATTGCTATTCTGGTAACCGATGGTATATTTTCACCTGGGTTAGGGAAAGATGCTGAACAATACCTTGTAAATCAACAAATAGGAATAAAGTCAAACATGGCTAATTATTTGAAAAGATATCCCAATAGTGCAGTTGTAATTTATCAACTTTTATCAAAATTTGATGGTTGGTATTATAACCGTGAGGATTCTAAAATAAAAATAAAAGAACAAAGGCCTTATTATATATGGATAATTGGAGAAACCGATCTCTTAAATGAATTAATTCGTAAAGTGCCCGAAAGCAAGTTCAAAGGAAGTGGCATACAACATGCTTTTTCAATCATGAAGGGACCTAAAGCGGTAGATTACGCCATAAAGAGGGGTTCAGGAAATTTTGATTTAGACAAAAAAGAGCCAAAAACAACAATTAAAAATCTAAAAAAAGAAACCAGAGGAAAACGAAATAACGTAAGATTTTCAGTCAATGTTAATTTTTCGGGCTTTCTATTATCTGACCATTATTTGACAGATCCATCCAATTATGAATTGAATAATAAAGATTTTCAATTAACAATAAATAAAGCTGTACCAAATAATTCAGGATATACTCATCAATTAAACTTCGAGTCGCCCAGTGTACATAAAGGGATAATCTCAGTTAAACTTAAAACTCAAATTCCTCAATGGGTGGAAGAAATTAATGATAGCACTGGCATTGTACCCGTGAAAGGGAAAACATACGGAATTAAATACCAAATTCATGGCATATATGAGGCTTTTACAATGTCTAATGATTATTACACTGAAATAAAAATCAAAATCGATTAATATGGGCAAAATTTTTGGTGAAATCTATTGCTGGTTCGAGTCTTTATTCGGCCAGGATCTTGCTGAGTACTTATGGGGGTATAATTGTGAAACACAAGGTTATGATAGTAAAAACCTTTTTTACACAATAGGCTCAATAACCTTTGGACTATCACTTCTATTTGTTTTAGCGTATTATTATTTACCACTTTGGGGGTTTAATCACCCTCGTACTAACAGGTGGTGGAATTGGTTAATAATACTGATAATAACAGGTGTTATAAATTTTATTATCGGGGTTAGTTGGACTATAAACGATTTACTGAATGGAAACATTGGGGATTGCTTAATGTACACAAGGGATGCTGATGGCAATGTAGTTTCGCAGTTGATTTTCAAATCTGATTGTTGGATGTTTGGTGTAACTAATTTTATTGTCTCTGCACTTTTTTTTATTATTTTATCTTTTATACTAAAATGGAAGAGTAGGAATTGTAAATATTCTCCTATTTAATTATTTTTTTTAATATTAAAATTTAAAAATATGAGTAAACTATATATTTTCGGTATTGGAGGCACCGGTGCTCGTGTACTTCGATCCCTCACTATGCTATTGTCAGCAGGTGTAGAATGCGGTGTGGATACTATTGTTCCAGTTATTATTGACCGTGATATATCGAACAAGGATTTGTCAAGAACAAAACTGTTAATTGAGGATTATATCGTGGTTAATAGATGTGTTGACGCAAACGGAACGAATAAATTCTTTAAGACAAAAATTTCCTTGCTTGGTGGAAATTTGTTTTTGCAACTTAGTGACAACGCTCAACAATTTGATGAGTTTATAGGTCGTTCAACAATGAGCCAAGAAAATAACGCATTGATAGACATGCTTTTTTCAAAGGAAACCTTAAAATTGAATATGACTAAAGGGTTTGAGGGTAATCCAAATATAGGAAGTGTTGTTTTAAATCAGTTTGATAATAATGATATTTTCAAAGCTTTTGCAAATGATTTTCATGATGGAGATAAGATTTTTATCATTAGTTCAATTTTTGGAGGAACTGGCGCAAGTGGATTTCCGCTATTGCGTAAAATATTACACACACCCAATGTAAACGATGCAGAGGGCAACCCTTTAGCTAATTGGGGTTTAATAAATAAAGCACCTATAGGTGCAATTTCTGTATTACCATACTTTATTGTTGAAAGTCCTCCAAAGGGAAGTTTAGTTAATTCAGATACTTTTATAGATAAAACAAAAGCAGCTTTGTCTTATTATAAGAATGAGGATAAAAAAATTGATACTTTTTATTACATAGGTGATACATTGACTTCTTCATACGAACATCATAAAGGAGGCACAGAACAAATGAATAATGCTCATTTTGTGGAACTTGCCTCTGCATTGGCAATTCTTGACTTTGTCAACTCCGATAAACAGAACGAAAATTTTCATAGAGATGCACATAACAACATTACAAAAACCACTTATAAAGAATTTGGAATAAAAACAAATAGTCCAAAATTGACTTTTGATAATTTAACCGACGAAACAAGAAATCTTATTGTAAACCCTCTTTCAAGATTTATGCTTTTCGCAAAATATATGGGATATAGAGTTGTTACAGAAATTATTAATGGTAAAGAAACGCTTATTGTAAGAAAAATCCCAAGTAATGATATTTTTGAAAAAGAACATAAATATCAGCCCTATGCTCATAAGCTGTTCACAGAAGATTTCCGTAGAACTAATTCTATTCAAAAATTAGAATCTATTCAAGCGAAATTTGTTGAATGGTTATTAGAAATGGAATTACAAAACCGAAAATTCACTCCTTTTAATTTATTTTCGGATAGAGCTGATGATTTTATTAATGGAGAACTGAAAATTATTAAACCAGATAATTTTATGTATAAAAACTGGGCAATGGTAGATAATGAACTCAATAAGCAAATTGTAAAAACTCATAAATCTTTACAGAACGATAGCCGTTTTATTGAACTTTTTAACAGAGTAACCGAAAAATTAATTAACTATAAAAATTAAGAAATCATGCCTGACAATAATGATTCAACCTTTGTATTCCGCTTGCAAAGCGACAATGAGCAACACGATTTATCAAACACAATCAAGCATTGGGGTAAGTCACAAATATATGGAGACCAACAAATAAATGCTATTAAAAGTACAAATCAACACTCAATGCATCAGCCAACTTCTATTCCGTCGCCTTTTGCACGGATAGCGTTGGTAAAAACTGCTTTTAGCGAAGTTGCAACACATGGTGAACAGGCATTGAGAGCATATCAAAAGATTGTTTCCGATACGTTGGATGTTGCTGAAATATTTTTCACGCTCGATAAATGGAAAGATAAAGTTAAAATAATTACTTGGAAGTATGGTCGTAAAGAAAACAGTCCCGAATTAGAAGATGACAGTGATCTGAAGAAATTGCATAGTGGCCACGGACAGATTTATAAGACACTAAAAACATTTTTGGAAAATGATGCCGTTGCATATAATTTCGATAAAATGAAGAATATTTACATTTTAAAATACAAGAAAACAGGTGATATGATTGGGGCTACATCACCTTGCACCTTATTTTTTAGTTCTGCAAATAATTACAACGATATTGATATTATGTTAAATAATCAAAGAAGAGCATTTGAAGGAATAGTTCCTTTATCTCAACGAAATTGGTCTTTTCAAAAATATTTATACTCCTGGATTGCTCAATATAATGAGAATCGAAATGTTGATGGCAGAGACATTTCAATATTTGATGAATTTATTAAATATCTGGAAGCTCAAAAACCTTTGATAAAGAGAACAACAGAAATTGATGTTTTAACATCGGTAGATATGAATATTTTTATTCAATTAAGATCACCTGATGTAGAAGTATTGGGGAAACCTCTTTATCAAAACAAAAATTTTGGTCCTGAAATATGGACAGCCAATGATATTTTGGAAGATACATTAATCAGAATACCATTTAAAATTAATAAAAATAGTTTTTTTGATGGAAATATGCCTAATGGTAGCACACAAACCTACCTCCTTCCTATCAAAGAAAAATTTTTTACAGAATATACCGTTGAAGATTTAAAGAGATTTATAAGAATCAATCATTCTGGTGATGTAGCAACAGTTAAAATTGAAATCGACACGCAAACTATAGAAAAACGGTATAAAAAATCAAACAATACACTTATAGAATTAACTTTTGATTGTGCAATTTTTCCAAATGTAAAATTCAGAAACGAAAATCTTGCAAACTACCGTTTGGGACTAGTTTGTGATTTTAGAGAAAAGGATAAATTCGATGCTGAATTTGTTAAAATAAATTCGAGTATTGAACAGACAATGAGACGGTTTTCTGTTAGAAATGAAACCCATTCTCTTAATCGTCAATTAAAAAATTATACTTTAGAAGGGTCAAATTTCGATTATATTAAAATAACTTATGAAGGTAAAAGTGGAATTATAATACCAAATATGGAAGGAAGAGAAGGTTTTTCTAGTTTTACTTTTGCTATTGACTTTGGAACTACTAATACACATATTGAATATAGAATAGATAATGATAATGATAGCAAATCATTTGATATAAAAAAAATGCCAATTGATGAGAAACAAATTCATTATTTGCATGGGGGCGAAGATTTTTTGAAGAATTACTTCGATGTGGAATACATTCCATCCTATACTGATGAAGAGTTTATGTTTCCCATGCGTACAGCATTGTCGTATGGCGAGAACACTAATTGGCTGTATGTATATCCATTTGAAAAAGCAAGTTTAAATGTGCTTTACGAAAAGCGTATTGATTATCCATATAATAAAACAGAAACTGATTTAAAATGGTCTGATGATCAAGATTATAGAAATAAAGTTAAAGCATACATAGAGTCCATCATGTACATACTTCGCAATAAGGTAATTTTGAACCATGGCAATTTAGTAAATACAAAAATTATTTGGTTCTATCCTGTTAGCATGGAAAGAAGAAGATATGAAAACTTAGTGACTGTATGGAACGAAGCCTATAACAAGTATTTTGGTGGTAACGAAAGCAATATAATATCAATTACGGAATCAATTGCACCATTTGAGTATTATATCAAAGATGGTGATACCAGTAAACTTGTTACAATTGATATTGGTGGTGAAACTACAGATGTTGTAATTTCAACTGATGGGAATGCAGATTATATTACATCATTCCGTTTCGCAGCAAATGCAGTATTTGGTGATGGATATTCTGAAAATCGTCGGATTAAAAATGGTATAGTTAGACAGTTCTTCAATCAAATAAGAGAAGATTTACAAACCGTCATTACAAATAAAGAAGATGAAATTTTTAAAATTTTTGATGATATGATAAATAATAAAAGATCTGATGATATAGCTTCATTCCTGTTTTCATTAAAAGACAACAAAAGAGTGAGGTCATTTGGACAAAATCTCGCGACTAATGTCAATTTGAATGATAAACTAATAAATGATACTACTCAAAAGATTACATTTATTTTCTTTTACTCTGCAATAATATATCATATTGCCAAGCTGATGAAGGCTTTAAAAACTGAAATGCCCGATAAAATTGTATTTAGCGGGAATGGCTCAAGGGTAATTCTATTATTAACTAAAGACAATAGTATACTACAAGACTATACGAAATCAATCTTTGAAAAAGTTTTTGGGGAAAAATACCCAAATCGTGGATTAACAATAATACCTCCTGGTGAAAATCCTAAGGTAGCAACCTGTAAAGGTGGGTTCCATTTATCACAACCATACGATTATGAAAGCATTCTTAATAAAAAAGTAGTATTACATAGTAATGGTACAAACCAACTAATTCAAATAAAAAATCCAACAAATTCTGATAAGTATATAGCAATCAATGATGATTATTTAAAAGAAACTGTTAAAGAAGTGGAGAAATTTATAAATTTTGTTTTTGAAAACCTTCATTTTTTCACTGATAAAGGATATCGGTTAAATGATGATTCCATTGTTATTGCAAAACAGATATGCACACAAAACCTCTATACTTATGCTGAAATAGGTTGGAATTTAAAAAGAGGAGAAATTCAGAATGACGAGATAATAAATGAATCACTGTTTTTCTATCCTTTAGTTGGAATGCTTAAAGAGTTAACGGTTGCAATTTGTAATAACAATACAAATAACCAAACCCATTAAAGTATGAAGAAGTCAATATTATTGAACACTGCTCTGTTTCTTACATCATTTTGTTTTGGTCAAGTAACTATAACTAAGCAAGATTTTGATAAACTGGTGGATTATGCAAACTGTAAGTATGTTCAGTCATTTATAGAAAAAAATGATGCTTCAAAACCATATTTCAACGATTCTTATCTTAAAAAAGTCAAACCAATTTTTGATACGATTTCAATAGATAAGCCACTTAACTATGAACAAATTAAAAAATTATTGATGTTCAATGAGCCTGCCTTAGCGCTTGCTGAAAAAATCAACAAAAGAAAAGATAAATATACTGAATTTCAGGATAATATATCTTTATTAAAATCTTTAATGACTTCTAAATGGAATAATGTTGATCTTAGTAAAACAGCAACAGATATTCAAAATGAGATATTTGCAAAGTTTGATCTTGATAAAGAAAAGAAGATCTTAAAATTTCCTGAGAACGAAATTGTTAGTAATCAACCTGTTCAAAGCACATCCCAAGTTGAAGAACTTCAAACAAAACTAAAGCAATTACAAGATCAGTATGAAAGCCCTACAAACGACATCAAAACTGAAGATCAAAAATCATTGAAGAGTTTAAAAATTTCTCTTTACATAGACTTGGGAATATTGTTGTTATTAATATTAGCTGTTTTTGTTTTATTAATAAAGTTAACATCAAAGAATAGAATTATAAATTATATATTGAATAGTAAAAGGGTAGCAGAAAAGTTTAATTTGAGAGGAAACATTCAGACAGTGCCATATAAACTAACAGATGCAGATATAAATCTGATTGTGGATAGAGTTATTAAATGTATGCGTTTAGATGAAAGCGAAGTAATTAATAAAAAAGAAACGATTAGGGAAGGAGATGAATCCTTAAAAAAATCTTATAAATATCTAAAGGGTCAAACCGGTAAAATATTTAGTCGGGCTGAGAATAGTTCAGAAAACAGTTTCTTTAGACTTTTTGATGAAAATGATGATTATGCCTTTTTCGAGTTTAATGGTGATGAAGCAGAGGCAATAGCAAATAGAATTTTTAGTGCTGATGTTTGTAATATTATTTCTGGTAGTTATCAGGATGCTCACGAAGTAACTACTTCAAAACCGGGTAAAGTTAAACGTATCGGTGATCAGTGGGAAGTTGTTGAACCAGTTCAAATTAAATTAGCTTAATATTATGCATTATATTATTATCAGTTTTATAATTCTCGGTATAGTATTTTGGCAATTCCACGTCTTTTTTCAAAACCAAAGTAATCTTTTACTTTTTAAAAAGATATTCCCTGATGATACTAATAAAATAGAACTCTTACAAGTTAAAGACTACCCGAAAATACATACCAACCACGATAATGTTATTTTTGAAATAATAATTTCTTCTATAAATAATTACTTAAAGAATAATAAGGGTGCTGTCAGTGACTATCATCTTATGAAAGATATAGTTGAAAGGAATTGTGATGCAAAGGAGAGCGAAATTAATACACAAGTTCCTGTTCCGCTTTATCTGGGTTTAGTTGGAACAATGCTTGGAATACTTATTGGTATAGGTTTTTTGGTTTTCAGTGGAAGTTTAGATGATTTATTGAATACTGGAAATGGAGCCGGTTCAAAAGGAATTGAAACTTTATTAGGCAGTGTAGCACTAGCTATGATTTCAAGTATCAATGGGATAATACTTACAACTCGTGGTTCGCAACTTACCAAAAATGCAAAGACAGAGGTTGAAAAAAATAAAAATTCTTTCCTAAGCTGGATTCAATCTGTTCTTCTTCCAAATATTTCAAACGACATATCAAGTGCTCTTGTTCGCATGACTCAGAACCTATCTCATTTTAATGATACATTTTCTCAAAATACAAATAATTTAAAAATAATTCTTGAACAGGTAACCGAATCATATGAAAGGCAGAAAGAACTGATGCAGTATATAAATAATCTGAAAATTATAGAAATAGCAACTGCTAATATAGATGTTTACGATAAACTTAAAAACTGCACAAATGAAATAGGAACATTTGCTAAATACTTACTATCTGTAAATGAATATCTCTCCAATATTCAATCTTTAAATAAAAAATTGGATGATTATGAACAAAGAACTCAGATTATTGAAAATGCAGGCAATTTTTTTAACAAAAATGAAAAGTGGTTAGCTGAAAATTTTGATATCGCTAATTTGGAAGTGAAGTCAGCATTAGAACGATTTGACAGTAATACGGAAGGTTCACTTACTAAACTTCAAGAATCATTAAATGGTCAAATATTAAAAATTGATAGTGTCTTGCAACAACAAAATCAAAAACTACAGGAAGCTTTAGTGGCTATAACGGAAATTGCTACTGAATCATTTACCAAAACTAACCAGAATTTTGAGAAAGTAATTACTGATCAGCAGATCGCTTTGCAAGCCAAGTTGCAGGAAACATCAAGGCTTGTAGATGAACTTAAAAATTTCACAAGTATTAAGGAGGGTATTAAAGATTTTAAAGAAGCTATAAACAAGCAAAACATTAAAATTGAAGAACTAATAAACGAAATTCGACATCTATCTGAAACCAAAATGGAAGGAGCTACAATTTCACAAGCAAATACCATTCCCAGGTGGAGTAAAATATTGATGATTTCCGTTGGTAGCCTTATTTCAATATCATGTCTAATGTTTATTTTACCTATTCTGATTAATTGGGTTAAAAATTTTATAAACTGGTTATTCTGATGTCAAAACCTAAAAAAGAATCATTTTTTTGGACAAGTTATTCCGACCTGATGACAAGTATGTTTTTTGTGATGCTCGTGCTTTTCATTTTAACAATTGCACTTTTGCACAGAAAAATGGTAGATATTGAAAAAGAAGGGAAAGCGACACAAGCCCAAATAGATAAAATTAAAGAAATCGAAGAAGCCGTTAACAAGATTGATTCAACTTATTTTGAATACAACAAAGTTTACAAAAAGCATATATTGAAAATCATGGTTAATTTTCCGATAGGTGTATCTGACATAAACGTAATCGATTTGCATACACGAAACGAACTTATTAAAGCTGGACGGTCAATTCAGAGTACACTTAAAAAAATAAGCCGAGAGTATCCCAAAATACAATATTTGCTCATTATTGAAGGACAAGCATCAAAAGATAATTACAGTCGTAATTACGAATTAAGTTATGAAAGAGCATTAGCCTTAAGAAGGCTATGGAGTGATAATAATATTGATTTTGGTAACAATTGCGAAGTGTTAATTTCTGGAAGTGGAATTGGAGGGTCAATGCGTGAAAACAAAGAACGTCTTAATCAACGTTTTTTGATACATCTTGTTCCTAAACCTGGTATAATTGAAGAAAGCAAGTCAAAATAACATGCACTATTTTAAAAATGCATACTGGATTTTATTAATAACTTCTATGTTATTTTTTTCGTGTTCTCACAAATCAGGACGTAAGGATAAACAAAATATTACACGCCATAATAATATTACTAAACCCATTGCTAATAAAGATGAGTATAAGGGTAAAACCATTGTTAAAATGGAAAACGACAATGGTGTCAAATACATTTGGGTAGAAATAAACGGGATTAGCTTGAAATTCATTTTTGATACAGGTGCAAGCAATATTTGTATTTCATCTGCAGAAGCAACTGTATTATACAGACAAGGAACTTTAGAAAAAGAAGATATTTTAGATGCTCAATATTTTCAAGATGCTACTGGAAAAGTTTCAGCCGGTACACGAATAAATTTAAGAACGGTAAAAATCGGGGATAGAGTTTTGCAAAATATTGAGGCCCTTGTAATTGATAATAATGAAGCACCTTTGTTGCTGGGACAAAGTGCACTGGGAAAATTCGGCAAAATTTCAATTGATAACCAAAATAATGTAATAATTTTTGAATAATGAAAATGCAATCTATAATATGGACTCTTCTGTTATTCATTTCAATAGTTGCTTGTACTTCTAAAAGCGATAAAAATCCATTTTTAATAAAGGAAAGTATAGTTTCAGGTAAAGTTATATCCCATTATTTATCATAACAGATATCCAAAATAATTTTCCTTTACCTTTTATTTCCCCTGAAAAAGTTGCATTAATTACTTGAATTTACGAATAGAAAAAGTTGTTTGTTTCATACATATTTTTTATTGTCAAAATACCAAATAGTTTAATTCTAATGCCTAAAACGTTTTAATCAAACTGCTATAGAAAAAAGTATAGGGTGTCGTTGACTGAGCAATTTTTATGATAAACAGTTATTATTTATAAATCCACATTAGGACTGGCTTGGAACTATTTTTTAGCATCGAGTCAATTATCATAAAGCTTTTGTTTGAAATAGTTGGACATCCCCAACCTTCAGGTGTTCCATCAGGATAAATTTCCTCATCTGAAACTACTTCCCAAGAATGTAATATAATTAATCTTTTAAATGCATTATTATTTGTCGAATCTAATCCATATAGTGTGTATTTAATTTTAACCCCCCAATTACTATATCCTCTTTCACCAATTTTGTACTTACCCAGTGAAGAGCAATGACTCCCATCAATATTACTAAATTTAGGATTATCTTTTGATTCGTCTTTACTCCATGAATTATCACAACACCCATGTGAAACTAAAAAGCTATGAATTATGGTGTCTTGTGTAAAACTCCACACAAAAAACCGTTTAAGTCCAGAATGCAAACTCATATCTATTAATATGCAGAAGTCAGTATTAAAGTTTTTTGATTTGCAGAATTGAAATGCCTCTTTCGCCTTTGTTCGTATGGCTTGAATATTTAAGGTGGGTCTTATTGATTTATATGTTGATGTGTTTTCTTTTGGATTATTGTATCCGAAAATGAATGTTATCAATAAGATTATTATGATATGGATTGTTGTCATTAAAATGGTTTTAACGTTCGGCGGTATGAAACGATGGGGATTGCGGGTGATTTCCTGTCAAGTTACACAAAAGTTGAAGCGGGCTACTGAGGTACTACCCATTTTTAGGACCACTTTGGTTATTTCTTAATTGAATTTCTATCATAATTTCTGATGATAATGATGATGTGGTGTTATATAATCGAAAATAACTCGCAGAGTTATTCTGATTATTAATACCTTTTCTTCTCGTTACTTCTTTTGCCTGTACGTTCATTTTTTTTCATCTTTATGCTGCCAGCCGGTATAACTCTGCCGGGGTTTTCCTTTTGATTTACTTGAACCATTTCTTGCTCCCAAAATTACGATGAAATAAGTATAAAGATGACTCTATTATCAAAAAAATTAAATTGCTAAGACCAAATGATATCTCCCGCTCTTTTTATTCGAAAATAATTTTGCCATGCGGAGAATAAAGTGTATATTTACCGCAAATTAAGCGGAGAAAATAGATGTACATATACAACCATCCTAACTGGCCACATTTTGAATGGAATAATGCAAAACTGTTACCATTGCTTTCATACATTAGAAACCGACAGGGAAAACTTATCGGGAAAATGGGTGCCTTGGGATTTGAACTTCAAAATGAAGCTAACCTAGAGATTTTGACTCTCGACATTACCAAATCGACGGAAATCGAAGGTGAATTTCTCGACAAAGAACAGGTTCGGTCTTCCATTGCAAGAAGATTGGGGTTGGATATTCCGGGTTTAGTGCAAACGGATCGAAATATAGAGGGTATAGTCGATTTAATGCTTGATGCGACTAAAAATTACGATAAGGAATTAACGAAAGAACGTTTGTTATCCTGGCATGCTTTTTTGTTTCCTACTGGTAAAAGCGGTATCTATAAAATCATTAGCGGAGGCTGGCGTGATGATTCCACAGGACCCATGCAGGTTGTTTCCGGAGCATTGGGAAAAGAGAAAATACATTATCAGGCTCCTCCGGCAGCTCAACTTGAAAATGAAATGCAGATTTTCGTTGATTGGTTTAATTTAGAACAGGGGAATGACTTGGTGTTGAAATCAGCCATTGCACATTTATGGTTTGTAACCCTTCACCCGTTCGAAGATGGCAACGGAAGAATTGCAAGAGCATTGAGCGATATGTTGCTTGCCCGTTCTGACGAACAATCCTATCGATTTTACAGTATGTCCACGCAAATACGGAAAGAACGAAATTCGTATTACGATATATTGGAAAAAACACAGCAAGGAAGTTTGGACATTACAAACTGGCTGGAATGGTATCTGAATTGCTTGTTGCACGCTATTGAGAATTCCGAAAAGATTCTTGAGAAAATAATGATAAAACACTACTTTTGGGTAAAAAACTCACACATAACCCTTAATGATCGACAGCGGAAAATCCTGAATATGCTTATGGATGATTTGGAGGGGGCATTAAACACTTCGAAGTGGGCAAAAATCGGGAAATGCTCTCAAGACACAGCGTTGAGAGATATACAGGATTTGATAGAAAAAGGAATCTTGGTGAAAAGCAAGCAGGGAGGACGCAACACGAATTACGAATTAAACATAAATTTTTAGATTCGAGAAATCCATATTAGCTGCGTAGGTTTCTACCTATGCCCTTACCCGGCAGTTTACAGAAAATTAGAAATCCATTTGATGAATTGTAAAAAAACTTCATAAATTTGGTTTATCAAATGAAAAGTTTTTGTACTATTGCATTGAATGATAAACGCAACATGATAGCGTCTATCAATCCAAGTGTTGAAATAAGGCGGCAAGCACAGACGACCGCTCGGCGATGATATTTATAAACTAAAAAACAAAATAATATGGATTTTAAAGACCAATTAAAACAGATTGCTGATAAAATCAGTAAGTTTAAAGACTCTACACAAACAGAAGAAGCAACGAAAAACGCTTTTATCATGCCTTTTATAAACGCTCTCGGTTATGATATTTTCAATCCACAAGAAGTCGTACCAGAGTTTGTTGCTGATATTGGTTTAAAAAAAGGAGAAAAAGTAGACTACGCTATTTTAAGAAATAATATTCCTGTGATTTTAATTGAATGTAAACACTGGCGAGAGAATTTAGATATTCATAATACTCAGCTTATAAGATACTTTAATGTAACGAAAGCAAAATTTGCAATTCTTACCAATGGGATTAATTACCGTTTCTATACAGACCTTGAAGAACCCAATAAAATGGATGAAAAACCTTTCTTGGATATTAATATTTTAGAAATAAAAGATGCACAGATAGAAGAGCTTAAAAAATTCCACAAGTCGTATTTTGATTTAGACAAAATAATAAATACTGCAAATACTTTAAAATACTCAAATGAGATAAAAACCATTTTGAATGATGAGTTTAAACAGCCTACTGAAGACTTTGTAAAATATTTCATTTATAAAGTCTATAGTGGGAAAGCAACAGAAAGAATTATTTCCCAGTTTTCTGAGATAGTAAAAATATCATGTCAACAGTTTTTGAGTGACTTGATCACCGAACGTTTAAAAACTGCATTAGATAAAGAAAAGGAAACAGAACCTAAAATCATTGATCAGACAAAGGAAAGTGTCATAGAAACAACTGAAGAAGAAACGGAAAGCTATTATATAATTAAGTCAATACTTCGACAAGATATTGAAAGTAGCCGTATATTTTACAGAGATTTTCAAAAATTCTTTAGCATTCTTATTGATGATTCTGTCAGAAATACTGTTTGTAGATTATATTTGAATGATTCAATAAAACAAATTGCATTTATAGATGAGAATAAAAATGAAACCAAATTTCCATTAAACTCCATTGATGACATTTTCAAATATACAGATCAACTTAAACAAGTAGTGAAAAAATTCAAAAAATAAAGTGTCAGTGCCTAACAAACGATCATACGCCATAGGGGTTTTAGTGGTATATAAAGCGTTTCAGCTCGCATCACACTTTCGAGTCGGAAGACAGGAAACTACCTCGCAATCCCCTACGGCACATACACTCAGCCGTTATGAGTAAGGCTAAAAAGACACTTTGACAACGAAATAAAAAATCATGAAAGTAGAAAGCATAAAAAATTTGGATTCCGTTCAATAGACAAAGAGATTGAATTAATTCCAGGAAATATATGTGCTATTATTGGCCCAAATAATGCTGGTAAAAGTAATATTATTAATGCGGTACCTCATTACACATTTTTTCGGATTTAAAATAAGACAAAATTGAATTTACTTATAATAATTATTAATAATATTAACAAATGAAGAAAATATTTATATTTATAATATTAACTATTTGTGTTTTTGAAATGTATGGACAGAAAGAAAACTATTTCTCAATACAAGGTGATGTAAATTATTATTATCATTTTATAAGTAAAGATACGAAAAACAATTTCAACTATGGTTTTTCATTAACTTTATGGTAGCACATTAAAAAAATAAAAGTAGGTATTGGAACTAACTATTCCACTAAAAACTATTATTATAATGTATCCCCAAATATTTCGAGTAGTTTTGCAAATAAAAGGGAATATAAGTTAAAATATTTAAATTTTCCTTTTTTGCTTGATGTTAATATTCTTAATCCTAATAATCGTTTATATATTGATATTTTAAGTGGTATAATATTTAACAAAGTTATTGATTATGATATAGTAACTTATTATACTAACAAGCAACCATTGCATGAAAATGTAACAGATGCTGAAATGCAATTAGGATTATCGATAAGATTAGGCTCCGCTGTTTCATACATAATTAATAAGAATATTAGTTTTAGTACTACTCCTTTTGCAGATTTTAAATTAATATTAAATAGTATAAACCAACGGCCTGATTATTCTGAGTTACCTGATAATAGATTTTCTGTAGGGTTAAAAATTGGAGTTGAATATTTGTTTTAATAATCAATTATTCAACAACCCATCTAAAACAATAATCTTGATTTTTAAAACAGGGCATTGGTTTATTACCCGGCCAAAGGAAAATATGGACTATGAAGGCATTGAAATCTTTGGTGTATCAAAGGAGAAAGACCAAAATGTTCGGCATGACATTGATATATGACTCTCCAGTGTAAGAGGTAAGGAAGTATACCCAAAGAATCTCAGATTAGTAAGGTATTGGGATGAAAAGAATTATGGAATGTCTTCTTAACGATTCTTTTACTCACCTAATTAAAAACAAAGGCAACTTATAACTGACACATGTCAAACCTTGTTAATTTCATCCATATTAACTTATTTGTAAAAATTAATTGATGGCTGTGGTTAAATAAACCATTTATAGTGTCCAAAAAAGAAAAATCTCGACAACTTTCATTTTTTATGTGATAGGATTAGATTTAGAGATGACGTTTTTAATCAGGTAACAAGTTGATTATTAATATCACTTATTTCTACTATGATTATTTTGGATAGTTGTGAATTAAAAATAAACCATAAAGTGCTTTACTCATGTTTTACATTTTGTATTTGCGAAAGTTGTATCTTTGTTGCATAAATAAGATATTAGACGAAACAGTGGCTTTAAGTAAATCAAATCCCATAGAGGCAATATGATGAAAACAACGCACAAGATAATTATCGGTGATTCGAGATGGATGAATGAAGTTCCAAGCGAATCAATTCATCTTATTATTACATCTCCACCATATTGGCAACTGAAGGATTATGGAAACGAGAAGCAGATAGGCTTTAATGATACCTATGAGGAATATATAAACAATCTTAATTTGGTCTGGGACGAATGCCACAGGATTTTATATAAAGGCTGTCGTTTATGTATTAATATCGGAGACCAATTTGCTCGTTCAGTGTATTATGGGAGATATAAAGTTATTCCGATAAGAACAGAGATAATCAAGTTCTGTGAAAGCGCCGGTTTTGATTACATGGGTGCTATCATCTGGCAGAAAGTCACTACTTGCCACACCACTGGTGGAGCAACAGTAATGGGTTCTTTCCCTTACCCACGAAATGGGATTATTAAACTTGATTATGAATTTATCTTGATTTTCAAAAAATATGGCAAACCGCCAATGGTCAGCCATGAAATTAAAGAACAATCAAAATTGACGCAGGAGGAATGGAACCAATACTTTACTGGGCACTGGAATTTTTCGGGGGAAAAACAAGATAAACATCTGGCTATGTTCCCTGAAGAGTTACCGAAACGTCTCATTAAAATGTTTAGTTTTGTTGGTGATACAATTCTTGACCCATTTCTAGGGAGTGGCACCACATCCCTAGCAGCTAAGAATTTGAAAAGGAATTCTATTGGATATGAGATAAACGAAGACTTTTTACCAGTTATAAAAGAAAAACTTAGATTGAAACAAAGCACTATTTTTCAAGATGCAACCTTTGAGATAATCAAACAAACAGAACCAAAAGTAGACGCTAAACAGGAAATTAAAAAATTGCCCTATATTTTTAAAGATCCTATAAGATTTGAGAAGAAGGTTGACCCTAAAAAATTAAGGTTTGGTTCGAAAATAGATAATTCTCATTCTGAAAGAGAAACTTATTATACTGTGAAAGAAATAATCTCACCAGAAATTTTGATTTTAAATAATGGATTAAAAATAAGGTTATTGGGTGTAAAAGAGAATCCGGAAAAGAATGGAGAGGCCATTCAATTTTTAAGAGAAAAAACCTGGGGACAAAAGGTATTCATAAAGTTCGATACTACAATATACGATGAGAAAAATAACTTGCTTTGTTATCTTTATTTATGGAATAAGACTTTTTTAAATGCCCATTTGATTAAAAATGATTTGGCTGATGTGGATGTTGCAAAAGACTATAAATACAAATCTAAGTTCTTAACTTATAGGGGGAGAATATAATGGCAAAAGAATGGATATTAAATCAGGCGAATATGAGGTGGGGGCTTACTAAGAAAAACAAAGTTGGTCCAGTTTCAGAATTGATAAGAAAGTGTTCCCCTAAATCCTTGAACGATTGGGAGGTGTATTATTATAAAAATGTATACTCCAAACAGCATTTGGAAGAACTTGGGAGAAGGCTATACATAAAGATAACTGAAGTATGTCAAGCAGAAATAGAAAGCATAACAGAAGAGGATTGTATTGATTTTATCATCAATTTGGTAATTGGTAGAACCTACGATGGGTATCAGTCTGAAATACAAACCATTTATGGGCAATTACAAGAGGCATTAGGTGTTAAAGTGGAACCGGCCCCGGATGAATGGGATAGAGGATACAATGTTGATTTCTTCATCAAGGTGAATGAGAGATATATTGGGCTTCAAATTAAACCAGCAGGATATGCTTATATTACCCAAATCATCAACGAATTAGAATTTCAGAAGAAGACACACGAGAAATTTACTGTCAAATATGGAGGTAAAGTATTCTATGTTATCTCAGTAAAGGAAGGGAAAAAGAAGATTATCCATAACCCCGAGATTATTGAAGAAATCAGAAAAGAAATTGAGAGATTGAAGAAAGAATGACGCCACCGCATCGCCTAACACAGCATAAAAGGTTCGCCCTTCGGGCTCACCAAAATTTTTGCTTCGTAAAAACTTCTTTTATGCGGGGACCGTTATGTGCAACGCTGAGAGAATGAAAAGAATTCCGATTATATTACTGATTTTGTTTTCTGCGACTTTTTCATTTTCGCAAAGTGACTCTTTAGAATTTGATAAAAAGGCAAAAGACCGATTTGTCATTTGGTTAATTCCGTCAGCATCAAAAAATATTTATGGGATAGCAATTGGACCTGTAGGATCAGAGACAATTTGTAACAGACATTATACTAAATACTCACATGGGCTGAACCTACAAATACCAGGACAGAGCTTTTCCCAGACCTTTTATATCGTAAATTCAAGTAATTAATGCAACTTTTTCAGGGGAAATAAAAGGTAAAGGAAAATTATTTTTCAAGACAAAGGAGAAAAAAGAGCTTTTCCCCTTTGCCCTGATGGAATAAATGCTTTACTTTGGTCTCTTCCCCATAAAAAGTTACAAAGATGAAACATTTAACCGTAGAACAAAGGTACACAATTTGGGCAATGATACAACAGGAATGCAAACAAAAAGATATAGCTTTGGCCATCGGCAAAGATAAATCGGTTGTATCGCGAGAATTAAGGCGTAATTGCGATAAGCGCAATGAAGAATATAAAGCAGATTTAGCCCAGCGAAAATACGAAAAGAGACAGAAAGACAAAAAGAAGCATATTTATTTTACCGAGGAAGTAAAGCAGCATGTAAATGAGCGTCTGAGAAAGGATTTAAGTCCTGAACAAATCGCAGGAAGAGCCAAGTTGGAAGGCAGAGAATGTGTGAGTACGGAACGCATTTATCAGTATGTATGGAAGGATAAGAAAGAAGGGGGCGATCTTTACACCCACCTCAGACGTAAGGGACGCAGATATCGAAAACGAGGAAATGCCAAAGACAGCCGAGGCATCATTAAAGACAGGGTGGATATCAGTCAAAGACCGGAGATTGTCGATAGAAAAGAAAGGCTGGGTGACTTGGAAATTGATACGATGATAGGGCAAAATCACAAAGGAGCTTTGTTGACAATCAATGATAGAGTAAGTAATAAGGTCATTATTGAAAAACTGAACGGCAAAGATGCCAAAGAACTTGCAAGGAAGGTTATAGAACGATTGTCACCCTATCAGAAAAAAGTTCATACTATCACCTCTGATAACGGAAAAGAGTTTGCTGAACATAAAATGATCAGCTCCGAGTTAAACCTGGATTTTTATTTTGCCAGGCCATACCATTCATGGGAAAGAGGTGCCAATGAAAATATCAATGGACTCATCCGACAGTATTTTCCTAAGAAAACGTCCTTTGAAAATATCTCTGACGATGATGTGAAGAGGGTTGAAGAGATATTGAATAATCGACCGAGAAAAAAATTGAATTTTTTAACGCCTAACGAATTTTTATTACGAAATTTGTCTAACCAAAAAGTTGCATTTGTAACTTGAATTCAGCTATCAATAAAATGAGATTTAAAGATTTTTACGCAGATAAAAACTCTGATTCATTAAGCCTTCAAGACACATTCCCTAAAAGAGCAATTCATAATGGGCTTATAATTTCACCATTAGGGACATTTACAGACCAAGTGAATGGAATCTCATTTTCATTGTGGATGAGCATGGGGAAGAAAATAAATGGACTTTCATTTAATCTTCTCTGGAATTTATACGAACAAATAATACGAACAAATAAATGGAATAACAATTGGATTCGTTAACCATACAGCAGTGACAAAAGGATTACAAATCGGATTTGTAAATAAGACAATAAAATTAAAGGGATTTCAAATCGGACTTTGGAACAAAAATGGGGAAAGGTCATTACCGTTAATTAATTGGAATTTTAAAGACGAAAAAGTGCAGCACATAACAGCACCTATGCCCAATAGCTTATGAAAGAGGAAATTGAAACTGTAGTGTCCCCCAGAAAATTTGTGGCGGGTGATAGTGGCGAAACCCGAAATCCCCGACGTTTTATACACTCAGCCGTTACCGCCAAATGTAGAAATCAGAAACGACAGATATAAAATTAAAAACTAGACCATTGTGAAAGGACAGAAAAACGAAATATTGACAAGACAAGAAAGCCGACCGCACCAGCCAACCCGATAAAGTTTTATTTTTTGCCGATATACATTTTTTGTTTTTTAAGAGCCAACCCACATTGCACACATTGCCAAAGCCACACAAGCCAACGCTCGAACCAAAGCTTGCAAAAGAGCTGCAATTTTGTTTACCATCCGTACTAAATTGTTACTTTTGAGTGCTAATTGAAACTTGTTGAATTTTAAAAAAGAAAAAATATAAATGACAAAGAAAAACGGAAACGGCACAGAAGAACCTTTAGAAAAACAATCGCTCGGCAATCTTGAGGTAACGCTCTGGAAGGCGGCCGACAAACTGAGAAAGAACATCGATGCCGCCGAATATAAACATGTGGTGTTGGGATTGATATTTCTGAAATACATCTCCGATGCTTTTGAAGAATTATATGCCCGACTGGAAACCGAAGAAGAGCTGGGAGCCGATCCTGAAGACAGAGACGAATACAAAGCGGAGAACGTTTTCTTTGTACCGCAGGGAGCACGTTGGAGTTTTTTATTATCCAAAGCAAAACAACCCGATATTGGCAAGTATGTGGATGAGGCTATGGATGCCATAGAAAAGGAAAATCCTTCACTAAAAGGTGTTTTGCCCAAAGTATATGCGCGACAAAACCTCGATCCCACCAGTTTGGGAGAATTGATCGACTTGATTGGCAACATTGCACTTGGCGATACCAAAGCCCGCAGTGCCGATGTACTGGGGCATGTGTTTGAATATTTTCTGGGTGAATTTGCGCTTGCGGAAGGCAAGAAAGGCGGACAATTCTACACGCCCCGAAGTGTTGTCGAATTGTTGGTTGAAATGTTGGAACCCTATCACGGGCGTGTGTTTGACCCTTGTTGCGGTTCCGGCGGTATGTTTGTGCAATCGGAGAAATTTGTAACCGAACATCAGGGAAGGGCAAACGACATTTCCATTTACGGACAGGAGAGCAACCAAACCACGTGGCGGTTGTGTAAAATGAACCTGGCTATTCGCGGCATTGACAGTTCGCAGGTGAAATGGAACAACGAGGGTTCGTTTCTCAACGATGCACACAAAGACCTGAAAGCCGATTATATTATTGCCAATCCACCGTTTAACGTGAGCGACTGGGGAGGGGAATTACTGCGGAACGATGCCCGCTGGCAATATGGTGTACCACCGGTTGGAAACGCCAACTTTGCCTGGTTGCAGCATTTTATCTATCACTTGGCGCCAACCGGACAGGCCGGAGTGGTATTGGCCAAAGGGGCATTGACTTCAAAAACCGGTGGTGAGGGCGAAATACGAAAAGCTTTGATTGAAAACGGTCTGATCGATTGTATTGTAAATCTCCCTGCCAAGCTGTTTTTAAATACACAAATTCCGGCTGCACTTTGGTTTTTGAGTCGAAACCGGGCTTCCACAGGCTCAGCCAACGGTTCCGGTAAATTCAGAAATCGCAGCAATGAAATACTTTTTATCGATGCCCGAAACCTTGGCCATTTAATCAACCGCCGTACCCGTGAACTTTCTCGCGAGGATATTCAGCAAATTGCAAACACCTACCATAATTGGCGAAATCCTGATGGCAATTATGAAGATGTTCCCGGTTTTTGTGCCTCGGTATCCATAGAGAAAGTAAGAGCGCTCGATTATGTGCTTACGCCCGGCAGGTATGTTGGGTTGCCCGACAACGACGACGACTTTGATTTCAACGAACGTTTCACTGCCCTGAAAGCCGAACTGGAAGAGCAGCTGAAAGAAGAAGCACGGTTGAACGAAATCATTCTTGAAAATTTATCGAAAATCAAACTCAACAACAATCAATAAACATGGATAAAATTCGCATTTCACAATTAAAAACGGTTTTCGATGAAATTAGCCACTTCATTACGAGTGATGATGGTAAGGAACAAGTGGAAGTTTGGTTTGCCAGGGAATTGATGGTTGCATTGGGATATGCTCGTTGGGAGAACTTTAAGGTAGCAATAGGCAGAGCCGTTGATTCATGTAAAACACAGAATATCAATGTTGATGACCATTTTCGTGAGGTCACGAAAATGGTTGAATTGGGGAGTGGATCTAAACGCGAAATTACCGATTACATGCTCACTCGATATGCCTGTTACCTGATTGCTCAAAACGGCGATCCCAAAAAAGAAGAAATTGCCTTTGCGCAAAGCTATTTTGCTGTTCAAACTCGAAAAGCCGAATTGATTGAAGAACGGCTCAACTTGATTTCACGTCTTGAAACTCGAGATAAACTGAGAGCTGCCGAAAAGCAACTATCACAAAATATTTATGAACGAGGTGTTGATGATAAAGGTTTTGGGCGTATTCGTTCCAAAGGAGACACCGCATTATTTGGCGGACATACCACTGAAGACATGAAAAACAGACTTGGTATAAAATCGAATCGACCGCTGGCTGATTTTCTTCCTACTTTGACCATTGCTGCTAAAAATCTGGCCACCGAAATGACCAACTACAACGTGGAAACCAAAAACCTGCATGGCGAACAGCCTATTACTCAAGAACACATCGAAAATAATGCCGGTGTGCGGGAAATGTTGGAAAAGCGAGGCATAAAGCCTGAGAATCTTCCCCCTGACGAAGACATCAAGAAACTCGAACGGCGCGTAGCTGCCGAAGAAAAACAAATTGAAAAGGCAAGCCCCAAATTGCCTAAAAACAACAACAAACAATAAATCCAGGCAACTTTTAAAGATAGATGTAATGAGTGAGTGGAAGGAATATAAATTTTCAGATATCGCAGAAGTAATAGGAGGTGGAACTCCAGACACATTTAATGTTTCTTATTGGAATGGTGATATCCCTTGGTTATCACCAAAGGATTTGACGGGATATAGTAAAATATATATTTCAAAAGGAGAAAGAAATATTACATCGGATGGATTAAAAAATTCATCTGCTAAACTTCTCCCAAAAGACACTGTTCTTCTAACCACAAGAGCACCTATAGGATATGTCGCCATTGCAGAAAATGAAATAGCAACCAATCAAGGATTTAAAAATTTTGTTTTAAAAAAAGATTATGCAGACTGTAAATTTGTTTATTATTGGCTAAAAAACAATATCGATTATCTGAGATCTATTGGAACGGGAACAACATTTGCTGAAATTAGTGGAAGTGTTGTAAAGGAGATTAAAATTTTACTTCCTCCTTTATCCGAACAAAAATCCATCGCTTCCATCCTTTCCAGCCTCGATGATAAAATAGACCTGCTACACCGCCAAAACGCCACCCTCGAAAAAATGGCCGAAACACTTTTCCGGCAGTGGTTTATTGAGGATGCAAAAGAGGAGTGGGAATGTTACAAGTTGAAAGATTTAGTTAAACATGTAAAGCCTGGGACAAATTTTCAGCCAAAAAGAATAGAATATGGTATTCCATTCCTAAACGTCAGAAATCTAAATAATGGCTTTATAGACTTATCAGATACGACTAAAATATCGAAAGAAGAGTATCAAAGAGTTCACAAAAATTGGGAACCTGAAGAAAATGATATTCTTATTTCACGAATTGGTACTTTAGGTATAGTTGCGGTAATTCAAGGAAGTGATTTGCCAGTGGCAGTTCATTACAATATGATAAATCTTAAAGCAAAAACGATATCATATCAATTCCTGTATTTTTTACTTAAATCCCAATTGTTCAAAGAAAAATATTTTTCCAATGTCAGACAAAGCGTTCAAGAGTATGTTACAATCGAAGATACAGAGAATGTTGAAATCAGTTTGCCAATTGGAACTGATTTATTTAAAGAACATGAGATAGCTTTTAATGAATTGTTTAATAAAATAAAATCTAACCAAACCCAAATCCGCACTCTCACCGCATTGCGCGATACATTGTTGCCGAAGTTGATGAGTGGAGAGATAAGGGTATTGTAAAGACAAGGCATGCCACGAATGTAAAGACAACGCATGCGTTGTCTCTAAAAAAACCAATATGACAGACAAATTTCAAAATAAATACCGTATATCATCTGCCCGTGCTCCTTTCTGGGATTACGGATGCACTGCGGCTTATTTTGTAACGATATGCACACAGGACAGAAAATGTTATTTTGGCGATGTGGTTGACGGAAAAATGAATTTGTCGGGCATTGGTATTATTGCCGATGTGTTATGGCACGAAATAAAAAACCATACACAAAACGTTGAATTGGAACAATTTGTGGTGATGCCCAATCATATACACGGAATATTGATTATAAACAATGACAATGACGATGGGACAACGTATGACGATGGAATAACGCATTCCGTTGTAGAGACAACGCATGCGTTGTCTCTACCGCATGCGTTGTCTCTACCACCACCACAACAACAACAATCCCCACCACAACAAACCATTGGACAAAAACGATTTCAACACCAGGGTAAAAATACATTATCATCTATCATTGGTTCGTATAAATCGGCGGTTACAAAACATGCCCATCGTTTGGGGTTCGATTTTGCATGGCAATCAAGGTTTCACGACCATATAATCCGCAACGAACAATCGTTTCAAACCATTGCGGATTATATCGCCAACAATCCATTGAAATGGGGAAATGATAAATTTAACCAAATGAATAAAAATATTGAATCATGACCCGAATCACAGAAAACAGTATAGAAGAATTTGCCATCGAGTTACTGGAAAAACTTGGTTACGAATCGGTTTATGGTCCCGATATTGCCCCTGATGGCGACACTTCGACAGGCTCAATGTCCGACAAACGGGAAAGCTACGAACAGGTTTTGCTGATCGATCGGTTGCGTAAAGCCCTAAAACGTATCAATAGAAACATGTCCGCCGATATACTTGAAGATGCCGTAAAAGAAATCCGGCGTATTCACTCACCGGAATTGTTGACGAATAACGAAACTTTTCATCGGTTTTTAACCGAAGGGATTCCGGTTTCAAAGCGGGTGGATGGAGATGATCGGGGCGACCTGGTTTGGATGATCGACTTTAAAAATCCGTATAACAACGATTTTTTGGTTGTCAACCAGTTTACCGTTGTGGAAAACAACCATACCAAACGACCCGATATTATTTTGTTTGTTAACGGCATTCCGTTGGTAGTCATCGAGCTGAAAAATGCTGCCGATGAAAACGCATCCATTCGTTCGGCATTCCGACAAATAGAGACTTATAAATCGCTGATCCCAACGCTTTTCACTTACAACGGTTTTGTGGTTATTTCCGATGGGATGGAAGCCAAAGCGGGAACCATTTCATCGGGATTCAGCCGTTTTATGGCATGGAAAACTGCCGACGGAAAAATTGAAGCTTCGCATTTGGTCGGTCAGTTGGAAACCCTTATTGCGGGAATGCTCAATAAGGAGACATTGATCGACTTAATGCGTCATTTCATTGTTTTTGAAAAAACGAAAAAAGAAGATCCCGAAACGGGAATTATTACCATAAATACCGTTAAAAAGATGGCTGCCTACCATCAGTACTATGCGGTGAACCGGGCTGTTGAATCGACGTTGAGGGCGGCGGGATATATACTGCCTGAGCTTCTCGAAGGAAGCTATGTTAACGAATCGCCCGAAAGTTATGGACTTGCGGGTGTGAAAAAACAACCTGTGGGTGACCGTAAAGGCGGCGTGGTTTGGCATACGCAAGGAAGCGGTAAATCGCTTTCGATGGTTTTCTTTACCGGGAAAATCGTGTTGGCAATGGATAATCCGACCGTTGTGGTGATTACCGACCGTAACGATTTGGACGACCAGCTTTTCGATACTTTTGCTGCTTCGAGACAGCTGTTGCGACAAGAGCCGGTGCAGGCCGAAGACAGGAATCATCTCAAAGAGCTGTTAAAAGTAGGTTCAGGGGGTGTGGTTTTTACAACCATTCAGAAGTTTCAACCCGACCCTTCGACAAACTCAGGGACTCAGGCTGTTTACGAATTGCTTTCCGATCGCGAAAACATTGTAGTCATTGCCGATGAAGCTCACAGGAGCCAATACGGATTTAAAGCCAAAACCATTGACGATAAAAACGAAAAGGGGGAGGTGATCGGTAAAAAAGTGGTTTACGGCTTCGCCAAATATTTGCGTGATGCGTTGCCCAATGCAACGTATTTGGGTTTTACGGGTACGCCGATTGAAAATACCGATGTAAACACGCCGGCTGTTTTTGGGAATTATGTGGATATTTACGATATAGCTCAAGCTGTAGAAGACGGGGCAACGGTTCGTATTTATTACGAGAGCCGGTTGGCCAAAGTAAATTTGAGCGAAGAAGGGAAGGCTTTGGTAGATGAACTGGACAAAGAACTCGATCATGAGAATTTGACCGATGAACAAAAAAATAAAGCCAAATGGACTCGGTTGGAAGCGTTGGTGGGCAGTGAAAACAGAATTAATCAGATAGCTAAAGATATTATTGAACATTTTGAACAACGGCAAACTGTTTTTGAAGGCAAAGGGATGATTGTTACCATGAGCCGCCGTATTGCTGTCGATTTGTATGAAGCAATCATAAAGCTCAGACCCGAATGGCATTCAAACGAACTGAACAAAGGGGTCGTCAAAGTGGTGATAACATCTGCATCGTCCGATGGTCCGGAAATTTCAGCCCACCATACAACCAAAGAACAACGCCGTATCTTGGCTGACCGGATGAAAAATCCGGATGACGAGCTTAAACTCGTCATTGTTTGCGATATGTGGCTCACGGGTTTTGACGTTCCTTGTCTGCACACGCTATACATCGACAAACCTATGAAAGGGCACAATCTGATGCAAGCTATTGCGAGGGTCAACCGGGTGTACAAGGACAAACCGGGAGGTTTGATTGTAGATTATTTAGGAATTGCAGCCGATTTGAAAAAAGCATTGGCATTTTATTCTGATGCCGGTGGTAAAGGTGACCCGACTATTTTGCAGGAACAGGCCGTTGAATTGATGTTGGAAAAATTGGAAGTGGTTTCCAATATGTATTATGGGTTTAATTACGAAGAGTATTTCGAAGCCGATACTTCCAAAAAACTTTCCATCATTTTGGCTGCCGAAGAACATATTTTGGGGTTGGAGGATGGGAAGAAAAGATACATTAATGAAGTAACTGCCCTTTCGAAAGCTTTTGCAATAGCTGTACCTCACGAGCAGGCGATGGATGTCAAAGACGAGATTGCATTTTTTCAGGCGGTGAAAGCACGTTTGGTGAAATTTGACAGTACGGACACCGGTAGAACCGATGAGGAAATCGAGACGACTATTCGTCAAGTAATCGACAAGGCGTTGGTAACTGAACCGGTTGTTGATGTTTTTGATGCCGCAGGATTAAAGAAGCCGGATATTTCAATCCTTTCCGAAGAGTTTTTGATGGAGTTGAAGGGAATGGAACATAAAAATGTTGCGCTTGAAGTATTGAAAAAACTTTTGAATAATGAGATTAAATCGAGAGCCAAAAAGAATCTGGTGAAAAGTAAGACCTTAAGGGAAATGTTGGAAAACACCATCAAGAAATACCACAATAAAATACTTAGCGCAGCCGAAGTTATTGAGGAGCTGATCAGCCTGAGTAAGGAGATTGTGGAAATGGACAAGGAAGCCAAAGCAATGGGGTTGTCCGATTTTGAATATGCTTTTTATACGGCTGTTGCCAGTAACGACAGTGCAAGGGAACTTATGCAAAAAGACAAATTACGTGAATTGGCCGTTGCCTTGACAGAAACCATAAGACAGAATGCCACTATCGACTGGACTATTAAAGAAAGCGCTAAAGCCAAATTGAAGGTGTCAGTAAAAAGACTGTTAAGAAAATACGGTTATCCTCCCGATATGCAAATGCTCGCGACAGAAACGGTGTTGAAACAAGCCGAAATGATTGCCAATGAATTGACAAAATGAGTTAACACACTGGTTTAAAGTCATTTACAATTGGCATAAATTAATGTTCAAATCTAAGCCTGCAAGAGAGTTTCAACCTTATCAACGCGGATAGAAAAAGAAAAAATTCCTCAAAACACAAAATTTAGATCTACTAATACACATCTAATATGCAAAAACAATTTAATAAATAAATTAATATATCTTGAAAACAAAAAATATTGCTTATAACAAGGTGTATAACCAATAATGGTTTCAACTGTTTGCAAAGATTTATACTCCGCTCCAACATTTTGTGTATTATGACAAAAATTTGCCCTCAATCCCTTACAGCACATACACTCAATCATTAGCAGTATTATGGTTATTGTCTGTCATTGGAATATTTAAAAATCATTAAAATATTAACACAACAATATATCCATGAAAACAAAAATAAGACTTGTAGTTTTGAATTTACTTTAAATAGTTTTTTTGTGTTTTTAACCATCCCGGAATTAGTCGGGCAAAATAACGACTCTTTGAAATTAGCAAAAGAGAGCCTGCATTTCGGCTTCTATTCAACCAATGGTGATATTAAAGTTTTAGATTCACTGGCAACAACATTAGAGAATAATTATTCCAGAATCACGAATCATTTAGGAATACAAATTAACAAAAAAATCAATGTAAAAGTCTTTCCGAATGTTAAAGCATTTCATGCCGCAATAAATCTTCCTGACGCACCAGACTGGGTTGTTGGAAAAGGGAGTGCTAATGAATTAATGATGGTATCACCATTAAATCCCGGGAGTTCTTATACCTATGAATCTCTTATGCAAATAATTGTCCATGAATTTGTACATTTGGCTGTTTATTATACACGGGCAGATAAAGGGATGGCCGGATTCTCCAAATGGCTTTCTGAAGGATATGCTCAGTACGAAGCAGGACAAATAAATAACCCTATTGAAAGAATTGTAGTTTTAAGTTTTAAGGAAACAGCACCACCCTCCTCGGAGCAATTTGCATCAGTTTCTGTACTTGAATTTATACAAATGAATGGCTATGCGATTTCTGTTACCCTTGTCGAATTCCTTGTTTAAAAATATGGAATGGAGAAATTGGTTTCTCTATTGAAATCAACTGATCTGATGGAAAGCATATATGACCTTCCAAAAGATAGCCCTAAATATCAGTGGATTAAATGCCTCATGCATAATTAAAATCAACACTTACTTGACTATTTAGATACTAAAGTAGGCCACCCAGTAAACAGAGATAATTATTAATGAAATAACTTCTATTGTAAATTGCTTTATTCAGCCTCCCTACACTAGGTTAAATAATAAAAAACCGTCGGCTCCAGGTAGCTTTTCCTGAAACTGACGGGGTTTCCTAAGGCATAAAATCAAGGTATAAATAATTTGTAAGAATAGCTGCTTGTTTTGGTAACTACATTAAGTAAGTACATCCCTTGCCGTAAATTTTCCTCCAATGTAAATGAGGTTTTTCCAGTCATTAAAATTTCTTCCCCCTTTAAAATTCCTTTGAGTAACTTGCCATTAAGATCGTACAACCCTATAAACTCTATTGATTCCTGGTTTGGAATAGATATTTCAATATACTTGCCGTTGAAATGTATTTGTGGAGACGAAGTTTTGCTCAAATCTTCTTTTCCAACGTTAATACCCAGGTGAATTCGGCAAAGATAAACTGCAAAATCATTTTGAGTATCGCACCAGCCGCTAAAGATTACTTTATCTATCCAAGGGAACATTAAGCGGTAAGCATAATCGCCCAATAATCCTCCCGTAGCCATAGAATGTAAGACATAGCCAGCATTGTTACTCCCAACTGTGGGATCTAAATCTCCATTAGATAGCATTCGGGCAAAAAGGGTTTTATTAAATCCCAAGGACTTCCATATTCCAGCAACAACAATTTTCCCATCCACCTCTACTCCAATATCAGCAAACCAAGAGTCAGAATCTGTACCAAAGTCATACAAACGCATTCCGTACTCCCCGAAGCTAAGATCGGGTAAACCATTCGGAAGGAAGCGCAAAAGCATACTCGAGGTGCGTGAAATACCTATAAAGGAGCTGGCTACCCATATTTTTCCAGTAGCGTCGAGAGTATGGCGTGTAGCAGGGCCAACAAGGAAATTATCCAAAATTGTCAAGCCATCAAAAATTACTTTTCCATCTGTACCAAATGTAGCATCCGGTTGACCATTTTCGGTAAAAGCAGTTAGCACTATTGCATCGTATGAGAACGTATGGGCTACAGAGCTGACCAAAATTCTCGAATTGAAAAAAGTAATGTCGCCAGGATAATCGCCCGATCCATTATTGAGGTCTAAAATCTGAAGGCCATTATTCCCAAAATTTGTATTGAGTGAACCACTGGATAGGCAGCCCATCAACATCATATCAGTGCTGGAAGAACTGTAAACAGAACCCGCTATAACAAATTGGTTATTGTACAATAAAGCGAGTGCATAAGCACTCCCATTTACTTGATAATAGATAATGTCACCATTGTAACCAAAGGCGGGGTCGGGTGTACCATTGGGTAAAAATCGGGCCGCTGCAGGATGACTCTCATTGTAAGATACAAATACGCTACCTACAACGAGGATTTTTCCATCGCTTAAAATAGCCATATCCACTAATTCCGTGGATTGATTGCCTCCAAATTTGAAAGAAATATAGTTAGTACCATTATTAAAAGTATTATCGGGCGCACCATCGTAAGTATATCTGGCAATGTACCCTCCACTTTGATTGGAACCATCCAATCCTCCACAAATATAAATTTTCCCATCGTTGCTTTTCTTTAAACTTTTCACGCTGGTACTACCATCAGGGATTTGAAATACTACTCTACCTAAGTCTCCGAAGGTATTATCGATCTGGCCGGGATACTGAGCCCATACTGGAAAGGCCATCACAAATAAAAAAATGATACAAATAAATCGTCTCATAATGTTATAAGGTTTTGGTGATTTTAAATAAAGATTTGTTTTAAGCTCTAGAGGTTGTATTTTCTTCTAAATAATTTTTTCATCAACTATTTCCTGACTTCGACACATTTTAAGAGACATTTTTACAACAATCACACAATGAGATATTTGTGATTTTTGCATCACCCGAATGGGTGACGCAAGGGAAAAAATCAATACATTTGCGTATGTTTGTACGCAAGAAGAAAAATCGTTCAGGCACTACGAGTGTCGTTGTAGCTGAAAAAAGGAAAGGTGTTTTTAGAGAACTAAGAACTATTGGCGTAAGTGAAGA
>Ga0209311_1000524_pt1 | contig 34837 bp, 34 predicted proteins | sample AD_UKC045_MetaG_FD_184417 | JGI IMG/M metagenome (GOLD analysis project Ga0209311, IMG submission 184417) | Active sludge microbial communities of municipal wastewater-treating anaerobic digesters from USA - AD_UKC045_MetaG (SPAdes) (version 2) | ecosystem: Engineered > Bioreactor > Anaerobic >... | reverse complement strand
CACATCAGCTATGTCGAAACAGACGGTAATGGCAACACGCGCTGGCTGAATATCGGCCTGGATGCAGGGGGCGAGGCGCGCGTTGCCTCCTTCCGAGCCGATCTGGACGCTCGGCGGAAGCTGGTCAGCTTGCGCCTGTCCGAAGACCTGTTGATCGCACGGGCGGATACCCGTGCGATCAAAGCGATCAGCTCACCTTCAGCTTGAACTTGAACGTCTTGGCGTCCGGCTCGGCCGTGGTTTCCCACGGGCGGCGCTGAACCAGCGTGATTTCGCCTTCGCCAGCAGCGACAGCTTCCACAACGACGACTTCCCAATGATTGCCGCCGGCAAAGCCCGGCGTGAACTGGGCGGTCGAGGTCGCTCCGCCCGGGCCATCCGAAGCCTTGATGAACGCCGGGGGTGAGGCGGCGCCCCAGACATAACCAGCGGTGGGAATGCCAACCAGCGCCACCGAGATCTTCTCGCCGACCTTCATCTCGACGCTCGTTCCCGCGTCTTTCTCCTCAAGCGCGCGGATAACGCCTTCAACCTTCGGGGCGGGGAGGTCGCGTGTCTTGATCATGCAGGTCTTCGTGGTTGCGCCCGACGTCCAGGTCACCGACGACCCGTCCGACTTAAGCGTGGTGGTCGCATTCTTGTATTCGATGCCGTTCTGCGCGTCCGGGTTCATCGGCAGCGTTTCAGCCGCGCTGCCATCGAGACGCGCCACTGCTCCGCCATTGCCGTTGAAGGCCACGTCGACCACGCCGCCGCCTTCGCATTCGTAGTTCACGGCGTAAGCAAACGCGTCATCGGCAGGTTTGTCCGCAACAGGCTGCGGCGTCGGCTCAACGGGCGCTGTTGGTGCAGCAGGCTGGCTGCAGGCTGCTGCGAAAAGGCCGAGCCCGGCCACGGCGGCGATCGCCCTGATGTTCATGATGGTCCCCGTTTAGGTGTTCCTTGGGCCACTTCTCCGCCCGCGCCGGATGGGTTGCAAGGATGAAATGCCAGTAATCGCAGGCTTTTTGCCAGTTGCTGATGCGAGTGGCGACATATCCGTGCGAATCCATCCATACCGCCGATTCGCAACTGACCATCCGGGGATGGACGACATGGATCTGCTTTCCATCATGCACGCTGTGGCGGCGATGTGCGCCGGCGGGGCTGCTGCGTCCGGCTGGACGTCTGCCGTCATCGTGGCGAACACCGCTTTCGATGGACTCGATCACGGCCGCGCTGATCGGATGCTGCGCAAGGTGATTACAGCGACTGCCGGCTTCCAGGCCGCGCTGCTCGGCATCGCGACGGGTACAGCATTGCTCTCGAATGCACGCGGGGCCGCTATCGTGGCCGGAATCTCCGCGCTCGGCTTCCTGTCGAACATGTGGACCCTGGCCCCGCGACGCGAAAAGGCGCCGGAGGGTCTCAAGAAGAAAAACTCCACCGCACGCGTCGTCGCTGTCGCGCTGACGCTTATGATGACGCTGGCCGCGTTGGCGGCTGCGATCATGGCGGCCATCGGCGTCTGATCACGCGCCCCTTTCAGCGCGCGTGGTAGTCAGCCGTCTAGGCGGAGAAGCAGGCCATCGTCGCCTGGGTGAACGCGTCGGAAATCTTCGCGTCAGAGCCAAGATTGCTCGGCATCATGTTCGACGACTTCTTGTTGTCGAACATAGCCTGTGCCGCCTGGCCGAATTGTTCGGGCGACAGCGCTTTCTCCATGTTGTCAGCGAAACAGGCGCAGCCTTGTGCCGAGCCCATCTTCGAACTGCATGCCTCTGCCATCTGGGGTTTGCCAGCCGCAGCTGCGCTGCAGGCGCCGGCGACCCCAATTGTCAGCAGCAGGGACGCTACAAGTGAAACCGGACGTTTCATCTACACTCCCCATAGTTTTCGCGGTGTCATTGCCCGCAATTCAAAATGACGCGCCTCTCTGTGCTTGTTGTCAAACAATGTTTGAAAGTATTCGCCTGCGAGTAATGGGCCCCTGCGGCATGCCGTATGGGGAGGGACTGCGCTTTCGCATCACGCAGCAAAGCGTGTATCCCAAATCAAAGGACGGGAGCCGCGCATGGACATAGCTATCCGATCGTTCGTGAACGGGTTTCCCGAATTCATGATCCAGGGCGGCGTGACGCTCGCCATGCTCATGGCGGGCTGCATCGTCCATATCCTGCTGACGCCGATGAAAGAGATGCAGCTGATCAAGGCCGGCAATATTTCTGCCGGCATCAGCGTCGCAGCTGTCATCGTCGGCCTGGCCATCCCGATGACTGCCTGCCTCGCCACAGCCAACTCGATCTACGACCTGCTGATCTGGGGCGTGGTCGCCATCCTGTTGCAATTGCTGGCGTTTCGGGTGGTCGACCTGATCCTGCGCGATCTGCCGCACAGGATCGAACGGGACGAGATCGGCGCAGCACTGCTGCTGGCCGCAGTGAAGCTGGCTGCTGCTTTGGTAATGGCGGCGGCCTTGTGAGTTGAATGGCGCGCCCGAATATTGGGTGTTGCGGAGACGTGCATGAGAATCCCCGATTGGGTGGTCTATGCAGTCGTGTTGGTCGTCATCGTCGGGACCCTGTTTTCCAGCGGTTCCGGGGACAAGGACAAGTCGTGGGTTTTCCGCGAAGAGGCCGTCCAGTCAGAACCCGAGTTTTCTGGCCGAGGCCGCACGCCTGCCGCCAGTGACAGCGACGCTTTGACCCCGAGATCCTTCAACGACGAAGAAGGCCTGCCGCTCCCCGATTCCGACCCGTTCGATGAACGCGTGCTCGTTCAGGTAGGCGACGCCGAAGATGGCATCGGCACAGCGTTCGCCATCAATCAGTCCGGTGCCTGGCTGACCGCGCGCCACGTGGTCGATGGTTGTTCGCGTGTCGGTCTCGCTGTCGGCGGCGGACGGATGGTGAAGGTCGATGCCGTTCGCACGTCACCGAAAACGGATCTGGCGCTGCTCCTGACAGATCGCGCCCCCACTTCGCTCCCGCTGGCGCTCGACCGTGAGCTGCGCATCGGGGAGCCCGGCTATCATGTCGGCTTCCCGCAAGGTCGTTCGGGTGAGGCGGTCTCCGTGCTCGAATCCCGCTCCAACCTGGTGACCCGCGGCCGCTATGCGATGGAAGAGCCAGTCCTCGCCTGGTCAGAGCAGGAGCGCTCCGACGGCATCGAGGGCACGCTTTCCGGCATGAGCGGCGGCCCGGTGTTTGACAAGGACGGCGCCGTCATCGGCGTCACCGTCGCCGAAAGTCCGCGCCGCAACCGCATCTACACCGCCTCTCCCGATTCCATCCGCAACTTCCTTGAGGAGCAGGGGCTTGTCGCGCCGGGCGGCGAAGCGCATGCACTCAGCGCCGCCTCATACTCGCAGGAAGCCAATCGCCTGCGTGCCGAACGGGCGGTCGTGAAGGTTCTGTGCCGGGTGGGTGAAGACAGGTGAAAACGCGATTTGCCGACAGACTGATGGCGGGCATCCGTGAAAAGGGTCCGCTCTGCGTCGGCATCGATCCGCACGCCGCGATGTTGCCCGCCCTGTTCGGCAAGTCCGGGCCGGAAGCTGCCGCCAAATGGGGCGTGGCTCTGGTCGAGCGCGCTGTTGGCCGCGCGTCCGTTGTGAAGCCGCAGGCCGGCCTGTTCGAGCGCTGGGGCGCCAGCGGCTTGCGGGCGCTCGAGGAAGTCTGTCGCGCTGCAACGCGCGCCGGTCTGATCGTCATCCTCGACGCCAAGCGCGGCGATATCGGCTCCACAGCAGACGGTTACGCCGAAGGCTATCTCGGCGCCGACTCATCCTGTCCGTGCGACGCGATCACCGTAAACCCCTATATGGGCATCGACACGATCGAGCCCTTCGTTGCGGTCGCAGAGCGTGAAGGGAAGGGCGTTGTTGTTCTGGCCCGCACGTCCAACCCCGGCTCGAAGGACTTCCAGCAGAAGCTGATCACCGAAGGAGAAGGACAGGGCGAGCCGCTCTACCTGCATGTCGCCCGCGCGCTCGCGCCCATGGTCACGCGCCTGCGCAGCCCCGAGACGGGCTGGTCCGGCCTGATGCTGGTCGCCGGCGCAACCGGTCCGCAGGAAGCCGCTCGTCTCCGCGCCGTATCCGGCGACGCGCTGTTCCTCGTGCCCGGCTACGGCGCGCAAGGCGCCGGCGCGCGCGAGGCGCTGGCCGGCTTCGTCCAGGGGCCCCACGGCCTCGAAGGCGGCGTCGTCAACGCATCACGCTCTGTCGCAATGCCCGACAGTGCAAAGGGCGCCACGTCAGTGAAAGACTGGGAGCGCGCCATCGACAACGCCATCACGGCAGCCCAAGCCGAACTGGTCGAAGCCGCCCGCTCCTGACAAACGCCGCCCCCGGCTGCGCACCTTGCGCGCAGATCAAGCAACGCACTCAAAGCCCGCAGGGTGCATCGAAGATGCACCGCGCCCCACGCACCACCCCCTCCGCCGTCATTCCCGCGAAAGCGGGAACCCAGAAGCTCCAACCACACATGCACATTCCTCGCCCCGCTCCTCCCGCCCCGGACGTGATCCGGGGCTGGACCCAGGGGCGGCTTGTCCCGCTGGCTCCCGACTTACGTCGGGAGGAGCGGTGATGGGCTGAAGTGTAGGATGGCGGTGGTGCGGAACCGTAGGACGGAGAAATTCCATCTCGTCTGCATTCAACAACTTGCACGCCCAAGTCGGGGGATACTCCCTCCCAGAATCTACGGCGCCCAAAACCGGCATATACTGCAAGCGCACCTGACGACGGGAGGTCTTGGAGACGTCCAGCTCAAGACGTCAGGGCGTTGGCCGGCGTGGCCGCGTCGTGTTGGGGACTCTACCGTGCCCCTTCAAGCAAACCGATGAGACTTAAAACGTCTCGCGGTGAATCGAACGGCGCAGCACTGCCTCCGGGGTCAAAACCGGAGGGTCCGGGAGTTTATGGACCAACTCCCGACACGCCGAACCGATCACTGGCCATGGAGCTAAGGCCCCTGGGGATCACACCCTTGGCGGTCGACCGGCAACTCCTGGAACAGCCATATCGGGAAGAACGGCCGATAACGGGGCGCGTGCAGACGCGCAATCGCTGATCGCAGGATCAGCACAGGCACTACCCACGGCGCAGCTACACGCGCCCCGACTCCCAATCGGGAGGGACGAACCCAAGCATCACGGACAGCGAAAGCTGGTCCCAACGAGCAATCGCGCCACGACGGGACGTAGGGTGCATCTTGATGCACCGCGACCGACCCCCGGTGCATCAAGATGCACCCTACACGGCGCTCCCTGCGCCATGATGTTTGAAATCACCGCTCGATTGCCCGGCGCCCGCCCCCATCCCGCACCGCACAAAATCGCATTCCGCCGCACCTCCGCCATTGACTCGCCAGATTACGCGCGTAACTTCAAGTCAGATTACAGGTGTACCATGCAAACGATCTCCGACGCCGAGAGCCGCATCATGGAAGCGCTGTGGCGAAAAACGCCGCTCACAGCCGAGCAGATCTTTGCCGCTGTCGGGCCGGAGAATGGCTGGGCGCCCGCCACCGTGAAAACGCTGGTCACCCGCCTGCTCAAGAAGAAAGCCATCTCCGGCGCCAAGGAGGGCGACGCCTACTGCTATCGCCCGCTGATCACCCGCAACGCCTGGGTGCAGACCGAGAGCCAGGGCATGCTCGACAAGCTGTTCAAGGGTGAAGTCGCCCCGCTGGTCGCCCACTTCGCCGAGCACCGCAAACTTTCAGCCAAGGATCTCAAACAGCTGAAAGCCCTGATCGCGAAAATCGAGGAGGACAAATGATGACGACTGTCCCCGATATGATCATCGGCGCCATCATCAACCCCATCATCGAAAACTTCGTCGAGCTGAACATCGCGGCCGCCGCCGCCATCCTGTTCGTGCTCGCCGTGCGCCGTCCCGCCCGCCGCATCTTCGGCGCTCACGCCGTCTATCTGCTCTGGGCCATCGTCCCCATCGCCGCCGCCGCGACCTTCATCCCGTCACGCGCGATCGAAACACTCTCGCTCGGCATGACGCTGGAGGAAATCGTGGCCCTCACCACGACGCACACCGCACCGATCTGGGAAGCAGCCATCCCCTATGCGCTGTTCGCCATATGGATCATCGGCGCCATCGCCATGGCTGCCGCCCTCATCCGCCGCCAGAACGCCTTCATGCGCGACGCAGATCTCGGCCTCGCCGGCCCCGCCATTGTCGGTTTCTCGCACCCGCGCATCGTCACGCCGGATGACTTCACCCGCCGCTATTCCGATGCCGAGCGCAAACTCATCCTCACGCACGAGCAGATCCACATCGATCGCAATGATGCGCGCATCAACGCCATCGTCGCGCTGTTCCGCTGCCTCTTCTGGTTCAACCCGATGGTCCATGTCGGCGCGAAAGCCATGCGCATCGACCAGGAGCTGTCCTGCGACGCCGAAGTGATCGACCGCCGCCCGCGCGTCCGCCGCGCCTACGCCGAGACGCTCCTGAAAACGCAACTTGCTTCGCGGCCCCTTCCGGTCGGCTGCTACTGGCCCGCTGAATCGCAGCACCCGCTGACCGAGCGCATCAACATGCTCGCCGCCAAGCCGCTGTCCGATCGCCGACGCGCCGCCGCCACCGCCATCGTGCTCGCCGTCTCCGCCAGCGCCGGCGTCGCCGCCTGGGCCGCCCAGCCCGAACGCACCATCATCACCGAAGCGCCCGACGTGCTCGTGCCCTTCAACCCGCTCACGCGCGATCAGGTGAAAGATCCGTTGGTCCGCGTCCGCCAGCAGATCGAGGACGTCACGGTCAATCCGCGCCCCGCAGCAGGCTTCACCCGGCCGGACTACCCCGCCGAATCCCAGGCGCTCCGCGAAGAAGGCGATGTCGGCGTGCAACTCTGCGTCGCCTCCTCCGGTATCGTCGACGATGTGAAGCTTGTGAAATCCTCAGGCCACGCTCGCCTCGATACGGCGACGCTCACCGGCCTGGAGCGCTCGAAATTCGAACCCGCAACACGTGAAGGCAAGCCTGTGCGTCTGTGCGGCTATAACCTCGTCGTCGGCTGGCGCCTCGACACCACGCCGCCCTGAGTTCTCGCAACCACCGAGCCTGCACCCTCAACCCGAACCACAAGAGGCTTCCATGTACGGAGCAATGCGAAATCGTGCGAGCAATTCATCGCAGCTCGCCGGCCTGTCGATCGCCGCCCTGATCACCGCTCTCGCCGGCGTCGCGCTGGCCAACGGCTTCGGCCAGACCATCATCCGCATGATCGAAATCCCGATCACCTTCACGCCGCTGCCGGACGAGGTGCTTCCGGATAATCCGGTCGAACGCACACTCGACATGGATGTCGTCTCGCTCGACATGCCGCTTCCGCCCCTGCCGCCGATCCCGAACTGGGTTCCCGAAGACGTTCCGCCGGTCGTGACCCTGCCGCCAGTTGAACGAACCGGCCCCGCAACCGGAACTGGCGCAAGCGTCGTCCCATCGCTCGCGCCCGTTCGCTCCCGCCCCGTCCTGCTGAAGCAGAGCCCGCCGGACTACCCAGCATCCGCCATCCGCGCGAACGAGCAGGGCAACAGCGCCATCAGTGTCTGCGTCGACGCCCGCGGCCGCGTCTCGTCCGCCTCGCTGGCCAACAGCAGCGGGTCCACCACGCTCGACAACGCCGCGCTCAAATGGGTGCGTAACGCGCGTTTCACGCCGGGCAAGCTCGACGGCGTTGCACAATCCGTTTGCGGTCACACGGTTGTTTACGAGTGGAACCTCGCAGACGCCCGCTGACGTAAGAAGAATGAAACCTTCTCCGCGTTTGGAGAAGGTACGCCGGCAAGTTAAAGACGCCCCACGTCTAGCCGGCTCGATCCCCTCGCCGCTCCCCCGGCGAGGGGTTCGGCTATCTGGGCTAACGCGCGCCCTTCGCGCCATCGATCACGCCGCGGCGCAGACGCACCATGCCGCGGACCCACCGATCATAGTCGCCGGTCTTGCGCTGCATGTACGTCACCACCTGCTCATGCGGCAGGATGAGGAATGTTTCAGCGTCGAGGCCCTTGATCACCGCGCCCGCGACATCATCTGGCGACAGCACGCCGTCGACATTCTGCGACCCCGCCGCCCCACCCAGCATGGGGGTGTCCACCGCCTGGGGGCACAGAAGCGAAACGCCGATGCCATTTTCTTTCGAGGCAATGGCAAGGTGTTCGCCAAAGCCGATGGCGGCGTGCTTGGACGTCGAATAGACGGCGGAGCCGATCTGGCTCAGCAGTCCGGCGGCCGAGACTGTGTTGAGGAACCAGCCCGACTTGCGGGCGATCATTCCCGGCAGGGCTGCACGAGCGGCGTAAACGTGGGCCATCACGTTAACGCCCCACGCCAGCTCCCAATCCGCGTTGGGGGCGGAGGCGGCGTTGTCGATATCCGGGTCCGAGCGCGAAATGCCCGCGTTCGAGCAGAACAGGTCGATCTGACCGAACTTGTCTTCCGCCGTGCGGGCAATGCGCTGGACGTCGGCTTCCTTGGTTACATCGGCCTGAACCGCAATGCCGCCTACGGACCGGGCAACGGCCGCCGCGCCCTCGCCATTCATGTCCGCAACGATCACCGCCTTCGCCCCTTCCCGGTGGAAACGCTCCGCCATCGCCTTGCCGATACCGCTCGCCCCGCCCGTAACGATGACGATTTTATCGGCGACTTTCATGATCCTGCTCCACGCATCAAATTTCTGCCGCGACCATGCGCAGAGACGGCGTCACGGTCCAGTCATCACACCCAATCCGGGACCAAATCGGAGCGATTTCCGCACGGCACAAAATGCCCACACGTTTTTCAACAGGGAAAACTCTGCAGCCATGCTCAGCGAGGCGATTGATTTTTCAAGGAGTGCACACGCGACCGGATAGCTCCGCTGCACGATTCACTCGGCAGAAATCGGTGTTCACGACTCATGAACACAGCCGCTGCATTCTCATGCGCATGACACAGCGTGAGTACACTTGGTCGTCGATCTTCGCCTGGGGGCTGACCCTCTCCGGCGCCGTGCTGGCAACGGGCGGCGTCATCGGCATGTTCTGGCCAAAGCTGGACATCGGCTGGCTCTGCATCATCGCCTTCGCGGGCATGATGGCCTTCGGCATTGGTCTCGTTAACTGCTCGGCCGCCGGCGCGCTGCAGGCGATCAAGCACCGCAAGGCCGATGGCGGTCAGGTCGACTGGGCCGTTCTGGTTCCGGCGATTGCCTGCTGCCTCGGCTTCGTCTTCGCAACGAATGTCGGCGTGCACCTGGGCTGGGAGATCGTCACCTCCAATGCTCCGGTCGGCGCAAAGTTGCCCCCGACAATGACGGTTGACGCCGTGTTCTACATCTTCGCCTTCGCCAAGCCCGCCATGGCCTGGATCGTCGAGGGCCGCAAAGCCATGGACGCGGAAGACTACGCTGCCCGTCAGGCCCAGCGCCGCCGCGAAGCTGCTGATCAGGCATCCGCTGTCGCCGTCCGCGCCGAACTCTTCCGCGAGGAAGCGCCAAAGTCGCTGGACTCGCTTCTCTTCCCGGAGCCCGCCCCGCAACCCGTGCTTGAAGCGCCGGAAGTCGTCGAAACACCGGCCGCCGCTGCCGAGACCGTGGAAACCGAGGCTCCGAAGGCCCGCGCTCCCCGCGCCAAGCGCAAGCCGAAGACGATCGAGGAACAGCGCGCAGCCGCCATGAAAGCCGCCGCCAAGCGCGTCGCTTCGTTCCGCGAACAGCATATGGGCCGCGTCACCGACATCACGGCAGCCCAAGCCGCCGGCCGCTGGGACCAGCCGCTGACGCCGCTCGAAATCGCCCGCGCCTGCGACACCCTCATCGCCCGCGGTGAAAAGCCCTCTATGCGCCGCGTCGCCGAAGTCCTCGGCGTCTCGCAACTCCGCGTCGAAAAAGGCTGGCCCTCGGGCGTACCGCTAGACGGCACCGGCGAAGTGCGGGCTGCGTAGGCCTTATTTGCCGCCACTTTCCTGAGCGCGCGCAATCATGGCCCCGATGATGTTGGAATAGTCGTCGGTCCACGGACGGCCTCCGTCTGACTCCAGCTCCTTCCAGCGCCCCGACGCCCGCGCACGATCAAGCTTGTCCTTGCTGCGCGAAATCAACACGACTTCGGAGCTTGTGGCGCCTGCCGCTTTCTCCGCGTCAGTGGGTCGGTAGTCTTGTGATAACGCTTCAGCTCCCGTTGCATTCGCGACGCGCGCAACCACTTGAGACAATGACATATACCGGTTGGAGATGTGCATCACGAGCACGCCGTCCAATGCAATGCGGTCGAGATACAGTTTCAGCGCCTCGACCGTCAGCAGGTGCGTGGGCACCGCGTCGGACGAGAATGCATCGAGTAGCATGAAGTCAAACTTGCCCTTGGGCTCGGAGGCGAGCTGGATACGGGCATCGCCAACCACAATCTCGGCCTTCGGTTGGCACGACGACAGGAAGGTGAACCATTTAGGGTCCAGCGCCAGGTTCACGACCAGCGGATCGATCTCGTAGAAACGCCACGTCTGTCCGTCCTGCCGGTAACAGGCGGTGGAACCGATGCCGAGGCCGACAACGCCGACCTGACGCGCATCATTGAACATGCGGAATGCCTGCCCAATCGGACTCGGGGCTGCATAATAGGTCCGAGGGATCAGGCGTCTCCCCTCCTCCAGCGATTGCGACCCATGAAGCGTCGTTCCATGCAGCAACAAGCGCACGTTGCCGCTCACAGCCTCGTTCCCCTGAGAATCCACGACCCGCACAACGCCGAAGAACGAACGCCCGCTCCACGCTGACTGAAGCTTGTCCAACGTGGGCCCGATCGGCATGGCCAAGGCAAGCGCTATCGCGGCGCCCAGCGGCGCTCGGCGCGACAACAGGATGGCGAGCGCAGCGGGTGCGACCAGCAGTACGAGGAAGTCCGATCCGTTCGCAATATCGGAAAGACTGATCGCGAACGCTGCCAGCAGAGCCATCGCAGCAAGGCCAATGAGCATCCAGACGAAGCGGCTAATCCTCGCATGACCACGCTTCGCATCATCAAGGCTGAGCAAAGCAACGCCCGCGACCAGCACCAGCGGATATTCGAGAACGCTTTTGAAGATGAACGGGGCGACCAGCGCATTGAACGCGCCGCCCAGCACGCCGCCAAGCGACATGATCAAATAAAACTGCGTCAGGTGCCGTGCATCCGGCCGCCGCGCATTCAACATCCCGTGGCAAGCTAGCGCGATCAGGAACAACGCAGCCAGATCCGCACCCGGACCCGACTTCACACCTTGGATCAACATGAGCCCCGCACCCGCGGCAGACAACGGTGCCAGAACCATCACGAGTTCATGGGGAATGATCGGCTTTTTCGAGAACGCGATCACGAACGTCAGCAGATAGATGATCAGCGGCGGTGCCCAGAGGAATGGAGCGGGCGCAACATCGGTCGTGATATGCGTCGTTGCACCAATCAGTAGGCTGGACGGAACGAACGACAGCGCCAGCCAGACAATTCTGTCGCGCCAAACTGGCGCAGCTTTGACCTCTACTCCGACAACTTCGATCGGCGCCTCAACCGCGCTCACGCGAACAATGGACCAGCCCGAATAAAGAAGCACAGCTGCAAGCACGAAATAGCCGGCAGCCCAGCCGCCGGTTTGATCGGCGAGAGCCGTGAATGGTTCGATCAGCAGCGGATAAGCGGCAAGACCCACAAGGCTGCCAATGTTGGAAGCAGCATAGAGGTGATACGGATCAGCCGCGTCAGACAGGCCCGAGCGCGCATACCACGCCTGGATCAACGGCGCGGTGGCGGCCAGCGCGGCGAACGGCGGCGCGATCGAAACCGCAAACGTGCAGATCAGCCAGAGCGTCGGATTGTCGACCGATGGCTCACCCATAATACCGGAAATGCGGAGCGGCAAGCATGCAAAACCGACCATCAACACCAGCGCGTGGATCAGGATCTGCGTGCGAACCGAGCCAACTTTCTGCAACAGATGCGCATAACCATAACCCAGCAGCAAAGCTGCCTGGAAGCACACCAGAGAAACGTTCCACACCGCAGGCGTGCCACCCAGCAGCGGCGTCGCCATGCGCGCGAACATCGGCTGCACAAGGAAGATCAGCGCTGCGCCGATGAAGGATACAACTGTGAACGGCACACTACTGACAGGCAGCGAGCGACGAACAAGACTTTGAGCAATCACTGGCGATCCCCGACTTAGTAGCCACGTCAGATCATCCGCACACAGACATCCTGACGCTGCCAGAGAAGCACAGCGAGACTAATACCCGATTAAATGAATGGAATTGGCGCGCACGCGGTAAGGCCGTGTTAACGGACTCACCGCGTGCGCCCGGCAAACGAACTAACGCGCGAACTTCTTGAAGGTCGGGCGCTTGGGTTCGGCGGCGTCGGTGCCGAGGCGGCGTTTCTTGTCGGCTTCATAGTCTTCGAAGTTTCCTTCGAACCATTCGACGTGGCTGTTGCCTTCGAACGCAAGGATGTGCGTCGCGATACGGTCAAGGAACCAGCGATCGTGGCTGATGATAACGGCGCAGCCGGGGAAGTCCTCCAGCGCCGCTTCCAGCGCCTGCAGCGTTTCAACGTCGAGGTCGTTGGTCGGTTCGTCGAGCAGCAGGAGGTTCGAACCTTCCTTCAGCATCTTGGCGAGGTGCACGCGGTTGCGTTCACCTCCCGAGAGCTGGCCGACTTTCTTCTGCTGGTCGCCGCCCTTGAAATTGAAGGCGCCGACATAAGCGCGGCTTGGTTGCTCGATGCCGCCGACGTCCATGATGTCGAGGCCGCCGGAGATTTCCTGCCAGACCGTGTTCTTGTCGTTCAGGCTGTCGCGCGACTGGTCGATGTAGCCGAGCTTCACCGTCTCGCCGACCTTGAACGTGCCGCCATCGGGCTGCTCGCGGCCCGTGATCATCTTGAACAGCGTGGTTTTGCCCGCGCCGTTGGGGCCGATGACGCCCACGATACCGCCCGGCGGCAGCTTGAAGGACAGATCCTCCATGAGCAGCTTTTCGCCAAACGCCTTGTTGAGGTGTTCCGCCTCGATGACGACCGAGCCAAGACGCGGGCCCGGCGGGATGCGGATCTGCGCGGTCGTGATCTTCTCGCGCTCCGCCGCCGCTGCTTTTTCCTCGTACGCGTTCATACGAGCCTTGGACTTGGCCTGACGGGCTTTCGCGGATGACCGGACCCACTCGAGTTCGCGGTTGAGCGATTTCTGGCGGCCAGCTTCCTCGCGCTCTTCCTGCGCGATCCGCTTGGCCTTCTTCTCGAGCCAGACCGAGTAGTTGCCCTCGTACGGAATGCCCTGCCCGCGATCGAGCTCGAGAATCCAGGTGGTGATCTGGTCGAGGAAGTAGCGGTCGTGGGTCACGAGGATGACGCAGCCGGGGAAGTTCGAGAGATAGTTCTGCAGCCAGGCCACCGACTCCGCGTCAAGGTGGTTGGTCGGCTCGTCCATCAGGATCATGTCAGGCTTGGACAGCAGCAGGGCGCAGATCGCGGCCCGGCGGATCTCGCCACCCGAAAGCTTGGTTACGTCTGCATCGCCCGGCGGGCAGCGCAGGGCTTCCATCGCCATCTCGATCTTGGAATCGATGTCCCACGCATCGGCAGCGTCGATCTGCTCCTGCAGCTTGGTCATCTGCTCCATCAGCTCGTCGGTGTATTCTTCGCCGAGCTTGGCCGAGATTGCGTTGAACTCATCCACCATCTGCTTCTCGGGGCATTTGGAAGCGATGTTGTGGAACACGTCCATCGACGGATCGAGCTTCGGTTCCTGCGGCAGGTAGCCGATCTTGATGCCGTCCGCGGCCTTCGCCTCGCCGAGGATTTCCGTGTCCTGCCCCGCCATGATGCGCAGCAGGGTCGACTTACCCGAGCCGTTGACGCCGACGATCCCGATCTTTGCGTCCGGCAAGAAATGCAGGCGGATGTTCTCGAACACCTTCTTGCCGCCCGGGTAGATCTTGGTCAGGCCGTCGAGGTGATAGACGTATTGATAGGCGGGCATTCGCGATGTTCCTGCGGGCCGGGGAAAGGTGCGGGGCTTAGATGCTCTGGCGCGCGGATTAGATCAAGGTAGCCACGCGCACGTTTTCGCACTTGCGGCATGACTTGCCTTCCCCTGCGGCGACAATCCTCTCGCCAATCCGTCTCCGATATGAAAATTACAGACCATCAATGGACCGGTGACGGTTCTGCGGGAGGGAAACAATGATCGATACAACAGCCGCGCCACCCGGCGCGCAGCGTACGAAGCCGTATGCCTGGGTCGTACTGGCCATGCTGGCCATGATCTACATCTTCAACTTCCTCGACCGTCAGCTGATGTCTGTGCTGATCGAGTCCATCAAGCACGATCCGGCCTTCCCCGAACCGCTGACCGACGAACAGATGGGCTGGATGACCGGCTTCTGGTTTGCGCTGGTTTACACCGTGCTCGGCGTCATTGTCGGCTTCCTTGCTGACCGCACCAGCCGCCGCAACATTCTCTTCGTCGGCGCAACGCTGTGGTCCGGCTTCACCGCGCTTTGCGGCATGGCCACCAGCTACCCGATGATGCTGGTTGCACGCGTTGGCGTCGGCGTTGGCGAGGCAGCCGGCGCGCCCCCCTCCTACTCGATCATCTCCGACTACTTCCCGGCCGAAAAGCGCGGCCTCGCGCTCGCGCTCTTCTCGATGGGCGTTCCGCTGGGCCAAGCGGCTGCCATCGCTTTCGGCGCGCAGATCGACAAGATGTTCGGCTGGCGTGTCGCCTTCATCGGCATCGGCGTCGCCGGCGTCATCGCGGCTATCCTCATGCTGCTGGTTGTTCGTGAGCCCAAGCGCGGCGCCATGGACCCGTCCAAGCTGGCCGCCACCGCAAACGAGAAGTCGAGCTTCGGCGCGACCTTCTGGCAATTCATCAGCCGTCCGGCCCTGCTGTGGACGGCGATGGGCTGCGGCCTGTCGGCGTTCGTCGGCTATGCCGCGCTGGGCTGGAACGCTTCGTTCCTGCTGCGCACGCTGCACATGACACGCGACGAGCTCTCGCTCTGGTATGCGATCGTCATCGGCGTCGGCATCGGTATCGGCACGATCGCGTCCGGCGCCATCGTCGACATCATGTCGAAGCGGTCGCGTGTCTGGTACGCCCTGACGCCGCTCATCGCCATGGCCGCTGCGATGCCGTTCTGGTACCTCTTCACCCAGGCGACGGACTGGCCGATGGGCCTCGCCCTGCTCTTCCTGCCTCTGCTGCTCAACATCTTCTACCTTGCCCCGGCGCTCGCGCTGGTCAGCAACTCGGTGAAGCCGTCGCAGCGTACGATGTCGAGCGCCATCCTTCTGATGGTCCTCAACTTCGTTGGCCTTGGCGGCGGACCGACGCTCGTTGGCATCCTGTCGACGACTTTCGCGAAGCAGAAGGTCGCTGCAGGCATGGAAGCGGCGGTCGCAGGCGCAGAAGGTCTGCGCGAGGCCATGTTCTGGATGACGCCGTTCTTCTTCGTGGCATGCGCCTTCCTGGCGCTGCAGGCGATGGCGATCCATCGCGAAGTGAAAGAAGGCCGCTCGATTTCCGACGGCGGCCTGCGCGTTGGCATCGTTCTCCTGTTCGTCGGCGTGGCGGGCCTTGCGGCGCGCTACATCCTGACCGGACCGGAAGGCATGGTCTCGGGCGAGTTCATGGGCCTGCTCCAGCTCGTCATGCTGCTGGTCTCCACCGCCCTCGGCGGCTGGCTGATTGTCGGCGCTGGCAAACGCAAGCCTGCTGCTGCCTGATCGCAGCAAGACGTGACCAAGACAGAACCCCGAAGCCACTCGGCTTCGGGGTTTTTCTTTTGCGCCGCGAATATTTGGGTGGCGCCGTAGCGCCAGCTATTGGCGCGCGCAGTGGCTCGCAACTAGTCTCCCTTCCAAGAGCGCTACACGCGCCGCGACCTGGGAGAGAGACGCATGAAACTCGCACAATCCCTGCTGCTGGCCGGCTTCATCGCCCTCGCCGCGTGCGCCCCCGAAACCAAGGCGCCAGAACCCGCCCCCACGCCAGTCGCGGCAGTGGCCGACTACACGATCAAACCCGACGAGAAGAACGCGCTCGACGCCTACGTCGCCAAGCCCGACCCCGCCTACAAATGGGAGCTGAAAGGCACGTATCCCGGCGATGGCCAGACCACCTACGTCCTTGAGATGACATCACAGAAGTGGCGCACCGAGGCCGAGGTTGACCGCCCGGTGTGGAAACACTGGATTACCATCGTGAAGCCCGACGTAGTGAAACACGATAAGGCGCTGCTCTACATCTGGCAGGGCGAGAATGGCGATCCGGCGCCAACCAAGGCACAGGATCGCTCCGTCCGTATCGCCAAGGAAACAGGATCGGTCGTCGCCGAAGTCGGCATGGTTCCGAACCAGCCGCTGCGCTTTGCGGATTCGAAAGACAAACCGCGCGTCGAGGACGACATCATCGCCTATGGCCGCGTGAAACACTTCACGACCAAGGATGATGAATGGCTCGTCCGTCTCGCCATGGTGAAAGCCGGCGTCAAGGCGATGGACGCCACGCAGGAGTTCATGAAGTCAGCCGATGGCGGCAACACCGCCATCAACCAGTTCGTCGTGGCGGGCGCTTCCAAGCGTGGCTGGACGACATGGCTGATCGGCGCTGTCGATGAGCGCGTCATCGGCATCATGCCGATGGTGATCGATGCGCTGAATTCGGAAGAGATCACCAAGCATCATTTCGAGGTGCTCGGCTTCTTCGCGCCGTCACTGGCCGACTATGTCAACCACGGCATCTTCCCGCACAAGATCGGCACGCCGGAATATCAGGCCGTGCTGGCGATCGAAGATCCGTACAACTATCGCGGTCGCGCCCGGCTGACGATCCCGAAATTCCTCGTCAACGCCTCAGGCGACCAGTTCTTCCTGCCCGACAATTCGCGGTTCTATTACAGCGACATGCCGGAAGAGAAACGCATCCGCTATGTCGAGAACACGGCTCACAATCTCGCCGACAGCGACGCCAACGACTCCATGCTGGCCTGGTACAATTCCGTCATTACCGGCGGCAAACGTCCCGACTTCGTCTGGAACAAGGTCGACGCCAACGGCATCGCCCTGCGCCCGCTCGACAAGCCAATCGCGGTGACGCTGTGGCAGGCTCACAATCCGAAAGCGCGTGACTTCCGCGTCGAGTCGCTCGGCAAGGCCTACACCTCCACCGTTCTTACGCCGGAAGCGGACGGCGCCTATTTCGCACAGGTCGCCGCACCCGCTGAAGGTTTCACCGCCTTCTTCGTCGAAGTATCTTTCGACAGCGGCATCCCCTCGGCGCCGTTCAAGTTCACCACCGAAGTCTCGATCGTGCCCGATACACTGCCCTACAAATGGGCCGACGCGGCGGCCAAGTACGCGAGCACGGCGCCTAAATAGGCGCGCTTCAGCTGCCTTGAAGTCAGATCGCCATCATGGCGCGGCAAGCCGCTTCCAGTCCGCGCGCGTCGATCTCATCGAACGCTGCAAATGACGTTGAGTCGACATCGAGCACCGCGACAAGCTCGCCCGCAGCGTCAAACACCGGCACGACGATTTCCGAGTTCGAGCGCGAGTCGCACGCGATGTGACCCGGGAAGGCGTGGACGTCTGGTACGATGATCGTCTCGCGCCGCGTTGCGCAGGCGCCGCACACACCCCTGGCGAACGGAATGCGCAGACAGCCGAGAGTCCCCTGATAAGGGCCAACAACAAGTTCGCGCTCCTTCAGCGGGTCGACCTCATAGAAGCCGCACCAGAAGAAGCGCTCCTTGAAGGCGGACGTCAGCAGCGAGACAGTCGTCGCGTAGCGTGCGATGCGCGATGTCTCGCCGGAAACGACGGACGCGATCTCTTCAACGAGCTGGCGATAAGCCTCGGCCTTGTCGGTGGAATAGGCGATCTGGGCTTCGGCCATGGAAAGCCTCAGACCTTTGCGAGGCGCCCGTACAGAGCCTCAAGCGTCGTCGCGAATTCTTTCTGCTTGTCGGCGGAAAGGGCTTCGATCGCAGCAGTCAGGCGATGCACCGGATCATGATCCAGCAGCGACTTGCCGGCGGGGGTGAGATCGATGCGGCGGATACGACGGTCCTCGGCATCGGCCTTGACCGTCACAAGGTCTTTGCGCGCCAGAGAAGCAACGGCGCGGGAAGCAGGAGCGTGGGTCACGCCAAGGTAGGTTGCAACGCCGCCGACTGTGCGAGCCTGGCGTCCGGCGCGGGCCAGATAACGCAGCACGGCCCATTGCCCTGCATGAATAGCTTTCGGGCCTCTCGCCTCATAAACCGCACGAGCGGTTTGTTCGAGCAGTCGCGCAACAACACTGGCGTCCATATGTCCTGTATTCCCCTCGTCGAAGCCCTGACCAATTGCGAGAGGACGCCAACCCTCGTCTCGCACCCCACCAGTCTTAGCCACTAGCAATAAGATTAGTTTCACATACGTCAAAAGGTGCAGCACGCAAATAGTCTGCACGTTCCAAAAAGCGAGTATGTCGCCTTACCTCAAGGTCATATACGGCGACAGAGACAGATTTTTGATTAATGACAAGTCTGGTGACCGCTGGAAAAGCTGGTCTTTCAAGCGCGTCGTGCGGCGATCTCTCGGCGACAGCGAAGCTTCTAACATGACCGTGAGCCGCTGGAGCGGGTGAAGGGAATCGAACCCTCGTCGTAAGCTTGGGAAGCTTCTGCTCTACCATTGAGCTACACCCGCCATCCAAATGGATATTACCAGCTAGGGGCCTCTTTGCGGAGCGTAAATTGACGCGAATGAAACTGAATTGCAATAAATTCTGCCTCACCTAGCCAAAACAGACCGAACCGTCTCGTTTCTGAGGTGTATTGATACGTCCTGATGCGCAATTCTGCTTGACCGGTTGGGTCGCGCGGCTCTGAGGTTCGAACATGACGGCTCCGGGGGCATTTGTGATCTTCGGCGCGACGGGCGACCTAGCCCGCCGCATGTTGTTCCCGTCCCTGTATTTCCTCGACATGGACGGGCTGCTGCCCAGCCAGCTGCGTATCGTGGGGGCTGCCCGCTCGAGCCACACAGACGAAGAGTTCCGGAAGGATGTCGAAGGATGGGTGCGCGAGCGCGCGGGCGCGTTCTTCTCGCAGGAGGCGTGGGATACATTTGCAAAGCGGCTGGTCTATGCGCCGGGCGATGCAACCGACCCCAAAAGCTACGCTACGCTGAAGCAGCGCCTCGAAGGCGCGGACGGCGGTTCGTTGTTCTACCTGTCGACCTCCCCCGCCCTCTACATCCCGATCGTCAAAGGCCTGGCGTCGCAGAACCTCACGAACGATCCGAACCGCGTCATCGTGGAAAAGCCGATCGGCAAAAGCTGGGCGACCTGCGAGCAGATCAATGCAGCGATAGCCGAACATTTCAGCGAAAGCCGCACCTTCCGCATCGACCACTATCTGGGCAAGGAAACCGTCCAGAACCTCATCGCGCTACGTTTCGGCAACGCGCTGTTCGAGCCGCTGTGGAACCGCCACACCATTGACCACGTGCAAATCACCGTCGCGGAGACGCTCGGGGTCGAGGGACGCTTCGGTTACTATGACGAATACGGCGCAACGCGCGATATGGTACAAAACCATATCCTTCAGTTGCTATGCCTGATCGCCATGGAGCCGCCATCGAACTTGCGGCCTGAATCGGTGCGCGGTGAGAAGGTGAAAGTGCTGCGCGCTTTGCGACCGATCCATGATTCCGAGCTGCGTGAGAAAACGGTGCGCGGCCAGTACACGCACGGCGTCACAGACGGCAAAAGCGTACCCGGCTACGCGGAAGAGGAAGGCGGCAAGCCATCCGATACCGAGACATTCGTGGCGTTGTGCGCACACGTCGATAACTGGCGCTGGGCCGGCGTGCCGTTCTACCTGCGCACCGGAAAGCGCTTGCCCACACGCACCTCGCAGATCGTCATCCAGTTCCGCGATGTGCCGCATTCGATCTTCAACGGCAGTCCGCTGATGGCCAACCGGTTGACCATCACTCTGCAACCGGAAGAGTCGATCGCGCTGACGATCATGAACAAGACGCCATCGCTGACACAGGGCGGATACGAGCTGCAGCCGCTGACGCTCAACCTCTCTCTGCTCGACGCTTTCAAGGGCGAGAAGCGGCGGCGCATCGCGTATGAGCGCCTGCTGCTCGAAGCGATCTCGGACAACTCCACCCTGTTCGTGCGTCGCGATGAAGCGGAAGCCGCGTGGGTATGGATTGATCGCATCATCGAAGGTTGGGCGCGCACGGGCATTCGGCCAGCGCCTTATCAAGCCGGAAGTTGGGGACCTGCAGGCGCCTTCGCGCTTACCGAGCGCAACGGACATAGCTGGTGCGAATGATGACTCCTGGCGCGACTAGGCCAAGAGCTGGTTGGGACGAAGAGTGGGCTGGGACGAATGAGCGCGACGACGATGACTCACGAGGAAACACACTTCCCTGACCGCAGACGTCTTTACGCTGGTGTTTGCCAGGACTTCGCAGATCGTCTCGCCGAAACCATCAAGAAGCGACGCAAAGCCTCAATGGCCCTTGCGGGCGGCACAACGCCGGGACCGCTTTATGAGTCGCTGTCGAACGTTCCGATCAATTGGGAAAAGGTTTCGCTTACCCTGACCGACGAGCGTTGGGTGTCGCCAGAAGACCCGGCATCGAACGAGTTTCTGGTGCGCGATATGCTGATGCGCCGCCGCGCGGCCGGCGCGACCTTCGTGCCGCTCAAGACCAACCACGCGAAGGCCTCGGGCGGGGCGGCCACAGCCGAGAAGCGCATCGCACCGATCATGCCTTTCGACATCTGCCTGCTCGGCATGGGCTCCGATGGTCATATCGCATCGCTGATACCGGGGGCCGAAGGCTATGCGGCGGCCGCCGATCCAGATGGCACGCGCAAGCTTGCGGGCATACACGCTCCCGGCGCCGCCGGTGCGCCTGAACGCATGACGCTGACCGTGCCAGGCATTCTCGCCTCGCGCAGGATCGTTCTGCTGTTCATGGGACAGGACAAGCTGAACGTCTTCAACGAGGCCAAGGAAGGCCTGGGCGCTTCACCGATCAAGGAACTGCTGGCCCAGAAAAAGACGCCCGTTCACGCGTTCTGGGCGCCGTAGACCTCACGACCGTCGGCGCCTGGCAATCTCGCGCATGGAAGCTGGCTGCCACGCTATGCGCGGGTCCTGCCCTTCTTCCTCGCCTAGCTGGCGCTCGATCAGCATCTCGCGCAGCGTTCTCAGCGCCAGCAGCGCATTGGCGGTGATCTGAGGGCGGCCATAGGTTTTGCTGTCAATCGCCAGCGACCGCAAAGCCATGGACGTTGAGGTCCATAGTCCCTGCAGTTCGTTGTCCGGCTTCAGCCCGGCTTCGCGCACCAACTGGCTGAAATAGATTCCAAACTCATTCGCAATCCGCGTGAATACCGGCCGGAACACACTCGCAAGCTCCGAGTCACTTCGCGCGCCAATCCTGACCTCGTTCACGGCAAGTCCCTCGGGCATGCGTGATGCTTGCCAGGCGAGGTCGATCATGGCGCGAAAACGCGGTAGGCCGGGTTCGAGCACGCTGAGCTGCTGCTCCCGATAGGTAGCGATCTTGGCGTAAGCATGCTCAACCGTCGCGATCAGCAGCAGCTGTCGCGTCGAAAAGTGATGCATCAGGGCGCCGCTGCTGATCCCGGTATCAGAAATGATCAGGGAGTTGGTGAGGGCGCCGAACCCCTGACGGTTCAGAATTGCGATCACAGCGTCCATGATATGCTGGCGCGTATCTGCACTACGCTCGAGATTGGTCCGACGCTTCACGCGAACAATTGACATTTCACTCTTCACAGCACGTCACTCACCAGTAGAAACTACCGCGTCCAAGCCGCGAGTTCTACGTAGCACCACTTTCGTCTCCGCAGCGGAAATCTGCCGTTCCCGGAAACACGCCCTGATACTCGATTTCGCCGTGCTGCAAAACTGTGCCGTGTGCCCCTGACCGCTTAGTAGCCTTTGAAGCCCAGACGCTGCCAGTAACCTCGCGAACTCGGATCGAGCGAGCAAAGCTGACCCGGAATATTGTACGAGCCCTTCTTCGTCTGGATGACGCCCTGGCTCTGGTTGCCCGTCTGCGTAACGTCGGTCGACAGGTTCTTGCCGATCTGCACCACGCAGGCGGTGTTGTTGTCGCCGGTCTGCATCACCGACGCATCATTGCCGCGGCCCAGCTGACGAATGGTGGCGTCGTTGTTGTTGCCCGACTGGTTGATCATGCCGGTGTTGGCGAGACCTTCCTGGATGATGCGGGCGGCGCTGTCACGGCCGTGCTGAGCGATCGCTGCACCATTGTCACGGCCGTTCTGGATGACCTCGATCACCGGCGCTTTCGCCGGCTTGAAACCGAAGCGTTGGAGCTGAGGCTGTGCGTGGGCGCTGGTCGCGCCCATAACAGTGACAAGGGCAAGCGCTGCGAGCTGAATGCGTTTCATAGCCATGATCCCTTACGATCGCACGTCACGGCAGACTTCACGTCCGCCTGCGCGTACTTTCAGAACGGCGTGGAAGCGCGAGCCGCGTTCCAACGAAATTTCCGACGAACCCAGTTCCTGCTTCACGCCACGCGGCGCATCGAACGGCCCGCCTTGCGAGATATCCGAAGAGCCAGCTCCACCTGACTTCGTGACGGTGAGCGAGTATTCGCCCGACAGGCTACGATCAGAACGCACAACAGGCGTGATACGCACACCATGCGATGTCTTCACAACCGAGATGTCACAGAACATCGCCTGCTCCCTTACGGGCGCTGTCTTCGCCAGTGGCGCTGCAGGCGGCGCTTCGGCCACCACGACCGGCGGTGCGCCATCAAGCTCGTGGATGAGCTTTGCGTCTTCGGGCGCCAGATAGGCTTCCGAGGTGGTCTCCGCCGCCACTCCGGCCGAGCAACCTGCGAGAGCAATGGCTGCGGTGAATGCGATGAAATGCCTGGACATGATAACTGCTCCTACAGAAGCGACCCGGGGCGGCGGCGCTCCGCCGCCCCAAAGCCTGCCAGTTGCGCCCGTCAGTTGTAGCCGCTCTGCACGACGACCGAGATGTTGCCTTCGCCGCGCTGGCGGACTTCGACATCCTGGCCGTTGCCGGTCTGGATGATAGCCGAGGCGTTGTTGGCGCCCGACTGATCCGTGTAGGCGCGGTGGTTCGTGCCCATCTGCGCCGTGCCGGCGACGTTATTGTAGCCGTTCTGGCGTGTATCAGCCTTCAGGCGCAGGCCATCCTGAGCGGTGACGCCGAGATTGCCTTCACCGCGTTGTTCGGTGCTCGACTGGTTGCGTGTGCCGTACTGGTCCATGCGCAGGAAGTTGTTGTAGCCGCTCTGCACGCCTTGCGCGTAGTGGCCGCGACCGCCCTGCACTGTGACCGAGCCGTTGCGGTCGCCTTGCTGCGAGAGAGCCGAGCCGTGGCCATAGCCGCGCTGTTCGACCTGAACACGATTGCGGCCCTGGGCTTCTGCGATGCCTGCAGTGCCGGCGAGCATGGCGACGGCGAGAGCGGCTGAAAGAATGCGTTTCATAATACGAACTCCGTTTCCTTTCGCGCTTTTCCTTGCCGCGCGACAGGGACAGAATTGTCCAGCGCACATGACCGGTGGTTGAACAGCGAATTCAGGGTGCAGGTTTCTGCAGTTGCCGTTGAGCGTGGCGAACGTGCTAGGCTTGCGCGCGAACCATATCGATACTGAACGCAGCATAACGAAATGAACGCCATCGCATGAGCACGGGAACAATCGATCAGGTCGAACAGCTTGTCGGTGCGTTGCTGCGTACGCTGGATGCGATCGGCTATTTCACGCGGCATCTGAGTCCACTTGGCTATGCGCATCAACTTGCGCGCGTTGGCGAGCCGGATGTGGAGCTGCGTGCGGCGCGGCAACTGCCGGAATGGGATGATCCGTATTCGGCTTTGCATCCGTTGCTGGACGCCGCGAGCGATCATGCGCTGCGCGTGTTCGACGGTTTGCGAGAAGCCGCTGGGCCGCCAGAAGATATCGGGCGCGCATACAAAGCGCTGCGCGACTTCCCGCGAGCGCTGGAGACGCTCTATCCGCTCGCGGGCGTTCTGCCGCCGGTGAACCGCTTCTTCCTTGAAGCTGCACATCGGCCCGACAAGTATCTGCAGGCGAAGTTCATGCAGCTGCCGCCTCCGGCCAATACGGGGGTCATGTGCATCGGCGATGATCCGGATGCGCGGGAGGCTGTGTGGATCTATGTGCCGGAGACGTATTCTGCGGACGTGCAGCATCCTGTGATCTTCGCGCTGCATGGCGGATCAGGTAGCGGACGCAGTTTCATCTGGAGCTGGGTCGCGGCGGCGCGGACGCGCCGGGCGATACTCGTGGCGCCGACATCGCTGGGACAGACCTGGGCGATCCAGGGCGATGATCGGGATACACCGCATCTGGCCAGCATTCTGGAGTTCGTGCGTGCGAACTGGTCGGTTGATGCCTCACGCATGCTGCTGACAGGCATGAGCGATGGGGGGACGTTCACCTATACTTCGGGGCTGGAGGCGGGATCACCCTTTACCCATCTCGCGCCGGTGGCGGCCGCCTTTCATCCCATGCTGGTCCAGATGGCGAGCGAGGAGCGGCTTAGCGGCCTGCCGCTGCATATTATGCATGGCAAACAGGACTGGATGTTCCCGGTGGACATGGCGCAGCAGGCGCAACACTATTTCAGCGGGGCCGGAGCCTCCGTCACATATCGGGAGCTGGACGACCTTGCACACACCTATGGCGCCGATCTCAGCACGATGATTTTGGACTGGCTGTTGGCCTGAAGCCAAATCAGACCGATATGTGTTCCTTGAGGGTATAACGAGGCACACAATGGCGCTCCATCCAAAGATCGCTGAAGTCACCGCACGCATCACAGAGCGCAGCCGTGCTTCTCGCGCGGATTATCTGGCGCGCATGGAGGAAGCGAAGAAGGAAGGGCCGGGCCGGTCGCATCTTTCCTGCGGAAACCTGGCGCACGCCTTTGCCGCCTCCCCGCTGGGCGACAAGCTGACCATGCGCGGCCGGGCGCCCAATATCGGCATCGTCACCAGCTACAACGACATGCTGAGCGCACACCAACCGTTCAAGGACTATCCCGACATCATCAAGGATGCAGCGCGCAAGGTTGGCGCATCGGCGCAGGTGGCGGGCGGCGTTCCGGCCATGTGCGATGGCGTGACCCAGGGGCGGCCGGGCATGGAGCTGTCTCTGTTCTCGCGTGATGTGATTGCGCTCTCGACCGCCGTGGCAATGACGCATGATGCGTTCGATGCCGGACTGATGCTGGGGACGTGCGACAAGATCGTGCCGGGATTGGTGATCGGTGCGCTGAGCTTTGGGCATCTGCCGGTGATCTTCTCGCCAGCCGGGCCGATGCCGTCGGGCATCAACAACAAGGAAAAGGCCAAGGTTCGCGAACTTTTCGCGCTTGGCCAGGTGACGCGCGGCCAACTGCTTGAGGCAGAGGCTGCGTCCTATCACACGGCGGGTACATGCACCTTCTATGGCACGGCGAACTCCAACCAGATGATGATGGAGTTGATGGGGCTTCATCTGCCGGGCACGGCATTCGTCAATCCGGACACGCCGATCCGCGAAGCGCTGGTGCGCGCTGCCGCTGACCGGTGTGTGGAGCTGGCGTTATCGGGGGAGAGCCCGATGTCGCAGGTCGTCAGCGAGAAGAGCATCGTGAATGCGATCGTCGGCCTGATGGCGACGGGCGGCTCGACAAACCACGCGCTGCACATTCCGGCGATGGCGCTGGCAGCGGGCATCATCGTCGACTGGGACGACTTCTCGGATATTTCGGAAGTGACGCCCCTGCTCGCGCACGTCTATCCGAACGGATCAGCGGATGTGAACCAGTTCCACGCTGCCGGCGGCATGGCCTTCATCACGCGCGAACTACTGCACGCGGGGCTGCTGCATGGCGATACAGTCACGGTCGTGGGACAGGGGCTTGAGGCGTACACGCAGGAGCCGTGGATCGATGGCGACAAGCTCAGCTGGCGACCTGCGGCCGAGAAATCGCTGGACGAGAATATCCTGCGCCCGATTTCCAACCCGTTCGAGCTTGAGGGCGGCATTCGCCTGCTGAAAGGATCGCTCGGCCGCGGCATCATCAAGATATCGTCGGTGCCGAAGGATCGTCGCGTGATCGATGCGCCGGCCGCTGTGTTCGAAAGCCAGGCGGATTTCACCGCCGCTTTCAAGTCAGGAAAGCTGGATCGCGATGTCTGCGTCGTCGTGCGCTTCCAGGGGCCACGCGCCAATGGCATGCCGGAATTGCATGCGCTGACGCCTGCCCTGACCGCGCTGCAGAACCGCGGGCATCGCGTGGCGCTGATCACGGATGGGCGCATGTCCGGCGCATCGGGGGCTGTGCCGGCGGCGATCCATCTGACGCCGGGGGCGGATCAGGATTCGATTCTGGCGCGCATTCAGGATGGCGATCGCATTGTTCTGGACGCCGAGGCGGGTTCGCTCAATGTGATGCTCTCGCCGTCCGATCTGGAACACAGGCCGCGCGCAACGATGCCAACATCGGCGCATGGATGGGGACGCGAACTGTTCGCGCCATTCCGCGCGCTGGCGGGCGACGCGGAAATCGGCGGCGGGATCTTCACGGCCTTTGCAGGAACCAACGTATGACCGTCGATGAGCTAATGGCAATCCAGCCCGTGATCCCTGTGATCACCATCGAGCGGGTGGAAGATGCTGTCCCGCTGGCGGAGGCGCTGGTTGGCGCGGGGTTGCCGGTGCTTGAAGTGACGCTGCGCACCGCGGCTGGCGCTGCAAGCATCAAGGCGATGAACACGGTGAGGGGTGCAATTGCGGGCGCAGGCACGGTGATTGACCGGAAGACGCTGGATACAGCGCTGGATAATGGCGCGCAGTTCATCGTGACGCCGGGGCTTTCGCCGGACGTGACGCGCGAAACGCTGAAGGCGCGTGTGCCGATCCTGCCGGGTATTGCAACGCCGACAGAGCTGATGGCGGGCCTCGACCTCGGCCTCACGCGCTTCAAATTCTTCCCCGCTGAGCAAGCCGGCGGACGCGCCATGCTGGATGCGTTGAAAGGCCCGTTCGGGCAGGTGAAGTTCTGCCCCACAGGCGGCATCACGCTCGACCTCGCGCGCGATTATCTGACGCGCACCAACGTGGCCTGTGTCGGCGGCGGCTGGCTGACGCCGAAGAAGCTCATCGACGCAAAACAGTGGGATGAGATCGGCAAGCTGGCGCGCGAGGCTGCCGCACTAACACGCGGCTAGGCTGGCAGCAGTTTCAGGAACTCCTCGTCCTTCCACTTCAACATACGCGGCCCCATAGCGCGCATGATTTCGTTTGCCTGACGCGCGATAACGAGCCGCTTCTTCCGGAAAAGATAGAGGCGCTGGTCGCCTGCTCCCGCAGCCATGACGATGTCTTCGCCCAGCGCCGCCTGCCCGATCGCCGTGCCGTCGATGCCGGAACGCGGGCTGGGGCCTATAAGACCCGGACGCAGCAGCCACCAAGACAGACCATAGCCCGGGTTGGCCGACGTCGCTTCGAACAACGCGGTGTAGACTTTCGGATCAACGCCCTTCGCGCCATCCAGCACCCATTGCCCGAACGTCGCCCAGTGGCGCGCGTTGAAATGCGCGCCTTGCGGCAGGAAGGGATTGCCATCCGCGCCGCGCTTCCAGTCGGTCGGGCGAATGCCGAGGCCGTCGAACAGGCGCGACTGCAGCCACACCACGGGATCGTTGGGTTTGCCTGCCGCCTTCAGCTTACGCTTCAGGATCTCGCCGAAGCACTGGAAATTGGTCGGGCCATACCGGAATTTAGCGCCGGGCTCGCCAGTCACCTTGGCCTGAATCGCATCGAGATAGGCGGGCGGGCGCGCGACTTCGCCTGCACCTTCGAGGCCGGAGGTGAGTGTCAGCAGGTGGCGGATCGTGATCCTGTTGCGCGCATCACCTTGCCATTCCGTGAGCGTCTTTGCAGCGGGTTCGTCGATGTCGAGCAGGCCATCGGCGGAGGCGAGACCCGCCATGATGCCGGTGAAGCTCTTGGTGCCGCTTGCCAGCTCCCATCCCTTCTCGGGCGCGCCGATATTCGGATAGTTCTCGAACAGGATCTTGCCGTCCTGCATCACCAACAGAGAGACGCCGCGACGGGCGGCTGCGTATTCGGCTGCGGCGCCATAGGGGCCAGCCGCAGGCTCGGGCTTGTTCCGGTTTCGCAGTCCCTGTGCCTGCGCACACCCCACGAATGCTACTGCCCCGGCGCCGACTAAAACCGCACGTCTAGATGCGTCCATCACAGCCCCCACAAAAAGCGATCAGCAGCGATACGGTATGGTATCGTTTCTGAACGTCAGTTGAACGGCAAAGACCGATGCGAACTATTTCAGAAAAGCATCCACTTCCTTCGCGAAAGCCTCGGGCTGATCCAGCATAAGAAAATGGAAGGCGCCATCGACGCGCTTCAGCTTCACTCCGGCCAGACCCTCATAGGCCCTGGAATACATCCCATCCAGAAACTCGGCAGGGCGGCCCATCTGTGCGTCGTAGGCATAGACGACCGTCGTCTTCGCCTTGATCTGCGGCAGCAGCGGGCGCGTATCGGTAACCATGTCCTCGTACATCGCCGTGGCCATGACCTTGCGATCCGACGCGAGCGACCATTGCTTCGCGGCTGGACGCGCGGCGTCTGACTTCACCAGCATCGCCATGGTGCGATCCTGTCCGGTCGCGAACTGCTCGTCCGTCATGGCGGTCGTCTGCGTGCGCATCATCTCCGCCTGCGGCTTCACCATCTCGACCGTGGCTGTCGGCGCGAAGAGCAGCGCGTAGAACGGCAGCGCTTCGACGATCATCACGCGATCAACGCTGGCCGGGTGCTTGGCAGCAATCTCGATCGCCATCAGGCCACCGAGCGAGTGTCCGATGATGGCCGGCTTGTCGAGCTTGGCCGCATAGGCGGCAACCTCCTCAACCAGCGGCTCAAGCACAGGGCCATCGGCGTTCGGGCCAGCGGGTTCGCCGGCGAAGCCCTTCACCTGCAGCGAATGCACGCGGTGCGTTTTCGAAAGCTGCTTCACTGTTACGTCCCAGACGTCGTCGGAGGACGCGAGGCCCGGGATCAGAACGACATCCGGACCATTGCCCGTGACCGTTGCCACGAAGCGCGTCTGCGCCAGCGCTGGCGTTGCCATCATCAGAGCAGCAAGGCCAATAACAAAACCACGCATCACTCAGCAGCCTTCTTCATGTGACCCAGACCGTCATCGAAGATTTCCTCGATCCCCTTCCCGAACAACCGCGCTATGCGGAAGGCCAGCGGAAGTGACGGATCGAACTTTCCAGTCTCCAGGGCATTGATCGACTGTCGCGACACGCCCAGCGCATCGGCGAGATCGCCCTGGCTCCAGCCCCGCTCAGCGCGGAGCTCACGCAACGTGTTGATCATTTCTCGAAGCCCGGACCGACGAGCGAGCGCCTGCCGAAGCAGTAGACGAGACCGTAGCTCAGGAAGAAGAACGGCCCGACGAGGAAGGTCCACAGCGCTGGCACCACGTTGTAGAGTTCGAGGAAGCCCCACACGACACTGAAGAACGCCGTCATCAGGCCGCCCGCGGCCATGGCCGACATCTGCTGCTGGCGCGTGAACTCGTCGGTCTCGCGCGTGAGCCGCCACATCAGCCACAGCACCACGCCAATCGGCGCCGCCATGATCAGCGCGACAATGGCCGAGAGCCAGGTCGGCGGGGTTTCGAACTGCTTGAGCAGGAAGGAGCCGCCAAAGACCGCGACGGTGTAAACCACCATCGCCGGGATAAAGGCGCGCCGGTATCGCTTGTTTGCTTCGCGGAAGGTCAGTTGGGCCATTGCCGTCTCCTGTAAAGTACGCTTTACAGATATGGACGGAGCGCCGGCCTGTCAAGCGTACTTTACAGGTTCGTGCAACTTTCCCGTGGCGGCCTTTTTCGGTCGTTAGATTCAGGCCCTCGCGACCAGCTTGCGGATCAAGGCTGCATCCTTCGGGGTGGCCGGATTGTAGATCACCATCGCCAGGTCGGGCCGGCCATCGACGGCGAAGGAGGAGTATTCCATCCCGATCACGCCCGCCGGGTGTCGCAGCTGCTTCGTGCCCTCGCCATGGTTGCGCACGCTGTTCTCGCGCCACATCGCTTCGAACTCCGGGCTCTTGCGGCTGAGTTCTTCAACAAGATCCTTCACCGCTTCCGATGCGCCTGCGCGGATCGCATCGACGCGGAAGGCCTGCACCACGAACCGCGCGACGCTTTCCCAGTCGAGCTGACGTTCGCGAGCTTCGGGATCACAGAAGATGCGCCGCAGAATGTTGCGCTCGCTTTGCGGCACGGAGGCGTAGTCCCACAACACAACGGTCGCAGCCTTGTTCCAGGCGATCACATCCCACGTCGCTGTCTTGATGAAGGCCGGGCTGATCTCCAGCATATCGAGCACGCGCTGCAGGCGCGGCGTTACGCCTTCGACAGCCTTGTAACGCGCCTCGGGCGGGCGGCCGAGCGCCAACAGGAAGAGATGCTCGCGTTCAACATCGGTGAGCATCAGCGCGCGTGAAATGCGCTCCAGCACATCAGCAGACGGAGAGCCGCCGCGACCCTGCTCGAGCCAAGTGTACCAGGTGGCGCTGACATGCGCGCGCTGCGCCACCTCTTCGCGGCGCAGGCCAGGCGTGCGGCGGCGTTTCAACGGAAGGCCGAACGTGGCGGGATCGAGCTTCGCGCGGCGGTCGCGCAGGTACTCGCCCAGCATGTTCTCGCCCAGCATGTTCTCGCCGAGCGTGCTTTGTGGCGGAGCGGATGCGGTCATCCTGTTACTTTCTATACCCGTATAACGTTACCCATTTTACTGGCATGAAGCATACGCCAGATCTCTCTTCAGCAGAATATGGAGATCTCCCATGCGAATTTTTGTGACCGGCGCAGCTGGCTTTGTCGGCTCGGGCGTTGTTCCCGGCCTCATAGCTGCGGGACATACCGTGACCGGCCTCGCACGGTCGGATGCCAATGTGGAAACGCTCAAACGGATGGGCGCAGATGTGCTGCGCGGATCGCTACAAGATCTCGACAGTCTGAAACGCGGCGCGGCGGAGGCCGATGGCGTGATCCACCTCGCCTTCATCCACGACTTCTCGACCTATGCGGAGAATGGCCAGGTCGATAAGCGGGCGATCGGGGTAATGGGCGAGACGCTGGCGGGGACGAACAAGCCGCTGGTTGTAACGTCTGGCGTAGGCTTGCTGACGCCGGGAAGGCTTTCGACTGAGGAAGATGTGGTGCGCGAAGGCGCAGCAATCTCGCGCGTGTCCGAGGTTGCCGCATTTGCTTTCACCGATCGCGGCGTGCGTGTTTCCGCCGTGCGCCTGCCGCAGGTGCACGGCTATGATGGCAAGGCGGGGTTTGTCGGCTACCTGTATCAGATCGCCAAGCAGAAAGGCGTGTCGGCTTATGTCGGCGATGGCTCAAATCGTTGGGCCGCGGCGCATCGGGATGACGTGTCACCCGTATATCGCCTTGCGATGGAGAAAGGCGAAGCGGGCGCACGCTATCACGCCGTCGGCGATGAAGGCGTGCGGCTGCGCGATATTGCCGAGATCATCGGGCGGCAACTCGGCGTGCCGGTCGTATCAATCAAACCGGAGCAAGCCCCGGAACACTTCGGCTGGCTGGCGTCGTTCGCGGCAAACGATGCGCCCTCTTCCAGCGCGCTGACACAGCAACGACTTGGCTGGAAGCCCACGAGCATCGGCCTGATCGCTGATATCAGCCGGCCAGGCTATTTCGGCTAAAGCTCAGTCTTCTGCGGCTTCGAAGTATTTCGACAGCCGCAGGCCCTGACCCGCATAGGTCGAATACGAGCCCGCTGCGCCATACGGCACATCAGGCTTCGCCGTCAGCTTCTCGAACACGAGCCGGCCGACGGGCTGGCCGTCTTCGAGGATGAAGGGCACGTCGCGCGAGCGCACTTCCAGAACGGCCTTGCCCTTGGAATGCGTGACGCCGAAGCCGGGATCGAAGAAGCCCGCATAGTGAGCGCGGAACTCGCCCAGCTCCGGCGCGATCGGCGCCATTTCTGCGGCTTCATCGAGCGGGATGACGATCTTCTCTTTCGACGCCAGAATGTAGAACTCACCCGGATCAAGCACGATGCGGCCTTCGCGTGCCCGCACCGGCTCCCAGAAATCCTCTACGGTGTGCGCGCCGATGGCGGCGAGATCGATGACGCGCGAGTGGCGCTTGGCGCGATAGCCGACGATGTCGGAATTGGTCGGATGCAGATCCAGGCTGAACGTCATGTCGCGCACCGGCGTCTGCACGCCACGGCGGATGCGAAGCTGCAGCAGGCGGTCGCCCGTACGCGCGAGCACCGAGAATGTGCGCGGGCTGATCTCGGCATAGAGCTCGCCCTGATAACCCGGCGGGATGCCATCAAAGGCACGCGCGCGATCGGATACGGCGCGCACGAACACGTCGATGCGGCCAGTCGAGCTTTTCGGGTTCGCTGAGCCCGACAGATCCTTCGGCAGCTTCACCCGTTCCTGCAACGGTACGAGATAGACGCAGCCGGTTTCCAGCACCGCGCCCTTGGTCAGATCGAGCGTGTGCATGACGAGGCTGTCGTCCAGACGGTCGGCGACAACTTGCGTCCCCGGCAGGAAGCTGGCGCGCAGGCGGTAGGCGACCTTCCCCAGCCGCAGATCGAGCGATGCGGACTGGATCTGGTCCGGCTTGATGCCGCCATCGGCGGAAATCGCGCCAGAGGCCACGATCTTCTTGAGCTCGCTGTCCGGCAGCACGCCGAGCGTCATGACGTCAGCGGCGCGCCTCTTTGCCGGAATTTTGGCAACCGCCTTCGTGGGTTTGGCTTTCGTCATTTCGGCGGGGTGACCTGGAAGGGCTGCTGGATTTCTATGAACGGCTCAAGCGCCTCGCATTTTGCGGCGTGCGCCGCAAGCATGGGCCACCCCTCGGACAGATCGAAAAGCCCCGGATGGGCATCGCCCAGGAAGCGAAGTGCGCAGGCCGTGGTCACGTCGGCATGGCCAATGGCGGAGCCGAACCACCATTCCGTGGGGTGCGCCATGCGGCTGCGCTCCAACCCGTTCAGGCAGCCGGCAATCTGCGACAGGCAACGCTCGATCCACGCGGACGTCGCACGCTCGTGCACGACCGTCTCGTAGACCATCGATACCGCCTTGTCCGACAGGCCCGTCGCCAGCGCGCAGACCTTCTGCGCCTCGCGCCGTTCTGCGCCCGCGGGCATCATCGACAGGCCAGCAGGCGCCAAGTGATCAAGCGCGTCGAGAATGGCGTGGCTTTCGATCACCACCTCGCCATTGCCCATCACCAGCGTCGGCACGCGCATCAATGGATTGTACTGTGCAATCTTCTCCGCATCGCCGAACACCGACCACGGATGATGATCAAAGGACAAACCATAGAGCCGCATCGCAATCGCGACCCGGCGCACGAACGGGCTGTCGAACTGGCCAATCAGAATCAAAGCGCAAAACTCCCTGATGCCTTTCATATCAGCACCTGCACTGGAGCGCACGCAACGCAGTGGCGTTTGCAAACTACAGGGAACACCTCCGATATTTCACATGGATGCGGCAGAAGCGCCGCCTTCAGCAACAAAGTGACAGGCTCATCTATCGCGCGAGTTGGAAGCTGACGTGTGTTCGCGCGGCCTGAAGGCACTAATCCTTTAGCAGAGCTATCTGGCGCTGTGGCTCATCACAGCCTATAGGGCGGTCGAGTCAAAGAAAGGCAGCCGCCATGACCAACGAAAAAGCCGGAAAATCCAAGAATTGGCGCCCGCAGACCCAGATGGTCCGCGGCGGAACTACGCGCTCGCAATACGGCGAGACGTCCGAAGCGCTATATCTCAATTCGGGCTTTGTTTATGACAGCCCGGAACAACAGTCGGCCCGCATGGCTGGCGATGAGCCCGGCTACATCTACTCACGCTACGCAAACCCGACCGTGCGCATGTTCGAAGAGCGCCTCGCCCAGCTGGAAGGCGCAGAAGATTGCCGTGCGACCGCGTCCGGCATGGCCGCCATCCACACCATGCTCGTCGCGCCGGTGAAGCCGGGCGACCGCATCGTGGCGCCGCGCCAGCTCTTCTCGTCGGTCGTCTGGATTCTCAAGAACGTGATGCCGAAGATGGGCGTTGAGGTGACCTGGGTCGATGGCTCGAACCTCAGCGATTGGGAAACGGCGATGGCGAAGCCCTGCCGCTTTGCGATTATCGAGACGCCGTCGAACCCGCTGCTTGATGCCGTCGACATTCGCGCTGTCGCCAACCTCACACACGCCGCCGGCGGCGAGCTGATCGTCGACAACGTGTTCGCCTCGCCTATCCTGCAGAAGCCGCTCGCTCTCGGCGCCGACTGGGTCGTCTACTCGACCACCAAGCACATGGACGGCCAGGGCCGCACGCTTGGCGGCGCGATCCTCGGCAAGACCAAGAAAATCGAGGACGATCTCCAGCAATACTATCGCCACACCGGCCCTTCCATGTCGCCGTTCAACGCGTGGGTTGTGCTGAAGGGCCTCGAGACGATGGACCTGCGCGTCCGCCGCATGAGCGACAACGCCCGCCAGATCGCGGATCGTCTTGCCACGAACAAGAAGATCGCCGCTGTCCGCTATCCGGGCCGCAGCGATCACCCGCATCATAACATCCACGCATCGCAGATGCAGGGCGGCGGATCGATGCTGTCGATCTCGGTGAAGGGTGGGCTTGAGGCAGCTTACGCT
>Ga0209311_1000514_pt1 | contig 35276 bp, 29 predicted proteins | sample AD_UKC045_MetaG_FD_184417 | JGI IMG/M metagenome (GOLD analysis project Ga0209311, IMG submission 184417) | Active sludge microbial communities of municipal wastewater-treating anaerobic digesters from USA - AD_UKC045_MetaG (SPAdes) (version 2) | ecosystem: Engineered > Bioreactor > Anaerobic >... | reverse complement strand
ATTGCGGTAAAGGTACTGGTAATCATTGTAAAAAAAAAACCAAAAGAGCAGCATCTAAGAGATGCAATAGCAGCATTTTGGTTTTGCAGGCTAACTTTAAAAAAATGTATTATGTTAGGTGCAAAAAAAAATAAAAGAAAAGTTCCAATTAGACCAAAAACGATTTGAATGATGATAGCACAATTGATAAAATCAATTATTCTTTTAGTATCTTTTAAAGCCAGATATTGAGATACATATTTAGTTACACCTTGCCCCAATCCTAAATCTAATAAATTATAATAGGCGATTAAACTAAGCAACAATATATAGATACCATACAATTCAACAGTTAATAGTTTTACAAAAAATGGAGTGCTAGCTATAGAAAGCATTACTGTAATCAACCAAGAAATAGAATTATACGTAGCATTTTTAAAAAGCTTTGAAATCAAGATGTTTAGGCTCTTTCATTAAATTACTACTAAAGTAAAACGATATTTATATAGAAAGAGTTTTATATAATTCAATCGTTTGCAGTGCAGTAGTTTTCCATGAAAATTTTTTCAATTGCATGTTTCCTGCCGAGATAAGCTGCTGACGCAAATGCTCATCTTTAATCACTTGTTCAACACGATAAACTAGTTCTTCAGGATCTCGCGGATTAAAATAAATACATGCATCCCCTCCCACCTCAGGCAATGAACTTGTTCCGCTGGCAATGACAGGACATTTACATGCAAATGCCTCTAATATAGGAATTCCAAAGCCCTCATAGAGAGAAGGAAAAACAAAGGCTATAGCATGGTGATAGAAATATATTAATTTAGCATCATTAACGAAATAATGATATACATTCATAGATAACCCCAATTTTTTAAACAGGCGGTTTTCATTTTTTTGAAATTTGCCGCCACCAATGCAAATTAAGGATATATTCTCCTTTTTTAAAATCTTAGCGATACTATTTATAAAAAATTCAAAATTTTTATAACCACTTCTTTTACCTACATATAGCAAATAGCGATTATGCGTATTTTTTTCAATAATTAGAGATGTGGGATTCAAAACCAAAGAATTCGCTAAATAGATTACATGAATTTTAGATCCAGGCACCTTGTAATATTCCATTAAATCTTTTTTTGTATTATTTGAAATAGCTATTATTTTATCAGCTCGATTTATGGCATTCTTTTTCCATTGTAATAATTTAACATGCTTTTTCGTTGAAAATTCAGAAATTTCATTAATTAAATCATAAACTGTAATAACAAGCGGTTTATTGCCTAAATAATTTAAAAAGTAGGGGTTATAATAAGTCGGATGAAATATTGAAAAATCTTTGCCTTTTAATTCGTTGATTGAATTTCTTTTATTGAAATAATTTAATATCTTCCTTAAACCTTTAAATTGTTTACTTGTTATTATCGTTGTGTGCCTTAAAAAAGATAATTCTGCTACATATTGATTATTTGATAACTTAAGCGCGACTTTAAAATTAAAATCGTACTGGTTTTGAAATTGTTTAAAAAGCTGGATATAATATCGTGATATTCCACCAACAATTTGATCTTGAAATACCTGATGATCAAAAAGTACTTTCATCGCAATTTCTGCCTAAAGAATAAAAATGGTTAACATTTCCATGTTCTTAAACCAAACCGTGAAATATACATTGGGATATTTTTAAAACCAGCATTCAAATCTTCAACTTCGCGAATGATTTTTCTTTTTGAACTAGCATCAGGTCCGCTTAAAATTGTGAGAGATCCCCCAGAACCTCCAGCCCCATTTACCTTCCATCCTATTGCTCCATTTTTTTTTGCAACCTGTATCACAGAATCCGCATCACTTGAAATTAGATCAGGATGTAATAAACGTTGGTATTCATTATTCATGATCATTGCTTTGCCGAAAGCAGAAAAATCTGCTTGGTAAAGCGAATTTTTTCCCAGTGAAGCAATATTCCGCAACTTTTCAAGAATCGGATGTGTAGGCCCGTATCCTTCTAAATTTTTAATTACCCTTCTATGTACCTCAGAAGAAAAATGCGACTTGCCAAGATATATTAATATTAATCGTCTTTCTAATTCCCACCAAGTATGATTTGGGATTATTAACTGAGAGACTGATGAATGTGGATATTGAGTCATTTGAATAAAATTTATTCCGCCATAAGCCGAGGCTATTTGGTCTTGAATGCCGCATTGTTGTCCTAATTTAACAGTTTCAACATCATGGGATAACAGTGCAATCTCATATGGCGTAAGTTTTCCTGGCGTCACAAGATCAAGAGCAGCAATAAGTGCTACCGTAATTGCAGCCGAAGTTCCTGTGGATGCTCCAGAAGGGGCATTCGAAAATAAATTAATTTCAAAACTGAATTCTTTAGGAACCTTCATTATATCTATTGCTGCTTCTATAAGGGGATGCTTATCGTAAATAATATTATTGGGATCAATTTCATATGGAGCTCCAAAATTTTCAGCATGGATCTTAATTTTTCGGTTGTTCTTACCAATATTCTTGTAAATCTTCATCTGGACTTCGGTATACGGATATACTGCAATATTTAAAACTGTTCCATATTGAGCGAACCAGGTATCTGTCCAACCACCTAAATCGCAGATTCTGATAGGAGCTACAGCATTTATTGTTTTAATCAATTTCAGAGCGTTTCCCTATAAAAATACTTAAATTATATTTTATTAAAGCATAAAAGAGTAAACATTCGCAAATATTTAGAAAGAAAATTCACGAGATTACGCCTCTGGCATGATCCAGCATTTTTTCATGCGAGGATTCTTACGTTTCCTTTCCACGTAAGGATGTGATACCTTGTGCGACCTTGCAAATCAATGCTGTAAATTCTCTTCTTCGTTCGGCGTATCCATTCCTAATATGGGCCTTTATACAAGTTACAACCTTACCAACATGCTCAAGCTTGAAGTTTAAACTTCAATTTTATCTTTTATCATGGCCCCAATTTTAAATAAATTTGATTGAAAAGGTAGAATTTAAAAGTGAGAGGAAACAAATATTGCAAGAAGTTGAAAGCTTGAAATAAGAAGGAAAGGAAAATTAATAATTAAAACCTAATAATGAAAAAGAATCATTATAGTTTATAACTATTCTGAGCGTTTATTGCAGATAAATAGTCAGCATCCAAACAGCAAACAGTGCGATGATGATCACCATCACATAAGTGATCACCCGGTGCTGTGGGCTGACGTTTTTCTTTCCCGATGAGGATTCCAGCCAGCCGCGCCAGCTGCAGTCATGGCAGCGGTAGATTCGTTTGGTGCTGAGGGATTTACGCAGAGATTCCCAGCGGCTGCGGTGCCGGGAACGGTGGATATTCTCGGAAGAGCATTTGGGACATATCATGAGATCCCCTTTTCTGATGCCTGAGCATGAGAGTGGTCTAATCAACGGGTAAACGACATGAAGGGGAATCAATCGGCTTTAACCGGCTGCTACTCTAACAGCGGCAACAGCAGCACCGTCACCCCGATCGATACGGAGACCATGAACAGGTAGGCGATGAAATTTTGCAGCTTTTTGCCGCGGGGCTCGAAATCGTCACTGATCCACCCGCGCCATAAACAGACGTGACAACGGCACAACATCTTGTTCGTATGGCGTTTACGCCATGACTCCCACCGATTGCGGCTCCTCGAACGGTACAGACTCGTTGATCCACACCTTGGACAATTCATAACGGCTCCTGCTGCAATTATAAGAATGCCTGACTATAAGAGAATAATTGTCTGAGTGCAATTTAAGCCAAGTTGAGGTCATTGTCAAGGATTTTTCGGCTCTTTTGCTGCCCCGGCCTCAAGACTTCACTCTCCTGCCCGAAGGATCGCCTGAAATCCAGTAACAGACAAATCTTTGTTCCACGGTGCACAAGTCGCCTATTGCAGCGAACCGGAGACCAGGAATTCCATGCCTTCCAAGTTATTTGCGAGTATAGTTCTCCCTCTTGAGAGGGGGACAGGGGGTGTGTTGCTATTCCAGTGATTCCGCATTCTGTTCAGACGCTTGCTGAGCGTTTTCAGCTTTGGCCGGCGATTGTATGAAGCGATCGGTCGTGATCCAAGAAATAATGGCATCGATGAAGCCGTCGGTGTTTTCATAGACCGCATGGTTATTGAAACGCAATAGGTGGATGCCTAATTCATTGAGCCGCTGGGTGCGTTGCAGATCTTTGGCTATGCCTTTTTCACGATAGTGGCTGTCGCCGTCGATTTCAACGGCCAGGTTCAATTCGCTGCAAAAGAAATCGATGATGTATCGGTCAATTGGTTTCTGCCGGTGAAAATCATAGCCTAACACTTTACGGCCGGAGAGTCGTTTCCAGAGAATTTTCTCCGCCCGAGTGGCCTGATTTCTCAGACGGCGGGCAATCTGTACAAGATTGGGATTGTATGGGATTATTTTCCGGCGCATGGCAAGCATCGAAGAGCTGTTCTCATTTCCTCTCGAGATGGGGGACTATATATCATTGTTTGGGGGGAATTCTACACACCCCCTGTTCACCCTCTCAAGAGGTGGATTATATATCATTGTTTGGGGGGGGAATTCTACACACCCCCTGTCCCCCTCTCAAGAGGGGGGACTATACTCTGATTACTTGTTGGAATGTGTAGATTTTATGCACCCCTGTTGACTCTCTCAAGAGGGGGATTATATATCATTGTTTGGGGGGAATTCTACACACCCTCTGTCCCCCTCTCAAGAGGGGGGACTATACTCTGATTACTTGTTGGAATGTGTAGATTTTATGCACCCCTGTTCACCCTCTCATGTGGGGGAACTATATATCTTTATTTGTGGGGATTCTGCACATCCCCTGTTCACCCTCTCAAGCCGCGTTGTTGACGTACCATTCATAAGTGCGCCGCAGGCCGTCGGCCAGAGAAATACGGTTGCGCCAACCCAATTTATGCAGCCGGCTTGCATCGAGCAGTCGCCGCGGCGCACCGTCCGGCTTGTTCATGTCAAATTCGATGGCCCCTTGGTAACCGACCACCGCCTTGATCAAATGCGCCAATTCATTGATGGTCAGATCCTCGCCGGCGCCGATGTTGATGAGCGACGGCTGATCGTACTGGTCCATCAAAAACAGACACGCGTCCGCCAGATCATCCACATGAAGAAATTCACGGCGCGGCAGTCCGCTGCCCCAAACGCTCACCGCCGGCAGATCATTTGACTTGGCCTCATGAAATCGGCGCAGCAGTGCCGGCAGCACATGGGCGCCGGTGGGCTCAAAATGATCCGCCGGGCCGTACAAAGCGGCTGTTGCCGCACAGATAAAGTTGCAGCCGTATTGCTCCCGATACGCCTGGGCCATGCGTATGCCGGCGATCTTGGCCACGGCATAGGGCTCGTCGATGGGCGCCAACGGCCCGGTCAACAGACTGTCCTCGCGCATGGGCTGCCGCGCCTGTTGTGGATAGATGCAGGCGCCGGCCAGAAAGAGCAACTTTTTCACCCGAGCCAGATACGCGCCGTGCATCAGGTTGATCTCTATCTGAAGATTTTCGTAGATGAACTGTCCGGGATAGGATGCATGCGCCTGTATGCCGCCTTCGCGCGCTGTCGCGTCGATGACATAATCCGGACGCTGCTGGTAATAGAAATCGAGCACGGCATGCTGGTCCAGCAGGTCCAGCTCGTCGCCGGTAAAGTAAATCAGGTTTTGATAACCGGAACGGCGCAGCGCCTGAACCAGCGCTGCGCCGGCCATGCCGGTATGGCCGGCGACATAAATTTTCTCGTCTTGTTTCAATGGAGATTCCAGAGCGGTAAAGGTTGTTTCTTTTTCTGTCGCTGAGGATCGCCGCAGTCGTGCGTCGTCGATAGAGATTGCTTCGCTGCAGCGAAGAATCAATCAGGGCTCCTCTTATTGACGAAGGGGATTGCTTCGCTCCAGCGTAGAATCATTGTGTTGCATAGTCTAGCGGCTGCGCTCGCAATGACAAAAAGGAACCTAGGCGCGCAATGACAGTGCTATGCCTTGACGATGTTCCCCTGCTTCAGCGGACCGTACAGTCTGAACACATTGCGGGTGTCAATGATCAGTTTGGCGTTCTGGCGCACCAACTGATAGTCCACATCCGTGTGATCGGTGATGACGATGACCACATCGTACTGCTTTACTTTCTCCGGCGTCAGTTCGATGCTGCTCATATCATACTGATATTTGCGCGTGGCCGGCAACTTGGGAATGAACGGATCATAGTACTCCACTTCGGCGCCTTTTTCCCGCAAAATCTCCATCACCTTGAACGCCGGCGTCTCGCGCATGTCGTCGATGTCCTTTTTATAGGCCACGCCCAGAATCAGACATTTGGACTTGCGCATGCTTTTGTCCACATTGTTGAGCGCCTCCACGGTCTTTTCCACCACATAATAGGGCATGTTGGTGTTGACCTCGCCGGCCAGCTCGATAAACCGCGTGGGCATGTCGAATTCATGCGCCTTCCAGGTCAGATAAAACGGATCGATGGGAATGCAATGGCCGCCGAGCCCTGGGCCGGGATAAAACGGCATAAAGCCGAACGGTTTGGTGGAGGCCGCCTGAATCACCTCCCACACGTCGATGCCCATGCGGTCGAGGATCATCTTCATCTCGTTCACCAGCGCGATGTTGACGCTGCGAAAAATGTTTTCCAGCAGCTTGGCCGATTCGGCCACACGGGTGCTGGTCACCGGCACCGGCGTGGTGACATAGCCGTAAAGTTTGACCGCGCAGTCCAACGCATAGGGATCATCGGCGCCTACGATCTTGGGAATGTTGCGCAAATGGAATTTGGGATTATTGGGATCCTCGCGCTCGGGCGAAAAAGCGATATAGAAATCCTTGTTGCATATCAACCCCGACTCTTCCAGAATGGGCCGCAGGGCCTCGTCCGTGGTGCCGGGCCAGGTGCTGCTCTCCAACACCACCATTTGGTCTTTGCGTAAAAAAGGCTTGAGACTGTAGCCGGTGTTGGTGATGTAAGAGAGATCGGGTTCACGATGTTCGTCCAGCGGCGTGGGCAGCGCCAGCAGCAGCACGTCCGCCTCTGCGGAGCGGACGAAATCAGAAGTGTACTGGGTCTTGCCCATGGCGTTGATCTTGGCGATCTTTTCCGAAGGGATATGTTTGATGTAACTTTCCCCCTTGGCAAGTTTTTGAATTTTGCTTTCATCGATGTCCAATCCGATGACGCTGACGCCTTCGCGTGCAAACTCGATCAACAGCGGCAAGCCCACATAGCCCAACCCCACCACGCCGATCACGACCTGTTTGCTTTCAATCTTTTGCCGTAAGTCCATACAATCCCTTTCATTTTTCTGGCGGTTGCCGGTTAAGGTTTCAACGCTTAAATAGACGGCTGCCGAACGGATGGATGTTTATCAACAAAACTACAATATCTCTATTCAATGTTTTACGCGCCATGTGGTTGGTATGCTGTATTTCTCGTAAAGTCCGAGACAGCAAAATATCATTTTTACGCGTCTCGCAGCTCGTTTTTCTACGAATACCTGCTTTTCCCTGAATTTTTTCCTTGGTATAAAAGTTGGATGACATTTTCAGAATACTTACACACCCCCTGTTCACCCTCTCAAGAGGGGGGACTGCACTTTGATCACAAATTGAAATGTATAGATTTTGCATTCCCCTGTTCACCCTCTCAAGAGAGGGGACTGCACTCTGATCACAAATTGAAATGTATAGATTTTGCATTCCCCTGTTCGCCCTCTCGAGAGGGGGGACTATACTCTAACTATCAATAAAGATTGTATAATTTTTTACACTATCGTCCCGTCAATTACAGAAGCCAACGCTCCTGCAGCGCACTCTAACGGCTGGTTGAGATCCGTTTTCACTCATTCCCTCCCGCACAAACCCACTACGCTGTACCAGCCCCTGCCGATACACTCCGATCAATCCCGAGCTTTTCAACCCCGGGTGTCTGTCGACCCCGGGTGTCGCGGGCTTTACGGCCCCGGGTGTTGAATGTGTTTTCTAAAGCGACACCCGGTGTTGCCGCAAAGGGCGCGGCAACAACCGGGGTCTGAGATAACTCCAACCCCGTGTGTCGCGGTTTTTGCGACCCCGGGTGTTATTCAACCCCGGGTGCCGTGGGCTTTACGGCCCCCGGTGTTGAATGTGTTTTCTAAAGCGACACCCGGTGTTGCCGCAAAAAACGCGGCAACAACCGGGGTCTGAGATAACTCCAACCCTGGGTGTCGCGGTCTTTGCGACCCCGGGCGTTATTCAACCCCGGGTGCCGTGGGCTTTACGGCCCCGGGTGTTGAATGTGTTTTCTAAAGCGACACCCGGTGTTGCCGCAAAGGGCGCGGCAACAACCGGGGTCTGAGATAATTCCAACCCCGGGTGTCGCGGTCTTTGCGACCCCGGGCGTTATTCAACCCCGGGTGCCGTGGGCTTTACGGCCCCCGGTGTTGAATGTGTTTTCTAAAGCGACACCCGGTGTTGCCGCAAAAAACGCGGCAACAACCGGGGTCTGACAAACGAAAAAACGCGGCAACAACCGGGGGCTGGCACAAAAAAACGCGGCAACTCCCGGGGTCTGGTCATTTCGGGTGATCCAGATCGAGCAAACTGTTCTCCGACGCATCGATGAGGATCGATTTGCCGATGGCCTCGATGTGAATCATGAAATAGCTGCTGCCGCGGTGTTCCGCCAGCACGCCCTCCAGTCCGGCGAGCGGACCGCTGGTGATGCGCACGCGGCTGCCGGGCGGAATGCCGTCCACCACCTGCAGTTTCTGCGGCGCTGCCAGCACCCGCTTCACCGCATCGATCTCCTGTTCGTGCACCGGCGTGGGTTTGTTGTTAAAGGAAACGATGCGCGCCACGCTCGGCGCCCGCAGCACGTCAAAGCGTCGAGCATAGGGGATGCGGGAAAAAATATAGCAGGAGAACAGCGGCGCTTCCACCCAACGGCGCCGGTCCTTCCACTGATGCAGCGAACGCTGCAGAGGCAGAAAGGATTCGATGCCGGTCAGATCGAGATACTGTTTAACCTTTTTCTCATGTCGCGGCCGCGTGACGAACGCGTACCACAGAGGTTCCTGTTCGAGGCTCATAGCTCCGTTCTGCTGCTTTCCCTGGTCGTCACTCTGCCCGGCGCGGTAACCCGCTTGGGCTTTTTCTTTTCCGCCTCCGCGCCGTAATAGTACTGGTGATAGTAATAATAGTAATAAGAGCCGTAGACGTCGGCCGCCTTGATGCTGTTCAGCACTGCGCCCATGACCGGCGCGTTCACTTTTTTCAATTGATCAAAAGCCCGCGCCACCGCCTCTTTCTCGGTTACGCCGGAGCGGATCACCAGCAGCACGCCGTCCACCAGCGAAGCCAGAATAGAAGCATCGGTCACCGCGATGGTGGGCGGCGTATCGATCAGCACGATGCTGTAGCGGGTTTTAACGTATTCCAGCAGCTCGCGCATTTTTTGCGCAGCCAACAGCTCCGCCGGATTGGGCGGCAGAATGCCGCAGCTGAGCAACTCCAGATGCGGCAGATCGTCCATCACTTTCACCGACTCTTCCAGAGTGCTGCGGCCCACTAGAATATTGGTCAATCCGGTCTTGCGGTCCAGACCGAATAATTTGTGCAGAATCGGCCGGCGCAGATCCGCGTCGATGAGCAGCGTCCGGTTGCCCATCTGAGCAAAGGTGATGGCCAGGTTGGCCACAGTAGTGGATTTACCCTCCTTGGGACCGCTGCTGGTGACCATGAGCACTTTTTTCGGCCGCTCGGGAGTGGAAAACAGAATGTTAGTGCGCAGCGTGCGATAGGCTTCAGAGATGGGCGATTTGGGCTTGAGATGGACCACCAGCCGTTCGTTGATGGCCTTGACCTCTGGATCAGAACCGCCGTTGCGCAGCCAGGGGAGCATGCTGTTGATCTGCTCCGGCTTGATGAACGGAATGGTGGCCATGATGGAAAGCGAAAGCTTTTCCACATCCTCCATGGTGCGCACCGAGCTGTCCATATACTCGAGCACAAAGGCGATGCCGATGCCCAATCCCAGACCTACCAGCAAACCCAACAGCACGTTTAATTTCTTTTTCGGCTTGATAGGGTATTTCGGCGGTTTGGCGGAATCAATGATGCGCACGTTGCCCAGCTGTCCTACTTCGGTGATGCGCGATTCCTGATATTTTTCCTGCAGCATGATGTAGATCTTTTCATCCACCTGAGCGGAGCGCAGCAGCCGCGCCAGGGTCAGGCTTTTTTCCGGCAGCGACTCCAGCTCACGGTTGTAGCGGTCGACGATGGCCTTGAGCGCATCGACCTTGGGACGCAATGACTGGATCTCGGTCTCGGCCTCGATCTTGCTGGCAAACAATGTTCCGGACAGCTGCGCAGGATCGACGAAATCCGCAGCCGCGGCCTTGCCCGCTTCGAGGCGGAATTTGTCTTTCAGCGCCTGCACCTGAGCGCGCAGTTGCTGAACGTTGCTGTTGGTCTCTTCCTCCAGGCCCAGATCCACCAACTGGGCGCGGTACTTGGCCAGCTCCGCCTCTTTTTCCGCCATCTGTTTTTTCAATTCGCTCAGATAGGGCTGCGAGGAGATGGTCTCCATATCGATGTTGACGTTGCGCTCGGTCAGCTGCTTGTTCACATAGGCGAGCCGCTGTTTGTTGGCCTCCCACTCGGTGACCGCCTCGTTGTACATGGTTTCGAACTCGGCCACCTTGCGCACCAGCTCTTCGGTCTCCTTGTCCAGGGCTACCACCTTGGCGCGCTCTTTATAGTTCTTCAGCGATTCCTCCGAATGGGCCAGCTCGACGCGCAGCTTTTCCAGCTGTTCTTCGAGGAAATTTTTCACCTGGCGCACCTCAGCCTGGCTCTGCGCCTGATTCATGGATTTGTAGGCCTCGGCCACCTCGTTGGTCAGATAGGCCGCCTCGAACGGCGAAAACGCGCTCACCTTGATTTCGATCATGTCGGTGTTGCGAATAGGGGTGACGCTGATGGATTTACGCAGATGTTCGGTAAAGGCTTCGTTGCGGGACTGTTCGGTTTCGTCCGCAGTTCCGCCGTTGCCGCCAAAAATTTTACGCCAAAAAGAGCGATGGCGGTGACTGCCAGGAGGTTCGTTGCCAAGGATGCGCAGCCGGGTGGAATAATCTGACCGCTTGAGATTATTGATGACAATCTCGGCCAGGGTGCGGCTCTTGAGAATCTCGACCTGATTGTTGATCATGGTCTCTTTTTTAATCATACTGGTGAAATCGAACAGGGATTCACCCATACCCCCTTTTTGCTCGACCATGATTTTGGCCGCTGCCTCATAGACCGGTTCGGTGGTAAAAGTGTACAACAGGGTGGCGCTAAGGACGGTGATAAAGGAGAGCAGAATAAGATAGCGACCCTTGTAGAGCACACGCAAATAGTCGCGAAAAGTCAGTTGCCGGTCGCGGACAGGGAGATGCAGCCCGTGCAGAGAACCGTTGCCGCCGTTGTTGCCAGAGCCGGGAGAAGGAATCATCATATCGGTTTCCGATTGCGCTAAAGAACTAACGATTTTCTGTATAATACTCGACCAGCGCCCAGACCTGGATCAAAGCGGCGATCCGGACGGCAAACTCGAAGAATTTGCTGACAAAGTAGTAGCGGGTGCCGGAGACCACCACCGTGTCGCCGGGTTTGAGCACTGGGATCTCGGCGGCCCTGCCGGATTCGAGAAATTTCTTCACATCCACGGTGATAACCTGGTCCGGCTGTTGATGGACGTTTTTCGCTGGTCGTACGACTTTGATGCTTTTGATTTTGGCTTCTTCCCTGGGGCCGCCGGCATAGGAGAGCAGAGAGATCAGATCGGTATCGTAGGGAACCATATATTGTCCGGGCTTGTTGACAAAGCCCCAAATGTTTACCGCCATCAGCACCTGATCCTGGCTGCCGAGGAAATACTGGGCAGCGCGATTCTGGTCTGCGGCGCCGCTGGGGGTTTGTCCGGCCGCCCACACCGGGAGCAAAAGTCCGGCGATCAGACCGATCAGTTTCAGTGCGAAGGTGTTGGTCATCGAATGCCTTTCCAGGAAGATGCCTTTAATACCATTCATCACGATCAGCAGCCGGCGCCCGCTTCTTGAAGCATGGACCGGGGCGGAGGATCAGCGTAAATCCACGGTCTCAAAGCCTTCCGGCACGGTCAGGACAAAATCCTGATCGTTCAGAGCGGGTTTGAGATTCAGCGACGTCACTTCATAGATGGAATCATTGCCGTTCACGTCCACCAGCTTGATTCGGCTCATGATCAGCGTGCTTTTATTCACCCACAGGTCGAGCGTGCGTTCGAATTCGTCTTCGGAGAGCGCGGTCAGCAACAGATGATAATGCGGCGTTCCCTGAACGGTCTCTTCACCTGCCAAGACGGCGCGATAGCTCTTGAAATATTTTTCGATGAACGTGCTGAGAAACGGATTGTTCTCCTTGCCGTTGGCGGCGTGATCGATCATCACCTGGCGGTTGGCCTGGCTCAGAGTCCACAGCGTGACGCCGTCGGTGACGATGGTCTGATCCTGCAGCTCGATGCGGAACTGAACGCCGTTTTGCGTGCACAGGGAACCCCTGGTGACCTGAGTTTCACCGGCCATTTTCCAGTGAAAGGTCTGTTCAAATTCGGCGCAGACCTGTTTCAGGCTCTGATATTTTTGTTTGACCTTGGCGAGGATCGCCTCGGCGTTCTGAGCTCGCAGCGGCATGGCCGTTGCGGCGAGGAGCAGGGTCAAACAGATAAAAAAGCATTTTTTCATTTTTACTACCTATCTAATTCCTTTCACGGGTCCTGTTCGTCGCTGGATCCCTCGGCGCCCCATATCTGCGAATAGACGTCGCACCACATGGTTTTGCGCCTCGGGATGACAACATTACAGTTTGTCATTCCGAGCCCGCAACGCGTCAGCCTTACGTGTGCTTTGTGTCAGCGCAGGGCGAGGAATCTAGCGTCGCACAAAATCCCACTCTTTCGCATTTTCGGTTCGTCGCTGGATCCCTCGGCGCCCAATATCTGCGAACAGACGCCGCACCACATGGTTTTGTGTCCTTGGCTGCCTAGCCCTCTTCCTCTTCTTCCCCATGGTTCAGGGCTTCGAGATCTTCCGGCGTCATCAGCACCTCGCGGGCTTTGCTGCCTTCAAAGGGCCCCACCACGCCGGCCTGCTCCAGCTCATCGATCAAGCGCGCGGCGCGCGAATACCCCACCTTGAGCCGGCGCTGCAGAATGGACACCGAACCCTGTCCGGTGCGCACGACGATGCTCATGGCCTCATCGAACAGCGCATCCCGCTTGCCCGGTCCCAGGCCCTCGCGCGCCAGGCCTTCCTCCTCTTCCTCCTGGAACGCCGGCAGCGGGGATTTGGGATACATGGGCTGCTTGTTGATGTGGCTGATGATCTGCTCGATTTCGGTCAAACTGATATAGCCGTTGTGAATGCGAATGGGCTCCGGACTGCCGGGCGGCAGAAACAGCATATCGCCGCGGCCCAGCAGCTTTTCCGCGCCGTTCATATCCAGAATCGTGCGCGAATCGACCTTGGTCGCCACCTGGAACGCCATGCGCGCCGGAAAATTGGCTTTGATCACGCCGGTGATCACGTCCACTGAAGGCCGTTGGGTGGCTACTATTAGATGAATACCGACAGCACGGGACATTTGCGTAAGCCGGGCGATGGGTTCTTCCACGTCGTTGTGCGCGCTGCTGGTCATCATCAGGTCCGCGAGTTCATCGATGATCAGCACCAGATAGCTCAACGGAGCAGCCGGACCATCGTCCTCTTTGATGCGGCCTTCCGCCGCTCGCTGATTATATTCTTCGATGTTGCGCACCGCTGCGCCGGCCAGCACCTCATAGCGCCGTTCCATCTCCTGCTCCACCGCCTTGAGCGTGGCGATGGCGGACTTGGGCGTAGTGGCCACCTTTTCCTTCAACCCTTCCACATGGGCCAGATGATGACGATACAGCTGTGAGTAAGTGGACAGCTCAAGTCGTTTGGGGTCGATCAGGATCATCTGCAGTTCAGAGGGATGGGCTTTGTACAAAAAGCTGGTGATGATGGTGTTGAGACACACGCTCTTGCCCGAGCCGGTGGAGCCGGCGATGAGCAGATGCGGCATCGTGGTCAGATCGGCCACGAACGGCGCGCCGGAAATGGTCTTGCCCAGGCCGATGGTCAGCGGTGATTTGGCCTGCTGGAACTGCGGGGTGGCCAGGGTCTCGCGCAGGTACACCATGCTCGGCGTCGGATTGGGCAGTTCGATGCCCACGGCCGCTTTGCCGGGAATAGGCGCCAAAATACGTACGCGCTTGGCCCGCATGGCCATAGCCAGGTCGTCGGCCAGCGAGGTGATCTTGGAAACTTTGATGCCCGGCGCCAACTCCAGTTCATACCGAGTGATCACCGGGCCTGGATGGATCTCGATCACCTTGGCTTGAATGTCGAAATCAGCGAGCTTGTCCTCGAGCATGTGAGCGTTGGCGTGCAGCTCCTGCTCGCTCACGGTGATCTGCGGGCCTTCCGGCCACTGTAAAAGCTCCAACGGCGGAAAAACATATTCGCTCTTGTCCGTAGACACAGGAACCGGCGCCAGTTTTTCGACCTCTTTTTCCTCCGCCTCCTCTTCCTCCCTGTCCTCGCGGACCGTCCATTGCGGTTTGGGCTTGACCGTAGGCGCCATGGGTCTGGGCCGGGCGATGACCGGCGGCCGCCACTCCTCTGCGCTTCCTTCGTCGTCTTCCCCTGTTTCAGTCAAAACCAGCTGTCTGCGCTCGCTCTCGGCGGATTTGGCGTTGGGCATCAGGCGCGGGGTCGGCTTGCGTCGGCCGAAGAGATGGCGCAGGGCCGCAAGGGTGCGTATGTAGATTCTGGAAAACAATGCAGACACGGCGTTGGCGACGGCGGAAAAGCTGATGGAGGTAAAAACCATCACCGTGACCACGATCAGGCCGATGGTCAGGACAATGGCGCCGATTTTACCCAGAAGCTTGGCCAACAGACCGGCGCAGACGACGCCCAACAGGCCGGAGAATTGATAAGGCGGCGGCGCGTTTTCAGAAACGATCATACTGTAAATGGCGCCGCTGAGCGCCACATAAAAGGCGATCAATAAGATGAAAATGGTCCAGCGTCGCAGCCCCGAGGTCTCCTTACCCAAAAGCCGGCAGACGCCCCAGGCCACGATCAGCAGCGGCATGACCACAATGGGATAGCCGATGGTCAAATGAATCAGATACCAGGAAAGCCAGACGCCGACCAGACCGAGGCTGTTGTGCACCATGCCGGGCCGCGCCTCTTTGGGCAGGTCATCGGGATGATAGGTGACAAACGCAATGGTCAGCATGACGCCGAGAAGAATCAGCAGAACGCCCATGAGCTCATCCAGCTTGCGCTGACTGAGTTGATCCTTGCTGGCCGCTTTGGTTTTCGCTGGTTTCTTTGCCATATGGGTTCGTTAATAGCGGAACGGGTTGGTGGAATGTACCGAATCATCGAGGGCCGGCGTTCTGGTCCTCAACAAAAGGATGAACAGGGCGATTCATCTCGGCGCCAGCCGGATGGCGCCGTCGACGTAAACCGGAAGCACATCGAGCGAATTGAGCCGTGAACAGATTTCGAGATCATCCGCATAGCCGATCTTCTGCAAGTGTTCCCCGTGTGGGCTGGCGATCATCATCGCCAGCAGGTCGATTTTATGATCGCGGGCGACAGCCGCTGCTCCCCGGGCCTGTTCCGTCAACTGCACTTTGTCTTTCAAAAGTTCCTGCAGCCGTTCCACCAGCAGACCGGCGCAGACGGTGTCTTCCAACGATTCTTCCCCGTCCTGGCCGGCACAGATGATCACCACATCCTGATCAACGGTGCGCAGAAAAGAGATCACGCTGTGCAAATTCAAAAACGACAACACCAAAGTGCGCTGTGCACCCTGAGCCCAGAGCAGCGCCCGCGTGCCGTTGGTCGTGGTCAGGATGATGATCTTGCCCGCCACTACATCGGGCTGAAACTCTTTGGGTGAATTGCCCAGATCAAAACCGTCGATCTGACGGCCGTGGCGCTCGCCGGCAAACAATACCAGCGGCCGTGGGTAAATGGCGGCTGCATCATAAGCATCGGCCACCTCTGCCACTGGAATGATTTCCCGGCAGCCATTGGCCAGCGCTGTGCAAATGGTGCTGGCCGCGCGCAGGACATCGATGACCACAGCGATGCTGTCCTCTAGGCGCGGCTGATACGCGGAAGAGGGATCTCTGACAACATCGATTTTCATAAAGCGACCTTGGTTGTCTTATTGAGGCGAACGTTTGACGAACGGCGTCTCGCACACCACGGCAGGCGCCTGGGTATTGCGTATTTCAATCGACAAAGGCGTGCCGACCGCCGCCAGCGCCGCAGGCACATAGCCGGCGCCGATGCCTTTTTCCAAGATGGGTGAAAAAGAACCGCTGGTAACCGTGCCCACCGGCTGCATACCGGAAAAAATTCGGTAGCCGTGGCGCGGGAACGCCTTGCCTTGCATAGAGAAACCGATCAGCTTGCGCGTGACGCCCTGCTCGCGCACCCGCAGCAGACTTTCGCGGCCGATGAAATCGCCCTTGGCGAGTTTGGTGATCCAGCCGAGGCCGGCTTCCAACGGATTGGTGTCGGCATCGATGTCGTTGCCATAGAGACAGTACTTCATCTCCAATCGCAACGTATCGCGCGCGCCCAAACCGATGGGTTCGATGTCGAACTCTTTTCCCGCCTCCATCAGCGCCGCCCAGACACGGGCCGAATGCTCTACCGGAAAACAGAGTTCAAAGCCCGGTTCGCCGGTATAACCGGTGCGGGATATCATCATCTTTACGCCCGCCGCTTCGCCCTCACGCAACCAATAAAAAGGAATCTGCTGCAGATCCAGGTCGGTCAGCTTTTGCAGGGTTGCGAACGACTTGGGGCCCTGCAACGCCAGCAGCGAACAGGCATCGCTGCGGTCCTCCAGTGAAACGCCGGACGTCCTGTGACTGTTCAACCATTCCCAGTCCTTCTTCAAGTTGGAGGCGTTGACCACCAGCATATAGCGGTCATCCGCAAGACGATAGACCAAAAGATCGTCGACAATGCCGCCGTTCTCATAACACATGGTCGAGTACTGCACCTGATTGATCGCCAGTTTAGAGACATCGTTGGTGGTCATCTTTTGCAGAAAAGGCAGGGCCTGTGCTCCGAAGACAAAAAACTCTCCCATGTGGGAAACATCGAATAATCCCACCGTGGAGCGCACACGACGATGCTCCTCCATGATGCCGCGATATTGAATCGGCATAAAATAGCCGGCGAACTCGACCAGCTTGGCGCCCAGCTGCTGGTGTATGTCGTAAAAGCCTGTTTTTTTGATTTCCATGATCTATCTCTATCTTTTCATTAAAGTTTAGAAGCTAGCTGCCTGCAGCTTATAAAGTAATAAGTATTTCCCATAGTGTCAAGGCCATTTTCAAGATCAAATTGAAAGAAATCAAGGTGGGGATGAACGGCAAGTTCAGCTGCGGCCACGCGCTGCAGCAGCACGTGGCCGCAATGCCCGGTGATCAAAAAAGATTGATCACATCGTTAAATATAACGAAAACCATCAAAGCCAACAACAACGCCATGCCGATCTGCTGAGTGACGATCTTGATCTTGGTCGACACCGGCCGGCGGATCACCGCTTCGATCAACAGCAACACCAGGTGACCGCCATCCAGCGCCGGGATGGGCAATAGGTTCAAAATCGCCAGGTTAAGGCTGAGGAAGGCGGTGAACATCAACAGGCTGCCGAATCCGGACCGGGCGGAATCGCCGGCCAGCTGAGCGATGCGCACCGGGCCGCCCAAGCCCTCTTTGAGCGACACTTCGCCGGAAAAAAGCATGCCGAACGATTTGAACACCAACACGGTGAGCCGCCAGGTTGAGACAAAACCGCTGGTGAGCGATTCCATCAGACCGGCTTGGCGGATCCGGGTTTTCGGCTCAACGCCGATGAGCCCGATCTTTTGGATTTTATCCAGCTGCGGCGTGATCTTGGCGGAAAATTTCTCACCTGCCCGTTCCCATTCAACCAGAACCGCTCTGTCCGGCGCTGCATGAATGATCTCGACCAATTGGTCCCAGCTGCTTATCGGCTTTTGATCGACAGCCAAAATTCTGTCGTTCTCCTGCAGTCCAGCGGCCTTGGCCGGCATGTTGTCGACCACGCGCCCCACCACCGGTCCGATGGTCTCTGGGATGCCGGCCATAAAAGTGCCGATGGAAAAAACCAACACCGTGAGCAGCACATTAAAGATCGGTCCGGCGGCGATCACCAGAGAGCGCGCCCACACCGGTTTGGACATAAACTCCCAGGGCTCGCCCTTGACGGTGTCCGTGTCCATGCTCTCATCGATCATGCCGGATAATTTTACATAGCCGCCGAACGGCGTGGCGGAGACGCAATAATCGGTGTCGCCGATCTGTTTGCCGAACAATCGCGGCGGATAACCGATGGAAAACCGTTCTACGCGAATGCCGGTCAGTTTAGCCAGAAGAAAATGGCCGAACTCGTGGACAAAGATGAGCAGACTGAGCACGAAAAAGAACGGAATGATGTAGCTGGTGAAAAGGTTTGCGGCTATGATAAGCATGAGAGCTCCTGATACTAAAATGGATTGCTAGAGAACGACTAAAATTTCATCTCGCACAGAACTCGGATTGCGTTTTTTTGATCCCTCGTGCGGAATCATCAGATTGATAAAGCGCCTCGTCATCCATGGCTGTGCTCGTTGAACGATTCCTTCAGCGCGCGCCAGGTTACGCGGCTTGTGCGCTGTCTGCGCCGGCCGGTTGCAGCGCGCGATTCGCTCCGTCCCTGGCGCCGATATGACGGCCTTGGCCGGGCTATTTCCCCGCAGCGCTGACAAACTTTCTGGCCCATAGATCCGCTGATAACAACCCTTCGACGTCCGGCTTTATTTCCAGCTTGTGCGCCTGTAAGCTCGCATCGACCAACTCTGCGATGCGTGGAAAAGAGATCCGCTCCTCCAGGAACAGCTGCACCGCCGCTTCGTTGGCCGCGTTGAGCACAGCCGGCGCAGTGCCGCCCTGCCGCAGCGCATCGTAGGCCAGCCGCAGACACGGGAACCTGGCTGTATCCGGCTCATCAAAGGTAAGCGACAGACGACTGCCGAATTCGAGACGCGGGAATACGGAGGGCTTGCGTTCCGGCCAGGTCATGGCCAGTTGGATCGGCAGGCGCATATCCGGCAATCCCATCTGCGCCTTGATGGATCCATCGCAGAACAGCACCATGGAATGGATGATGGACTGCGGGTGCACCACTACACGAATTTTTTCCACCGCCACGTGAAACAGCCAGTGCGCTTCGATCACCTCCAGCCCTTTGTTCATCATGGTGGCGGAATCGATGGTGATCTTGGGGCCCATGGACCAGTTCGGATGCTTGAGCGCCTGAGCCGGAGTAATGGAAGCGAACGCCTCTTTCGCCAGAGTGCGAAACGGTCCGCCGGATCCGGTCAACAGAACGGCCTCGACGCTCTTCTCCGACTCGCCCAGCAAACACTGAAACACGGCGCTGTGCTCGCTGTCGATAGGCAGGATCGCCGCACGATGCTGCGCCGCTGCGGCGGAAACCAGCTCCCCTCCGATGACCATGGTCTCTTTGTTGGCCAGCGCCACTGGTTTGCCGCGCTGCAAAGCGGTCAAGGTAGGACGGAATCCAATGCTGCCCACCACGGCATTGACCAGCAGATCATAGTCGGCGAAACCGGCCAGCTGCTGCAACGCATCGGCGCCGGTGATCAGTTCCACGCCCAGCCGGGCAAACGCAGCGAGATGGTCATCGCTCACTGCGGCTCCGGTAACCGCGGCGATCTGCGGTCGAAAGCGTTTCGCCTGTTCGTACAATTGGTCGATTCGGCGGTGCGTGCTCAGAGCGGCGACGATAAATTCTTCGGCCAGTTGATCTACGACCTCAAGGCTGCTGACGCCGATAGAACCGGTGGAACCCAGCAGGGCTATCTTTTTCACTTCAGCAACGCTCTCTTGATGAAGGTTCTTTCAAGTCAGACAGCCGGCGCTGCATTTCGCTGTCCGCCTGACTGCGGTTTTGCTCAGCCGCTGCCAGTTCTTCAGGGTAGAGCGGCGCCATAATCCATTCAATGTTCAGCGCCTGCTGAAAGCCCTTTGCCAACGCCGCCGCCAAATCTTCATAACGCAACGGAGAAGCGGCCAGTTCGTTGAGGCAGACGGTATGGGCTGCCATATAGCGATGAATCGATTGACGCCGCGCCTGATCGCCCTGGGCCAGAAAAAAAGCCAGATCGCAATGTTCCGGTCCAATTAAAATCGATCCGTGCTGTAAAACCGCGTCGGCAAAGCGGCGCTGGGCGCTGCCCACTAGTTTTCTCCCCTGCACGCCGATCTCGTGTTGGATGGCGGAAGCATAGCATAGGCTGGAAAGTTCGCCGCGTGCAAAATCTTTTATTGTGCGTTCGGACCGATCGAAAACAGCCGCAATTCGCAGTTGCGCCAGTCCTGCCAGAATGGCCAAAGAGATGCGCTCGTAAACCGCCATGATCTCCAGGTTGAACAGACGACTGGCAGGACTGAGCGTTACGCTGTAGGTCAATTCGTTGCTGTGTAAAACCGCACGGCCGCCGGTCGGGCGATAGACTACGTCCACTCCCTGACGGCGGCAGGCGTCCAGATCGATTTCCGCGAGCGATTGATGATGCCCCAGAGAGACGGCCGCCGGTTGCCAGCGATAAACGCGCAGGGTTGCCGCAAAGGGTCGGTGCGCCGCCTGTTGCGCCAACGCCAAATCCACGGCCATATGGGTGAATCCGCTGCCGCTGCCGCTGTCAATGAAACGCCAGCGTTCCGTGACTGCGTGCAAAGATCAGCGCTCCCGACCGCGCAGAATGCCGCGCTGCGAACGTTCTATAAAAGTGAGTACATGGACCACCTCGGGGATCAGCGGCACCTGTTCCCGTATTCGCGCCACCGCCTGGGTGACGTTCAGGCCGGAGCGATAGAGCAAACGATAAGTTCTTTTCAGCAAAAGAGTCGTCTCTTCGGAATAGCCGCGCCGTTTCAAGCCCACGGAGTTGAGGCCGCAAAAGCGCAGCGGCTCCTCAGAGGCGAGAATATAGGGCGGTACGTCCTGAATGACGCGAAAGCCGCCGCCGATCATGGAATGCCGGCCCACGGTGCAGAACTGGTGCACCGGCGACATGCCGCCGATGATGGCCCAGTCCTCCACCGTCACATGGCCGCCCAGTTGAACGCCGTTGGCCATGATCACATGATCGCCGACGGTGCAGTCGTGCGCCACATGGGCATAGGCCATAAGCAGGCAGTCTGAGCCGATGGAGCTCTTGCCGTGAGCCAGGGTGCCGCGGTTGAGGGTGCAGAACTCGCGCACCACCGTGCGGTCGCCGATTTCAAACAGCGTTTTCTCGCCGCCGAACTTCAGGTCCTGCGGCATCGTGGCCACTACGGCGCCCTTGTGGATGGAGCAGTGTTTGCCGATGCGGGCGCCGTCGGCGATATAAACCTGGGGTCCGATGCGGGTGCTGTCGCCGATGACCACATCCCCTTCCACTATGGCGTAGGGGCCGATGACCACGTCCGAGCCGATCTGCGCCTGCGGATCTACCAAAGCCGTTGGATGTATTTGCGTCACAAAAACCTCTCTGCGAATGAAAAGCGCGGCGCCGCGGTCGTAAGCGCGTTCCGATTTATACTCGATCCACGATGGCTGCCATCAACTCGGCTTCGCAGACCAGTTCATTGTCCACCAGCGCCCGTCCGATCATTTTGCACATGGTGCGCCGGTTGGCCGCCAGCTCCACCTCAAAGCGGATGGTGTCGCCGGGAGTGACGGTTTTGCGGAACCGTACGTTGTCGATGCCGGTGAAATACACCAGCTTTTTATTCGGATCGGTCTCGGTGTTGAGCATAAGAATGCCGCCCACCTGCGCCATGGCTTCGACGATCAGGACGCCCGGCATAATCGGTCGGCCGGGAAAATGACCCTGAAAGAACGGTTCGTTCAGGGAGACGTTTTTAATGCCCACCACATGTTCCTGAGGGACCAGATCGATGATCTTGTCCACCAGCAGGAATGGGTAACGGTGCGGCAGAATTTTCAGTATGGCATTGGCATCGAGAAAAGCGGACTGATCGTCGGACACCGCGTATTTGGAGCGAATGAGTTTCTTTTTATACTCTTTGCGGATCAGTTTCACCAGTTCCACGTTGGCCGCATGACCGGAACGGGCGGCCATCACATGGGCTTTCAACGGCATGCCCAGCAGACAGAGATCGCCGATCAGATCGAGGGCTTTGTGTCGCACCTGTTCGTTGGGATAGCGCAGTTCCTTGCCGTTGAGAATGCCGTTGTTGGACAGGGTCACGCTGGTGTCGATGCCGAAGAGCTTGCGCAGATCGGTCAGCTCCGCCTGGGTCATGTCGCGATCGATGACCACCACCGCGTTGTCCAGTGAACCGCCCTTGATCAGGCCGGCTTTCCACAGATGCTCCACCTCGCTGAGAAAGCAGAATGTGCGCGAAGCGGCGAATTCGGTGGCAAACTCTTCGTGCAGCGAGTACATGGAGGTGTACTGAGTGCCGAGGGCGGGATTTTTATAATCCACCATAAAGGTGATGCGGAATTCGTCCGAGGGAAAGACGACGATGTCGATGCCGCGCGCCGGCTCATGATAGGTGATGGTCTTGTCGATGATGAGATAATCGCGTGGAGAGTCCTGTTCCTGTAGGCCGGCTTTGAGGAGAATTTCGACAAAGGGCAGGGCGCTGCCGTCGCCTACCGGCGGTTCATTGCCGTGGACTTCGCAGATGATGTTGTCGATCTCCAGTCCGCTGACCGCAGCGAGGACGTGCTCCACGGTGTGAATTTTCGCCTCGCCGATGCCGATGGTGGTTCCGCGGGAGATATCCAGCACATGATCGATATCAGCCGGAATGACGGGAGAATTGGGAATATCGGTGCGAATGAAGGTGATGCCATTGTTGGCAGGAGCCGGTTTAAAGGTGATTCTGGTTTTGTTGCCCGTATGCAGTCCGACGCCGGAATAGGAAACCTCGTGTCGGATCGTCTGCTGTTGCTTAAGCATTCATCCTCCTGAGTCAACATAGTGCGGGGATAAAGAAAATTCCGGGGGGTGGTCAGCTTTTCGTCTGCAGTTTGGCCAGCGTTTCCTCCAGACGTTTCACCCGTTTGAGCAATTCCGGAAGCTTGCTGAGGCTGGCCTCCTCCCTTTTGGCGCTCATGTGTTCGCGAGCCGGATAACCGGAGACAAAAACGTCTTGCGGAACCGATTTGGTGACGCCGGCCTGAGCGCCGACAGCGGCGCGGTCGCCTATTTCAATGTGGCCCACGGCGCCGGCCTGACCGCCGATACGCACATGCCGGCCGACGCGGGTGCTGCCCGAGATGCCGGACTGGGCGGCCAGAGCGGTGTGGCTGCCGATCTCCACATTGTGCGCGATCTGGATGAGATTGTCCAGTTTGGCGCCGGCGCGGATCACGGTTTCACCCAGAGTGGCGCGATCGATGGTGGTGTTGGCGCCGATCTCGACGTCGTCCTCGATCACCACCACGCCCAGCTGCGGGATTTTGTGATAACGGCCGTCGCGAAAGGCAAAGCCAAAGCCGTCGGAGCCGACCACAGCGCCGCAGTGGATGATGACCCGATGGCCGATGCGGCAATTTTCCCGCACCGATACGTTGGCATAGAGCACGCAGTGCTCGCCGACCTGTACGCCGTCGCCGAGCACCACGCCGGGATGGAGCTGCGTCGCTCGTCCGATGCGACATCCCCGGCCGATGACCACCAATGGCCCGATGGCGGCGTCCGCCGCGATCACGGCGTCTTGAGCGATAACAGCGCTGGGATGCACGCCGGCGGGCAAGGCCGGCGCAGCGCCGTACAGCTTTTGCATCAAGGTCATGAAGGCGAAATAGGGATCTGCACAGCGCAGCAACGTTTTATTCGCAGCGGGAAAATCCTTCGGCACCAACACAGCGGAAGCGGCGGTGGTTGCCAGATGTTTCTCATAGCGGGGATTGCTGATAAAGGTCAACGCGCCCGGACCGGCCTCTTCAATCTTGGCCAGACGGTCGATCGTCAACCCGTCGTCGCCTTCGACGACCGCATCCACCCACTGGGCAATTTCCTTGACCGTATAAGGCATACGCTTGTCTCTCGCCTAAAAACATCAGCCACGCACCGTTTCGAGTCGGTGCGTGGCGTGAAAACCCTGCACAAAAGTTGGCAACAGCCGCTTGTGGGGCCTAATTTCTGGTCCCTGTAGTCCGGCGGGTTGTGCCGCTGCTCTCCAGACCCTTTTCCAGGTCCTTGATCACATCTTCGGTCAAATCCACCTGACGCGGGCTGGCGTAAACGATGTTGCCGGCCACGGTGTCAAAGACATAGTCGAAATTCTGCAGCTCGGCGACCTTTTTGATGGCCTGGTTGATTTTGTCGAAAATCGGCTGCATCAGTTCTTCCTGCTTTTTATAGAACTCGCCGCCCTGGCCCCATTTTTCCGCCTGGAACTGTTGGATCTTCATGTAAAGCGTCTGCAGTTCCTGCTGTTTTTCGCGCTTGCGCTCCTCGCTCAGCAGCAGACTCTGGGATTCGAGCTGTTCGCCCATCTCCTGGAATTGTTTCTGCAACGCTTTGCCCTCTTCCTCCCAGGTCGCGTTGATTTTGTTCAACCGTTCCTGAGTGTCCTGGGCCTCTTTGTAGCTGGCTACGATTTTTTGCGAATTGATGTAGCCCAATTTCTGCGCCCAGGCAGATGAACCGACCATCATGACGCCGATAAAGACCACGAGCCATGCGTTTCTTGTTTTCACTGTATCCTCCTGTAAACACATAAAGGGTTGGCTGAATTAAAAGCTCTTGCCGAATACAAAATGCATCTTCCATTTGGGGGCCGCGTTGCCGTACGCATCCACCCGGTCAAATCCATAGCCGTAATCAAAACCGATGATGCCGATCATGGGCATGTAAACCCGGGCGCCGACGCCTGCCGAGCGCTTCATGCTCGAGGGATCGGCGTGCTTGAAATCAGGCCAGACGTTGCCCGCTTCGGCGAACAGCAGGGCAAAGATAGTCGGATTGGGTGCAATGGGCACACGCAGCTCCATGGTGTATTTCAACATCGCCTTGCCGCCCTCGGCGGCCGAATAGTCCTCACTGAGCGGATCGTTGTATCCGCGCAGAGGGATCGAGCGCGACATGCCCGAGCCGCCCATGAAAAAATATTCGTAATAGGGGATGAAGGGATTCTTGCCGATGCCTTCCATATAGCCGCCCTGAAAACTGGAATAGAGCACCAGGTTCCAGACCGACGGCATAAACCAGTCAAAGCGCATGGTGTGCTTGTGATAATCCACCGTGCCGCCTAAAAAAGTGCCGGAGAGTTCGTTAGTAAAGGTCACATCCGATCCGGCGGTGGGAAATTCCGGCCGGTCCAAACTGTTGCGGCTAAAAACCTGAGTGATGGCGCTGCTGGTGCGCGGCCAGGAGGCGGTGACAATGCCGTTGGGATTGTATTGCTTGTACGTCTCATTGAAATCGGACAACGAGGTCTGATCCAGACTGTACATCAAGCTGGTGCTGAAAAAATTATCCGGCCAGCTCAACCGGCGTCCCAGGGACAGGGTAAAGCCCTGGCTCTCCTGCCGGAACCCATACCAGACGGCGCTGCGCATGGTGTTATAGACGTTGAATCCCGCCGTGGTGGGCGTGTCCATCACCCACGGTTGGGCATAGCCCAGGTTCAACGAGCGGTAGTAACGACCGAAATTCCAATCGATGCTGGCGCGCTGCCCGGTGCCCATCAGGTTGGCCATAGACAGACCCACCGAACCGACAAAGCGGTCATACTCGCTCCAGCCGGCCGACATGTTGGCCGTGTCCGTGGACTTTTCCTCCACCTTGAACTCCAGATCCACCTTGTCCTCGTCGATGGGCGTGACCTTGGGCTCCACATTGGCAAAATAATTCAGCATCCACACTTCACGTTGACTGCGCTCCAACAGGGAACGGTTAAAGAAATCGCCGGGCAGGATGCGCAGCTCGCGGCGGATCACCTTTTCCCGCGTCTTGCTGTTGCCCACGATTTTGATCTCGTTGATGCGCGCCTGTTTGCCCTCGGAAACGATAAAATGGATGTCCAGCTCCTGGTTTTCATCCTCTGTCTCGCGCGGCACGGTCTGCGCATAGATATAGCCGCGATCATAGTACAGCGTGCCGATGTTTTTCATGATCGCTTCTTCCAGCTTTTTCTTGCTGTAGATTTCTCCCTTGGCAAAGCCCAGTTGGCTGTTCAGCTCCTCGGTGGTAAAGATCTTGTTGCCCTCAAAGGTGATATCGCCGAAGGTATATTGCGGTCCTTCGTTGATCCAGATATCGATATACATCTCGTCGTTCAGTTGGTTGTAAGAGATCGAATCGCGCAGGATTTCGATGTCGCGATAGCCATGGTTGGCATAGAAATCGAGCAGCAGACCCTGATCCTCTTCATATTTTTTTCGATCGAAATCGCCGCCGCGCAGCCAAGTGTTCTCCTTGGTTTTTTTCAGCTGCTTTCGCAGCTTTTTATCGGTGAACTTTTCGTTGCCGTGAAAATCGATGCGCTCGATCTGCACTTTGCGGCCTTCGTCAAAAATAAAACGAACGTTGACGCGGCTGCTGTCCTCCTTGGTGTACTCTTGCGCCGTTTTGATTTTGGCCAGCAGATGGCCCTTTTCCTTGTACTTGTCCAACAATTTGGATTTGGCGCGGGCGATCATGCCGGGATTGACCACCTGGCCCGGATAAAAGCTGGTGGCGGTTTCGATGTCTTCCTTTTTGAGTTTTTTATTGCCCTGATATTCGAATTTGTCCAGCCGCGGATATTCCTTGACGCGAATGACAATAAACACGCCCTCGGCCAGCTCGCGCTCCACCACGATGCGAATGTCGGAAAACAGATCCAACCGCCACAGCTGACGGATCGCCTCCTGGATGCCGTCTCCGGTGATCTCCATGCCCGGCGTGATGCCCGAGCTTAGGCGCACCATGTTGGCATCCGTGGTCCGATTGCCCTCCACCGAAACGCCGAGGATCTTCACCGAACGTTTTTGCGCCGAAACCGCCTGAGGCATGCTGATCGACAGGATCAGCAGAGCGCTGATTGCCCATTTTCCAAAACGCATAGAATTCAATAGATGGCTTTCAAGTTATGATCGTATAATGTAAGAAAATTAAAGCTTATTGCCAAGAAAAATATATCCTTCGGCCCGCTGAAAACCGTGGAGCGGCTGCTAATCAAACGCCGTCAATCCAACCGAGTTCCTTCAAGCAACCAAAAAAAAAGCCTCACCCGCGAAGGCAAGGCATGACGGCGATCGGATCATTGTCGTCTCATTCAACTTTTGACTGCAGCTGTTCCTGGGTCTTGCCGTAACGGCGCTCCCGTTTTTGAAAATCCTCCACTGCTTCGAGAAACTGATCTTCGTTAAAATCCGGCCACAGCGTGGGGGTGATGTACAATTCGGTGTAGGCGATCTGCCAAAGCAGAAAATTGCTCAATCGTTGCTCGCCGCTGGTGCGGATCAGCAGGTCCGGGTCGGTCATCTGGCGCGTTTGCAGGTGGTCGGCGAACAGCGCTTCGTCGATCTGGCGGGGGGTCAACTCGCCCTTTTTCACTTTGACCGCGATCTTGCGCACAGCCTGAACGATCTCCTGTCGGCCGCTGTAGCTGAGCGCCAGATTGAGGTTCAGGCCGGTGTTATGGCGCAGCTTGGCGATGGTGGCGCGCACGCCCATGCGCGGCGCAACGGGCAGGGCGGCCAGATCGCCGATCACGCTCAAACGCACGTTTTTCTTCATCAGCTCCGCGGTCTCGTTGGTGATGGTGCGAAGCAGCAACGACATAAGATCCGTGATTTCGCTTTGCGGACGTTTCCAGTTCTCGGTGGAAAACGTGTACAGCGTCAGGGTCTGGACGCCCAGGGCGCCGGCCGCCTCCACCACCGCGCGAACCGCCTCCACGCCCTGTTTATGGCCCTCGATGCGCGGCAGGCCATGGCGTGCAGCCCAGCGGCCGTTGCCGTCCATAATCACCGCGACATGGCGGGGAAGGTTGCCGGCTTTTTTGATTTTTTCAATACGAAGAAGATCCATCGTCAATTTCTTATGGGTTCCATTTCCTCTGCAATCCGCTCACAGGTTATCGTCCCGACCATGGCAGCCGGTCAGTCCGGTCACAGCCCTCCGGCCTGATACAAAAGAGGCTGTGACCGGCCCTGCAAAAGGGCCGACGCACAGCCTATAGCATTCAACCGCAATTATTGTTTGCGCAGGGATTCGGCTTTATCGAAACACTCTTTTCCCTTTGCCGCATCGCCGATGTTGATGTAAGCGACGCCCAGGTTATACCAAACGGTGCTGTTGTCCGCCTTGATGCTCAGCGCCTTCTCCAGATAGGGGATGGAGTCTTTGTAAAAACCCTTGAGCTTGGCCATCTCTTCATCGCTGACCGTTTGTTTGTTCTTTTCTTTTTCGATCAAAGCCTTGCGCACCTCTTCGGCCATATTCAAAAACGAGTTGCCGACATTGACGTTGGCGTCGTAATCTTCAGGATTTTGTGCGATCACTTTCTTGAACAGCTCCACTGCGTCGTCATATTCGCCAGAGTTGAAATACAGGCGGGCCATATTGAAAATCAGGTCTGCGTCGTTGGGATTTTTCGCCAGAGCCAGCTTGTACTCTTCCAGCGCTTTTTCGCGTTCGCCGTTCATATCATAGGCCAGGGCGAGATTGACCACGGCATCGGTCTGATCCGGGGCCAGCTCCAGCGCTTTTTTGGACATCTCGATGGCGGCGGCGTAGTCTTTCATCTGCATGCAAAGACGCGCCGCTTCCGTCATCGCCGTAATGTTTTTCGGATCCACATCCAGCAGCTTCATGTAACTTTCTTTGGCGCCCTGAAGATTGTCCGAACGCATATAGGTGACCGCCAGATTGCGATAGGCGTCGACCCGCTTCGGATCAATGACGGTGCAGGTGATGAACTGCTCGGCGGCGCCCTGTAGATCGGGCTCTTTGCCGTCCTTGGTGTTGATCTTGGCGACGCCGTTGTTAAAGCAGGTCACCCAGTATTTGTCGCGTTCATTTTTGATCTGGGTCTCAAAGGTCGGCGCAATAGCGAGGGATTTGTCGAAATTGCTGCTCAGTGCCTCCCAATTGGATTTCTGGCCGTAGGCAGAACCCAGGAGATAGTACGCTTCCGCGTCCTTGGGGTAGTTTTTTACAGCCTGCTCCAACTGTTCTATCATTTTATCCCAGTTTCCCTGCTGCTGATAAACTTTGGCCGAGGTAACCTCTTTGGTCTGACAGCCCATAAAAAGCGTCACTGCCAGGAGCAGCGCACAGGCAGTGGAAATCAGGCGATGAGTGTTCATAGTAAGACTCCTAGGAATAATGGGTTTGTGATTAATGACTGAAAATATACTTGATTTGCGCTTACCAATCAAGAATTTATTTTATGATTTCATCATCTGCGCCAGAGTGCCGGCAAAAGGCGGCCGGACTACCCCGCGGTCGGTGATAAGGAGATCGATCAGGTTGTTGGGCGTCACGTCAAAGGCCGGATTCCACACCGGAATGTCCTCCGGCGCAATGAGGCGTCCCTGCATTCGGCGCACCTCATCTGCATCCCGTTCTTCGATGGGAATGAGCTGACCGCTGTTCAACTCCATGTCGATGGTGGTCCAGGGTGCGGCGACGTAAAAGGGGATGTTATGATGTTTAGCCAGAACCGCCAGGCCGTAGGTGCCTATTTTATTGGCCGTATCGCCGTTGGCCGCGATGCGGTCAGCGCCGACGAGGACCAGCTGCACCATGCCCCGCCGCATCAGCGCCGCCGCCATGTTGTCGCATATCAGGGTGGCCGGGATGTTCTCCTCCTGCAGTTCAAAGGTAGTCAGCCGGCTTCCCTGAAGCAGAGGCCGGGTTTCATCGATAAACACATGGATTCGTTTGCCCTGGGCCACAGCGCTGCGAATGACGCCCAGCGCAGTGCCATGACCAGCCGTGGCCAGGGCGCCGGCGTTGCAGTGGGTCAAAATGTTGCACCGGTCCGGCAGCAGCGCGGCGCCGAACTTGCCGATGGCCTGACACCGCTGCAGATCGTCCTGCAAAAGCCACTGGGCCGTGCGCAGCAGCTCCTGGCGGATCTCGTGCAACGGCCGGTTCAAATTTTTCGCCAGCGTTTCGCGCATGCGTTCCACCGCCCAAAAGAGATTTTTCGCTGTGGGACGTGCGGCTTTAATCTCGGTGATGGCCTTGTTCGCTTTTTCGATAAAGCCGGCCCGATCGGAATCCGATTCGTGCCAGACCGACAACACAACGGCAAAGGCGGCGGCCGCCCCGATGGCCGGCGCTCCGCGCACAGCCAGAGATTTAATCGCTTGAATGACGCCAAGGTAATCCGAGATCTCCAGCATTACCAGCTCGTGCGGCAATAGAGTTTGATCCAGGATGCGTACCTTGCCGTCGTGCCAGGCAATGGTGGGAAGATCTTGCATGTGAAACCTCACTGATTAGAATCAAACGATGACGGCCTGCCTTGCGGAGCAGGACCGGGCAAAAACGTCTGAATGCGGCGGGCGATGCGCTCCGACGCGCCCAGGTTCTCGTGCACCAGCTGCAGGGCGCGGCTGCCGGCCCGGCGAATGGCCTCGGGTTCGATCAGCCACCGCTGCAGCACGGCAGCGACCTCTTCACTGGTCTGCACCGATTGTCCGGCTTTGCGTTCCTTCAGTTGAATCGCCTCCAGGGAATTCCGGTGGCGCGGCCCAAAGAGAACCATGCATCCGTGCGCCGAAGGTTCCAGCACGCTGTGTACTCCTGGACCGAAACTGCCGCCGACATACACCAGCTCCGCAAACGCATACAGATTGGCCAGAATCCCCATGCGATCGACCACAAGCACCTGCATGTCGTCGGGACGATCCGCGAACCGACTCAACAGAGAATAGGAGAACCGTCGGCCCTGCAACGCGGCCTGCAAATCCTGCAGATGTTCCGGGCTCAGTTCATGCGGCACCAAAATCGCCTTATAATCCGCATGGGCGGCCAGCAGATCGAACAGGGCCGGCAGAACGACTTTTTCATCAGAAGGCCACACGCTGCCGGCGATGAAACAGCGCGAGCGTTGAAACAATCCGCTCTCGGTCAGAACCGCGATTTTCTCCGGCTCCTGAGTGCGGTTGTACACCTGGTCATAGCGCGTGTCGCCGGTGACATGCATGCGAGCAGGATCCGGATAGAACGGCCGGAAAGATTCAGCGTTGCCCGCGGAGATGGCATGAATCTCATTGAAGGTTTTCAACACATCCCGTACCGCCCAGGCGACCGGACGCAGCCGGCGCACGCGCCGCTCGCTCAGGCTGGCGTCCATCAGAAGCGCGGGAATTCTCTTGCGGCGCAAACGCCATAGATAGTTCGGCCAGAGATCGTGGCGGATGACGACAAAGACGTCCGGGTGCACCAGCTGCAAAAACCGACGCGAGCGGCAGTAGGAATCAAACGGCAGATAGAAGATCAGATCGGCCGAAGGAAAATGATGCGCCTGCTCATAGCCGGAAGGGGAGAAAAACGTCAGCAGAATCCGGCAATCCGGAAGGTTCTGCTTCAGCGCTCGAAGAACCGGCTTGGCCTGCTCAAACTCGCCCATGGACGCGACATGAAACCATATTCGGGGGGCGTCAGCAGGCCAATCGCTCACACCCTGACGGATCCCGGACAGACCGCGGCGACGGCCTCGCAATCCTTTGGCGATTTTGGGCTTGAACAATGCAGCGATGTGCGCGCCGGCGAACAGCACCGGAACAACGATTAAATTGTAGAAAAAGAAAAGAAAAAAATGCATGGGTTGTCGATTTAAAAAGGGGGAACGGCTTCCATTCCCCCTTGACAGATCGGTTACTGTTGATTGCGGATTCGCTTATAGGACTTGAGATTGGGATAATCTTTCCCGATGACAAAGGTGACGTCCGCTTCCACGCCCTGCTGTTCGATGTGATACAACTGGTCCTTGGAGACGCCGAGCACCGAGGTCATCTTTTCCACTTTGTTGCGGTCTGCCTTGTCGTGATCGATCACCACCGAGCGTTCATAGCTAAAGTCATCGGCGTTCTCGACCTGAACGATGCGATAATGCTCTTTGCGGAGGATTTCCGCAAACGTATTGCCCACCCCTTTGACGCCGCAGCCGTTTTGAATCCGCACGCTCAATGCATCAGGCGCCACCTCGTTGCGGGTGAGGGGCGTGCCTGCCGAAAATAGATGATTGTGCAAAAACGAGTATAGGATCACCACATTGACCACTATCAGAAACCAGACAAAAATCAATTTGCCTTTTTTCTGCCAGTTGGTCGTCCCTTTGGCAGGGCTCTTGCGTGCAGAGCCGGTGGACCGATTCGAGTAGAGATTTCGTCGGTACGTTGATGTCCGCTTGTTCACACCAGTCTTCCTTCCATTTAAACGCCACCCATATCACTCAGGCAAAAAAGGACGGCGGGATCAGGGTGCCGCCCTTCTCACCAGCGCTCCCACAGGCCTTCGCCGTACCGGTAGGGCACAGCGTACGGCGCCTGTTGAAAATTAAACTGCAAAAGCATGTTAGGTTTGGGTTGATAGGTCAGTTGGGCAGCGGACAAAAAGGGGCCGCTGGTCCACATCGAGCTGTTGCTAAAACGCGATGCAAAGGGCTGATGCGCGATGCCCCATTGCAGCGAAAGCGACAGCGGCAGGGAGAATTGATAGGAGACCGTATTCAGATAAACGCCCTGCGTCGCCCCTTGTCCGCCCATGCTCAGATAACTCATGCTGTAGGATTGTTGAATGTGCAGTCGGGACGGATCCAGGCCCAGCAGATTGCCGGCCGCCCGCTCCACCGACGCCGGCGCCTGCAACAACGATCTCAAATTAACCGCTGGTTGCGTTCGATACTGGCTCGCACCGAGAGCCGGCAGCAACAACATGATTAAGGAGATAATTCCGGTCAACCTCACTGGCAAACCTCCTCGATCGAATGAATCTGTGCAAACATTTTCTTTAAATTTAATGAAAATATCCTTAAAATCAATATGAAATTTATGAATAATTGATTTAATTTACAAAAGTTTTTTCGCCGGAACGCATCCGGCGCCTTATCTGCACGCAACAAGGGAGAGAACGCCATGGCCGAACTCATTGCAGCCATCGATCAGGGGACCACGAGTACGCGCTGCATCCTTTTCAATCACCAAGGGCGCGTGGTGGCGGTGGAACAAAAGGAGCACCGCCAGATCTTTCCCCAACCCGGCTGGGTCGAACATGACGCGCTGGAAATTTTAGCAGCCGCTCGAGAGGTGATGCGCGGGGCGCTGCGCAAGGCCGCAGTCGACCGCCGGCAGTTGGCGGCCATCGCAGTGACCAATCAGCGCGAGACCACCGTGGTGTGGGACAAAGCCAGCGGACGTCCGGTGTGCAACGCCATCGTCTGGCAGGACACGCGCACTGCGGCGATGTGCAGCCGCCTGGGGGAAACAGAGGGTCCGGATCGCTGGCGGGCAAAAACCGGATTGCCCCTGGCCACCTATTTTTCCGGTCCGAAAATAAAATGGATTCTGGAAAATATTCCAGGTTGCAGAGCCGCGGCGCAACAGGGCCGCCTGCTCTTCGGCACCATAGACTCTTGGCTGATTTGGCATCTGACCAACGGCGTTCATGTGACCGATGTGACCAACGCATCGCGCACCCTGCTGATGAATCTGGAAACTTTGGATTGGGATGAAGAGATCCTGCAAACGCTGGCTATTCCGCGCTCCATGTTGCCGCGAATTATGGCCTCCAGCATGATCTACGCAGAGGCGGCCGGCGAGTGGGCCGGCATTCCCATCGCCGGCGATCTGGGCGACCAACAAGCCGCTCTGTTCGGACAGACCTGCTTTAACACCGGCGAAGCCAAAAACACCTATGGCACCGGTTGTTTCATGCTGCTGAACACCGGCAGCAAGCCGGTGCCCTCCCAACATGGTTTATTGACCACCGTGGGCTATCAAATCAACGGGCAACCGGCTGTCTATTGCCTGGAAGGCTCTATCGCCATCGCCGGTGCGCTGGTCCAGTGGCTGCGCGACAACCTGGGACTGTTCAGCCGTTCGGCCGACATCGAAGCGCTGGCGCGAACGGTGGAGGACAGCGGCGGTATGTACCTGGTGCCGGCGTTTTCAGGGCTGTACGCCCCGCATTGGCGAAGCGACGCCCGCGGGGTCATGGTGGGGCTCACTCGTTACATTCACAAAGGTCATCTGTGCCGGGCCGCCCTGGAGGCGACCGCTTATCAGACCCGTGAGGTGCTAGAGGCGATGAATAAGGATTCAGGCGTGGCGCTGAAGGAGCTGCGGGTGGACGGCGGCATGGTTTTAAACGATCTACTGATGCAGTTTCAAGCGGACATCATCGGCGTGCCGGTGGTTCGGCCCACGATCACGGAGACCACTGCACTGGGCACCGCTTACGCCGCCGGACTGGCGACCGGTTTCTGGCACGAGCTGGACGACCTGCGTCTTTACTGGGGCAGGGAACGCGAATGGCTGCCGCGCCTCGAGGCCGCTATCCGGGAGGAAAAATACCGGGGATGGCAGAAAGCGGTGACCCGCAGCCTGGGCTGGGTGGAATGAGACGAAAAGATTCGCCGGTCCTCTACCGGCCGGGGCTGAAAGCTCCGGCCGGAAAGAGCAGCCTCATCAGAACGGCCACGCCCGCCTGCCCGGCTGACGGCGCGTACCTCCGCTGCACCGGTGTTACTTGCGAACGCCGAAATCCACTTTGGGCGCTTGTTGCGCTTCGGTAGGCGCTTCAAAATAGGGACGCTGATTAAAGCCAAAGATGCCGGCGATCAGCACTGTGGGAAAAGAGCGCAGCGTGCCATTGTATTTGCGCGTGGCGTCGTTGAACCGTTTGCGCTCCACAGCGATGCGGTTCTCGGTGCCCGCCAGCTCATCCTGCAGCTTGAGAAAATTTTCATTCGCTTTCAAATTGGGATACTGCTCCACCACCACCATCAGGCGGGACAGCGCGGACGAGAGGCCGTTTTGCGCCTCCATCATCTTCTGCATCTGCGCCGGGGTCATATCATTCGCATTCACCTGAGTCTTGGTGGCGTTGGCGCGGGCGTTGATA
>Ga0209311_1000506_pt1 | contig 35590 bp, 31 predicted proteins | sample AD_UKC045_MetaG_FD_184417 | JGI IMG/M metagenome (GOLD analysis project Ga0209311, IMG submission 184417) | Active sludge microbial communities of municipal wastewater-treating anaerobic digesters from USA - AD_UKC045_MetaG (SPAdes) (version 2) | ecosystem: Engineered > Bioreactor > Anaerobic >... | reverse complement strand
TGCAGCAGATGCAAACACTGACTTCTTAAAGACAGATGAATTCATCTACTTGCAATTAAGAAATGATGATAATGTTGGTCTTGCTAATGCAGGAGACACTATCGCAACAGGTTCAATGGGATTCGGCGAAAGAGATATTGTTTGGCACGATGGCACTAATGAAGAAGGAATTTGCGTTGGCACTTATGCCGATTGCGGAGATCCTGAATTAAGATTCGGTATGCCATCTCTTATTAAGAACGTTGGTCCATTGCCAATCACCTTTACTGTCTTAAGAGGAACAGCGGCTCCGTAATCGTACTGATTTTGACCTGAGCTATTTATCCTTGTAAGATAGCGCTCAGGAACTCGAAAAGCGCTTCACTTCGGTGAGGCGCTTTTCATTTATTTATGATATAATATTATTATTAAAATTAATTCGGTTTCTAATTGAAAATTGAGTTATTGGAATTTTATTGAAAATTGAAAATTGGAAATTGGAAATTATGAGAAAATTATTGCTAATAATGTTATTATTTTTACTAGTTCCTATTATACAAGTAAATGCCATTACTGCGATTATTGACGGTGATTTAATCAAAACATCTGATAATTTCGATGTTTATATTGTTAGACAGGTTCCTTCGACGGGTTCAGGACAAGTTGAAAAATACAAACGTCTTATTTTAAATCCGGAAATTTTTAATCAATACGGTCATTTAAAATGGGGAAATATCAAGATTGTGAGTCAAACAGAAATGGACGAATATATTGTTTCTGATTTGGTTCGTTCTGTTGGCGATGATAAAGTTTATAAATTATATCCCAATGGAGATATGGGTGAAAAAAGATGGATAAAAACTGCAGATGATTTTAGCGGATTTGGCTATAAAATAAATGCAATTTATGAGATAAATTCTTTCGAACATAATTATTACACCGAAGGAACATTTCTAACAATTCCAATATCTCCAACATCTCCTACATCTCCCACATCTCCAACAACACCCACAATTCCAACATCTCCAACATCTCGCACATCTCCAACAACTCTCTATGTTCCGGCTGATTATACTACTATTCAATCTGCTTTAGATGCCTCTATAAGCGGTGATACAATATCCGTGTCTAAGGGGACATATAAAGAAAACATTACTATCAATAAAGGAGTAAAATTAATTGGCGAGTCCGCAGGCTATGTTAATCTTGATGGACAGGGCATTGGTCCAACAATAATAATTAATGGAGTTGATGATTTTCTAATTCAGAAATTTACCATTACAAGCGAAAATCAAAAAGCAATTTACTGTAAGGGCGCAGACAAAACAAAAGGAACAATTAAAAATATATATTTAAAAAATTCCTTATGGGGAATTTATGCCGAAGATAATTGCGAGTTAACCATTCTAAACAATATTATTTACAATAATCGTTCGTCGGACGCAAAAAGCGGAGGTGGAATTTTTATTAAAAATAATTTATCGTATTCTCTTGTTTCCGAAATACGCAATAATACCATCGATGATAATAATCAGGGAATTTATGTAGAAAATTCTGCGATTAAAAGCTTGAATAATATTATTTCGTCTAATTTTGGCAGCGCAATGAGTATAGGAATATATCTTAATGGCGGAACGGTTAATAACAGCTATAGTAATTTTTGGAAAAACGGACAAGATTTATATGGGGGAGCGGGAACGGGTGATGGTGGATTGTTTTTAGACCCTAAATTTGTAAATGTTCGTGAAAGAAATTATCATTTGATTTGGGGAAGTGGAGACAGTATTTCGCCTTGCATCAATACCGGACATCCAAGCATGGATTATAATGACGGTAAATTATTAACTGGTGTTATTTACAGAAACGATATGGGTGCGTATGGTGGTCCGGATAACATTGGCTGGGAATAATCGCAGATTAACACATATTGAATTTGCTTCGCAAAATACGCAGACATACACTGATATATCTGCGCCTATCAGCGTTGATTTTAGTATAAAATCATGCTAAACTTAGGTTAAATGAATACCAAGAAAAAAATACTTTTTTTGGTGACTCAATCTGAGTTTGGCGGAGCTCAGCGTTTTATTCATACGTTAGTAAATAATCTGGGTAAAGACAGATATGACATTATTGTTTGCGCTGGCACGGAAGGTGATGATGAAAATGGGCTTTTAAATTTATTAGATAAACAAGGGGTTAAAACAGAGCGATCAAAATACTTAAAGCGTTCAATTAATCCCTTTTTTGATTTATTGGGATTGTTTGAAATCAAAAATTTATTGAAAAAAGAAAATCCGGATATTTTATTTTTATGCAGTTCCAAGGCAGGATTTATAGGTTCGCTTGCAGCTCGCTTGTGCCGCAGAAACACGCAGATTGAGTCCCGACAAGTCGGGAATACGCAGATCAATGCAGAGTATCAGTGCGAATCAGCGTATTCCGAAGGAGATAATCCGCGTGTATCTGCGCAATTACCGAAGGTAATTTATAGAATCGGTGGCTGGACATTTAATGATCCTTGGTTAAAATGGAAAAAGAAATTATATGTTTGGATAGAAAAAATCAGCGCTAAATGGAAAGATTATATTGTTAACAATGCAGAATCAGATAGTAAACAAGCAATAAAATTAGGTATTAACCCCAAAAAAGAAATTTTAGTAATTTATAATGGGATTAATGTTGATGAAATGGATTTTTTGAGCAGAGAAGAAGCAAGGGAAATAATTTTCAAATCCCAATTTTCAATTTTCAATCAAGTATTAAATTCCAATGATATAATTGTTGGAACAATTGCACACGATTATCCAGCTAAAGGATTGAAATATCTAAGGGAAGCAGAGGGAAAAATGTTTGATGTTAGAAATGTTCGATTTGTAATATTGAGCGGAGTCCCAAATGCTTATAAATACTTAAGGGCGTTTGATGTCTTCGTCCTGCCATCAGTAAAAGAAGGTTTTCCGTGGGTGGTTTTAGAGGCAATGACAGCAGAATTGCCAATTATTGCTACAAAAGTCGGGGTAATACCGGAAGTTATTCAAAACAACGAAAATGGAATTTTAATTAAGCCGCGAAGTTCGGAAGCAATAGTGGAAGCGATTAAAAAATTATTAGATAATCCAAGTTTGCGGGAAAAATTGGCAAAAGCAGGCAGAAAAACCGTTGAAGAAAAATTTAATTTACAAATAATGTTAAAGCAATATGAAGATTTGTTTTCTCTCAATTGATGTTGAAAAGCATGAAAATCAAAAAAATCAGCCCTTTGAAGGGGTTGATAATTTGGATAATATTTTAAACATTTTTAGAAAAAATAATGTTCCGGCAACACTTTTTGTGACTGGCGAAGTTTTAGAGTATGCTCCCGATTTAGTTAAAAAATGGGCGAAAGATTTTGAAATTGGCTGTCATAATTATTTTCATAATCAGTTAAATAAAATTGATTTAATGGAAAGAGAAAGACAGGTTAAAAATTTTGTTAATCTCTACAAGAATATTTTTGGAGTTTTGCCAAAAGGATTTAGAGCGCCAAGGAATATAATTGATAATCAACAATTTCCAATTTTAGAAAGATACGGTTTTGTTTATGATTCTAGTGTTTTTCCGCGATATCCATGGACAATTATGGCTTATTCCGGTTATCTTGGCAGGGCGCCTATTGTTCCTTATTTTCCCAGCGAAAAAAACTATAAAAGAAGGTGTCTCGCACCTGCCTGCCGGCAGGCAGGTGCGCTCGGGATAAATAATACATTAATTGAATTGCCGGAAAGTCCTGCGTCGTTCAGTATTCCAATGGTGGGAACATGGTTGCGTAGATTGGGGGTAAAATTTTTTAAATTCATATTTAAACTTAAAAAACCAAGTTTTGTTAGTTTTAGCATGCATTCTTGGGATGGTGTAAAATTTGATGGCAAAAGTTCTAAAAACAGCGGAAAGGATTTTTTAAAACAATTAGATGGAATGATTAAATTCTTAAAAGAAATTGGGTACGAGTTCAGATCTGGCGAGCAAATATATGAAGAAATGACCAATTATTCTAATTAATTTAATTATTCTAATCAAGTTCCAATGTCTAAATTTATAAGAATAGAAAAAGAGGAATGCAGAGAATTATTGGACAAAGTTCAATTTAAAACTTTTTTTCATGAATTAGAATTTCACGAATTTTTAGAAAAAAAATTTAAGTGGTTGCATTTTGAATATTATCTATATGGATCCGCCTCGTCCGATGCGAGTCAAGGCGGAAAGGAAGCAATATTGGTTTTTGGGCAAATAGGCAAAAAAATGATTTCTTTACCGTTTTGTGAATATGGCGGGCCATTGCTGCTTAAAGAGAGTTTTGATTGGGAACAATTTGAAAGAAATGTCAAAGAATACTTTAAAAAAAATATTAAAATTAAATTTCATCCTTACATTTTAAACATTTCGCACGCTTCTGACATTTCAACCATTTTTATAGAGAATCTTAAAAATACATCAGAACAAGAAATATGGAATTCGTTACGCAAAACTCTTAGGCACGAAATTAGACATGCGCAAGACCGGGGATTGGTGATTAGAGAATGCAAAACCTTGAAAGAGATTAAAAAGTTCTATAATTTATATGTTGTAAATTTGAGGCGTAAAAAGACAGTTCCCTATACGTGGTCATTTATCCAGTTTTTATGTCAAAATCCGTCTAACGAGCTATTAGCGGTCTTTTACGGGGGAAGAATTATAGGGGGTGCTTTATTTTTAAGATATGACAATATTAGTCACTATTTTCTTAGCGCTACAGATTATAAATATCATAATTTTGGCATAGCACATTTGATTCTTTGGGAAAAAATAAGAAGTTTAATAAATAAAGATGTTGTTTTAGATTTAGGCGCCTCGCCTAAAGGCTCGGCGCTGGAAATTTTCAAAAGCGGATGGGGAGGGACAAAATATCCGATTTATCAGATTAATTTATCTGCTGATGGCCGGGAAATAAAAAGAACGGAAGAATCATTCCGTTCATCAAGATTAATTAGATTTATTTGGAGCTTATTGCCGAATTTCCTAATTAAATTTTTAAGTAAATATTTTATTAAATATCGCATTTAACATCTCATATATTTCAAACATTTTTACATTTCGTTCATTATCATTATAATTTTTTCAATAATATTATCAATATCTTGTTTTGTATACCAATTTTGTAAAGGAAGGTTAATAATTCTGCCGGTAATTACAGAAGTGTTGGGAAGTTGTTTTAAAAGAGGGTTTTGCCAGATTCTTGAACAAAAAATATGGCGTTCTTTAAGCTTATAAAACAATTCGTTGCGGTCAATATTTTCAGGCACAAGCGCCGATAAATAAGTGAAATGATTATTTTCAGATTCTTGAACTTTAAAGTCAATTTTCGACAATTTTGCTTGAAAATATTTTGCTAATTCAATTTTGTTGTTTAATTGTTCATTAAAATTATCAAAACAATAATCAATTATTTTTAATGTAAGCCTTGAAATGTTCTTGGGAATTTTTCGTTGTCTGTCGGCAAGTTTTTCTTCGGGTCTGAATTTTTCAGAGAAATTAGCAAATTTTGGAAACAACCTTAAAAATTTAATTTTTTCAGAAATTGTTGAAACATATTTTTCAAGATTAATATTAATAGGATTTTTCGATACAAGCATTCCGCCGTTTGTTACAGGAAATAATTTCATAAAACTAAAAAATGCACAATCGCCGTATATTCTGTGAGGGAGAATGTGCGCGCAATCCTCAATGATTTTCAGGTTATAATTTCTGGCAATTTTGGAAACATTTTCCATGTCAACCGGCAGACCATAGGTATGGCAGATTAAAATTGATTTAGTATTTGGTGTAATTTGAGTTTCAATCTCCGATGTGTCTGCTTGAAATGTTGTAAAATTCGTGTCAATGTGTATAGGTTTAATGTTATAATGTTTAAGAATTGGTCTAAAAATATCGCAGATGTATGCCGGCACAATCATTTCCGTGTTTTGCAGGTTTAAAGATTCTATTGCAAGCTGAAAAGCTGAGCGCCCGGAATCAGTAAAAACAATATTAGAATTTGGGAAAATATTATTCAGTTTTTCTAACAAAAATTTTTCAGAAAATTTTCTGAAAAATGGTTTTAGAGACAGTTTATTAAATTGTGGGTGCGTAAAATACATATATATAATGCTGATATGCGGATATTATTATTCTATATTATTTAAATTTTGGTTTCAAGTAAACAATTTGTTGATTCGGATATAGATTCGTATCATTCGAATAATACATTATGAAAATTGTGATTGCATCGGGAATATATCCGCCGGACTCGGGGGGACCGGCAACATACTCACAGTTGATTGCGAGACAATTTATTGAACGCGGAATAGAAGTTTCTCTTATTTGTTATTCTGATAAAAAAATGTTTGAAATGTCAGATGTTAGAAGTGTTGGAGATGTTAATACAAGCAAAGTGATCCAACAAACGAAGCGATCCAACAAACGAAGTGATCAATCATTCAAACTTGTCCGTATTCTCCGTAAGCATAATATCCTCGTGCGATATGTTCTATATGCTTTCAATTTGCTAAAACTATCCATTGGCGCAGATGTTATTTATGCACAAGGTCCGTTATCAGCCGGATTGCCGGCGATGTGGGTTTCTAAAATCTTGCGCAAAAGACTTGTTGTTAAAATTGTCGGAGATTATGCTTGGGAGCAATATCAGAATGCTAAATTTAAAATTAAAAGTCAAAAATTAAAAGTTGATTTGATTGATGAATTTCAGAATAAAAAATACGATTGGAAAACGGAATTAAGAAGAAAGATTCAGAAGTTTGTTTGTAAGAAAGCACGAACAATTATTGTGCCCAGTGAATATCTTAAAAAAATAGTAATTGGATGGGGAATTGACGAAAATAAAATAAAAGTTATTTATAATACCGGCCCAAGTATCGAAGAAATAAATGTGGGACATCCGATGTCAAACATTTATAGTAATATTGGGACATCGGATGTCATAATATCGGCAGGTAGAGCGGAGCCATGGAAAGGTTTTGATGTTTTACGAGAAATATTTCCAGATTTATTAAAAGAAAATCCCCAATTCGAATTAAAAATAGAACATAAAATGCCGCATAAACAGTTGATGGCGAACTTCAAGGTGAGTGAAATGTTTGTTTTAAATACGGGATACGAAGGGTTTTCGCACATACTTTTGGAGGCAATGGCTTGCGGTCTGCCAATTATTACTACCAATGTCTGCGGTAATCCGGAAATTATTCAAGACGGAGAAAATGGATTGTTGGTGGAATATAACAATGAAAAGCAATTAAAAAATGCGATTATCAGATTGCACGCAGACAAAGAATTGAGAAAAAAAATTATTGAAAATGGTTATAAAACATTAGAAAAATTTACATTAGAAAAGATGATTAATGAAACAATAACAATATTATCCGAATCTACAAATTAATATTCGAATTTACGAATTCGTTGATTCGGATACAGATTCGTGTCATTCGGATAATATGCTTATATGAAATTATTAATGATTACAGGAGATAGAAGTTTGGCGCAAGGCAAAAAAGGCCCATTTTATTATATGTTGGAAGAATTTTCAAAATACTGGGAGCGAATTGATGTTATTTGTCCCCGCATTTCGAACAAGCGAAGCGATCAAACATCTCAAACAAACCAACCATTTAGTAATGTATTTATTCATTCATCTAATCTATCATTAATTTTTCAGCTCTGGTTTATTTTAAAAAAAGGAGCGGAAGTTTTTAAACAGCAAAAATTTGATTTGTTTACGGTGCATAGTTATCCTCCTTTTTATAACGATATTGGCGGCTTATTATTATATCGTTCACTTCGCACATCTCGTATATTTCAAACATCTCGCACATTTCAAACATTTCCATATGTTTCAGAAATAATGCACATCACTGGTTATCCGAAATCCGGGAATTTTAAAGAGTGGTTTTATAAAATTTTAACCAAAATTTTTATTAAATATTTTACTAAAAACGCAAAAGCAATCAGAGTCATAAATCAAACGCAGGTTTCGGAATTTTTAGTTAAGTATGGAGTTGATAAAGAAAAGATAAAATATATTCCAGCATTTTATATTGACTTAAATGTTTTTAGCCCTTTAAATCTTGAAAAGAAATACGATATTGTATTTTCCGGGCGATTAGTGAAAAATAAAGGCATTTTTTTATTACTTAAGGCAATAAAAAATATTACACAAGCGCAGCGATCAAACATTTCAAACAATTCAAACAAGCGTAGCGATCTAACAAGCACAGCGATCAAACTAATAATCATCGGCGATGGACCGTTAAAACCCAAAATAGAAAAATTTATCAAAAAAAATAATTTGCAGAAAAATGTTGAATTTTCCGGTTGGTTGCCGACAATCAATGATGTGGCTAAAATTTATAATCAATCCAAAATAATGGTTATGCCATCGTTTAATGAGGGTGGTCCAAGGGTGACATTGGAAGCAATGGCTTGCAGGGTGCCGGTTTTAACGAGCAAAATAGGAATAATGAATGATATTATCAAAGATTCAGTAAATGGCATTTTTATTGACTGGACAGTGGAAGATATTACTAATAAAATAATGTTATTATTAAAAGATAACAATTTAAGAGAAAAAATTGCCGAAAATGGATATGAATCTGTCCAGCAATTTGAGCAGAAAAAAGCTATAAAAAATTATGCAGAACAATATCAAACTTTGTTACATACTTCCTGATTATAATCCAAAAACAGATAGCCATTTTTATCATCTTTATGAATTTTTGGAAAAACTATCTGAAAAAATAGACATATTTCTCATAATAGAAAGATCCAATGTCGATTTTAAAGAAATTAAAATTGGCAATGCGGAAATTTATGTCCAAAAATTTAAGTTTATTCCTTTGCGAATTTTAGAAAATTTAATTCTGGTTTTAAAAGCACGAAAAAGGGGATATGAATTGTTTTATACGCATTATGGTTATATTGGCGCAACCAACGCGGGTATTGTTACAAGATTGTTTGGCGGAAAATCATATTATTGGAACTGTGCGATGAATTGGTTGTTTCAAAAGAAAGATATTTCGAAAATTGGCTATAAATTAAGTTTAAACTTGTCACATTATTTGGTAACCGGCGGAGAAACAATGAAACAAGGATATGTTGAGCATTACAAATTGAAACCCGAAAAAGTAAAAATATTACCCAATTGTATTAATTTGAATCGATTTTATAAATCGAGTGTTTCTAATGAGCGAAGCGATCCAGCAACAAGTAAAACTTTTTTATTCGTGCACTGGCTATCTAAGCGTAAGGGCGCAGATATGATTGTATTTATTGCAAAACATTTATCTCAAATATTAAATATAAAATATAAAATATTCGTAGTGGGCGATGGACCGTATAAAGAGCAATTATCAAAAGAAATAAAAGAAAACAATTTAGAAAATTATATTGAAATTATTGGTGCCGTACCCAATGAAAAAATAATTGATTATTATAAACAAGCAGATATATTTATAATGCCGTCAATGGAAGAAGGATTTCCGAGAGTGTTGTTAGAGGCAATGGCGATGGGTGTTCCTTATGTCGCATTTGATGTTGGCGCAGTAAGAGAACTTTCACCGGAAACAGCGCAAAGATTTTTGGTTAAATCCGGCGATGTTGAATTATTTGCGCACAAAATAGAGTCATTGTTAAATGATAAAGATACCTATAAAACTTTTCAAAAAGAAGAATTGGAAAAAATTAAAGAATATTCAATGGATAATGTAATGGATAAGTTTATAAATATATTATCCGAATCTACAAATTAATATCCGAATCTACAAATGAAAAGTATTATCCGAATTTACAAATCATTATTCGAATCTACGAATTATTCGTTGATTCGGATACGATATTCGTATCATTCGAGTAATAATTATTTATGAATAAGGTTCATAAAAATATCTTATATCCTGAATTGTCATATAAAATTTGTGGCCTATGTTTCAAAATCCATAATGAGTTAGGAAGATTTTGTAATGAATTACAATATGCTGATGCACTTGAAAATTTATTTAACACGGAAAAAATTGAATATGAAAGAGAAATACCATTGCCTGCATCATTTGAAGGTGAAAATGAAAGAAGAAATATCCCCGATTTTACAATACAAAAAACAATAATTTTAGATTTTAAAGCTAAACGCATTATTAGCAAGGATGATTATTATCAAATGAGAAGATATTTGACAGCATTTAATAAAGAGCTTGGGCTAATTGTAAATTTTAGAGAATATTATTTAAGTCCAAAAAGAGTTTTAAATAAGGAAAATAATTAAATTAATTAATATTCGTTGATTCGGATAAATATTCGGATCATTCGGAAAATATTGTTGTGAAATTAATACTTACAACCAGTCCACGCGCGGATGGTGACCTTGAAAGAGCGGGTGTGCCGTTTTTAGGTTTGGGATATATTGCTGCTTATGTTGAAAAATTTAGTCATCATCAAGTAGAAATTTTTGATGCGCATACTTATGGGTTAAACGCATCTGAGGCAGCCGAAAAAATATTGGAGAAAAAACCTGATATTATTGGTGTTCATGCGATAACTGATAACCGTTTTAAAGCAATCGCTTTTGCCAAAGAAATTAAAAAAAGAAATAAAGATGTCATTGTGCTTATGGGCGGTCCGCATTTTTCATTAACTGCGAAAAATGCTTTGGAATTAGTGCCGGAAATAGATTTTATTTTAAAAAGTGAAGCAGAAAAATCAATGGTCGCATTTTTAGATGCTTTGGAAAAAAAACAGGGACTTGATAGTGTTTCGGGGCTTGTATTCAGTAATCGTTCGGGGCAAATTATAGATAATCCTATAACCGAAATTATCAGTAATCTTAATGAATTGCCAATGCCGGCATGGCATTTATTTGATTTAAAATTATATAATAAGCCGATAGATGGCACGAACATTCGTTCAATCGGAGTAATGAGCGCAAGGGGATGTCCGAATAATTGTGTTTATTGCGCTAATGCCAGAAGCGGATTAAGATTAATGAATCCTCAAAAATTTGTTGATCAAATAGAATTTCTTTATAAAGAATATGGTTATAAGGGTTTTGATTTTTGGGACGATACTTTAACCATGGTAAACGAACATGCAATCGCCATTTGTAATGAAATAATTAAAAGAAAATTAGATATTGTTTGGTATGCCAGAGCGCGTGTGAATACGGTTAATAAAGAATTATTGCAATTAATGAAAAGGGCCGGATGTATTCGTATTAGTTTTGGAGTCGAATCCGGCAGTCCACGAATCTTAAAAATTATCAGAAAAAATATTACTATTGAACAAGTAATGAATGCAGTAAAATGGTCGTCAGATGCCGGAATGGCAGTATTAACCAATTTTATGGTTAATTTACCCGAAGAAACTTTAGATGATTTAAAACAAACTATTGAATTAATGAAACAGATTAATAAGGTTAAAAATTGTTCTGCGGCATATGGTTTTACGGTTATTTATCCCGGTACGGAGTTAGAATTAATGGCAAAACAAAAAGGATTAATGCCAAAAGATTTTTCTTGGAATAGTCCATATCAATCGCCAAAATACAAAGTTGCCGGCACTGACCCATCATTGTTTTATATGGAGTGGCCGGGCGCGGAATTAGAAAAGATAAAAGCGATTATGACAAAAGGATTGGGAATTAGGGGAAATGTCATTAAAAAAGGATTGAACAAATTAAGAAAAATAAGATCTATAGGAGAATTAAAAGAATTAATTGTGGCAGGAATTAGGTATTTAGGGATCAGGGATTAGGGATTAGGGATTAGGGACTAGGGTTTAGTTTGCCAATTAAAAATTTATGGAAATAAAATCATATAAAGATCTAATTGTTTGGCAAAAATCATTTAATTTAGTTAAAGAAATTTATGGTTTAACAAACTTATTCCCAGCAGAAGAAAAATTTGGCTTATCTTCTCAAATGAGAAGGGCGGTAATATCCATTCCTTCGAATATTGCCGAAGGATATGCCAGAAAGTCTACAAAAGAATATACAAATTTTATTTCAATAGCATATGCTTCTGGGGCCGAGTTAGAAACGCAACTTTTATTGGCTAAATCTTTAAAATTTATTTCAGAAGAAGAATTCAAAAATGTAAATTGTTTTATAGAAGAAACCATGAAGATGTTAAACGGTCTATTGGGAAAATTAAAATCTAAATTATCAAGTTTTAGTCACTAATCCCCAATCTCTAACCCCTAATTAACTAATTTTATGAAAATATTGTATCTTGCAAATATTAGAATACCGACCGAGATGGCGCATGGTCTACAGATAATGAAAATGTGTGAAGCGTTTTCCAAATATAAACGCAGAGACACGCAGATCGAGTCCCGACAAGTCGGGAATACACAGATCAACGCGGAATATCAGCGCGAATCAGCGTATTCCGAAGGAGGCAATCAGCGTGTATCTGCGGCCAATATTGAGGTGGAGTTAATTGTGCCACGCAAGTTTTCGATATCCGAATTAGGGAAAAAAGACCCTTTCGAATATTATAAAGTAGAAAAAAAATTTAAGATTAAAAAATTGTTTTGTATCGATCTAACCCCCCTAAACAAATATTTGGGTCCAGTTTCATTTTTAATTCAAGCACTTTCGTTTTCAATTGCTTCTGCCGTTTATATTTTTATTCAGAGAATTACTAAAAAAATTACAAAAGATGATATTATTTATGGTAGAGACAGATTGGACTTGCTTTTTATGAAAAAACCATTCATTTTTGAAATTCATAAATTACACAAAACATTGGATAACTATATTTCCAAAAGGGCCAGCAAAATTGTTGTTATCACACAAGAACTTAAAAAAGACCTTATTGGGCGAGGTATAAACGAAAATAAAATTTTTGTTGCCTCTGATGCGGTTGATTTAAATTTGTTTAATATCAATAAAACGCAAAAAGGTTGTAGGGGAGAATTAGGATTACCATTGGATAAAAAAATAATTTTATACGCGGGTCATCTTTATAAGTGGAAAGGGGTTGAAACTTTGGCGTTAGCATCAAGGTATTTAGGGTTTAGTTCATTGGGGGTTAGTGACCCAATCCCCAATCCCCAATCTCTAATTCCTAATTACCTAATTGTTATCGTCGGTGGAATAAAATGGTATTTATCAGATTTTAAAAAATTTGTTAAAGAAAATGATTTAAAAAATGTTTTAATCGTGGGGCATAAAGATTATGCGCAAATACCCTATTATTTAGGTGCTGCCGATTGCTTGGTATTAACTGGAACAAAAGCATCAGAAACGTCGCAGAAATATACTTCACCAATGAAAATGTTTGAATATATGGCATCTAAAAAACCGATTGTTGCATCCGAATTGTCTTCGTTTAAAGAAGTTTTAAATCAAGAAAATTGTATTTTTGTTGAGTCCGATAATTCGGAAGCAATGGCAATAGGAATCAAAAAGGCGCTTAACGATTCAATTTTATCAAAACAAATATCCGAACAAGCGTTTAAAGATGTGCAAAAATATACGTGGGATAATAGAGCAAAGGAAATCTTAAAATTTATAACAAATTAAGATTTCTTAAATTATCAATTTTCAATTTCCAATTTTCAATCAATTTTTTTAATTTATTAATTTATGGAAACAGCGGAAAACAAAAACAAATTTGATTTAGAAGAAAGAACCGCTAAATTCGGAGAAAACGTTTTAAGGCTTTTAAAACAAATTTCAAAAACACCAGAAAATATTTCCCTTATAAATCAATTGGCTCGATCCGCTACGTCGATAGGTGCTAACTATTGTGAGGCGAGTGAGGCAGAATCGAAAAAAGATTTTTCGCACAAAATAGCCATTTCCAAAAAAGAATCTAAAGAAACCGGATTTTGGTTAAGAATGTTAGTATCTTCGGAGCCGAAATTAAAAGAGGAAATTGAAATTTTACGAAAAGAGGTTCATGAATTTAATCTCATATTTGGAAAAATTAGAAGAAGTTGCAATAAGTCTATTGAAAATTGATAATTTCGGGTTTGTATGGTTCATTGGTAATTGATAATTGAAAATTGATAATTTCGGGTTTGTATGGTTCATTGGTAATTGATAATTGAAAATTGATAATTTCGGGTTTGTATGGTTCATTGGTAATTGATAATTGAAAATTGATAATTTTTTATATATATTATGTGCGGAATAAACGGTTTTATAAATTATAATAACAACAGTCAAACTTTAATAAAAAAGATGAACGATAAAATTAAGCATCGCGGACCGGACGGTGAAGGATTTTATGTTGATGAAAACATTTCTTTGGGGCACCGGAGATTATCTGTCATTGATTTATCCGAAAATGGTAGACAGCCGATGTTTAACGAAGATAATTCAATGTGTATTATTTTTAACGGCGAGATTTATAATTTTCAGGAATTAAAAAAAGAGCTGGAGAACAAACACAAATTTTTCTCTCAAACCGACACCGAAGTTGTGTTGCATCTTTATGAAGAATATAAAGAAAAATGTTTGGAGAAATTGAATGGCATATTTGTTTTTGCGATTTATAATACAAAAAATAAGGAGTTATTTATTGCTCGTGACAGAATTGGAGTAAAGCCATTGTATTATTATAGTGACCCCTCAAATTCTTCGGGGCAAGCAAGATTCGTTTTTTCGTCTGAAATTAAGGCAATTCTGGAACACGACATAAAGCGAGAAATTGACCTAGGAGCGTTTAATTTGTATTTTCGGCTGATGTATGTTCCGGCGCCATTAACAATGTTTAAGGGCATTTATAAGCTTCCACAGGCCCATTATTTAAAGGCTTCATTGGAAATTGGAAATTGGAAATTGGAAATTGTTAGGTATTGGGATATAAAAGATTTTAAAGAAATCAAATCTAAACAAGAAATTATCAAAAATATTCAAAATTTAATGAAAAAATCAATAAAGGGTCAATTGATTTCTGATCGGCCGGTGGGCATATTTTTGAGCGGAGGAATTGATTCAACCAGTGTATTAGGAATTGCGAAAGAAATATTGGGCGGTCCAATTAAAACATTTTCTGTTGGTTTTGATATTGATGATCCGCAAAACAAATTTAATGCTGATTTGAAATTGGCCCGAGAAACAAGTAAATTTTATAGCACAAAACATCATGAATTAATTATCAAAAGTGAAGATATTTTAAATAATTTAGAGAAAGTTGTTTATCAAATGGATGAGCCGGTTGCAGAGCCAACGCAGATTGCAACCATGCTTCTTGCCGAAGAGGCAAAAAAACATGTTGCAGTAATTTTAGGTGGTGATGGCGGAGATGAATTGTTCGGTGGATATAAGAGATATTATTATAGTTATTTTTTAGATAAATATAAATTTATAAGATTTCTGCCGTTTTTAAAAACAAAAGTTTATTTAAAGTTTATGTCGCAGAAAGAAAAAGAAGTCGCAAAAATTTTGAACAAAGAAATTAATTCTTTTAAGAATACTAAGGACCTGTTTAATAAAAATTATTTCCGAATTAACGGTAAAATTAATTTTGTGAATCAATATATGCTGGCAGATTTAAAAACATGGCTGGCAGACGAATCGTTGATGCGTTCGGATAAAATGACTATGGCGCATGGACTGGAAGAAAGGGTGCCGATTTTAGACCATCAATTAGTGGAATTATCCGTAAAAATTCCAAGTAAATATAAAATGTTGAATAAAAATCATGGTAAGGCAATTTTTATAGAGGCAATGAAAAAATATTTACCAAAACATATTTCAGAATTAGATAGAAAAAAAGTTTGGATGACTCCTGCGTCGCAATGGCTAAGAGAAGACTTGAATCAAAAAGCAAAAGAAGTTTTATCTGCGGATTATTTTTCGCAAAATCAACAATATTTTAATTTTACAGAGATTCAAAAAATGTTTGACGAACATATTGATAAGACAAAATATAATCTTAATTTGATTTGGGCATTAATTGTATTTCAGATGTGGTGTAAGAAATATTTATAATATGCACTTACAATATTTAAAAAGATTTTACCCCGACTTTAAAAACAAAAAGATTCTCGAATTAGGTTGTGGTAAAGGAGAATTTCTATTAGAATGTCACAAAGAAAATTTAGATGTTGTCGGCGTTGATATAAATCCAAATTATATAGAAATTAGCAAAGAGAAAATTAAAAAATCTGGTTTTGAACCGCATATTATTTTAACAAAAGGAGAAAAATTGCCATTTAAAGATAATTCTTTTGATTTTATAAATTGTGTTGAAGTGTTAGAACATACCAATGATCCAGAACAGGTTTTAAAGGAATGTTTTAGGATGTTAAAAAATAATGGGCAAATATACATAACAATTCATAACAGACTTGGCTTTAAAGATGCTCATTATAATCTTAGGTTTTTAAATTGGATGCCAAGATTTTTAGGAGAAAAATATATTAAACTAAAAAAGAAAAATAAGGATAAATTTCAATTTCTTGATAAACAGAAGATTTCTGAAATGCATTATTATACGTATAAAAAATTTACAAACATAGTTACTAAGATTGGATTCAATATTAAGGACACAAAAAAGATACAATTACAAAACCCCGAAATAATTTTGAATAAAAAATTTAAAAGAATTGTATTCTTATTTCAAAGATTTAAAATAAGTTTTATTTTAGATTGGTTGTATAAATTATTAAATAAATTATATTTTAATACCTTTCATCTAATTTTAATAAAAAAATGAAAATTTGTTTTTTGAACGAAAATTTGAATATTAATGCTGGCGTAGGAAGATTCGGTTTGGACATGATTAAGGGTGTTCAAAATAGTAAAAATTTTGAAACAATTGTTTTAACCGAGAAAAAATTCAATAATTATGAATTTGAAAAACCAATTCTAAAAAAATCTTATCTTTTGCGTAATTTTTTAAATATTTTTATAAATGCTATAAGGGCAAGAAAATACATTAAGAAATGCGATATAGTTCATGCTCTAGATGGTTATCCTTATGGCGTTATTGCCACTTTGGCCAATATTGGACTTAATAAAAAATTAATTATAAGTGGCATAGGTACCTATTCTGTTCTTCCGTTAGATGAACCAATCAAAAAATGGTTTTTAAGATGGGCATATAAAAAAGCCGATAAAATTATTTGCATAAGCAGTTTTACGGAAAAACAAATTTTAAAAAGAATCAATTTACATAATACGGTTGTAATTAATCACGGCGTTGATTATAATAAATTTCAAATTGGCTACCGGGGGCAGAATAAAGAAAAAATTATTTTGAGTGTTGGTGCCTTGAAACTGAGAAAAGGCTATCATATATCCATACCAGCAATAGCCGAAGTTAAAAAGAAATATCCAAACATAAAATATTATATAGTCGGAGGGAGACCAACCGAAATATATTCGAAATTAGTAAAAGATTGCGGCCTAAAAGAAAATGTTAAGTTTTTCTATGACATATCAGATGAAGAATTAATTGAGCTCTATTATGATTCAAATGTTTTTCTACTTACATCGATAACCATAAACGACAACGATTTTGAAGGATTTGGTTTGGTATATCTAGAGGCGGGAGCATGTGGTAGGCCAGTTATTGGTGCTTATGGTTCGGGCGCAGAAGATGCGATTATCAATCAAAAAACCGGGTTTTTGGTTCCGCAAAACGATGTGCAAAAAACCGCCGAAGCGATTTTAAAATTATTAGACAATCCAGAATTAGCTGAAACAATGGGAGAAAACGGTAAAAAAAGAGCAGAAAAAATGAGTTGGGAGGATGTGGCCCAAAAGTATATCGAAGAATATAAAAAAATATAAATTTTAATTGATTTATTCTTATTATTTTGCGATACTAACCTATGTGGGGTTGTAGAATTTATTCATAATTTTAATTTAAATATGAAACTATCCATTATAATCCCAGTTTATAACGAAGAAAAAAACATAGAAGAACTTTATGTGGAACTTAAAAAAGTTTTAGATAATTTGTCTATCAATTATGAAATAATAGCGGTTAATGATGGTTCCAGCGATAATAGTTTGGCAATATTAGAAAAAATAGCCGGTTACGATTTTAATTTTAAAGTTATTGGTTTTAGGAAAAATTTTGGACAAACAGCCGCAATTTCTGCTGGAATAGATTATGCCAATGGAGAAGTTTTAATTTTAATGGACTCAGATCTGCAAAACGATCCAACTGATATCCCAAGGTTTTTAAAAGAAATAGGGCGTGGCTATGATGTTGTTTCGGGATGGCGTAAAAATCGAAAAGATAAATTTCTTACCAGAAAAATTCCTTCGTGGCTGGCAAACAAACTAATTTCATTTATAACAAAAGTAAATTTGCATGATTATGGTTGTACCATGAAGGCTTATAAAAGTGAAGCAATTAAAGATGTGAGGTTGTATGGAGAAATGCATAGATTTATTCCCGCCTATACTTCGTGGCATGGAGCAAAAATTCAAGAAATCATTGTGAATCATAGGCCAAGAAAATATGGGAAAACTAAATATGGAATTTCGCGAACGTTTAGAGTAATATTGGATCTATTAACGGTTAAATTTTTAACTGATTATTCTACTAAGCCAATGCACTTCTTCGGTAGGATTGGATTTTGGTTATTTAGTTTTGGTTTTATTTCTGGCGCACTGGCATTATTTTTAAGGTTTTTTAAGGGCATTACTCTTATTCAAACTCCGCTTCCTCTGCTTACTGTCCTTTTTGTGGTTGTTGGAGTTCAATTTATTTTAATGGGACTTTTGGCAGAAATTCTAATTAGAATTTATTATGAATCGCCTCAAAAAACGACTTATTTAATTAAAGAAAAAATTAATTTCGATAAATAATTATGTGTGGAATAGCTGGTTATATTGGGCAAGGAGATCAGAAAATTCTGAAAAACATGACGGACATGATAAAGTATCGTGGACCAGACGACGAAGGATTTCACACAGAAGAAGGAATTGGTTTGGGAATGAGAAGATTAAGTATTATTGATTTAATTGGTGGCAAGCAACCAATCTACAATGAAGACAAATCAGTCGTTGCGGTGTTTAATGGAGAAATATATAATTTTCAAGAGATAAAAAAAGAATTAATTGCCGTTGGCCATAAATTTGAAACTAATTCTGATACAGAAATAATTGTTCATCAGTACGAGGAAAGCGGAGAAAATTGTTTTAAAAAATTCAATGGCATGTTTGCCATTGCCCTTTGGGATAAAAAAGAAAAGAAATTAATTTTAGCTAGAGATCGTTATGGCGAAAAACCGTTGTATTGGAGCAAAATAAATGATACGTTAATTTTTTCTTCGGAAATAAAAAGTATTTTGTCTCATCCGCTAATTGAAAAGAAGCTAAATCACCTTGCAATCTATCAGTATTTCTCTTTCGATTATGTTCCTCAACCGCTTACTGTTTTTGAAAATATTTATAAATTGGAAAACGGATCATCTTTAGTTTTTAAAAATAACGAAATTAAAATTAATAGATTCTACGAGATAAAATCTAACGAAGAAAAAATTGATTTTAAATCCGCTCTCGTAAAGCTAGAAAAACTACTAGAAGATTCGGTAAAAAGACGCTTGATTGCTGACGTGCCTTTGGGAGTTTTCTTGTCAGGAGGGATTGATTCATCGACCATAGCGTATTTTGCTAAAAAACACCAATCACAAATTAAGACATTTTCAATTGGTTTTAGCGAAAAAACTTTTGATGAATCTATTTATGCCAAACAGGTAGCAAAATTGTTAAATACAGAACATTATCACAAAGAATTTGGACCAAATGATTTACTTAAAATCATTCCCGAAATCATTGATAAATTAGACGAACCATTTGGGGATTCCTCTATCCTGCCTACGTTTTTACTCTCAAAGTTTACGAAAGAAAAAGTTACGGTTGTTTTGGGTGGAGATGGAGGAGATGAGTTGTTAATGGGCTACCCCAATCATCAGATACAAAAATTGCTTTATTTTTTGAAACTCCATAATCTAAAGTTTAATGGTGATTTGGTTAGTTTCTTAGAACGAATCTTGCCTGTTTCCAATAAAAACTTGAGACTTTCTTACAAAATGAAAAGATATTGTCACGGTCTTTCGTTCCCCGGATTGTATCGTGATTTTTTAAACATTGGCGGTTATATTCGTGATCTTAATAATCTGTTTAAATTTCAGATTGACTCAAAAAAAATATTTAGTTTTGTGGACAATTTTCTCGGCAATCAACCAGAAAAAAATTATTTAAAAAAAATTAATTTATTATTTTTAAAATATTACCTAGAGGATGACATTTTATTTAAAGTGGATCGTGCTGGTATGTATAATAGTTTAGAGGTAAGAGCGCCGTTTTTGGATTTTAATTTAGCTGATCTCCTTAACTCTCTGCCGTTGAATTATAAATTACGGGGTCAAAGAACAAAGTATATTCTTAAAAAATTAATGGCAGGTAGATTGCCAAAACATATTATTAATCGCAAGAAAAAGGGATTTGGAATACCATTAACAATATGGTTAAAGCGGGATTTAAAAAACTATATGCTAGAAACGCTTAACCGTAAAGACATAGATGATTTTGGAATAATAAACTATGATTTTGTTGAAAAATTAATTAATGAACATTTGCAGAACAAAAAAGATAATCGAAAAATTCTTTGGAATTTAATTATTTTTCAAAATTGGTGTAAAAATTATTTATGACAGAACAAACAAATAAAAATTTTGTTCAATGGAATGAAGCCATGGCCCTAAAATATAATCCCGAAAATTATTATAAGAGTCATAATTTTATTATTCGATTTATAGAAAATTTACGAAAAAAAACAATTATTAAAATGCTTAATCCTCAAAATGATGATAAAATAATTGAATTGGGGTGCGGGGCAGGAAATTTAATGGAAGCAATAAAATCGGCTAGGGAGTTGGTGGGGATTGATTTGTCTGATTTTCTTTTAAATTTAGCTCGTAGCAAAAAATATTTTGTAAACACTAAACTTATTAAAGGAAACATAGAAAATTTGCCAGAAGAAATAGTCAACGATAAATTTGATAAAATTTATTGTAGTGAAGTATTAGAACACGTTGAGCATCCGGAACAAGTATTGAAAGAAATAAAAAAAATTATTAAAAAAAATGGAATATTGATAGTATCTATACCCAATGAAAATCTGATTAATAAGTTTAAAGATATTTTAATAAAATTTAAAATATTTAATTTATTGTTTCCGAATCTTTCTGTAAGAATGACCGATGAATGGCATATACATTTATTTAATTTGTTAAAATTCAAAAATTTAATTGCAAATGATTATTCTGTTATTAAAATAAGTCGAATTCCTTTAAAATTGATACCATTAAGATATGTGATAAAATTAAAAATTAAATATGCTTAATCGTCAAATATTAAATAATTTAATATGTATAAAATGTTCAGGATTATTGAATGTATATGACAATAAATTAATTTGCAGAGAATGTGCAAAAGAGTATCAAATAACAAACAATAAACTTTTTATCTTAAACGAGGACAATAATATTGAATCCACTAAAAATGATTTTATTTTTAATGAATTCAAAAAAATTTTTAAAAAACATCATCAAATTTTTAACATTTTATATTATCTTTTTGGGGCGTCATTTGTAGGAAAAAATGTTGGCAAATGTATTAATTGTAAAGATAAAAATAAAATAATTGTTAATTTAGGTTCGGGAGTAAGAATGGTTAAAGATAATATAATAAATATTGATTTTTCTCCATATAATAATGTTGATATGGTTGCAGATATTGCCAATCTTCCTTTTCCCAACAACTCGATAGATGTTGTAGTAATTGAATCGGTTTTAGAGCATGTTCCCAAACATCAGGCCATTATTAGTGAGATTAAAAGAATATTGAAATCGGAAGGGTTTGTTTATGTGACCGTTCCTTTTGTTGCGGCTTTTCATTCATCTCCTAATGACTATTATCGTTGGTCAAAAGAAGGATTTAGAGAATTAATGCATGATTTTGAAGAAGTTGAATGCGGGATTAGACACGGACCAACATCGGCAATGCTTTCAATTTTTAATGAATGGTTAGCGACGCTTTTTAGTTTTGGCTCTAAATATTTACATCAATTTTTGTTAATTCTGTTTACTATAATTAGTAGTCCGTTAAAAATTTTAGATTATTTAATCTCAAAATTTCCCAGTGCTCAAAATATTGCTTTTGGATTTTATTATATAGGTAAAAAGAAATAATTGTATGAATATAGCATTATTAACTCCGCCATACGATATCATGAAAAAGGGTTATGGTTCAAAAAGAAAGGTCCGTGGTGGATTATTTCCGCCACTTGGTTTGGCATATTTAGCTAGCCCACTATTAAAAGATGGTTATAATGTAAAAATTATTGATGCTTCGTCTTATCAATATACCAATGATCAAATATATAAAATATTATCGGATTTTAAACCAGATATAATTGGAATTTCTTCGGTAACCTCTTCGGCAGACGAATCTTATTCTTTAGCGAATCATTTAAAAGACAAAATTAAAGATGTTCCTATAATTTATGGCGGACCACACACGAGTTGTTTTCCAGAAATGGTATTTGATAATATCAAGCAATTAGATTTATTGGTTTATGGCGAAGGAGAAGTAACATTTAAAAAAATTGTCGATTTTTATCAAAAAGAAAAAAAAATACCCCAAGATATTCCTGGAACGTGGGCGAAAATTAATGGAAAATGGATTAAAAATATTCCAGCCCAACCAGTATTCAAGCTGGATGAATTACTTATGCCAGCATATGAATTGTTTGATTATAATGGAGTTTATAAACCACTTCCTCTGCAATATAAAAAATTGCCAACAGCAAACATAATAACATCGCGTGGCTGTCCTTATGGAAAATGTACATTTTGTTATGAGTCGGGCAGGGCTTCACAAATTTATCGTCGTCATAATCCAGAAAGAGTAATAGAAGAAATAAAGTTTTTAGTAAACAAAATGGGAGTTAAGGAAATTGCTTTTTGGGATGATAATTTTTTAATCAGCGAAGATTGGATTTTAAAATTTTGTGATTTATTGGATAAAGAGGGACTTAACATGCCGTGGAGTGTTGTGGCCAGGGTTGATACGATTAACAAAAAATTACTTGAACGCGCAAAAAAATCTGGTCTATGGAATGTTTTTTTTGGCATAGAAACCGGCAATCAGGATTTGTTGGACAGAATAAAAAAGGGAATAACCCTTGATCAGGTTCGTCAGGCGGTGCAATGGTGTAACGAATTAGACATAGACACGAGAGGATCTTTTATGTTGGCCTTACCGGGCGAGACACCTCAGAAAGCGATAAATACTATTAATTTTGCTTGCGATATAGGTGTTACCTATGCGCAATTTTTGCCGACTCATCCCGATTGGGGGACAGCACTATACGATGATGCTGTTGGCTCTGGAAGGGTAGTTCCTCTTTATCAGGGTAGAACATCTATTACGTATATACCAGATGGATATGAAAATGCTGATGAGATTAGAAGAATGCAAAAAAAGGCTTATAGAAGATTTTATTTTCGATTAGAATATATTTTAAAGCACCTAAAACGACTTAACGATATTGGTAAAATTAAACAATATTTTGATGCACTCAAATATATAATTGGCATAAGTACTTAATTATATCATTAAATGATTACAATATTTATAATTTTGAAATTAATTATTTTTTGGGCAATTTTATTTTTCTTCGGATATCAATTAGCTGAGAGAATATTAAAACAATTATCAAAAGAAACATTAATAGCTTTGTCGGGATTAATCGGAATCGGATTTTATATTTTTTTGATCAATGTTTTAGGTTATATTATTCCAATTAATGTGGCTTTTTATTTGGTTTTATTAATTTTTTTATTGTATGGAATGTGCTGTTTTTTAAGGCATAGATCAAATAAACGGGAGTGGGGAATTAACAAAAAATGGAGAAAAATTATATTGATTTTAGCGATTTTGTCAATAGTTGTTACTTTTATAGTTGATAACAGATATCCTCTTGGCGGAGATCAAGTTTTGTTGACATGTATTCCCACTGCAGCTACAATAGCCGAAGGTAATTTTCCGCCACAAGCTATTTGGATGCCACAATATCCATTAAGATATCATTATGGTGCACATCTTTTTACTGCTGCGATTTATAAAGTAACGGGATTGCCACTTTACATGTCGTATGATATCCAAATAGCGGTTTTGGTATGTGTATTGTTCTTATTGGGATTTATTTTGGCCAAAAAAATAGTTAATAATAATAAAAAAGCGTTAATTTCTTCAATATTAATGCTTGGCGTTGGAAATTTGGTTTTTTTAAAAGGTATAAATGGTATTGTTGTTTTGTATAATAAATATATTTTGGGTCATGAGATATTTGCACCCTTTAAATTTGTTTTTGAAATGATAGAGTCTTTGTTTTCTAGGCCGGTAGAGATGTGGATGGTTAATTTTCCGACTAATGCATTAAGCTTTGTGTTACTGATAGGTATAATATATTTATATTTTGATTCGATACAAAATAACAATAAAAAAGTTTTATTAATTACCATACCACTTTTAAGCGTTTTAGCATTATTCTCAGAAATATTTTTTATTGTTGTTTGTTTTTTATTAATTATCTATCCCATTGTTTTTGGCATAATAAGCAAAAACTGGCCATGTGCAAAGAAATTTTTAGTTGTTGCTTTGTTGATTTTATTAATTAGTGTGCCAATAGCTTTGGTTCAGGGAGGGGTTTTAACTCATTATTTGGGTCGAGATGGGCATAATTTAAAACTTCATCAAACTTATGGTTATACGAATATTGAGTTGATAAACAAAGGGTTCGAAATTAACGTCAGGCCATGGATTTTAATGACTCGCATAGGTCAAGACAATAGGTTGCCAATATATAGTTTGGAATTTTTATTACAATGGGGATTGCTATTAATTTTGATTTTTTGTAGCGTAGTATATTTTTGGAAGAAAAAAAATAATTTTGTTATTTTTTTAGAATTGGCCTTTGGAGCATTTTTTGTAGCGCCATTTTTTATTGTTTTTCCATTAGAATTGTGTTCTACTGAACGGTTTTTTTATGCAGCAAATTTATTTGGAGGATTGCTTATAGGATTGTGGTTATCGAATATTTATGTTGATGGTCAAAATAAAATATTAAAAAGATTTATATGGTTATTGATCGGGGTGTTGATGCTTCAAACAATAATTTTTCAGTTAATATTTTTAACAGTTGGTTATCCTGTTGGTAAATGGAATAATATAGACAAATTTTTTGCAAAAAGTAATTCATTTGATGTAAAAATTTATCAGTGGGTAAAAGAAAACACTACGATAAGTGATTATTTTTTAATAGTTCAACCGGATGATTATGAAATGGCACCTAATTTAAAATTTACAATTAATACCGGGAGAATGGCTCCGATTTATACTTATCATGCCAATAACGACCCCATAGACATTCCGCAATCCTATGCTTTTGTAGAATTGAAAAAGGGTTGCAATACAGATTTAATAAAATTATTGGATTATCATTATGTTTTAGTAAATAAAAATTGGCCGGATGGACTTGAAGAAAAATGTTTAGAAAATAATAAATTAGAATTAAAATTTGAAGAAACAGAAGGCGATAATTTTATTAGAATTTATAAGGTTTTATGAAGATATTATTTTTATCAGATGATTTTCCGCCAAATTCTTTTGGTGGTGCAGGAGTAATAGCTTATAATTTGGCTAAAGAATTTTTGTCTTGTGGACACGAAGTTATTATAATTACAACTGTTCAAGAGAAATTATGCGAAGGCCATGAAATAATTGAGGGAATCAATATTTTTAAAATTTATTCTAATTATAATAAACGTTGGCGTGCTTGGTTAAGTTTATATAATCCAAAAACTGTTAAAAAAGTTAAAAGAATTATTAAGCAAATAAAACCAGATATTGTTCACGTCCATAACATTCATTATCATCTCTCGTATGCTTGTTTAAGATCGGCTAAAAAATATTCTAAGGCCGTATTTTTAACCGCGCACGACGTTATGCTTGTGCATTATGGCAAATTAATGTTTACTCACAAAAATTTTCATGAAGATAGGCCTAAAAATTATAAAATTAGCATATTAGATCAGATAAAAGAGGCGGGAAAGGGATATAATCCTTTTAGAAATTTAATTATTCGCCATTATTTAAAATATATAGATAGAATATTTGTTGTCAGTAATGCACTAAAAAAAGTTTTAGAAATAAATGGAATTAAAAATATTGAAGTGATTCATAACGGTATAGATATTGAAAATTGGAAAGCAAATGAAGAAACAATAAATAAATTTAAGAGCGAATACCGACTTAATAATAAAAAAGTAATTCTGTTTAGTGGCAGAATTAGTGAGGCTAAAGGAATTAATACAATATTGCGAACAATGAAGCTGATAATTAATAAAGATAATAATGTAATATTGTTAATTGTTGGAAAAAGTGATCAAAAAACAATTGAATTGACTAAAGAATTAGAGATAGATAGTCGTATTATATTTGCAGATTGGCTAGATAGAGAAAGCATAAAATTAGCTTATCTCGTTGCGGATGTTTGCGTTATTCCGTCGATATGTTTTGATTCCTTTCCCAATACAAATCTTGAAGCGATGGCATGTAGTAAGCCAGTTGTGGGTACTTGTTTTGGCGGAACTCCCGAAATTGTAGTTGATAATCAAACTGGTTATATTGTTGATCCTGAAAATACAGAAAAACTAAGTGATAAAATTATTGATTTATTAAAAAATCCTCAAAAAGCAAAGCAATTTGGGGAAAATGGATACGAGAGAGTTAAAAAATATTTTTCTTTACAAGAACAAGCGAATAAAATTATTAAAAACTATAATCAATATATTTAAAGTTTTTTAAAATAAAATATTGCGATGAAAAAATAAAAGAATTGAGATGCTAATTTAGCGATTATTGCTCCCAAAATTCCTAAAATAGGGACAAGAATAATCGTTGAAATTAATTGGACAATTGGAACGTAGGTATTTATTTTATAAAGTTCTTTGGTTTTGTTTTTAGTGTAAAGTGTCAACGTTATCATAGACATGGGAAAAACCAAAAGTGTTAATGCAAATAATCTGGAATATGTTATAGAATCAGTGTATTGTGGATAAAATGTATTATAAAACCATGGCGCTAAGAAAAAATATATGCCGATACCGATTAAGATTAAAAATGTAATTTGAATTAATTTTTTTGGTAAATATTTTTTGATTTCTTCGTTCGATCTTGTGGTTAATTTGGGAACGGCAATTTCTTGAATTATTTGTAAAGGTGTTCGAGCATAATCTACCGTTAATACGGCATAGGAATATATTGCTAATTGTTCTGCTCCAATGAAATTAAATAGTAAAATACTATCTAATTGTCCGGCAATTGTGCCGATTGTTTCCATTAAACTCAAGTGTTTACCGTAACGAATTAATTGCGTATCATTGTTTGTATTTGGTTTGAATTTGCGTATTGTTCGCAAAAAGAAAAACAACCTTAATAAACTATAAGAGCAAAAATAAATTAATACTAAAATAATTAAGTTTTTGGTTAAAAGTAGTCCTCCAAATAATAAGAGAGAAGAAATAATTTGTATAATTGTTGTAAAACTTACTCTTTTTCCAAAAAGTTTTTTACCGTCAAGGTAAGATTGATATATTTCTCCGGCTTTGAATAGGGGCAAAAAAACAGCTATAATTAATAAAGAGATGGTTAATTCGGGTTGATTTTGTGTCCAGAAATAACCAGCAACAATTATCGATATTAAACTTCCGATAATTCCCCATTTTATTTTAGTTTTGAATGCTTGTTTAATAGTGTTTTCAAACCCTTTGGCTACGCTTGGAATAATGGCCTTATTAATGCCCTGAAGCGATAAAATGGCTATTATAGCTGAAATCGAAAGAATATATCGATATTGACCGTAGGTTTCTTTGGGTAATAATTGTGCAAAGGCAATTGATAATAGAAAAGACGCTATTATGCTTATAATATTTCCAATTAATAAATAGGTTCCGTTTTTGGCAATATAAATATTATCACTTCCGGTAAATTTTTGAGTGCTTTGGAGGAATTTAATTATCAAATTTTTTATTTTATTAATCATGTTTAAAAATATAATCAAAAATATTAAATTAAAATTTTATTTTTTACGTCGAAAATTTTATCGTTTATTTCGGACAAAGAAACAGATTGAAATGGAAGCGCAAAGAAAACGAGCTAAAGACATGGCAAGTCCACAAATACGCGATAAAGTAAATGATTATTTCAATAAATTTAGATTTTTACAGGAAATTATTAAAATAACCGGCATTAATGATAATTCTGAAATTTTAGATATTGGTTGTGGAATTAAAACAGTTTTACATTTTCTACCGGGAAAAATAAAAATCGGGGTAGATTCATTAGCTGATGAGTATATAAAAATTTATGATTATCCGAAAGATATAAAAATTGAGAAATCTTTTGGTGAAAATTTAAAATTCAAAAATAATTCTTTTGATGTAGTATTTATGACCAATGCTCTTGATCATACGAAGAATCCTCAAAAAGTTGTTTCAGAAATTTTTAGAGTTTTAAGATCGGGAGGTTATTTTGCCCTTACCAATGAATTAGTGAAAAAAGATTTTAAAAGAGATAAGGCGCATCCTAATAATTTACAAGAGCAAGATATTTCAGAATTATTATCTGGGAAATTTAATATTGTTTTTAAAAGATTTTCTGCGTGGTTTGGTTTAAGACAATATTATTTAGGATTATTGAAAGAAGAAGATTTTAAAAATAATAATCAAATAATAATTTTAGCTCAAAAAATATGAAGAAAAAATATTTAATCCCGATAATTGTTTTAATATTTTTATTGTCTATAGCCGTTCATTATTGGCCGGTTTATCATAAGGGCTTTTCTTATGATTTTGCTGTAGATAATTTAATATTAGCACGAAATTTAAATTTAAACGGCGAATATAAGATGTTTAATAGTAAGGACGTAATTCTGTCATCAGAAATAGTTGCCGAAAAGGGGATTGTAAATAAAACCAGTAATGAATTAACTCCTATTTTGTATAAATTATTGTTTAAAATTTTTGGTTTTAACAAAGATATTCCTTTGTTTGCCTCTTTGTTTATATATGGAGTTATCAGTGTTTTGCTGTTTTGTCTTGTTTTGAGATTATTTAATCTAAAAATAGCTTTAATTTTCAGTTTTTTGGAGATTTTATCGCCATTAGTAACAAAAGAAGCTATTAATGTCGGAACCTATGAATGGGCAATGCTGTTTTTAACTATTGCTCTTTTGATTTATTTTTGGAAAGAAAAGCCAACACTTATTAAGCTGTTCTTGGCAGGAATTTTAATGGCTACGGCGTCTTTGGCAAGAAATTCATTTTTAATTATCCCAATTGCTTTTGCGCTATATGAACTTATAAAAAACAAATCTTTTAAAAAAGCTTTCATATTTATTCTGCCATTGATAATTGTTTGGGGTGTCTATTTGGGGCCAGGAATATTGAAAGGAGGTGCCGACAATATATATTTGTCTTCAAGCGATAATACGGTGGGTGCATATATGCACATTTTCCCCGACCCCTACACTTGGCACTTTGAAAGAGATGAATATGTTAAAAATGTCATGGATTCTGATGCCTATAATTATGATTATAGTCAGTTTTTGGGGAAGTATGGATATGCTGTGGGTTTAAAAAATAAAATTTTAATGTATTGGGCTTCAATTATTTCATATCCTAAAGGATTTATTGCTCAAACAACTTTTGGTGGTCCGATTATAGTATTTTTATTGATTTTAGGGGCGTTTTATCTTTATAAAAATAAAAAATATTTATTAGAAGTATTTATTTTTTGGGGATTGTTAACTTATTTGTTTTTAATTGTTGCTGCAAGTAATCATTGGGGTCATTTTATAACTTTTCAGTTTCCGATATTTTTAATGTCGGCGTTGGGGATATATGGAATTATTCAGTTTTTTATTAAACAAGACATCAAAAAGTATCTTAAATATTTGTTTGTTGGTGGGTTTATTCTTGCATTATCAATTCATTTAATTCAATCAACGAAATGGATGTTTCATGAAGAATATGAAAACTCCGGGATGGAACAGACATTGTCTTTAATTGACATAATAAAATATGCGGAAGACCAATTAAATAAAAAAACAGACATAATAGCGGTTGGGGTAACCGGCAGAGCACCACAGATTCTTAATTGGTACACTGATTACAGTTTTGTTTATTTTGCCCCTGATACTGTCGGGAAATTATTAAATGAGAATAAACTTCAATGGGCATTTAATCAATTTGGGGTTACAAAAGTTATGGGTTACGATAATGAATTAAACGACAGCATAATTGAGACAACAGATATTGACATTTTAAAATAATAATAGTATAATTATATTAGATATCAAATCCTACAAAGGAGGAGCAGTTGAAAATATTTGCGTTGTTCGTTTTGGGTAAAGGGGAACCAGATAAGGCTCTGAATCGTGACGCTAAAATGAGATGTATGGCGGCACGAATGTTTCTCAAACATTACGGGTTGATGAGAGTGTATTTTGTGGGCGGAAAACCCGAAAGGAAAGAAAACACTCCTGTCTCCGTAAAGATGAAGGAGTATTTTGATTCGTTGATGGGATATCCGAGTATCTCGGAAGCTCTTTGTGAGTCAAATAATTCTTTTGGCAATGTTCAAGAAATAATTGATATTGCCGGAAGAAAAAATTCTATCCGGATTCTTGCGAACAAATACCAGATTCCACGGTTTATAAAGATCTTTTTGAAATTGGGAGTCAATCGGAACCAGATTATTCCGATTTCAGCCGAAGAAATGTTGATGCGCGATCCCAAAAACATCGAGGAAATTACGAAATATCGTAATTCCTTTAAATATAAACTGAGGATCGCTCTGGAAAAAATGTTAACACTCTGGATGATTTTCGACCCAGAGTATAGGATTATTACGGCTTGGAGAAAAATAAGGAGGAAATATTTATAACGAAAACAGGGGCTGACCAGCAATGGTTGGCCCCCTTACAATTTTATCGGTTTAATTAGCCAACAGACTAAGCCGATTAATGAAGTAAAAACGGTTATTGACAAAATTAATACAGATAAAGCCATTGCTTGTTCTTTGATAATTGCAAAAGGCGCAAGCAGTAAAATTAAAGCAGCGTCACGGGTTCCAATTCCTGAAATTGAAATAGGAATTAATGTAATTAATCCGGTAATGGTTACGATGAGCGCAAAATAAAAAAACGGAATATTTATATTTAATCCTATGGCCAATAGATAAATTTGGATATAATAAAACAAATAAGAGAAAATTGTAATAATAAAAATAACGATATAATTTTTAAAATTATAAATTTTAAAATCGTTAATGAATTCCTGGAAATTAATTTGCCAGGATTTTTGATAATTTTGTGGTATAAAAATATTAAATAATTTTTTAAATCCCCATTTGATTAAGCCGGTTTTCCAACATAATAATAGTAAACAAATTCCGATAAAAATACCTAAAATCATAATTAAAGCAGTTTTGTTCAGCGTGGTCAGATAAAATAGCGAACCCAGAAAAATAAAAATTATTAAAAACACAAAATCGCTTAATCGATCCATTATAACGCTAACCAAAGATTTTCCTGTTGAGCATCCGTCTTTTTTAAGGTATATCGCCTTTGTCAACTCTCCCAGTCTTCCGGGCGTTATTAATCCGATAAATAATCCGCTGGCATACATTAAAAAAGAGTTTTTGAAACTGTATTCAATGTTTTGTTGTTTTTTAATGTAATTCCAGCCAAATGCTTTTGTTCCGATTATGGGAACACTCATTATGAGCGCTAAAATTAAATATAGAGGATTAATTTTTTCAATGTTTTTTAAAATCTCTCCAAGATTTGCCTTAGAGAGAAGTAGCGCAAAAATAATAATTCCTATGATGCCGGAACATTTTTTAAAAAATAATCCAATTTTATTCATATTTTTTTAGTACAGCCACAAAACGATACCCCAAAACGGGTGGTGTTCTGTAAATTTTTTCCACTTTAAAAAAATTTTTGCAAATATCGTAAATGAAATTTTTATCAGCTTCATGGAGGTGCCATTCATAATCTTCTTTTTTGCGCGCAGCATGCAGTAATTTATCTAGTTGGAAAAAATGAATTATTTTCATTATTAATTTTAATCTTTTTTCATCCGGAACACTAATAATCACTAGTCCATTTTTTTTAATTGTGCGATGTATTTCTTTAATAACTTCGGTTGGGTTGGGCAGATGTTCTAAAACTTCAGAGCAAAGAATTTTATCAAATGTTTCGTTTGTGAATTCCAGTTTTCGGGCATCTCCCCATTGCAATTTAATGTTTTCTTTGTTTGCTAAAAGCTTTGTTGCTCTTTTAAGCGCAATATTGGAAATGTCTATTCCAAATATTCGTTTAATATTGGGCAGCATATTAATTAGAAATCCTTCACCACACCCCAAATCTAACACAATATCATTTAAAGTAAGTTTTGCAGATTTAATAATTTTTTTCAATCTCATTTTTTCCAGTTTTTGCAAAATTGAATTTTTACTTTCAAATAATGTTCCTTCTCGATGGTATTTTAAAACCATTTCATCATTCCATTTTCCCAATTCTTCTGAATTTGATTTTTGTAATTCTTCTTTGTTCATATTTAAAATAATTGATTAATTGCCGCCTTAATTATTCCGTTTATATCTCGTATATTTTTTAGTGATTTAAGAATTCTAATAACTGCTTTCGGTCGAAAATAGAATTTGCGATACGCTTTTTTTATTCCTTTGTTGATTTCTTTTGAAGACAAATTGGGATAGTTGATTGGTGCGGTGGTTCCTTGATTTATATCTTCCCATTTTTCCGATGTTAGCCAGCCGTTTTTTTTCACTTCTTCATAAAATTCTGTTCCGGGATAGGGCGCGGCAGTATGAAATATGGCAAATGTTATTGGTAATTCTTTTGCAAGATTTATTGTTTCTCGTATTGTTTCCTTGGTTTCTTTTATTAATCCGATTATAAAATAGCCGTATATTTTTATGCCAATTTTATCGGTTAAATTTATTGTGGTACGAATTTGTTCAAGAGTGATACCCTTTTTTGCTTTATCTAACACTTTTTGCGAACCAGATTCAATTCCGAATGCTATCATCCAGCACCCAGCTTTTTTCATCCAAGCAAGCATTTCTTCGTCAACAGTATCAACTCTACTATTTGTGCTCCATTTGAAGTTAAGTTTTTCATCAATCATTTTTTTACAGAGATCAATAACAATATTTTTGTCAACAGTAAAAGTATCGGACTGAAAGATAAATTCATTAATGCCTAAATTTTTTATGAATTTTAGCTCTTTCAAAATGCTTTCTACTGAACGTGATCTGAATTTTTTAGCCCACATTACGGGTTGTCTGCAAAAAGTGCAGGGGAACGGACATCCACGACTCGGAACCACAAAAGTAAAAGAAGATGCCATAAACGGAAAAACATATTTTTTTAACGGTAATAAATCGTGACGTGGAATTGGTAATTCATCTAAATTAATAATATAATCTCTTTTCTCGTTCATTATTACTTCGTCGTTTTCTTTGTATGCCAACCCTTTAATGGACTGAAAATTATTTTTAGAATTTTCTATGTTTGTGATTAATTCTGCAAATGTTTTTTCTGGTTCATATGTAAAAATAAAATCTAATTCAGAATTTTCCAATAAAGTTTTTTCGGTTAATGCAGTAGCGTGTGGACCCATGGTCATAGTAATAGTTTTAGGATTTATTTTTTTGATCTCCTGGAATATTTTTAAATCATTGTGCAGGGTAGAGGTTATTACTTGCGACGCTAAATAGCGTGGTTTTTTTTTCTTTAAAATATCTGTTAATTCCGGCCATTTTATATTTTCAGCGATACAATCTATTATTTCTACGGTTAAATTTTCTGGCACCATCGCTGCCAAGTATGCCAAACTGATTTGGGGCCAAACAATTCTTTCTTTGCTGGTTCTTCCTGATCTGTTGAAATCCCTGATAATAATAGAATTATCGGGCGATGGAGGATTGATTAGTAAAATATCTACTTGTTTTTGATTTTGGTTTTGCATGGCGTTATTTGTGTGTTTTTACAATTAGATCCGCAATCATACCAATTGCTAGTATTTGAAAGCTGGAAATGATAAAAATTGATGTAGTTGAATCTAAAATTTTGTCTGTAAATATAGCGCTGTAGGTAAAAATTATTATTCCGCATAAAAATAGTAATAAACCCAACGGAACGAAAATTTTTAATGGCCTAAAATAAAGCGCCAATTTCATAACTAATCCGGCAAATCTTTTAAAAGATTTTATTGGTTTTAGTTTTGATTTTCCTTGACGCTTTAAATAGTCTATTTTTATGTTTTTTAATGAATAACCGTTTGTTAGGCATACCATGGTTAGAGTTGAAGTAAAAGAAAATCTTTCTGGAAATAATCCCCAAAAATTTAATGCCATTTCTTTTTTGAAAATTCGCAATCCTGAATTTATATCAATTACTTTGGTTTCGGCAATATATCCGGCCAACTTGTTTAGAAAATATTTTGCAGGTTTTCCGTAAAATGGTTTATATTTTTTTCTTGCTCCAACCACCATATCATATTCTGGGATATTGTTAATCATTTCTTCTAATTTTTCCAACGGATATGTTCCATCAGCATCAATAATCATAATCCAATTATATTGCGCCTCTTTAATGCCAGTTTTAAGAGACGCGCCATAACCCTTATTTTTAAGATGGTTAAGTAATTTTATTTCATTTTGTTGTTTTAAAAGTTCTTCACTTTTATCGGTTGACGCATCGTTAATTACAATTATTTCGTATTTTAAGTCTGTAATTTTATTTAATTCAGTTTTTAAGTTATTTATAATTTGATTTACAATTTTTTCTTCGTTATAAACGGGAACAATAACCGATAATTGTTTTTTTGTGTCCATATATTTTTATCTTCCTCCTCCGCGGAGAATTATATTAATTGTTTTAAGAATTATGCTCACATCAAAAATAAATGAACGATTTTTAATGTAATACAAATCGTATTGTACTTTTTCAAAATTATCATCAATTGATGAACCATAACCGTATTTTATTTGTGCCCAGCCAGACAGACCGGGTTTGATTAAATATCTTTCTTGGTAAAAAGGAATGTGTTCTCTTAATTCTTGGTGAAATTCCGGTCTTTCTGCTCTTGGTCCGATGAAACTCATTTCTCCCTTAATAATATTCCATAATTGTGGAACTTCATCTAATCGTGATTTTCTCATAAATTTTCCAAATTTTGTAATTCTATTGTCTTTTTCTGTGGTCATTTTGGGTCCGTCTTTTTCGGCATCATTTTTCATTGATCTGAATTTTATCATTACAAACGGCTTTCCGCTTTGTCCGATGCGCGTTTGGGTATAAAATACATTGCCTCTGGATTCTAATTTTATAATCAGGGCGATTATCGGCCAGAATGGTAAACTTATAATCAAAATCAAAAATCCAAAAATAAAATCAAAAATTCTTTTAAATGTTTCGTA
>Ga0209311_1000498_pt1 | contig 36031 bp, 32 predicted proteins | sample AD_UKC045_MetaG_FD_184417 | JGI IMG/M metagenome (GOLD analysis project Ga0209311, IMG submission 184417) | Active sludge microbial communities of municipal wastewater-treating anaerobic digesters from USA - AD_UKC045_MetaG (SPAdes) (version 2) | ecosystem: Engineered > Bioreactor > Anaerobic >... | reverse complement strand
GGCCCGGAAAGGGCCTTATACCGAGATCAGGGAACATCTCTCTGCTCGCGAAGTCTCTCTCGGCGGAGATGGCGAAAAACGTAAGCGGCTGGTCCTGGTGCGCAACACCGAGGAGGAAAAGAAGCAGCTCCTGGTGCGCCAGCAAATTGTCGCGACCATCGAGAAAAAGCTGGAACAGATCAATCGCCACAAAGGGCAAGCCCATACCAAAGCCACGTGTGCGCTCAAGTCCCACGCGGTCTATGGCAAATATGTAAAAGAACTGCAAGATGGCCGGCTCAAAGTGGACAAAGGCAAGGTGGCCGATGAGAGCCGGTATGATGGCAAGTTTTTGATCGAGACCAGTGACGATACCTTATCGCTGCAGGATATTGTCCTGGGATACAAGCAGCTCAACGATGTGGAACAAGCGTTTCGGACGTTGAAGACCACGCTCCAGTTGCGTCCCAATTATCACAGCAAGGACGAACGGATCCGCTGTCATATCTTCCTGTGCTTTCTGGCCCTGGTCCTGGCACGAATTGTCGAGCACAAAACAGGGGCCTCCTGGCGATCTGTGCGTCAGGAGATGGGACGGATGCAGATTGGTCAATTTGTTATGGACCGGAAAAAGGTCTCCCAATTGACAGAGCCAACTGAGCGACAGAGATTATTCCTCAAGCAGCTGGATATCAAAGAACCCGGTTCTATTGTAGACATACGCTAGAGCTGATTTTGTAGTAACACGACTCCATCTGGAAAAGTATGTCTATATCACTGTTTAATAGGGCTTAAGCCCGATCTTTTTTACCCTACAACTGTCGAACATCAGGAAAGCAAAATCACTAATAAAATGGTCCTTGTCAAACCTGGTTGCTATGTTGAGAATGAACTTATTGACTTATAAGGATTTGTGGAGTTGGGTGAACCATCCCTATTTCAGTCCACCGGCGCCATCAAAAGCCTTCCAGGAGAGTTTTGCCTTCTGATATCTTGGACAGCAATAAGAGAACCTCAAATAAAAAATGCCAAACTTAATCTATAACTTACTGTTTTTTCATTGAACCAAATGCAATTTTCAATTTATTTTGGACAGCAGTGAGCGGGAATAAACAAATATTCCTCGTGAAATATGTATTGAATACTTTGTGAGAATGTTATGAAAATACTTACGGTCATATCAAACTATAACGAAGAAGAATCCATATTTGCCACGATCCAAGATATTTTGAAGAATAAATCGATTGAAACAGATATACTTGTAATCGATAATAGCTCAACAGATGGCAGCGTGCAAATCGTAAAAGAATTGGGCATTGATTATTTGATTCATCCTGTTAATACAGGGGGGAGTTCCGGAGTTATAAAAACCGCATTTGCCTATGCTTATTACCATGATTACGATATTTATTGCCATATGGACGGAGATAATCAGCATTTGGCCTCTGAATTAATAAAAATTGTTGGACCATTGTTGAAAGATAAATGTATTGATATAGTCACAGGCTCGCGATATATCAACAAAGAGGGATTTCAATCTACTTTTATTCGTAGAGTTACAATTTTCTTTTTCTCCAAAATGATTTCTTTAATAACGAAATCTAAATTTACTGATATCACTTCTGGATTCATTGCTTATAATAAAAAAGCGATTAAATTCTTTGCGACTAATTTTAAACATGAAATTGAGAGTATTACTCAGCTTTCACTTGTGGCATATGATGCGGGCCTAAAGAGACTAGATGTACCGGTATTGATGAAAAGGCGCTCTGGGGGTGTATCTGAATTTAATATTCAGAATGCCATTAAATTTCCTATCTATAATTTTATCAGCTTTATTGGGACTATAATAAAGAGAGTGTGATAAGATGTCACTAAATATAAAATTGTTAGTCCTCGTTTTCGGAGTATTATTCTTTTTTGTTCTTTTATTCTCCTTACGTAATAAATCGATGAAGCCTTTTTACTCGGCTTTATGGATGGCAATTACTCTTTTCATGTTAAGTCTTGTTGTTTTCGAAAAAGCTTATAAATCAATTGCTACATTGCTAGGTATTGAAGATGCCTCTTTTCTAGTAATTGTAAGTTTGATCTCATTTCTATTACTTTATGTTCTGCATCTATCTGTGAAAATCTCCGAGATGAGTGACCGTATACAGGAATTGATTTCGTTTGTAAGTATTTTGGAAAACAAACTGAGAAAAAGTTCTGAAATTAAAAAAAAATAAAGTTTTTCATCATTATCCAGTTGATTGCATGCTAGCCCTAACTAAAATTTATTGAGATGTAAACATTTTGTGTGAAACAATTAGAAGTTAGTATTACATCTTCAGTAGCAATTAAAGCACTGTCAGTTTTTATTAGGGAAATACATGAATGATGAGTAGGATTTCAATTCTTTTTAAAAACAGGCTTAATTTGGATTTGGATAGAAGAATAGTATATCTATTCGTGTTTGCATTTTTGATCAGAATAGTATTAGCAATCGTTTTCTTTGTTACAATGGACAGAAGTAATTGCAATTATGATGGTAATCTCTACTATATTATTGCTAAGGACATAGTTAATCAGGGTAATATATTTTACACGACTGATCATCCATATAAAGACGTGGTCGGCCCAATTACTCCCTGGCTAAATGCTGCGACGATTTATTTATTGGGTGATAACTGGCTGGGAATTTTTATTGTTAACTCTCTAATATCAAGTTTTATGGTGGTAATCGTATATAAATTGGCTTTATGGGTTTTTGATAAGTCAACTGCCCTTTTAGCCGCTATATGGATAACCATAAGTCCAATATATTTATATTTTATACCGACACCAGGCAAGGATGTGTTAATGGCATTCTTTATGATATTAATTATATACATTTTTTCCAAATGTTTTATATTTAATAAATTAAACTTAATTTATTTTATTTTTTTAATTTTCGTTGTAACGCTTTCTATTCACAATGATGAAAGATATTTTATATTAGTTCCGATTCTTTTCATTTTCATATTTATTACAGAAAACAATAGTTGTGAAAGAATAAAATTTAAGTATTCATTTTTATTCCTATTATCTGTAATTCTGCTAATGTTGCCTTGGACTGCAAGGAATTATAAAAAGTTTGATAGATTAGTTATTATCACTACGCGAACAGAAAGAATTACTGATAAAATATTCGGCAATTCTCCAAGAGAGAATACATTGGATTATGCCTATACACTCGATTACTACTACATACATCCTGTGCAAATTGATTCTATCATATCAGGCCTAAAAACCAGGTCAGATGGCGGGTGTGAAATTTCTTTAGCACAAAGAAAAGAGATGGCTAACGGGAATTTCCCCCATAAGCACTCAGTGCTCGAATCGTATTTTTCAAGATTTAAAGAAATGTTTTCACCTGTAAATTTTGGAGGATGGAGTAGGGGGGGATATTATTACGAGAAACGATCTTTGACGCATAATATTATATCTTTATTGTTTTACGGTATAATGCTATTATTTTCGATACCAGGTTTTTATTTGCTATATAATAAATATAAGGTATTATTTTATCTATTAATAAGCATTATTACGATATATAGTTTGATACATATATTTGCCATTCCTTATACAGTTTGGAGGTATAGGTTGCCGCTGGATTCACTTTTTATACTAACAGGTGCTAAGAGTATTGTTTTTTGCATACAATCGCGAAAAATAAATTTATTAAAAATCTAAAATAATGAAAACAGGATTAAGGCTTTTTCAGAGATATAGACTGATATTTGCTTATTATAACCTACTAAGATTTAGGATTAGAAGATTACTAATTGGCTTTGACTTCGCTAATATGTTTTTACAGAGATTAGATAAACAATCAGTGTTATTAATATTAAAAGATTATGGGGCACAGATAGGCTCAAATTGTGATATTGAAACTGGTTTAATCTTCCATAACTGTAATGATTATTCTAATCTAATAATTGGTGATAATTGTCATATAGGGAAAAATTGTTTTTTTGATTTAAGAAATAAAGTAATTATTGGAGCAAATGTTGTTATTTCAATGCAAAGTTCATTTTTAACTCACCTAGATATGAGCAAATCTGAACTAAGGTCTTTATATCCTGCTATTTCAAAATCCATAAAAGTGTTGAACAATGTTTATATTGGCTCAAGATCGATCATTTTAATGGGTGTAGTCTTGGATGAAAATTCAATCGTTGCAGCTGGCTCATTGGTAAAAGATAATGTAGCCTCCCGAACTCTTGTAGGTGGAGTTCCCGCTAAAAAGATAAAGGATATTAATCTATGAAGAAACTTAAAAAATATCTAAAACATTTAATTTTATTAAAATTTGTACCACATCTATCTCAATTTATTTATGATAGTGAGACCTTTTTACGAATAAAACCTTTATAAGTTTTTTTTTACTTAGTAGATCCTCAAAAATACAAAAAAATAATTGATTTTGGTGGTGCTAACGGAAGGTTGGAAACTGCGCTTAGAAGAAAAAATATTACATTATATGATATCAATCAGGACATGTTAAATGCGGCTGAAGAAAAATATTTTAACGTTATTAGAGGTAGATCGGGTGAAAGTATTGATTGCGAGGACAATTCTTTTGATTGGGCTATATCTGTACATACATTAGAACACATAGATAAACACGAAAGGGAAAAAATTTTATTGGAAATGATAAGAATTTCAAAAGAAGGTATTTATTTAAATTTCCCGGCAGGTTTATATGCCGAAAAATTATGCATGAATTATATTAAAGCGCTTAAAAAATATAATAAGGAACTAAATCATTGGACATTGGATCATATCGAAAAGGGTCTGCCAGATGAAAATGAACTAAGAAAAATATTATCAAAGCAAAGTAAATTTACATATGAATTAGTAGCTGTCAGGAATTTTAAATCAGAAAATTACTACTGGCAAAAAATTACTGCGCCCAATAGTTTTATTATTTTTTATATTTTATCTCCTATAAACTCGATTGTCAAGTATCTTAATTTCAGAAAGTGTCCTGGCGTTGAACTGCTATTGATTGCGTCAAAAAGTGCTGAACTTAATCAAAAGATTTTAAAGAATATTTAACAAAATGAGCATAAGGGAAAAAACAATTTCTGGGCTTACGTGGAGTGGAGTAGACTCATTAAGTTTAAATTTTTTGCGGTTTGTTATTACTGTGTTTTTAGCACGTCTGTTAGTACCTGAAGATTTTGGTTTAATAGCAGTGCTTGGAATTTTTATTGCAATTTCCGATACAATAATTAACGGTGGATTAGGTTCCTCTTTGATACGTCAAAAAAGCATTTCCAAGCTGGATTATGATACTGTTTTCGTCTATAATTTATGTTTGTCATTCTTTTTTTATTTTATAATATTTTTGCTTTCACCTTTTATTGCATCCTTTTTTAAGAAACCTCAACTTGAATTACTGTCCAAAGTTATTGGGTTAGTATTAATTTTACATGGGTTAGGAATTGTCCAATTGACTAGTTTAAGGAGGGCTCTCAATTTTAAAAAGATTGCTCAAATAAATATCATTTCTACCTTGGTGGCAGGTTTCTTTGCAATTTCGATGGCTTATTCAGGGTTTGGCGTTTGGAGTCTCGTGACGCAATTGCTATTGAAATCTTTGATTTCAACAGTTATGTTATGGCGGCTAGGTGTTTGGAAATTTGCTTTAAGATTTAATAAAGTTTCGTTTAAAGAGAATTTTAAGTTCGGACAGCATATCATAATTGCTGATATCATAAATAGTATTGCATATGAATCATATAATTTCTTGATAGGGAAATTTTACAACCTTAAGACTTTAGGTTATTTCTATCAAGGTAGTCGAATAAGTAGTCTACCTAGCGGTATCGTCGGAAATGTATTTAAAAGTGTAAGTTATCCTGTGCTTTCTTCGATCCAAGAAGACGATGAAAGATTCAATAAAATTTATTTAAGATTCATAAGAGCAGCGTCATTTATTTCTTTTCCTCTGATGTTTCTTTTGATCATTATAGCAAAACCTTTATTTATTCTTGTATTATCGAAAAAATGGATAGACGCGGTCATATTTTTTCAAATTATCAGCATTGGAGGTATGTTGATGCCGCTGATTACTATTAGCGGAAATATTCCATTAATAAAAGGTCGCTCTGATATTTATATGAAGTTGGGTATATTATATAATTTATTATTAATCATGTTATTGATAATCTCTTCATTCATTGGTATCCACGCAATGGCAGTAAGTTTAGTTATTCAGTTATTTATTCAATTTTTAGCAAACAATTTTATAATATCAAAATATTTAGGTATATCTGTATCGACTCAGTTTAGATATTTAATAGACATATTTATTATCTCATTGTTATTATCAATATTGATTTATCCAATTAAGTATTTAATTTCATCCAATTTTATATTAGTGCTAATTCAGTGCCTTGTATTTTGTCTATTTTATTTTTTAATTAGTTATTATAGAAAAAGTGAAGAAATAATTGTAATCAAGAATTTATTGTTAAAAAGATTTTTGGCCATATTGGGGTGAGTTGTTAAATGTTAGCGATTATTACTATAAATTACAATTTAAGTCATGAGACAATTCCTTGTATAGAATCTCTATTAAACTCTGACTATACAAATTATGAAATTGTTTTAATTGATAATGGTTCATCAAAAAGTGACTATCAAATACTGTTTGATAGATTTTGGAAAGAAAAAAAAATAAAGATAGTAAGAACAGATAAAAATCTAGGGTATGTTGGTGGGGTTAATTTAGGATTGGCTGAGGCAAGTAAACGTAATCTGGATCATTACATGGTGATGAATAACGATACTGTAATTGAGAAAAGCGCAATAAAGTATTTAATTGAAGCTGCCGAAAGGCATGGTAATAAAGCCATTATAACAGGCAAAGTTTATTATTATGATCAACCAGATGTTTTGCAGCATACGGGTGTTATTTTCAAAGATAAACGATATAAAACTACTTATTATCCAGGACAAAATGAAAAAGATATTGGACAATGTGATTTAGAAGTCGAGAGAGATTCCCTTGATGATGTATTTTGGATAATTCCTAAACAGATATATGAGGATGTGGGACCTTACTGCAGCTATTTTTATTTGTATGCTGAACAGGGCGATTATTGTCAAATGGCTCTCAGAAAAGGATATAAATTGATTTATACACCTAAAGCAAAAATCTGGCATAAGGTTAGCATGACAGTTGGCGCCAAAAATAAATTTTCTCCCGTTTATTTTTATATTGGACAGGGACAGTTTTTATTTCAATATCGTAATCTAAAGTTGAAATATTTCATTATTAGCCAAATACGAAATTACTCGAAACTATTGTACAAATCCTTATTCCGCAGTAATATGGAACAACAGTGTTCAAAAGCCATATTAAGGGGATATTTATGGGGTTTGCGCTGGCTAATAAGTAAACAAACTAATGAAGGTTATAATCCGTACATAAAAAAGATATGAATTATACTGCAAAATTATTCCATTCAGATAAATTTTCTTTACCGTACAAAGAAGTAATTAAGATATTTCTTTTAATCTATATTGGTGGATATTTTGTTTATGAATTAAGGGGAACTACATATAATTTCGTATATTTCACTTTTTTATTTACTCTATATTATCGATCAAAGAATGATGTTTTCTGGATTGCTCTTTTTTGGATTATCTTGACGTATCCTTGGGGAATGTTTTATTATAGAGAGAGTGGCTGGTATTTTCAATTAACGTCACGAGTTGGAATTGATATTAGCTCTATTATACCTTTTATCATATTAATTAAAACGTACAAGAGAAAAACCATTTTATTTTTAAAAGATGATCTGTTTAGACGTTATTATAAATTTATTGTTTTCATGTTATTTTTTTTATTTCTATGGGGAGCCCAGTGGGGATTTTCTATGCGTCAAATCGCAATGCTGATGACATACTTGCCCGGTATACTTTTTTTTATAGTAGTACCACGTTTATTTAGTTATGCCAAATTATTGAAATTCAACAGCATTATTTTTCTATTTACATCCATCTTTGTGGTATCCAGCATTTTTGATATAATTGGTAATGGAGTTGTAACCAAATTCATTTCATTTGGATTTGAGCATATGCCTGGCACAGCAATAGTGACCGACGGTGATAGCACATTAGTCAGGCAAATAGGCGGAATATATTTATGTTTCTATAGCATGATATTATCTTTGTACTATATTATAAATGCAAAAAATGAATTTTCTGGTTTATATTTATGGTTAAATTTGATTTTATCAATTCTGTTTATAATTAATTCAGCTACTCGTGGCTGGATGTTAGCTACATTCTTTATAATTATTATTTTCATTTTTCGATATACTTTAAAAATTCAATTGATGCCAAAGGTTATTGGTGGGATAATTGTTGGAGCTGCTGTATTTACATTATTAAGTACTGAATACATCGATAATTTAATGCTAGCATTTGAAAGATTCAGCACAGTAAAAGCTGTCGCTGAGGGCGATTTTACTGCTGAGGATACTGCTCATAGATGGGATGAAAGAGGGCCAGCTGTTCTTGCTCGATTTAACGAGAGTCCGATTTTTGGATTCGGATTGAGTGCCATTTCAGCTGAATATTATGATAAGCATGTCGGAAATCATGTATTACTATTGATAAGTGGTGTTTTTGGATTTGTTTTATTATATATATTAATAATTGCTATATTAAGATATATTTATAAATTAGCAAAAATAGTAGATAAATCAATTTTTATATTTTGTCTTGCTATTCTATCTATTTTAATTATACATGCTACCAGCAGGGAGATGATATCGTATTTAATGCCTACAGATTCGGCATTTTTTTTGGCATTAATATTCAATCATATAAACGCTTCATATTTCCTTTTTAGGAGCCCAAATAATGAATGAAAGAATTAAAAAACTTTTACGTCCGTTTATTTCTCCTACAATTCGTCAAGTATTATGGGATGTACTACCAAAATTCTATCTTGTTAATACATATATCTTATCCAATCCTGAATACTCTATACAATTACCAGAAATTGATGATAAATATAAAATAACTGATTCTGTTCATGAAATTATAAAATTCCAAAAATTTGAAATGCACAATAACAGTAAGGATAACACAACATATTCAGAATTAAGATTAAAGACAGGAGCATGGATCCCATTATCAGTCATGGATATAACTAATGGTGAGATTGCTTATCTTGCCTGGATAATCATAAAATCAATTCCTTATATTGAAGACTTTGGAATTTATCTGCATGAAGGAGATTTTCTATTAAAGGACGGTGTCTGTCTACCCCAGTACCGTCATCAGGGTTTACATACCAGAATGGAACTGGAAAGAATAAACTATTGTGTTAGAAGAAATGCCAACAATATTTATATTCAAATACATGATTCTAATAAAAAAGGAGTACTATCCGTATTGAATAACGGGTATAAATTGTGCAAAAAAAATCTAGTTATTCAATGGCCAATATTTGGAGTTTTTCGTTCTGTTAAAGGTTTTTTAAAGAATCCACTTCGGAAAGTTGTAATATAACGATGAATTGCCTGAAATTAAATAATAATCAAACTGACCAGGAAAGATGGTTTAATTTACTAAGTAATTCCATTAACGGGAATTATTTAAGCAGTATTCCCTATCTTGATATTTATAGATCAAAAGGATGGGATGTGATCTCTTATCTTTATGAGGAAAATCAAAAAGATGTTGCTGGAGTTCATTTTTTAACGCGTAGTTATCTTAAAAAAACGTTTAAAATTGCTTCCATTAATTCGGGATTTATATTTCTTGGAGAACCAGCAAAAGTACTTTTTGATAAATTACTTACTCACTTTCTAGAATGGGCTGAATCACGAAATGCTGTTTTTTTGCGTATCAATCCGCGGGTTCCACAACTTATCAATGGTAATGAAATTCCTTATTCAAAAATGATTCACAATTTACTGGTTAGTAATGGTTTTAGGCCATTAAAAAACGAAGATTACACATACTGGATAGATTTGCACTTATCTGAGGATGAATTATTAAAAAGAATGAAAAAACAAACCCGTTACGAAGTGAGAAAAGGATTGAAATCCAAAATCGAAGTTGAAAGATATGATTCGTTTAATCAGGAGATATTTTTAAAGTTTTGGGAATTGTACTCAACTTTAGGGAAAATGAAGGAATTTAGTACAATGTCCAGGCAGGAATTTTATTTACTCATAAAGTCATTACTTGACTTTGAACTTGCAAGCCTTTTTGTTTTAATCTATGAACAGAAAATTATTAATATTTCCTTGTGTGCTAAAGTAAATATTGGTGCCTATATGTACGGGGCTATGGATCCAGGCTTTAAGCTTATTAACGATTGCCCTTCGCCAGGCCCAATGGCTCAATGGGAAATGATCACTTACCTTAAATCAAGAGGTATAAGATACTATGATTTAGGATTTTGTCCAGGTCCTGTTCCTTACAAAAATCATTCCCAATATAATATCTGGAATTTTAAATATGGTTTTGGTGGGGAACACGTGCAATTTATGCCCACATATGTTAAAAAGCTCAAACCAATTAGAGGAATGCTAATCGAAACATTGATGAGAGCACGATGAGATTCAGTGATATTTATAGTAAAGTATATTATCGGGTTTTCAGGAATGGTTACTTTTTTAAAAAGGCTAACCTACCACCCGCATTTGCAGGTAAAAAAAATCTCTTTATTTATTTTGATTATGAACGAGAATTTGGAGGATATAATACAAGCTTAAAAAATTCTCATATCTATATGATTCTTGATTTGCTAGATAAATATGATTTTAAGTCAACTTGGTTCACCGTGGGGAAAATATTCGAAAAATATCCTGAAACAATTGATGAAATTGGCATAAAAGGTCATGAGATTGCTTCACACACATATTATCATATAATCCCGTTAGAATCCTCACGCAAAGATATATATTTTGATTTTGAGAGATTCTATCAAAGTACTACCGGCAAGGCAGAGGTGAAAGGATTTCATTCACCCTGTGGGTTGTGGAATTTAACTTCTATTAGTATGCTTAGTAAATATCAATATAATTATGAAGTTATATCATGCCCGAAGAATTTGAATCCATATGTTTATGTAGCAAGATTCATAAAACATAAAATTTACCGTTTTTGTACAATTGGTGATGATTGGGGTTTGGTTGATTCCAAATTTTCTGGAAGAGACACTTTGTCTTATTTTATGCAGCTATACAATAGACTGAAAACAAATTATATCGCGGGAATAGGATTCCACCCATGGGTATTGTTTTCTAATGATCATTATTTTAAAGGATTCGATGAATTCTTGAATATTATTAGCCAGGACAAAACGATAAATATTCGACCAGTTAATCACTTTTTAAGTCAAATTGTTGAGAAATAATTCATGATCTCCTTCATAATTATTGGCAAAAATGAGAATTGGAAATTAACAAAATGTTTGGAAAGCGTATTCAGAACAATCAAATCCAACAATTTTGAAAACGCCGAAATCTTATATATTGACTCAAATTCATCAGATGATAGTATCGAACGCGCTAAGAAATATCCTGGAGTCAAGATATACAAGATAACTGAAGGCTATAATGCTGCTGTTGCCCGTAACATAGGTGCAAGAGAATCGCACAAGGATATTTTGTGTTTTTTAGATGGCGATATGGAGTTAATTGAGAACTTTATAAATTATATACTTAATAAAAATAATGAATTAATCTATCCTTTTATAGGTGGTTATCTAATCGATAAAGTATATAATGATAACAATAAAGTATTGGCGACAAATATTTATCCAAGAAATATAAATAATCCATTCTTTGAAGCTTTTTCTGGGGGATCTTTTGTAATTTCAAGATATCTGTGGGAAAAAGTAGGAGGAATGAAAAATTATTTAGTAGGTGGAGAAGAACCGGATTTGGCTCTCAGGCTGGCCCAAAATGGCATATTTAAGTTATGGCTAAATATACCAATGGTAATTCACAATGAAACAAAAAGCAAAAGAACAGATAGCTTTAAAAGTTTATTAACTAAACGATACATCTTTGGAAGAATTGTGGTTTATCGAGAGAACTTTTTTAACATTTTTTCATTAAAAAGGTTTTTTAGAATGGAGTACAGTGCGCTTAACCTGATTCTTGCTTTGGTATGTCTGTTTATTAATGTCAAGTTATCAATACTCTTGATAAGTTCTTATATTGTCATATTGATAATTAAATCTATTAAGAAATACAATAGGTTAGCTCCTATTTCATACCTATTAATGAAAGATTTGGTTTTTTTTATGCTAATATTTTATTTTCCATCAAGAAAAAATCAAGTGGTATATGACAAAGTTTCTTAATTATTTGAATTGTTTCCAACTCCTTTAAATTATTTAACGAACAAACATAGGAGTAATACCTGGCATGGGTGCATTTTATTTATTTCATTATAGAATAGAAAACGATAAAACTCAAGTTGTAAATATGTTTAAAAAGCGAGGCTTTAATAAACCAATTGAGTGCCAATGTGATGAATATTCTTTGATGTTATTCAATAAAATTCTTACCCCGCGGAAACAATATATGCAAAATGGTGATGATTTTATTGGTTATATTGGGACAATGGTTTATAAAGGATTAAATGAACCCGAAAGCTTGCAAGAACTATATGCTGACATAAAAAACCAGTCCATTGATGAGGAGCATTTAATAGGGCATTTCATTTGTATTGAATATATAGATTTTAAAATACGAATTCTAACAGACAGACTATGTTTTTTGCCATTATATTACAGTGAGGATGGATTTGCCGTATCAAGTTCATTAATTGCGATAGCTTGTTCCAAACCAGGTTCTTTTACAATTTCTAGTCAAGCTATGCTCGAAAATATCTTAGCGCACGGGGTAGTCCCACCGGATACGCAGTTTAATGAGATTAAAAGATGGATTCCCTCTTTAGGGCTATCAAAAATAAACTCTATAGATATCTATAGCTATAAACAAACTGATTATGCTAATTCCATACGATCTTTTAATCAAGCCGTAGAAGAACAAATCAATCGGCTGGATGAGTATATGGATCAAATTAAAAAAACAATATACGCAAATGGTGTTCGATTAGGCTTAAGTTCTGGTTTTGACAGCCGTCTATTGCTTGCACTTTTATTACGGCATGGCATTGAACCAGAATGTTATACTAATTGGGAATATGGTGTATCAAAAGATTATATAATATCAAATGATATTTCTAAAAAAATGGGGTTTAATCTTGCTGTCCTGAAAGCACATAAACTATCACATACTACTTCGACCGAAAATGAAATACCAGATTTTGATGAGGGATATCTATATACTGATGGACAAATACGCTCCGAGTGTTTTTGGGATGAGATATATAACACAATGGAATATTACAAGCTCGTGCCCCTATCATCATCACTTGGATTCAGCGGTGTAGGAGGAGAACAGTATAGAAATGCTGAAGGTTTTAAAACAACGCAGATATCTTTAGATAAATGGATAAAAAAACATGTTCTTTATAATTATTATGTAATTAATAATCATAGATTAAGAAATGATTTTCTTGAAAGATACATTGTAAAGGTTCGAAATATTTTAAATATAAATGATCATATTGATGGATTCGGTATTAAAAAGTACTATAACGAAATATATGGCTATGCTAATCGCCATTTTAGGTCAATATTTCCCAACCAGGTAATTTATCATTTATCACCTTTTTCTGACGCCTACAATTCATTGTTTGCATATCGGGCTATACCGTATCTAGGTCATTTATATCGCTTTGAGATGGAAATGATCAATAAAATTAATCCAAAGCTTGCGAGTTTTCAATCTCATTATGGGTTTAATTTTAAGAAAAATATTCCGATTCACCATGTTCTAAAATTGGCGCTTAAAAATAGCATATCCCCTAGTATGAGATTAAAAATTAGGTCTATTAGAAGAAATTATAAGAGCAACAAATTAGAAAGTAATATTAATGTAAGTAATTTAGTAAATAAGCTTGGAATCAATGTTGATATTATTAGCCGTGACCCAGAAAAGTTACAGCTAATAAAACAAATGCTATACTATTACAATCGTATGGGAAATAAATAATGCTATAATGATTTTAGGAAAGCCTGAGCTTTCCATAATAAAATCATTGAGATAAAGTCTTTTGTAATCAAATAGTTAGGCACAAGTTAATTATCGGAGGAATTAATGGATAAATTGTACAGACGTCTATATGATAAAACTCATTGGTGGCTGCATTATTTACACAAGCGTAATGCATATTTATCCCTGCTTAATAAAATGGAAAAAAATTTACCTAAAAAAAATATCCATATTTCAAAAGCGACAATACAGGAATATATTCAAAAATGGAAGCAGATAGATCCTTTCCCATCTCCCAGGTTTTTCCAAATCTATTCTGCTGTTAACGGCGAAGTAGATTTAAACTATGTACCGGATTATTTATATAGTTTTCCTATTGATGGGATTCTTTCTAATTTTAGATATTGTTCCTATACTGAAAATAAAAGTCTTTATAAACATAGATTAAATGATTTTTCTAATCTTTTGCCTCATACATATCTTAATAAGATAAATGGTCTCAATTTTGGTTCGGAGTATAATTTAATCGATGATGTGAATGATTACATTCGAAATATAAATGAACAATGTTTGGTATTAAAAAAAGCTTTAGACACCTCGTCAGGATGGGATGTGGCGTTTTTTAACAAGAATAATAATGGTGATTTTGTAAGCGATAATGGCTTTAATCTCCTAACAGTGATGAATAATATGAATGATTGTGTGTTGCAGGAAAGAATAAAACAGTCTGAGTTTATGGAAAGGCTTAATCGGTCCTCGGTAAATACATTTAGAGTTGTAACATATAGATCAGTAACCACTAATAAGGTATTTGTGATGCAAGTCGTTCTTAAAAAAGGTAAAGAGGGTTCATTTGCAGATAATTTACACTCTGGCGGGCTTTGGATTCCAATAAATAATTCAGGAATTTTATCTAATTGCGGGATAGATGAAAGTGGTAGATATATACCACATTGTACTGGAATTGATGTTGTCCCATATTATAAAGATTTGTGCAATATGGCTTTGTCGATAGCAGAAAAGGATTGGTTCAATAGACAACTTTTCTTCGACTTTTTTATAGATAGAGGAGAAAGAGTAAGACTTATGGAAATCAACCTTACTAGTCATCCAACAATTCAACTCTATAGTGGTCCTGCTTTTAGAGAATTTACTGATGAAGTGATAGACTATTGCGTAAATAATAATGGCTATTTAGTTAAATTGATTAAAATATAATCCATTTTACATGCTTCTTTTGTTTGGTAGAATCGATCAATCGAACGTGTAATTGTAATGTTTGCGGGACATCTCTTTGTATTTACCAAATCATTTAAATCAGCACCTTCATTTGACTCTCTCCTTACATTCATTAATACATGATTCCTAATATGTATTTGAACTGAATAATTAAAATGGAGTAAATCATGATTTTTGGTATTTTAAAGACATCATTGAAAGAAAATGAGAAAAGACTAGCAATTTATCCACCACATTTGCCATTCATTAATAAAGAAATAAGAAAATACATACTATTGGAGAATAATTATGGTATTGAGTTTAACATGTCCAACAGTGATTTGGAAAAAATCGGCTATAAAACGCTTCCCAGAGGAGAGTTGTTGCTATCAGCTGACATACTGGCTCTACCGAAACCTACGATCAAGGATTTACAGCTATTACCAGATGGAAAGATCTTGTGGGGATGGACGCATTGCGTGCAAAATAAAGAAATCGTTCAATGTGCAATTAGCAAGAAATTGACATATATTTCATGGGAAAATATGCATACTTGGATTAACAATCGCAAGGATATACATATCTTTTATAAAAATAATGAAATAGCAGGATATGCTGCAGTTCTTCATGCATTGCAGCTTATGGGTATTGATGGCTTTTATGGAGAAAGGAAAAAGGTTGTAATATTTGGATATGGCTCTGTCTCAAGGGGCGCTATTCGTGCCCTGCATGGCAGAGGTTTTAATAATATTCATGTTTTAAGCAAAAGGGACTATCATTTGATTTCATATAAGGATCCCGATGTTTATTATAAGTCATATAGGGTTCATAAAAAGAAGTTATTTGTGGATGATTTGCAAGAGCATACTACTCTAACTAATTTTCTTAAGGATGCAGATATAATAGTCAATGGCGTTCTTCAAGATGTAAACAATCCACTTATTTTTATACGATTTGAGGACTTAAAATATATCAAAACCGGATGCCTTATTATTGATATTTCTTGTGATAAAGGTATGGGTTTTGAATTTGCCTGCCCAACAACATTCGAAGAACCAATGATCGAAATTGAGGATATATACTATTACTCTGTTGATCATACGCCAACATATCTTTGGCGTGCAGCAAGCAGAGAAATATCATTGGCTCTTTTACCGTTTATTCCGATCCTTGTAAAAGGTATAAAGTCATTTAAAAATGACCCAACACTGCTGAATGCAATTGATATTGATAATGGAGTAATTAAAAACGCTGATATTCTCTCATTTCAGAAAAGGAAAAAAATATTTCCACATGAATATTTCTAATTTAAAAGTGGCAATCTGATCTTGGAAAACGTATGCCCAGTCACGAATGAAATTGTCTTGGCCAAAACAGCACCGCTATGAAATCAAGAGAAAGATCGGCTAGATGCCGGCAATTTTATCACTTAGCCATTAACACATAATCCGGATTTTAGACCAATAATGCCATCAGTTATGTGAATATGGAGAAATCATGTACTATTCTTTAAAAAAATGGATTATACCATTTTTTAATAATTATTCTCATCTAGCATTAATTAAAAAATTAAAGATAAGCTACAAAAAATTGATATTTAAGCGAGAGTTAGTAATAATAGATCAACTTATCCAAGATGCAAATAAAATATACTTAGATTTCTCATGTGACATTATGGTTGGTGTAGCACAATATGGCGAAAATGAAATCGTTAATCCAGTGAATGATAACAATATTCGTTATATTAATTTTCTTGAATATAATAACATTAACTATGAAGTATTTAATATTTGTCAATCCGATTGGTTACAAAAGGTGTTAAAATACGATCTTATTATTTGGGCCATTTCTTCATCTCCCGCTAGATTGGACGAGGCTAAGAATAAGATTTTTTTATTACAAAATGTATTAAGGAAAGAATGCTTTCCATCATTTGATAGCTTATTCTCTTACGAAAATAAAATACTCCAATACTATCTCTTCTCTGTATTTGGCTTGCCACACGTACCAACTTTTATATCAACTGATAGGGAAGAAACGTTGTCTTATCTTGAAAAATGTTCGTATCCAATTGTAAGTAAAATATGTATAGGCTCCGGATCCAGAGGAGTTGATATATTGAAAAATAAAAGGCAAGCTTTACGATACGTAAATTATGTGTTTAGTTCAGGGAAAAAGACATATCATACATATTTAAAGCAGAAAGACTACATCTATTTTCAAGAGTATATCTCAGATTCTGATTATGATCTTAGAGTTATTGTCGTTGGAGATAAAATATTTGGTTATTATAGAATGAAACCTAAGAATGATTTTCGAGCATCAGGGGCTGGATTAGTAGTAAAAAGAGATCTTCCAATTGAAGCTATGCAAATTGCTGTAGACTGCAGAGATAAGCTTAATGCAATAATGATAGCAGTTGATATGCTAAAATCGAGTAAGCAAAACAAATATTTAATTATTGAGGCATCAATTTTTTTTGGAATTGAAACTGCGGAACAGCTTATCGTTAATGGGGTACCAGGTTATTACCTCTATCAAGATAATCAGTATAAATTTGTCGAAGGTAAGTATTGGATTCAGGACTTTGCTTTTTTAGAATTTCTTAAGAGTGTGAAAAGTGTGAAAAAGTCCACTTATATTTGCAATAAATAGGGATAAATACGAGATCACTCTTGTCCAAGATAGAAATTTTTTATAAAAAATAGAGACAAGTCTCCTTATATTTTATTTGCGGATAAAATATATTGGTAAACCAACGGAGACTTATCTCATGAACAAATTTAATAGCATTTTCGGCCAAATACTAAAGATTTTTCCCAGGCTTCAATTTGATGTTCTGGCCAAAGAAGTCAGAGCCTCAAGAAATTGCAAAGGATTTTCCTGCTGGGATCAATTTGTTGCTATGATGTTTTGCCAATTGGGACAAGCCCACTCTCTGCGGGAAATCTGTGGTGGATTGGCAACATCTCTGGGCAAAGTCGTCCATCTGGGTATTTCCAAAGCACCCAGTCGGTCGACTTTGGCCTATACCAATGAACATAGAAACTGGCAGCTTTATGAGAAATTGTTCTATCATCTTTATGGGCTTTGTAAAAATGAATTTGGTGGCAAACACAAATTTCGATTCAAAAACAAACTGCTGAGTTTTGACAGCACAACCATTGAGTTATGTTTAAGCATGTTTGACTGGGCCAAATTTCGACGGACCAAAGGGGCAATAAAACTCCATCTGTTGCTAGACCATGCAGGCTACCTGCCCCAGTTCGTCAATGTGACCACCGGGAAAGTCCATGAAGTCAATGTCTTACGGTCAATTTCCCTTGATCCCGGTACGATCGTTGTCTTTGATCGAGGCTTGGTAGACTATGCTCATTGGGCAACCTGGATTGAACAATCGGTATCCTTTGTGACACGCCTGAAAAGGAATGCCGTTTTTCAGATCGTTGAGTCCTTCAAGATCCCTCATCGGAAGAATCTAATCAGTGATCAATTGATCGAACTGGATGGCTTCTACTCCAAGAAAAAGTGTCCTCATTATCTCCGTATGGTTGAAATATGGGATCCTGAAAATGATAAAATCCTTCAGTTCGTGACCAACAACATGTATTTAGCCGCCGCAACCATTGGTGAAATTTACAAAGAACGCTGGCAGATCGAGCTATTTTTCAAGGCATTGAAACAGAACCTGCGAATTAAAACCTTTATCGGCACTTCATTCAACGCTGTCATGATCCAAATTTGGACAGCACTGATCGCGATCATGATATTAAAATATCTTCAATTCAAATCAACGATCAACTGGTCACTTTCAAATTTATCTGCAATGCTGAGAATGAACTTGTTGACTTATAAGGATTTGTGGAAATGGGTGAATCAACCGTATTTTCATCCACCACAAAGGCCCCGGCTTGTCCAACAAAGCCTGCCATTGTGATATGTTGGACAGCAAAATGGACCTGGTATTTAAAAATGGGAAAAATCCCATCTAAATCTCTGTTTTTTGATTCAACTAGTTTTTATTTTGGACAGCAGTGATACGAGATCTATTTCAATTTTCTTTAAACATATGTTGCCATATTGTACTTTTACAATTCTCATCAAATGAATATTCTTTTTGTCGCAAGCCAGGGTAGCCGTAAACAAATTTCACCAATAATCCAGCGACAAGCCGAATCGCTACTATCTTGGGCTTTCAATATAAAGTTCTTTCTAATTGCAAATGGTTTGCAAAATTATTTACGAAGTATTTGGCTTCTCAGAAAAGAGCTAAATAAGGATTCATCAATTGATTTAATTCATGCACATTATGGTTTATGCGGTATTGTGGCATTTTTGGCAAATCATGGAAAACATTCATTGATAGTTTCTTTTATGGGAGATGATATTATAGGTAGTGTTGGAAAAAATAATAAATACACACTAATGAGTAAATGTATTTCTAAGTTGAATATATTTTTTGCGCGTAATTTATATGATTATTCCATAGTAAAATCATCACAAATGCATAGCAAAATTGGTCAAAACTATAAATGTACCACTATTCCAAACGGTGTTGATATTAATTTTTTTAAAGAAAAGCCTAAGAATATTGCTCGTGACAAACTGGGCTTAAGGCAAAATTTATTTTATGTGATTTTTGTCTCCAATCCATCTCGTATTGAAAAAAATTACAAACTTGCAGTGTCTTCTGTAAATTCATTAGGGAGATTAGACATTAAGTTATTAGCGGTCTATGATATTGCGAAGGAGTTATTGCCATATTACTATTCGGCGGCAGATTTTCTCTTAATGACTTCATATCACGAAGGGTCTCCTAATGTAATCAAGGAAGCTATGGCGTGTAATTGTCCAATTGTTACGACAGATGTTGGAGATGTCCGCTATATTTTAGGCAATACAGATGGATGTTTCATCGCCGAGGCTAATCCAAAAGATCTCCATCAAAAAATTATTAAAGCACTTGATTATGCTAGAGCGAAAAATCGTACTCAAGGGCGCAAACGAATTATGGAAATCGGCTTGGACAGTGATTCAATAGTCCGTAGAATCATCGATGTTTATTCGAATGTTATGGAAAAATAAATGTGCGGAATCTGCGGCATTGTACATTTTAGTAATCGAGCCGTTGACGAGACTGATCTACGCGTCATGATGACCACTATGAAGCATCGTGGCCCTGATGATGGAGGAGTATTTATTGAAAGGAATGTTGGTTTAGGCTTTGTTCGTCTGAGTATTCTGGATTTATCTCCTTCTGGTCATCAGCCCATGATCAGCAGGGATGGCAGGCACGTGCTTATCTTTAATGGGGAGGTTTTCAATTATATTGAGCTGCGGAATGAGCTGCAATACAAGGGGCACACTTTCACAACACGTACTGATACTGAGGTTGTTTTAGCAGCCTATCGAGAATGGGGTGAAGATTGTTTGCCGCGATTTAATGGCATGTGGGCGTTGGCGATTTATGATCGGCAAAATAAAAGTCTGTTTGTCTCACGCGATCGATATGGCATCAAACCATTTTACTATTATTCAGATAATAATTGTTTCGTATTTGCATCGGAATTGTCTGCGTTATTAAAAGCCTGTCCGCAAAAGCCGGGTGCTAACAATCAAGCCATTTTTGATTATTTGATATTTAACCGTACCGATCATAATGAATTGACCTTTTTTGAAGGTATTAAAAAGTTGCAGCATGGCTGTAATCTGGTCATTATTAAAAGTATTATTGGAAAACCTAACATAAACATCATTCCTTGGTACCGGTTGCGTCCTGAGGTGCTGAATACAGAGCCATTCCGAAGTGCTGAGGAATTTCGGCAGCTTTTTACGGATGCGGTAGAATTACGACTGCGCAGTGATGTGGCGGTGGGTGTGTGCCTCAGCGGGGGGCTGGATTCCTCGAGCATTGTTTCGATATTGCTCAAAGAAAACAAAAAACGCGATTTGACTACTTTTTCTGCGGTATATGGGCATGGCCAGTATGGCGATGAACGTGAGTTTATCAGCGAATTCAGCAGTAAAATCGATACCATGTATTACACGAGTCCAGATGCGCAAACATTATGTGCCGACTTAAATGATTTTATAAGAGCACATGGAGAGCCGATACCATCCACTGGAGTCTACGCTCAGTATAAAGTGATGGAGCTTGCTCGTAAGCATGTGGTTGTAACGCTGGACGGCCAAGGCGCTGATGAGATGTTAGCTGGCTATCATTATTTTTTCGGCTTCTTCTTCAAGGATTTGCTCCACCGAAAGCGTCTGCCATTATTGGTCTCTGAAATCGCGCACTATATACACAACCATCGATCCTTATACGGATTGCAGACCTTTGCTTATTTTCTTCTACCCAAGTCGGTGCGTACCAAAGCACGTTTGGATGAAAAAGGGTATCTACGTCATGAATTTGCCAAGGCTTACAGCGATGGGAACACCATCGCGGGCAACCTTTACGGCGCGAACAGCCTGCACGATGCGCTGCTGGATCATTTTGAATACAAGCTGGAGCATTTGCTGAAGTGGGAAGACCGCAACTCGATGTGGTTCTCTTTGGAAGCGCGGGTACCTTTTTTAGATCATCGTTTGGTAGAAAAAACTTTAGCGCTGCCTGAAGATCAGATAATCCATCATGGTATGACCAAATACATTTTGCGCCAGGCGATGCAGGGCGTTTTGCCCGAGAAGATCAGGCTTCGCCGAGACAAGATCGGTTTTGACACGCCTCAGGATGAATGGTTTCGTTCCCCACAATTCCAAAAAATCGTAAAAGAAGTACTTACATCAGAAAGTCTGGTTGAGCGCAGATTGATCGATAATCATAAGGCGCTCCAGCTTTATCAAAGGCATCTTGATGGCCAGATAAATATTGCTAAAGAAATCTGGAAGTGGCTGCATTTGGAACTATGGTTTCGTGAGTTTATCGATTGAAGCTATTATTGAATACAGAAATCGATCGGTACAAGTGGGATGATCTATTAAAAGAGAATCCCTTTTCGTCGCCTTTTCAGACATATAACTATTATGATTTTATCAACGCAGTGCCGGGTTATCGAGCAGTGGCGGCGGCGATTGAACATAAAGGAAGATATTGTGCTTTAGCCGTGATCACGCTGCAAAGAGAACGTGGTATCAAAGGATACTTCTCAAGACGCGGGATTATTTACGGCGGACCCGTGTTTGATCCTGATTGTCCTGAAGCTAACGAATTGTTGCTGGTTAAGCTTGTCGAGGTTATGCGTAATCATGTGATCTATTTTGAGACGAGGAATTTATTTGATTATGGAAAGCAAATGGAAAGTTTTAAACAACTTGGATGGAAATATGTTCCTTATCAAAACTTTCAATTAAAGCTTTCTGGAAAATCCCTTGAAAATATCTATTCCGGCATGGATTATAATAGAAGGCGTGAGATAAAACTCAGCATAAAAGAAGGTGCAATTTATGCTGAATGTCAAAACGAGAAAGAATTAAAGGAGCTGTATTGCATTCTATCTGGATTGTACAAAGATCGAGTAAGGCTGCCGCTTCCGTCTTTTGATTTTTTTAACGCTTTTTATCAATTTGGAATAGGAAAAGTATTTATTGTAAAACACAACGATGTTGTGATCGGCGGCAGCATCTTCCCGATATTAGCGAATCGCGCTATATATACTTTTTATTATTGCGGAATTAGGAATTACCACAAAAAGATATTCCCAACTCATCTCGCTGTGCTTGCAGCGATTGAATATGGTGTCAATAACAATCTTGCTGTGCTTGATTTTATGGGTGCAGGCAGATCTGACCTGGAATATGGAGTGCGGAAGTATAAAAAGGAATTTGGCGGAGAATTGGTAGAGCATGGCCGCTTTATCCAAGTGACGCAGCCGTTTCTTTACTCATTAGGCAAGGCAGGATTAAAACTGATGGCAAAGTTAACTTAATGAATATCCTCATAGATATCGGCCATCCAGCACATGTTCATTTGTTCAAAAACTTTGCCTGGCAGATGCAGGAAAATGGGCATGAGCTGCTATTTACTTGCCGCGATAAGGAGTTCGAGATCGAGTTACTGAATACATATGGCTTTTCGTACAAATTATTTGGAAAAAAGAAGTCTTCTCGAGCCGGAAAAATATTAGGGCTTGTCGAGTTTGATATTAGAGAAATTGTAGCAGGTCTCGGCTTCAAGCCGGATGTGTTTGTGAGCCACGGTTCAATCTATGCGGCGCATGCCGCTTTTTTATTGCGCAAACCCCACATATCGCTTGAAGATACCTTTAATTTTGAGCAGATCAGGCTCTATCTGCCGTTTACAGCTGCTGTGCTGACTGGAGATTATGCGCATCCATCGCTAGGCAAAAAGGAAATCAGATATGCCGGTTATCATGAACTTGCTTATTTACACCCAAAGCATTTTTCCCCTCATGAATCTGTGTTAGATTTATTGGATGTTAATAATAATGAAAAATACATCATTCTAAGATTCGTTGCCTGGAAAGCAACTCATGATTATGGTTATAAAGGAATCACTTATCTCAATAAAATCAAAGCAATACGTGAATTTGAAAGATATGCCAAGGTCTTTATTTCATCCGAATCTGAATTGCCCGATGATTTAGTTAAATACAGAATAAAGATACCACCTGATAAAATGCATGATGCCCTGGCTTTTAGTTGTTTATTATTTGGCGAAAGTTCAACCATGGCAGAAGAAGGTGCTATGCTGGGTGTGCCCTCTGTTTATTTAGATAAAAAGGGCACTCACTATACAAATCATCTTGAGAAAGATTATGGTTTGATCTATAATTTCACTGAAAACGAGTCAGATCAAATTAAAGCGATTGAGAAAGCCATTGAACTACTCAAATCGGATGTCAAGGATGAATGGCAAAAACGCCGAGATAAAATGCTCGCGGATAAAATAGACGTCACCGCCTTTCTGGTCTGGTTTGTGGAAAATTATCCGGACAGCGGACAAATCATGCGCAAGGATCCGGATTACCAATGGCGATTCAAGTAGAATGTTGATCTGAATGTTTTATCATTTTGATTTTACATTTGCTGCTTTTAACAAATTTATTGCCTCTCTGGATTATCTTCATTTTTCCCCATTTGTTGAATATCTTGAATCAGAAGGAAATGAGTCGATCATCCTGCGCCATGACGTGGATGCATTACCAGCCCACAGTTTTCGCTTTGCCCAAATTCAAAAGGGCTTTGGAATCCGTGGGTCCTACTATTTCCGCATCGTGCCAGAGAGTTTTCAACCAGCCATCATCGAGCAGATCGCGAAATTGGGCCACGAAATCGGCTATCATTATGAAGATTTGACGCGGGTGGCCGAAACAAGGAAAAAGGAAAAAATAAAAAAGAAAGAAGAAAAAGACGCCGAGCTGGATGATCTTTTGGAGCAGGGTATCGTGAGTTTTGTCAAAAATCTGGCAATGATGCGCAAATACGCGGATATCAAAACCATCTGCATGCACGGCAGTCCGCTGAGTAAATGGGACAGCCGGCTGCTGTGGACCAAATACGATTATCGCGATTTTGGAATTATCGGCGAACCCTATTTCGACATCGATTTCACACAAGTCGCTTATTACACGGATACCGGTCGGCGCTGGGACGGCGACCGCGTCAGCGTCCGCGACAAGGTCGTGCAGGATGGTAAAAAGTTTCCTAAATATCATTCCACCTTTGACATCATCTGCGCTGCCGAGTCAGGCACTCTACCGAATCAAGTGATGTTCACCTTTCATCCACAACGCTGGCATGACAGGCCATGGCCCTGGACCAGGGAATTGCTGGTGCAAAACGCCAAGAACGTCGTCAAATACGGCATGAATATCTGGCAGGCCAAGATACATAAGGATGGCGCAGCGGTGGATTTTTCACGCCAGGAGCGCACAGAATCGTGAAAAAATCGTATAGCGCAACAGCCCGCAATTGGTGGCGCATCAACCGGCAAACTGGCAAACAGCCGCTTTCACTGCTATTGTTCGAGGCGCCGAAACGGGCGTTGCAGCGGCAATATTCTAATGCGTGCGGTCGTCTCAATGCGTATTCCGGTAAAACTTGCCACCCATTCCGTTTGAAAGTATACCACTTTTTATATGGAACATTCTCAGTAAATAATTTGCGGCCGGTGGCAGTTTTCAGCCGGAAAGCTTGTTAAGAATTTTTCGCATTGAATCACCATCCATATCGATATGAAATGAATTATAAATCAGCCGGTCAATCACAGCATCGGCGATGGTCGAATTTGCGATAACTTCGTGCCATTGGTTAACAGGCAGCTGAGAAGTCATGATCGTCGAGAGATCGCCATAGCGGTCTTCCAATAATTCCAGCAGGATCAATTTACTTTCTTCATCGATCGGATGCAAGCCAAAATCATCGATAATCAGGACATTTTTCTTTTGGAGTTTTTTAAGTTCTTTGGAATAAGAGCCATCCGCTTTAGCATATTTCAGTTTTGAGAATAGTTTCATGGCTCTGGAATAAAGGACATTATAGCCATTGATGCAGGCTTGATGTCCGAGCGCACACGCCAGGGCGCTTTTTCCTACGCCAGTGGGCCCGGAGATGAGTATGTTTTCTGCTTTTTTGATCCAATCGCAGTTGGAGAGACGAAGAAGTAAGTTTTTATCCAGATTTCTTTTTTGGTTGAAATCAATTTGTTCAAAGCAAATATGGTTGCGAAAGTTGGCTGATCTCACCAGGCGCGACAGCCTGCGATTAAATCTTTCTTCCCATTCTGAGTCCACCAGATGAGCGATCAGTTCGTCGGTGGTAAAATTGTGCGCAAAGCCGGGTTCCATGGTGGTGCGAAAGGCATTGGCCATGCCATGCAGGCGCATGCTGTACATTTTCTCCAAGGTTGCTTGAGGGATCATAGCATTTTACTCCTGTTGGTAATAGTGCTGTCCTCTGATATTTTCATGATCAGCCAGGGATTGAAAACAATCCAATTGGCACTCTTCCAGTTTTAGGTCTAAAATGTTTTTAATAGCTTTATAAGAGTAATGATGAAAGTGGATGGCTCTTTGGCATGCCTTGTTGACTCGTTCTTTCGAATAGCGCTTTTCCAGATGGAGAATGCCTATACACACTTTGTACGCTTGTTCCGGGTGTTGGGGTTGGGCCAATAAATGCTCGACAACTAACTTTACATATTCTCCGATGCTCTGGGCCCAATTTATAAACCGCTGCGGATTCCAATCGCTAATGAATTGATGGGTTGGAGGCATATGCTCTTTGAGCGTTGTATAGCGATTTTGGGGATCTGCGATTCTTTTATGAAAAGCGATACGCCGATTTTGATATAAAAGTTCGATCACTTGAGAGGTGTATAGGACGGTTATTTGTTTGCCCCGGTACCGGTAAGGCAAGCTGTAATAATGATCATCCTCTGAGAGATAGATATGGTAATTGAACTGGGCTTTCAAGGACTTGTAATGACGGATGGCATATTTTTCATTAGGCAAGGGATTAAGAGCACTTTTTTCATATTCATTGAATAGACCATTTCGCGATAGTTTTATTTTTTGCATGGGTTTGTCGTTGTAGCTGTCAAGCAGTGGCCTTATTGCGCCATTGAGTTCTACCAGACCATGAAACACGCAGTTGCGCAGCCGGGCAAATATCCAGGCATAGACGATTCTCACTGCGCCTTCAACCAGCGCTTTGTCCTTGGGACTGGCCGGGCGAGCCGGTAAAATTGTTGTTTGATAATGCCGGGCAAAGTCCAAATATTCAGGATTGATCGTGGGTTCGTACTTGTCTGCTTTTGTAATCGCTGTTTTCAGACAATCCGGAACGATGGCGTTGGTAACGCCGCCGAAATACTGGAAGGCTTCTTGATTAGCGTTTATCCAATCGTGCTTTTTCTGACTCGCGGTTGCGATTACAAAAGTGCGTTGGCTGGCGCCAAGCACGCCAATAAAGACTTCAACATCTTTGAGTTCGCCTGTAGCAGGATCGACGATTGAAAGATGTTTCCCGGTGAAATCGACGAACATCTTATCCCCGGCTTTGTGTTCGATATGCATGCACAATTCATCAGAATCCCGCCACTTCTGAAAATGCCAGCAAAACTGCGAATACTGGTAACCATCGGGATGCTTTTGGATATACTCTTCCCATAACAGTTGCAGCGTTACGCCCGTACGCTTGAGTTCTTTGTAGAAATACTCAAATTGATCCGAGAGTGTCTGATAGCGCTCAGAGGTGACTCGCCTGTCTCCAGAAAGAATTTCCAGAAGCGTATCATCAGGCATCTTCTCGATCTCAGAATAGGTGAGACCTGCTTTCTTGATCGCGTCAATATATTGTTTGACAACCGGTCTGGAAACTTTCAAAGCCCGCGAGATCATTCTTTCGCTAAGTTTGCCAAGTTCCTTGAGCCGGATGATTTCGCGAATTTTATCCATCGCTGTTTTCCTCATGGGCATAGCTGTCGCCTCCATTTATGAAAATCCAATGGAGGAAGATAGCAATACTATGAGAATGTTCGGGTAAAATTAAATCGCAGATAAAACCTCAAGTGGCAGGTTTCATCCGGAATGGGTGGCAGGCTTCACCCGGAATGGTGGCAGGTTTGCCCCGGAATCAGTGGTAGGGTTGGTCCGGAATACGCATCTCAATGCCAAAATTCTGCTGCGCAAAAACCGCCGCGCCTTGCACTCTTTCCACGAACAACAGCCGCAGCTGAGCGGCGGACACTATTATCTCATCGTTATGCCCGATGCCCTACATTTGCTGCTGCCCTGCATAGAGCTGTTGCAGGGTTTGAACCTGGCGTTCATCATCAATGGCGCCGGCCGTTGGGATGCCGGCTTTTTATTGCAGAAATATCCACACATCCCGCAGTTCCCCCTCTCTCTTTTGCCCGGCAGCAGCCTGAGGCACGGTGAGGTGATCGATCTCCTCTTCAGCGCCAACCCGCATAATTTCGGCATCATCGATCACGATCTCTTTATCTTTCGCCCCCAGGCGCTGCAGGATATTCAACTGGATGACCATACCGCGCTGGCCTATCTCTACAGCCATGTCAATCCCAAAACCGGCCTGTTGTTTCCCACCACCCATCTGATGTTCTTCAACACGCCGCTGCTCAAGCCGCTGATGAACCGCTATGGCCTTTCCGCGCTGTGCAGCTACAAGATTCCCGGCAGCATTGCGCCGCAAATCCATTCTCTTGATCTCGGATATGACAATCTGCCCAAAAGCTGGGTCAATTTTTACGATACCCTGCATCTGGTGATCGCCATGGCGCATCATGAGGAAAGTAAAAACAGGGTGGAACCGTCATCCGCCGGACTCTGCTGTGCAGCAGCATCCACTGCCCATGCCGACTCGTGATCCAGGCGCCATGACCTGTCTGTGCTCTAAAGATCTCATCGCCCTGATCCGCGTCTTTCTGGGGACCTTATCTCCCGACGGCCTGCCCGCGGAGCTGAACGGCGAGGTGCTGCTCGCCGAAGCGCGCAAAACCGGCATGGTCGCGCTGCTCTTTCACCATCCCGCAGTCTCTCGCTTTCCAGAAGATTTTCGCCAGACGCTGAAGCGCAGCTATATTGCTACGACCGCCCATTACGCCCGGCTGGCCAAAAGCCTGACCACCCTGTGCTTCGAATTGCAGCGCCGCGGCATCGACGCCGTTCCTTTCAAGGGCATCGGGCTTTCGCAGCGGCTGTTCGGCGACATCGCTTTCCGCTCCTGCACGGATCACGATATTATGGTCAAAAGAACGCAGGCCCGGACGGCTCTTCAAGTCCTGCTGGATCTCGGTTTCCAGCTCTCGTCACATTCGCCGTCAGCCGATGCGGCCGATTCCCTGGAGCGGTTCTACAGCATCGAATTGCGCCACCCGGAGAGCAGAGTGCTGGTGGATCTGCAGTGGGACATCGCCAACGGCTATGCGCCCCCGCCCCTGCGGGAAGAGGCGCTGTTCCAAAGAACCATGCCGCTTTCTATCCTCGGCACGCCCGTTCCCTTTTTCGATGATGCCGTCACCCTCTATCTGCTCTGCATTCACGGCGCCAAGAACTCGTGGTGCGAACTGCGCGCCCTGCTCGATCTGGCGGTGATGATGAAATCGTTTGCCGAACCGGTGTGGGCCGAGACTGTACAGGTCATGCGGGAACAAGGCTCGGCGTCCATGCTGACAACCGGCGTGCTGCTCGCCAATCGCCTTTTCGGTGTGCCTCTGCCGCCGGCCGCGGCTGCTCAAACAGGCAGACGCCCCGTACGGCTGGCCGCTGCCATTCAAAAGCACTGGCAGGCCAGGGGACAGGAGCGCCCGTCTGCCTGGCAGCGCTTGCTCTGGGATGTGCGCTTTCGCGAAGGAGGGCAGGAATGCCGGCGCTATCTGTTGTTCCGCCTGCAGCCGACTCGCACGGACCAGGTGCACAAACGGTTGCCGGCTCCTCTGGTCTATTTCAAGCGCTTTGCGCGCATTTTCCGCACCGCACGAACCTGAAGCGGTTATGCCTATAGCCAAACCCCGACATATCCTCATCGATGTCGGCCACCCGGCTGACCTGCACCGCTTTCGCCATTTTGCCGCCGAACTGCGCGACCGGGGCTGGACCTGCCTCATCGTCGCCAAAGACAAGGATGTGCTGCTCCCCCTGCTCGAGGCGTTTCAGCTTCCCTATGTGGTGCTGGCGGCCAACAAAGGCGGACTGCTGCGCAAAGTGGTGGGCCTTCCCGCCGCGCTTTGGCGGTTCTATCGCCTGGCCAGACGCTTTCAGCCAGGCATCGCGGTCAGCTCAGCCTCGCTGCACTGCAGCTGGATCTGCGCCCTGCGGCGCATTCCGCACCTCGCCTTTATCGATACCGAACCGCGCCGGTTGGTCGATGCCCTGACCCTGCCTTTTCTGCAGGCCAAGATCACCCCGCTTGCCTATCAACGCGATCTGGGCGCCAACCATATCCGCTATGCCGGCAACCACGAACTCGCCTATCTGCATCCGCAGCGCTTCCGGCCCGATCCGGCGATTCGCTCTGAGCTGGGCCTGAGCGAAGACGAACCATTTGCCGTCGTCCGCTTTGTGGCCTGGAAAGCCTCGCACGACGTCGGTCTGCGCCACATGAACGAAGCGGAACGGCTGCAGCTGTTGCAGCGCATGGCGGCGCACAAGCGCGTTTTCGTGGTCTCTGAAGAGCGGTTGGCCGAGTGCTTTCAACCCTATCTCTTTCCTCTGCCGCCGGAACGGTTGCACCAGGCGCTCGCCTTTGCCGACCTCTATGTCGGCGAGGGCATCACCATGGCGTCGGAAGCAGCGGTGCTCGGCACGCCGGCGGTGCTGCTCAACAGCCTGCGCATGGGCTACTGCATCGAGGCGGAAAAAGCGGGCATGCTCTTTTCTTTTCCGTTCCTGAATGCCGGGGCCGAGAAAAAGATCGCCGAGCTGCTGCACATGCCGGACATCAAAGCCGCTTTCCGGCCAAAGCACCAGGCCTATCTGCAGGACAAGATCGATGTGACAGAGTTTATGGTTAAGCTAGTGACTGGTGACTGGTAAAAAAATAAACCGCCAAGACGCAAAGACGCAAAGAAGAGCAAAATAAATATTAACCGCCAGGACGCAAAGAAGAGCAAGAGAAAGATTAACCGCAAGGACGCCAAGACGCAAAGAAAAGCAAGAGAAAGATCAACCGCCAAGACGCAAAGACGCAAAGAAGAGCAAGAGAAATATTAACCGCAAGGGCGCCAAGACGCAAAGAAGAGCAAGAGAAAGATTAACCGCAAGGACGCCAAGACGCAAAGAAAAGCAAGAGATTTTAAAGTAAAAGCAAAAAAATAGTTTTTGTATTTCCTTTGCGCCTTTGCGGTGAAAGATTAACCGCAAGGACGCCAAGACGCAAAGAAGAGCAAAATAAATATTAACCGCCAAGACGCAAGGACGCAAAGAAGAGCAAGAGAAAGATCAACCGCCAAGACGCAAAGACGCAAAGAAGAGCAAGAGAAAGATCAACCGCCAAGACGCCAAGGCGCAAAGAGGAGCAAGAGATTTTGAAGTAAAAACAAAAAAATAGTTGTTTTCTTTCCTTTGCGTCTTTGCGCCTTTGCGGTAGATTTTGCGCCTTTGCGGTGAAAGATTAACCGCCAGGACGCCAGGACGCAAAGAAGAGCAAGAGAAAGATCAACCGCCAAGACGCAAAGACGCAAAGAAGAGCAAGAGAAAGATTAACCGCAAGGACGCCAAGACGCAAAGAAGAGCAAGAGAAAGATTAACCGCCAGGACGCCAAGGCGCAAAGAAGAGCAAGAGAAAAATTAACCGCCAAGACGCAAAGACGCAAAGAAGAGCAAAATAAATATTAACCGCCAAGAAGCAAGGACGCAAAGAAGAGCAAGAGAAAAATTAACCGCAAGGACGCCAAGACGCAAAGAAGAGCAAGAGAAAGATCAACCGCCAAGACGCAAGGACGCAAAGAAGAGCAAAATAAATATTAACCGCAAGGACGCCAAGACGCAAAGAAGAGCAAGAGATTTTGAGAAGAAAAAAATAAAAATTAGTTCTGTTTTTCTTGGCGTCTTTGCGCCTTTGCGGTTGTTTTTTGATTTTTTACCAGTCACCAGTCACTAATCACTAATATCCGTTGCAATTAGTTGCCAAAAAAGGTAAATTAATGCAATGAAAATTGATGAATTGTTGCATACAGTGGGTGATCTGCCGGTCTTTGACAGCAGTCTGCTCCTGGCCGGCGCGGTGCACCCGAAGGAAATCTCCCGGCAGCTGAGCCGTTGGGTGGCCGGCGGCCGTCTCGTTCAATTGCGCCGCGGCCTGTACGCCATCGCCCCGCCCCTGCAAAGAATCAAACCGCACCCTTTTGTGATCGCCAATCAACTGGATACCGGGAGCTATGTCAGCTGTCAATCAGCCCTCAGTTATCAAGGGATCATTCCGGAATTTGTGCCTGTGACGGTCAGTGTCGGTCCAGGCCGTCCCGAGCGCAGAACCACACCTTTGGGTGTCTTTGAATTTCATCATCTGAAACACCAAGCCCTCTTTGGATATCAAAAGGTGGAGCTCGGGGGTCAATCGGCATTTGTCGCCTATCCGGAAAAAGCGCTTTTGGATTGGGTTTACCTGACACCGCGCGCGGATGAGGAGGCTTTTCTGCGCGAGCTGCGTCTCAACCTCGATGGCACTCTGGATCGAGGCAGGATCTTTGCCTTTGCACAAAAATGGGGTTCGAAAAAACTGCAACGCGCTGTTTCGGTCATCGAGCGATTGTTGCAGGAACAGAAGAACAGCTATCAAAATCTATGAAAGAATATTTGCATGAAATTTGCCGATCCGTCGCTTCACCGCTCTTTGCGCGGAACAAGGCACGTGAATATCTGCAGGCCTTGATTCTCGGCGGCATGCAAAAAAGCGGCGCCATGACATCCTGTGCCTTTCATGGGGGCACCGCCTTGCGTTTTCTCCATGCACTTCCCCGATTTTCCGAGGATCTTGATTTTGCTCTGGAACGAGATCACACCCATTTCGATCTAAACTCTGTTTTGCGCCAGATTAAAACGGAACTGACTCGCAATGGATTTGAAGTGACTCTGAAAGCACAAATGAATCGCGTGGTGCAGAGTGCTTTTATTCAATTCCCCGGACTGCTTTATGAATTGAATCTATCGAACCATGTCAGCGAATCCCTGGCCATCAAGATCGAGATCGATACCCGCCCGCCAGCCGGTGCGGTGCTGGAAACCACTCTCATTCGGCGATATCTGCCGCTCCATTTGCAGCACCATGACCCGGCAACGCTCCTGGCGGGAAAGATCAATGCCATTCTGACGCGCGGTTTCAGCAAGGGACGCGATTGGTATGACCTGTTGTGGTATCTCAGCAATCCGGATTGGCCGGAACCGAATCTGGTGTTGTTGGAGAATGCTTTGCAACAAAAAGCCGGAGAGACGATTCCATTTGCGCTCACGGGCTGGCGCGAGGCAATCTGGCAGATCGCTGAAAAACTCAATTTCGATCTCCTTCGCGCTGATCTGAGCCCATTTATGGAAGATGAGCGCGATTTGCAGCTACTTTGCCGGGATGTGTTTAAGAAGTTGCTTGCTGGTGACTGGTAACTGGTAATTGGTGACTAGAGAGAAGAGAAAGATCAACCGCCAAGACGCAAAGACGCAAAGAAGAGCAAAATAAATATTAACCGCAAGGACGCCAAGACGCAAAGAAGAGCAAGGGATTTAAAAGCAAAAACAAAAAAAGTTATCGTTTTTCCTTGGCGTCTTTGCGCCTTTGCGGTGGATTTTAGGCCTTTGCGTTGAAAGATCAACCGCAAGGACGCCAAGGCGCAAAGAAGAGCAAAAAATTTTAAAGTATAAACAAAAAAATAGTTATTATCTTTCCTTTGCGTCTTTGCGCCTTTGCGATGGATTTGGCGCCTTTGCGGTGAAAGATTAACCGCCAGGACGCCAAGGCGCAAAGAAGAGCAAGAGATTTTGATAGTAAAACAAAAAATGGGTTTTTGTTTTTCCTTTGCGCCTTTGCGTCTTTGCGGTGGATTTTAGGTCTTTGCGGTGAAAGATTAACCGCAAGGACGCCAAGACGCAAAGAAGAGCAATAGAAAGATCAACCGCAAGGACGTCAAGACGCAAAGAAGAGCAAGAGATTTTAAAGTAAAAACAAAAGAATAGTTATTTTCTTTCCTTTGCGTCTTTGCGCCTTTGCGGTAGATTTTCTCACGTTGACACGTTAACACGTTGACACGTTGACAGGTCACCAGTCACCAAACGCCGCTCTTTTCTTTCCCTTGCAAGAGAGATAAAAAATGATTAAAATATCCCTATGAACAAGGAAACATTAAAATATCTGATTACCGAATTTCATGAGAAAGCATTGCCTGCGGTGCTTTCTCGAACGATGCAGCTTCCTGTGGACAGCGGAAAAATTATCGCCCTGACTGGAATCCGGCGCAGCGGCAAGACCTTTTTGATGTATCAAACCATTCATCAGTTGCTGCAAAAAGGAGTACCCAAGGAAAATATCCTTTATCTCAATTTTGAAGATGACCGGTTGTTTCCCATTCAACTGCAAGAAATGGATCTGATCTTAAAAGCTTTTCATGAATTGCATCCAGAGAAAATCGATGATAAAAAGTATTTGTTTTTTGATGAAATACAGAATGTTCAGGGATGGGAGCGCTACTGTCGGCGAATTTGCGATCATGAACAGGTGTCGCTGTTTATCAGTGGATCATCGTCGCATCTGCTTGCCGGGGAGATCGCAACGTCCTTGCGTGGACGATCAGTAACCTTTCAGGTCTATCCGCTCTCTTTTGCCGAATTCCTTCATTTTAAAAATATCGATGTAAAACCATTTTCTGAGCGTTCCAGGGTGGCGGTGGAGTATAGCCTTGATCAATATTTGGCAATAGGAGGATTTCCGGAAGTTGTTCAAGCGGATGAGCTGTTGCGCCCCAAAATTTTGCAGGAATATGCCGATTTGCTTCTCTATAAAGATCTCATCGAACAGTATGAGCTAAAAAATCAGTACCTGTTGAAATATTTGTTGAAAATCTGTTTTTCGAATCCAGCTACTTTATTGAGCACGAACAAACTTTACAATGATCTCAAATCGCAAGGTGTATCTGCATCCAAAAATACTCTTTATGAATATCTCGAATATATGCAAAACGCTTTTATCCTGTTTGCAACGGCTGTTTATGACCGATCCTTGCGGAAGCAACTGCAAAATCCCAAAAAACTTTACGTCATCGATATCGGGCTAGTATCCCGATTTGTTGCCAATCCGCTGGCCGATGTGGGGCGAAAATTGGAGAATGTGGTTTTCCTGCATCTGAAAAGGCAGGAAAAGAGCGTTTATTACTATCGCAACACCAGTGAAATCGATTTGGTCTATGAAACGGGTGAGCATGAGATTTTTGTCAATGTGTGCCATCATTTCGACCAACCATCAACGCTGGAGCGCGAGATCGCTTCGCTTGCCTCCGTGCATAAAAAATATCCACAGGCAAAAATTCTGTTGCTCTCTCGCAACAAACCCTCGCAGCGTATCCCGGCTTTCATCGAATCGATGAGTGTGGTAGAGTTTTTTAGGGAATGGTGATTGGTGACTGGTGACTGGTAAAAAATAAACCGCTAAGACGCCAAGACGCAAAGAAGAGCAAAAGATTTTGAAAGGAAAAAACTAAAAATCAGTTTTTGTCTTTCCTTTGCGTCTTTGCGCCTTTGCGGTAGATTTTCGCACGTTTACACGTTTACACGTTTACACGTTAACAGGTAATTGATAACTGGTATCTGTTGACGACTGGTCACCAATTACCAGCCAAAATTTATACGATACTATCGTATTTAAAAGATGATAAATATACGATAATATCGTATAAAGGAGTTATATGGAAGATTTATTGTATCAATACAATCCGTGGTGGGAGGGGGCGGCAGATTTTTCTGTGTACAGGCCGCGTCCTGCGCAGATCGAGCGCATCTCGAAGCACCTTGGCCAGGGGAGAGCTGTTTTTCTGGTTGGTATGCGACGTGCAGGCAAGACAACCTTGCTGCGTTTGCTGAATATTTGGAGTTTAAAAAAATCCATATTGCCCAAAAAGATCTCCAACTTTTGGATGTGTATTTTCTCGACTATATGCGAGAGGGTGGCCTGCCTGAAAATATCGTCTATCCCACACGCGATTATTTGATGAACCTTGCGGATGACATCATTCAAAAAGA
>Ga0209311_1000493_pt1 | contig 36373 bp, 42 predicted proteins | sample AD_UKC045_MetaG_FD_184417 | JGI IMG/M metagenome (GOLD analysis project Ga0209311, IMG submission 184417) | Active sludge microbial communities of municipal wastewater-treating anaerobic digesters from USA - AD_UKC045_MetaG (SPAdes) (version 2) | ecosystem: Engineered > Bioreactor > Anaerobic >... | reverse complement strand
CCATGTCCATCTGGACGGCGATACGAAGGGACATGGGACGGCTCCAGCGAAGAGCCCTCTAGGTAGGTCGGCACGCCGGACAGTGCAATCTGGCGTGGGGGCGCAATCTGGCCGGAACTATCCGTGTTTGGTTAGTGGCGACTCTCCCTGCCCTACTGGCCCTGTCCTACTGGCGTTGCTGCGGGGGCGGGAGCGAGGAGGAGTTCAGGAGGCCGATGCTGTTGCCGCTGGCGCCCGGAGGCGGGGCGGCGCCGGGGGCGTAGGGATCGGTGTACTGGCCGCGCGTGGTGGGTTGCGAGGGAACGATCGGCGCGGGCGCTGCGGCGGGCGGCGCGATGCGGATGGCGCCTGCCGTGTTGTCGGGCTGCACGGTCTGGCCTTGTTCGTTGACGATCGGGGCGGTGGCTACGCTGATGTCTGGCGGGGGCGAGCCGCGTTCACGCATCTTCACGTAGGAGACGACCTTGGCGACGCCCTTCACGAGGCTGGCGTGTTCGGCGGCCTTGCGGAGTTCTTCGTCGGTGCGGGCGAGGCCGAGGAGATAGACCACGCCGTTGTGGGCCTGGATGTTGAAGTTCGTGCCCTTGATGTCGTTGTCGGCCAGCAGACGCAGGCGGACCTGTTCGACGATCCACGAGTCGTTGAGATCGCGACCGAGATTGTAGCTGTCGACCTGCAGCTCGTTGGCGACTTCGTCGATGGACGCGACCTGCCAGGCGATGCGCTCGGCCTCCTTCGCGTCGGCTTCAGAGGGCACGCGGCCGGAGAGCAGGACGAAGCGATCGACAACCGCGACGTCGACTTCGCCAAAGCGGTTGAAGCCGCCGGCGCCGAACAGGCGTGTCTTGATCTCGGTGGCGGCGGAACTGTCATCCAGCGCTTCGCCGAAGGTGCGATCGGACAGGCAGCCGCCGAGAAGCGGGGCAGCGAGGATCAGGCAGGCAAGGACACGCGCGTTCATACAACTTCCCAACTGTTCGGCCGTTTAGGGCTTATGCCTTGATAGGAGGAGCATAAGGCGATTTTCGGGCGCTTTGCAGCCTCGGGGGAAGCGCGCCCCTTAACTGCCTATTTTTCAGCCCTCCACGCATCCGACATGTGCCTGGGGAAACGGCCGGGCGACATCAGGACGATGTCGAAGCGCCAGATATGGTTCTGCAGCTTGTGGCGGCGCGTGGTCCAGGTGCGGGCGGCTTGTTCGATGCGGCGGCGGAGGCCGGGCGTTACGGCTTCGAGCGCGGTTTCGTGACGGGCGCGCATTTTTACTTCGACGAAGACGAGCAGGTTCTTCTTGGTGGCGATGAGGTCGATCTCGCAGGCAGGCGTGCGGGCGCGGCGATCGAGAATGCGGTAGCCCTTCATCTGCAGCCAGAGCGCGGCTGCGTTTTCGGCGCGACGGCCTTTGCGCTCGCGCAGGCGACGGAGGATGGCGCTCTCAGTCTTCTTGACCATCTTCCGGGCCACCTTCTGGGCCATCGTCCGCTTCACGGAGTTTCAAGGCGCGTTCGTACACATCGCGACGCTTGAGATTGAAGCGTTCGGCGATTTCGGCGGCGATCTCTTTCAGCGGGCGCGTATCATCGGCGGCGAGAATGGCGGCGTCGAGCGCGTTGGCGTCTGGCGCCTCCTCCCCTGTCGGCGGGCCGACGAGGATGACGATCTCGCCGCGTGGGGGGCCAGCTTCGGCGTAATGGGCGGCAAGATCGGGCAGGAAGCCGCGGCGGGTTTCCTCGAATTTCTTGGTCAGCTCGCGCGCGACGGCGGCTTCACGCTGGCCGAAGACTTCCGCCATGTCGGCGAGGCTGGCAGCGAGACGCGAGGGGCCTTCGAAGAAGATCAGCGTGCCTTGTGACGATTTCATCTCGGAGAGGAAACGCTTGCGTGCGCCGGACTTGGGCGGCGGGAAGCCGGCGAAGGTGAAACGATCGGTCGGCAGGCCGGAGGATGCGAGCGCGGTGAGCGGCGCGGAGGCGCCGGGGATGGCGTAGATCGGAATGCCGCGTTCAGCGGCTTCGCGGACGAGCTTGTAGCCGGGATCGGAAATCAGGGGCGTGCCGGCGTCCGACATCAGGGCGATGCGGCTGCCCGTTTCCAGTTCCTTAAGCAGTCCCGGGCGTGCCTGTGCGCCGTTGTGGTCATGATAAGGGCGCAATCGGGCGGACACTCCGAAGGCCGACATAAGCTTGCCGGCGACACGCGTGTCTTCCGCGCAGACGACATCGACGGACGCAAGAATGTCGAGGGCTCTGAGCGTAATATCCCGCAGGTTGCCGATGGGAGTCGAAACAACGTAGAGCCCGGGCTCAAGCCTTGGATCAATACGGAAAAGGCGGGAGGAGCCGGTTTCATCCGGTTGCCGGGAATCATCCTCCAGCCTAGCTTCCGTTTCGCTATCCGGGCCCTCGTTATGGGCCGGGTCTGAAGACGTATCCTCAGGAGGGGTCGCGCATGTCATCCAAATCTCGGGTCCGCGGGCTCGCCGCCATTTCTCTTGTTGCTCTGACCGCGCTGGGCGCTTGCACCAGTGGTCCGGTGCGGCCGACCGCTCCCCTCTCTAGCAGCGGCATGCGCCCTGATCCAAGCCGTCCTCTTCCGCCGGGCCAGCCGATGCCGTCTGCGCCGGTTTCGACCCAGTTCGCGGAGGGCCGGAACGCCTATCACCCGCGCCATGTGCCGGCCAACGAGCAGCAGAACCTGAAGCGGATCGCCGTGCTGCTGCCGTTCAACTCGACCAATGCCGAGGTGCAGCGCCAGAGCAAGGGCATCTACAACGCCATCCAGATGGCGCTCTTCCAGGTGGGCGTGAAGGACGTGGTGCTGATGCCGCGGGACGCGACCAGCCCCGATCCGCAGATTATCCAGGGCGTCGCCGAAGACGCGGTGCGCGATGGCGCGGTGGCCGTGATCGGGCCGATCTTTGCCCCGCAGGTGCCCGCCGTCGCCGCCAAGGCCGCGCAGGTGCGTGCGCCGGTGCTGGCGTTCTCGACCGATGCTTCGGCGTTCGGCCAGGGCGCCTATCTCGTCTCGCTGACGCCGACGAGCGAAGTGGAGCGGATTGTCGACTGGGCGTCGAAAGATGGCGTGACGCGCTTCACCATGCTGGGGCCGGACAATGCCAGCGGCCGTTCGATCGAGCAGGCTCTGCGGCAGGAAGTGACCGAGCGTGGCGGACAGGTGGTCAGCGTTGAATACTACACGCCGGGCAATGCCTCTCCGCAGGAACAGGCGCGCCGGCTGGCGAAAGTGATCGAAGCCGAGAACCGCGCCTATCCGGGCAAGGTGGCGGTGCTGATCCCTGAGAGCGGCGTGCAGCTGCGGTCGGTTGGCTCGCTGTTGCGCGCGATCGCCAACGTCACGCCGCGCGAGGTTCGCTTCCTTGGCACGGGCCAATGGAACGATGCGGACATCTGGCGCGAGCCGTCGCTGTATGGCGGCGCCTTCCCTGCTCCCGATCCGGTTGCACTCGGCGATTTCGAGAAGCGGTATCAGGCGATCTATGGCGAAGCCCCGCCGAAGCTGGCGAGCTTTGGCTATGACGCCGGCGCGCTGGCCGCGACACTGGCGGCGAATGAGCGGCTCGACTCGGCGATGATCCAGCGGCCGCAGGGATGGAGCGGCGTCAACGGCCTGTTCCGGTTCCAGCCGGATGGCAGCGTCGAGCGTGCGCTGGCGATTATGCAGTTGCAGAACACGGGCGGTGTGAAGATCGTCTCGCCGCCGCTGCAGGCGTTTGCTGCGGGTTCGTAAAAGGTCGGTGGATCGCAGGGTGCATTGAAGCGGAGCGGAAATGCACCCTACGTTTACGGCGCTAATTCAGCAGCAATGCGATCAGCCATCAGGCGGCCGCCGGGCGTTAGCGCTATGCGGCCGTTTTGCTGTGTAACGAGGCTCAGCTCCGTGTAGTCGGCGAGCTTGGCGGCGTTGAGTTGCAGGTTGAGCTCTTCGATGTCTGACAGCGCGAAGCCTTCGATGACGCGGAGGCCCATGGTGACGCGTTCGCGGGCCTGAGCAACGCTGTCGAGGGTTTCGGTGACAGCCCAGCCGAGGCCATTGGTTTTCACCTGTTGCAGGTATTCGCCGGGCTTTTCTGCCGCTTCGATGGCCCAGCGTTCATTGCCTGTCGTGAGGCGTCCGTGGGCGCCGGGGCCGACACCGGCCCAGTCGCCAGAGGACCAGTAGATGCGGTTGTGTGCGGACTGGTGTTCGGCGCCGCGCGCGTGGTTCGAGATTTCGTAGGCGGGGTAACCGGCTGCGTCGGCGAATTCCTGCGTGATCTCGTAGAGGTCGGCGGAACGTTCATCGTCGAGCGGCGACCAGTCCTTGCGCTTTACGGCATGGAAGAAGGCGGCGCCGGGTTCGATCGAGAGTTCGTAGAGCGAGAGATGATCCGCGCCGAGTGCGAGGGCGCGGGTGAGTTCGGCGCGCCAGTCGTCCGCGGTCTGGTTGGGCAGCGAGTAGATGAGATCGATCGAGGTGGAGCGGAAATGCTTGCGTGCTTCGGTGAGAGCCGCGAGCGCGGTTTGCGCGGAGTGCGTGCGGCCGAGGAATTTGAGGCGGGCGTCGTCGAGCGATTGCAGGCCAAGCGAGAGGCGGTTGACGCCTGCGGCTGCGAAGTCGGCGAAGCGATGCGCGTCGTCGGGGTTGGCTTCGATGGTGATTTCGGCGCCGGGCTTGAGGCCCCAGAGGTCGTTGATCTTTGCGATGACGCCGGAGACCTGCTCACCTGTCATCAGCGAGGGCGTGCCGCCCCCGAGGAAGATCGTGTCGGCCTGACGCGGGCCTGTGCGGGCGCGCCAGCCTTCGAGGTCATGCAGGATGGCGTCGAACAGCGGGGCGGTGTCACGCGCCTTGGCGGCGTAGACGTTGAAGTCGCAGTAGGGGCACACGCGCGCGCAATACGGCCAGTGGACGTAGATCCCGAAACCGCGTTGTGGATTGAAGCCGGACATGGGCGATCGCAGACGCCGAAATGCGGCCGAGGTCAACTGGCTCAGGCTGCGGGCCGCTTGTCCGGGATGGTGAATTCGATGCGTGCGCCGCCCCGGAAGGCCGGGTCGATGCCGATTTCACCGCCATGGCTCTGGATGATGGTGCGGCAGGTGGCGAGGCCGATGCCTGTGCCCTCGCCCGCCGTATGCACGCCACGCGCGAGCGGGTTGAAAGCAACGGCAGTGAATTCCGGATCGAAGCCCATGCCATTGTCTTCGATCGTGACGCGTACGCCCTTTTCATCGCGCGCGGCATCGATGCGGATGACCAGCGAGCGATCGCGGCGGCGGTTCTTGATCGCGTTGGAAATGAGGTTGTGGAAGACCGTGGTGATCAGCGTGGAGTCGCAGCTCAGGCGCATCTCGTGCAGCACGTTGATGCGTGCGCCTGCGGCTTCGAGATCGGGGGCGCTCTGGGCGGCTGCGGCCTGCACCAGCTCGCTGAGCGCGTTGTCGGTCAGCGCGATGCGGGTGTAGGCCGAGCGGGAATAGTCGAGCATGCCGTCGATGATCTTCGGCATTTCGAGCACGCTTTCGCGGATCGAGCGGGCATGGCGGCGGGCGGCTTCCGTATCACCCTTGGCGAGCGCTTCCTCGAGCAGTTCGCCGTAGAGCATGACGTGGCGCGCGGGCGCTTTCAGATCATGCGCAGCCGAGGAGGCGTATTGTTCCAGCGCTTCATTGGCGCGCGAGAGACGTGCGGCTTGTGCATTGGCCTCCTTCTGCCAGCCTTCGACGATTGCCGAGAGCCACCAGATCAACAGCGCGACCAGGGTTACGCTCATTGAGGCGTTGAGCGCGAAGAGGGCTTCCGAGGACCAGCCCTGAAGCACCGTCAGCGCGAGACTGACCGCTGCGGCGACGACGGGCAATGCGACTGCAATCGGCAAGGCGCGGCGCAGCAGGCGACCACGCAGGCTGGCCTGCAGGACCACACGACCGAAGCCCAGACGCGGATGAAGCATCACACAAACCAGCGTCAACCAGACGATCAGGGCCGCTGTATGCAGCGCCATGGTGTTGAGCGGGCTGTTTGCATCTGGCGCGCCGCCGAAGAGCGCGAGACCCAGTATGCGGAACATGGCGGGCGTTGCAGCGATGAGCGCCAATATGCCGGCGAGCAGCGACCAGCGTGGTCGCAGGTTTATGACGATCAGCGTGACGGCGGCCAGTGCGAGGCAGAAGAGCGTCGCCTGTGACGGGATGACCGCCCAGGGTTCGACGCCACCGGCATGGCGCGAAAACTCCGACTGGATCAGGAACACCAATGTCAGAACTGCGACGGCGGCCGAGCCCCAGTGCGAGCGTTTCGACGCTCGCAGCGACATGAGGAAGCTGACCGACAGCGCCATCAGCACTGCAGCGGTGCGGGGCTTCATCGAGGGAAAGCCGGGGATGAGGGTCTGCAGCGGTTCGAAATCGAAGCCATAGCCGATGATCAGCACGGCGGCGGCAATCGATCCGATGGCGAGCGCATGCCATTCGAGCGCCGAGAAATAACGGCGTCGCGGCAGGCGGAGATAGTTCTCAACGGTCGATTGCGGCATGCGCTGATCTATCGCCTGACGAACGGGAATGAAACGCCAGCGGCGTGTTACGCTGGATTAGTGACGGGGCAATTCGCCCCTGCTCCAGTAGTCAACGATGGTGCTGGCCATGGCGCGGTAGTCTTCAAGCGTGGTCGGCTTTTCGAGATAACCGCTGCAGCCGCCAGCGTAGGCGCGGTCGATATCCTTCTGCAGCGCCGAGCCGGAGCACATCACGACGGGAACCGAATTGCCTTCCGCGCGCAGGAGCGACAGCACGCCGAAGCCATCGAGATCGGGCATCTTCACATCGAGCACGACCAGATCGGGCTTTTCGGTGCGTATGCGATCGAGCGCCGTTATCGGCTTCATCTCGCTGGCAACGTGAACGCCGCCCTGCGCAGAAAACGCCTGTGTCATGAATTCCAGACAGCGCGGGTTGTCATCCACGATCAGGACGCTTGCGAGCTTCGACATGACTCCCCCCGGGTCTATTTTGCGCCGAGTCTATCCCTTCGAGTCGGGCTGTGAACCCGGGAATAGCCCCGATCACGCTTTTGCCATCCGGCGCGGCTGTTTTTCTAGCCCGCCAGAAAGGTTTTCAGCTTTGCGAAGGCAAGTGCACGATGACTCATCGCGTGCTTCTTTGCCGGGTCCATCTCGCCGAAGGTTTCGGTCTCGCCTTCCGGCACGAAAATGGGATCGTATCCGAAGCCCCTGTCGCCACGTGGCGGGAAGACGAGCTGCCCGCGCAGTATGCCTTCGAAGCTTTCGACATGGCCGTCGGGCCAGGCCAGCGACAGGACACAGACGAAGCTGGCGCGCTTATCAACTTCTCCGTCCTCGGAGGTTTCGGACTTGAGACCGTCTTCGACCTTCTGCATGGCGGCGCGGAAATCCTTTTCCGGACCTGCCCAGCGGGCCGAATAGATGCCCGGCGCACCCGAGAGGCCGTCGCAAGCCAAGCCGGAGTCATCAGCCAGAGCTGGTTCGCCAGAGGCCTTTGCGGCGGCGAGGGCTTTGAGTTCGGCATTGCCCCGGAAGGTGTCGGCGGTCTCTTCAGGCTCGGGCAGGCCCAGTTCACCTGCGGAAACGGCGGTAAAACCGATGTCGCTGAACAGGTCGGTGAGTTCCTTGACCTTGCCCTTGTTGTGGGTCGCGGCGATCAGGCGGCCGGGCGGTAGCTTGCGGCTGGCGCTCATGGCTTTCTGCTTCCTTTCGTCTACCCGGTGGACGGGCTTATTGTTTTTCGATATGGTCCGAATCCATCCCGCCAGACAAGTTGGCGTCTGGCAAGTTAGGTCCGGGTAGGCTTAAGTCCTGGAGCTGATGGGGTATTTGCCGCGTGGGTCGCGGTACGGGTCGATTGGAGCCCAGTTTTCTATGCTGATGCGCGCGACCGGCCGTGGGTCGATCTCGTCATTCCTGAAAGTCGCGGTGGACGTGGTCTGGGTGATCGCGTGCGCCCTGCTCGGCTTTATCTGGATTATCGCCGCCTTCGCGATCTACGCGATGGTGACCGGAAATCCGACTTTCCTCGACTTTGCGAGCTCCACCCAAGGCAATCGCCTGGGTACGCCGCTTGGCCTTTCGATATGGATCGCGATCGGATCGATCCTGTGCGTGGGCGTAATGATCGTCTGCGCTTATCTGCGCGGGGTCTTTGAAACGCTGGTCGCGGGCGACCCGTTCGTTCCCGAGAATGCGACACGGCTGTCCGCCATCGCCATCGTGCTGGCCGTCATGGAAGCGTCGGCCATGTTCGTGGCCGCAATCGTCAGCCTGGTTTTCGGTGTCCTCGTACCCGCTGGGGCGCCTGTCGCCTTCCAGTTCCCGAACGTTAATTACCCCGTATGGCTCGCCGTCGTGACCCTTTGGGTGCTTGCACAGGTGTTCCGTGAGGGCGCTGCGATGCGCGAAGAGCAGAAGATGACGATCTGAGCCCCACTTAACTGTGATGGTTCAGTCATTGCACTCCCGCAAAGTCTGACTTTACGGGTTCTGGTTAAGGGCGAAGCGCTGCCCCGGTTTAGCGCAAACGACAGGCCGGCGGATGGTCCGCAGGTCATGAGCAAAGGACGACAGCGACGCCAATGGCGATCCGCGTCACCCTCGATCGGGTCCTTCTGGACCGGCGTATGTCGCTCACCGAGCTGGGTGATCGCGTCGGCATTACGCTTGCGAACCTGTCGATCCTGAAGACCGGCAAGGCCAAAGCCATCCGTTTCTCGACCCTTGAAGCGCTTTGCCGCGAACTTGGCTGCCAGCCGGGAGATATTCTGGTCTGGGACCCCGACGAAGCGGCCGCCGAAGACGACGAAGAAGACGGGCGAGCGGTAGCCGCCGAATAGCCATATGGAATAGTTGGGGCCTCCCCTGCGCGGAAGCCTTGACGGATGACAGCGTCATCTTGATGTCCAATACTCGGATCTCATCACGAGCTTTCGAGCCCGGGGACCTGGAATGACCGGCGAAACGACCGGCGATTTTACCCAGCTGCTGCTGGGACTGTGTGCGGGCGCGCTGCTCGCCATGGCTGCAGCGATGCTCCGTGCGCCGCGCAAGGCTGTGCGCTGGTCCGGCTTTGCCTTCTTCTTCACGTCTACTTTCTTCGCCCTGAAGCTTTGGAGCGATCAGACGGGTGCGTTTTCCTATGAAGCGCGCGTCTTCGTGGGGATCGTTGCGATGTCGTCCGTTGGCTGGTTCTGGCTGATGGTAATGGCGCTGTTCAACGACTGCGACGACTACAGGCCGGCCATGTTCGCGGCGCCGGGTTCGCTGGCGCTTCTGGCGCTGGGGCATCAGTTGCCGGGCGATTCCCTGATGCCGCTGATCTGGGCGCTGTCCACACTGGCGCAGGCGGGATTTGCCATTGCTTCCCTGATCATCGTGGTGCGGAGCTGGAAGGACGACCTGGTTGAATCGCGCAGGCGGGTGCGCGGGCCGTTCATGGCCGGGGTGGCGCTCTACATTCTCTCGATAAGCGGGTTCAACATCTGGGAGGTCTTCTTCGGCGCGGTTCCTGACTGGTATCCGATGTTCAACGCCGCGATGCTGACCCTTTGCGTGCTGGCGGGCGCCTTCACCTTCATCGAGGCGCGCGGGGAGATGTTCGGAGAGGACGCCGAGCCGGCTGCGATCCGTCAGCCGGAACCAGCCGTACGTACTACCGCGCCGATTGCAGCCGTGAATGGCCATGCGGCGGCGCAAGCAGCCGCCAACGAAGCCTTCGCTATTGATCGAGCAGCCAAGGCGGATCTCGACCGGCTGGAATGTCTTATGAGCAAGGACGAGGTGTGGAAGGAAGAGGGCCTGACCATCGCCAGCCTGGCGCTGCGCGCCGGAATTCCGGAAACGCAGCTGCGCCGGCTGATCAATGACTGCCTCGGCTACCGGAACTTCCCCTCCTATGTGAACGCGCACCGAATCGCGGCGGCCAAGAGCCGGTTGGCGAATCCGACCGAGGCGCGCGTTTCAATCTCGACCATCGCCTACGATATCGGATTTGCTTCGCTTGGGCCCTTCAACCGGGCGTTCAAGGAAGAAGCAGGCGTTTCGCCCTCCGAATGGCGCAGGAAAGCACTCGGCCTGTCCTCGCCGATTCCTGAAGAAGCCTGATCGATTTCTGAAAAGCGCTTTGCTTTCAGCGCGATGAATCGGCGAGCCGGTTCGCGATCATCGTGAATCTCCGTTTTCCGGAAAGCCTGATCGATTTCTGCGAAGCCCCACCGTTTCCCGAAATCGGCGAGCGGGAGGCCGCGAGGCTCACCATCCTTGGTTCATCCATAGAAGGAGAAACCACGTGGATACGAACCTCCCCTCCCCGAAACTGCCTGCCCTGAAACGCGCTTCCCTGAACGAGACCAACCTCCTCACCAACATCTTCTCCGGCGCCATCGCGATTGGCGCTGTCTTCCTGGCGGTCGGCTCCATGACCGGGACCGCACAGGCTCAGACGGCTGCCTACTCGACGGCGACCGTCTCCTACGCCGACCTCGACCTTTCGACGCATGACGGCGCCCGTGTGCTTCTGAAGCGGATCAATTCGGCCGCGAAAGAAACCTGCGGTCCCGCCCCGGTGATGAGCCCGCTGACGCCCGCCGCCCCGGGCCATTACGACCGCTGCGTTGAGCAAGCGGCCGACAAGGCGGTGGCCCAACTCAACGCCCCGCTAGTGGTCGCCCTGCACGCGGGCGCGCCGGTGAATGCCGACAAGACGCCCGTCAACGATCAGTTTGCTGCCCGCTGACGGTTCCCTGGCGATCCTCTCGCCAACACGCCTGACGGCGGACTTTCCGGCTTTCCTGTCCGATCCAGCCGGGAAGTCCGCCGTATTTTCTATGACTCGGTCCAGACCCCGTACTCGCTCCACGACCTTCGGGCGTCGAACCACTTCCATGCGCCCATTGTGACGGCTGCCACGATCGCGGCGCCAGCGGTCAGGGGAATATCGTAGCGCGAACTTGGCCAGAAAAACCAGGCAGCTGCCAACGTCGCCAAACACGACGCGATATGCAGGCTGATGGCAACGGCAATCAGAAGTCGCTCGGAACCGATTGATGCCGCTGACCACGGTTCGCGCTTCTCCACGAACTTGTCTCTCGGTAGGCTAGCCAGTTTGAATGCTGTGAAGAACAACATGACGACCGGAAGACGCTGCGCCGGTGAAGAACTGCTGAGGATAATTCCCGCATTGGCGACAAGATAAACCAGCGCCATCGGACCAGCGACCCTGCAGAACGACAAGATCTCCAAAACCAATCGGGCGAACATCGCCTTACCTCATGAGCTGAGCCGCTACTTCTTCCTTATCGGGGCCTTCTTGGCGGCGAGCTTCATCGGCTTTGACTTCTGCGGCTTGCCCTGATCGGGCTGGGCCTTGAGCCAGAAGCCGAGGGCCATGACCTTGGCGTCATCGAAGAAGGCGGCGTCGACGCGGTCGAGGAAGTCCTGCCGCGTGAACTCGACGCGCTTGATGTCTTCCTTCTCGGCCGCGAGGCCCGAGGCTTTCGGATTGACCAGATCGGACGTGATCACGGGCGCGTAGTAAAGGAAGATGCGTTCCGAGCTGGAGCCGGGCGAGACGTAGCCGTTGGAGACGAGCATCAGCTTGTTGGCCTGATAGCCGACCTCTTCCATCATCTCGCGGCGGATGCAGTCTTCGGGTTCTTCGTCTTCTTCCACCGAGCCGGCCATGGCTTCGACGATGTAGCCGGGGCCCTTGTCGAAGGTCGCGATGCGGAACTGTTCTGCCAGCACGATCACATCGCGCTCAACGTCATGGATCAGGGCGGCGGCGCTGTCGCCACGCTCGAAGACGAGGCGCTGCACGTCCTCAAGCCTGCCCTTCCCAGCGACGCGATCATAATCGAACACGTACTCGTCGATCTTGTAGCGGCCCTTGAAGACGGTCTTGCGCGACTTGATGTCGACGGTTCTTTTCTTCGTGGCCATCAGGCGAATTCCTCGACGATGATGCGGGCGATCTCCGCGTGGGCCGCGGCCTTGTCGATATTGGGCGCGGCGCTTTCCGAGAGGTAGCTCGCGATGACGATGGGCGAGCGACCCGGCGGCCAGACGATGGCGCAATCATTGTGCGAGCCATTGCCGCCTGTGCCGGTCTTGTCGCCAGCGCGCCAGCCTTGGGGGAAGCCTGCGCGGAGACGATCGAGGCCGGTCGAGGCTTTTTCCATCCAGCCAATCAGGCGTGTACGGCTGTCTGCGTTGAGGACTTCGTCGGTGGTGAGAATGCGGCGCAGCGTGCGGGCCATGGCGTGCGGCACGGTGGTGTCGCGTGGATCGCCTGCGCGATTCTCATTGAGCTCTGGCTCGACGCGATCAAGCCGCGTGTGCGGATCGCCGCTTTCGCGGATGAAGCGGGTGAACCCTTCAGGACCGAACATCGGCACGAGCAACAGGTTGGCAGCCGTGTTGTCGCTGACCGTGACGATGGCCTCGCAAAGCTGTTCGACGCTGAGCGAGCCCATGCCGGAGGTGGCGCTGATCTGTGCGGCTGTGATGGGCGATGTCGCGATGAGATCGGACGGCGTGTAATACATCACCGCGTCGAGGTTCAGCCCCTCCTCGCAGCGCTTCAGCGCGCCAGCGGCGAGCAGCCATTTGAATGTCGAGGCCATCGCGAAGCGTTCCTGCGCGCGATGATTGATCTCGGCGTTTGAGCCCGTGTCGATTGCGCTGACGCCAATGCGGCCGCCGAGGCGTGCTTCGATGGCAGCGATGCGGGCGGCGGCTTTGGCTGTGCCGGTCGCGGGCTGTGCAGCGGGCGATGCGCCGCCTGCACAACCTGCGAGGGCGAGCCCTGCCCCGGCCGCGATGATCCCCCGGCGCGTTTGCATCCTAGAGGCCGAGCGCCTTGCGTTGGGCGGCGAAGAGTTCGTCCGTGCCAACGACAGCGAGATCGATAAGCTGGTTGAACTCGTCGCGGCTGAAGGCGCGCTGTTCGCCCGTGCCCTGGATCTCGATCAGCTTGCCGCCTGACGCCATGACGAAGTTGGCGTCGACCTGGGCTGCGGAGTCTTCCGGGTAGTCGAGGTCGAGGACGGGGACATCATTGAAGATGCCGCACGAGACGGCGGCGACCTGGGCCGAGAGCGGATCAGTCTTGATGACGCCTTCGTCCTTCAGGTAGCGCATCGCCATGGCGAGGGCGACGTAGGCGCCGGTGATCGCCGCGGTGCGGGTTCCGCCATCAGCCTGCAGCACGTCGCAATCGAGGGTGATGGTGTTTTCGCCCAGCGCTTTCATATCCGTCACCGAGCGAAGCGCGCGGCCGATGAGGCGCTGAATTTCCTGCGTGCGGCCGGACTGCTTGCCTTCAGCAGCTTCGCGGCGGCCACGCGTGTGCGTGGCGCGCGGGAGCATGCCGTATTCGCCGGTGACCCAGCCCTCGCCCTTGCCCTTTTTCCAGCGCGGAACTTCGCCCGCCCAGGAGGCCGTGCAGAGGACATGCGTGTGGCCAAATTTCGCCAGACAGGACCCCTCGGCATAGCGCGTAACGCCCGCCTCCAGCGAAATGGGACGAAGCTGGTTCGGCTGACGGCCGGAAGGTCTCATGAAATCAAGTCTTTCGAGGTGGTTGGCGAGGTGTTTTTGGTGTTAGGCGGGGTTGTTGAAACCGCGCCGCTTCACCCATAACTTCCCCACGCAATGACGACCAGCCCGCGCAATCCACCTGGCAGCTCGACCGCCCTGTCCGCCTTTGCGGCCATGGACAGGCGGAGCCGCGATATCTTCCGGGAGATCGTGCAGTCCTATCTGGATACGGGCGAACCGGTCGGTTCGCGGACGATTTCGCGGCGCGGCGTTCAGCTCTCCCCCGCTTCGATCCGCAACATCATGTCGGATCTGGCCGAGATGGGGCTGATCGATAGCCCGCATACGTCTGCGGGCCGTGTGCCGACGCATGCGGGACTGCGGATGTTCGTGGATTCGCTGATGCAGCTGGGCGAGCCCGGCGAAGCCGACAAGCAGGCGATCGAGAGCCGCCTGGCCGGTTCGGGCCGGCGGATGGAGAATGTGCTGTCGGAAGCTTCCGACCTGCTTTCGGGGCTGGTTGGTGGGGCCGGGCTGGTTTCGACGCCGGTGGCGGATGCGCCGATCCGGCATATCGAGTTCGTGCGGATTTCGGCCGAGCAGGCGCTGGCGGTGATCGTCGCCGAGAGTGGCGAGGTGGAAAACCGCGTGCTGGCCCTGCCCGCCGGATTGCCGGCATCGTCGCTGATCGAGGCTGGCAATTATCTCAATGCGCGCATGAAGGGCCGGACGCTGGCCGAGGCGCGTGAGGCGGTTCTGGAAGAAGTGCGTTCGCGCAAGGCGTTGCTGGATCAGACGGCGGCGCGGCTGGTCGAGGACGGGCTGGCGCAATGGTCGGGCGAGGACCCGGCGCGGGGGCGGTCGCTGATCGTGCGCGGCCGGGCGAACCTGCTGGAAGATGCCAGCGCCGCCGAAGACCTGAACCGGGTGCGGGACCTGTTCTCGGAGCTGGAGAAGTCGGAAAACCTGCTCAACGTGCTTGATACCGCCCGGGCGGCGGAGGGCGTCAGATTGTTCATTGGCTCGGAAAACCCGCTGTTTTCATTGTCGGGGTCCGCGATGATTGTCGCCCCCTATATGAATGCCGAGCGGAAGATTGTAGGGGCGCTGGGCGTGATCGGACCGACCCGGCTGAATTATGCCCGCGTTATTCCGATGGTGGATTATACCGCGCAGGTGGTCGGCCGGATTCTCGGCGAGGGCCGCGCGGGGACAAAGAGAGAGTAGAGCGTGATGAACGGCAACAACGGCGGATCGGACGAAGACGCCATCCTGTCGGCTGAGAACGAGGGCATGGATGAGGCTGTTGGGCATCCCCGCGATAAGGCCAGCGCCGGCAATCCGGCTGCGGGCGCCGTGAACATTCTCGCGGAGCAGGTGGCTGCGCTGGAGAAGGAACGCGACGAGCTGAAGAACAACATGCTGCGTGCGCTGGCCGAGACGGACAATGTGCGCAAGCGCGCCAACCGCCAGATCGATGAAGCACGGCTGTATGCGGTCGAGAAGTTCGCGCGTGATCTGCTGAACGTGTCGGACAACCTTTCGCGGGCGATCGAATCTGTGCCGGCGGATAGCCGCGGGCTGATGACCGATGCCGTGAAGACGGCGCTGGAAGGCGTTGAGCTGACGCAGAAGGAACTCGTTTCGGTGCTGGCGCGCCATGGCGTGACGGCCGTCGATGCAATGCCGGGCGCGGCCTTCGACCCTGCCCTGCATCAGGCCGTGACGCAGATCCCGTCGGAGCATCCTGCCGGTTCGGTGGCGCAACTGTTCCAGTCAGGCTGGCGCATCGGCGATCGCACGCTGCGCGCCGCAATGGTTGCCGTCAGCGCTGGCGGCGGCAAGCCGAACTAGGATTTAGCTAGATCGCGATTTCGGGACGCGGGTGAGGCGGCAGGCCATGTCGCCTCCGCATGACGCTGTGCCGCTTCAATCCTTGGGCTTGATGTCGAGATCGCGGAGCAGCGCGGTGACAGCGCGGCGGGCGATCGCGCGGGCGTCGTAGGGTTTCTTGATAAGCCCGGTGAGTTCGAGCATCACGGCGCCGTGCATGGCGGACCAATGCAGATGGCCGGCGAGATCTACGTCGCCCTTGAAGCGGCCCTGATCGCGCAGGACCTTCCAGCCACCCGTCATGGTGTCACGCGCGCGCTTCATGGCGGCGACGAGGTCCGGGTAGTCGAACGCGGTCGGCTGGTTGGTGTCGAAGATCATGCGGTAGGCGGCAGGGTTTTTCAGCGCCCAGTCGATGTAGGTATCGCCAGGCTGGCCCCCGCCCTTCTTGCGCATCGCACCTTCGGACTTTTCCATCGTTTCGGCGAAACGGGTGAAGGCGCGCGAGCGGACAGCCGCCAGGATTGCGTCCTTGTCCTTGAAGTAGCGGTAGGGCGTCATCGGAGAGACACCCATTGCGGTGGCGAGATCGCGGAGCGTGACGCCATTGATGCCGTGAGCTGCAAACTTTTCTTCCGCGATGTCGCACAGGCGCTCGCGGAAGGCTTCGATGTCTGCTGCTGACAGGACTTTAGGCAAGGCGGCTCCGGACTGGATCGCGCCTTTTTATTTACGGCGTAAGAAAACAACAAGGCCCCACGGCGTCGCGGGACATGCGCCGGAACGCCGGCTGTAATGCCTCAGGTTCGGACGGCAGCTTCGCTGAAATGCGCCTCCCGGGACGCATCCGGGGCAGGCTGCGGTTTGGGTTTGTCGCCGAACGACCATGCCTTTTCGTGCAGCATGTAAGCGACGGTTTGCACCATCGGCTCAATGACGCCGACACCCAGCGCGATGCGCCAATCACGGGTGAGCGCGTAGGCAACGCTGATGGCGACGGTGAGGTGCATCAGCGAGTAGGTGACGGGCTTCAGGGCGCGAATACCAAGCTTGGGCCTGACAATGCGGAATAGCCGGCGCCGGGTCTCTCCGCTGGAGGAAGAGGCGGTGTCGGACCGGCCTCCCCTGTCAGACGGGGTAGGCCCGGCGCCGGTGTGAAAGTGGTTGTGCACGTGGGTTATCCCTGATCTGGGATACATGTACATGCGACTTAGTTGCAATTCAAGTGCGGCTGATGTCGTGAGTTGAGATTTTTGGAGGACGACGCAGTGGCAAGCGCCCGAGCGTCATCCCGGCCGTAGCGGAGCGGAGAACCGGGAACCATTGCGAGCGCGTCGTGCTCTCGGAAAGGGTCCCGGATAGCGCTTGCGCGCTTCCGGGATCACAAGTTGGGTGTGGGTTATGCTGCGGCTTCGAAGAGGCGGTTGACCTCGTTCCAGTTCACGACGGTCCACCAGGCGGTGAGATAGTCGGCGCGCTTGTTCTGGTATTTCAGATAGTAGGCGTGTTCCCACACATCGACGGCGAGAACAGGCGCGCCTTTGACGTCGGCGACATCCATCAGCGGATTGTCCTGATTGGGCGTCGAGGTGATTTTCAGCTTGCCGTCAGTCACGACCAGCCAAGCCCAGCCTGAACCGAAGCGGCCAGTGGCCGCCTGATTGAAGGCGGTCTTGAAGGCATCCATCGTGCCGAAGTCGCGGGTGATCGCGGCCTGCAGCGCGGCAGACGGTACACCGCCCTGACCTGTCGGAGCCATGAGTTTCCAGAACAGGGTGTGGTTGTAGTGGCCGCCGGCATTGTTGCGCACGGCGGGCGCCAGCGTTCCGGCTTGCGCCAGCAGCTTGTCCATCGATACGCCGGCAAGCGCAGGCGTTGCAGCGACGGCAGCGTTGAGGTTGTCGACATAGGCCTTGTGATGCCGGCCGTGGTGGATCTGCATCGTCTCGGTGTCGATCGCGCTGGCGAGCGCATCGGCCGCGTAGGGCAGATCCGGCAGCGTGAACGTGGCAGAGCTGGGCGCAGTCGTGGGGGTTTGCGCGCATGCAGCGGTAGACAACGCAAGCGCTGCGACAGCGCCCGAAAGCATGATGGGTTTGATCATGTCAGTTTCCTTCTATGGGTGAATTGAAGAGGTATCGGCAGCTTGTGCTGATCGATCTGGGGGCAGCGCCGCCCCGCCCTGACGCGCTTGATCTGGCGCGCGTGACATGGCGCACACGGCTATGCGCTGCGTACGTCTTGCGACGACGGGCGGAATGCGAGCGGCTGGGAACATGGAGTAGTCCGGGGGCGCGTTCTGACACGACGATGCGCAACCCTCGCGGCCCTTGCCGAAGGTCTGCATCGTCGGTCTCGCCAAGTGGAGCGTGTCAGCTCCGCCGTCTGCGCCATGGCCAGCCAAGAATGGACCTGGACCAAGTATGTTGACGCAGACTTCGCTGGGAAATGCGAACGGCTACTCCCCGAGAAGAACTACAAATAGGGAGGCTTATCGCGCGCGTAAACACACGACCGCGCGAGTATCGCGACGTAATCCCCCTTACGGTTTTCACGTACAGATTTTCGGATCGGGTACGGCCTAAGCCGTGACGCCGCCGGTGCCGCCGTTGAGCATGATCAGATAGCGCTGGGCGATCTGGTCGACGAAGTGGGCGTTCTGGAGTTTCGCCGGGTCCATGCGTTGGGTGATCGCCTTTTCCTGGGCGACGATGGACTGCACGGCGATCTGCTTGGGGATGTTGAAAGCGGTCGTGACGACTTCGCGGCCGAGGGCCGAGCCGAGGATGTCAACGGCGTCTTTCATGTTCTTGGCGACCTGCTTGAACAGGACGGCCGAGCCGAGGCCGGACATCTGGGAGTCCAGCACGTCGAGACGTTTTTCGGCGATGTAGTTGTCGCGCACCTTCTGCAGGCTATCGGCAAAATAGGCGGGGGCCGTCCATTTGGCTGAGCTCGTCTCGCCATCGTTCGTGAACGTTCCCGAGAGACCGTCCTTGGTCAGCGTGCCGGTGAAGCTGCTGTTGCGCAGCTCGTCGGCGGCGTCGCGCCAGAGCGTGTTGATCGTGATGTTCTTGCCATCGACGGTGACAGGTACGGCCACGCCATCAATTTCGGCGGTGTAGGCTCCGCCCCTGCCCTTGGTGATTTCGAGCATGCCTTCGACGGATTCGCCCGCCCGTTCGAACTGGATCTTCCAGCGGCCGGCGACGCCATCCTGCTGCGGGGACAAGGCATCGAGGCCATATTCGGCGAGGTTGTAGGTCTTGGCAAAACTCAGCCAGCCGCTGTTGATCGAAGACATGCGGACTGCGAGAGAGGTCTTGTCGGTCGGGTCCGAGGTCATCGCCTTCTTGGCGAGCGCGATATTGTCGATGTCGGACTTGAGGCCATTGGCGGTCATCAGAACCTTGCGGGCGATCGGATCGTTCAGCACGTCGTCGATCGTCTTGGCGTTCTTCACGACCTTTTCGTAGCGCGCGAGATCCTTCTGGACCTGCGGATCTTTCGCTGCTTGGGCAAGCTGCTGCGCTTCGTTCTTTTCGGCGTTCACCAGCGCAGATTTCACGGAGCCGACATTGGCCGTTGTACCCGTCGACGTGTTCTGGGTGAGGAATGAGAAATCGACCGTACTCGTCGAGCTCGACGCGTTCGTGAACAGCATGCTGGCCATGGCCGAGGTGATATTCATGGACATGCCAGCGAGTATGCCAGAGCGTGATTAACTCGCGCTTAACCCGCATGCCGAGGACGGTGAACGACGTTAACCGTGTCGGCGCGGCGCCAGTCTCGCAAGTTTTTCGTTTCGGGGCGGGAACACGCCCGGAGCCAACCCGTTGGTTGGCGGGTGGGCGGCGCTGGGCTGCTCAAGGCTAAGTTTTTAGGGTTTGAATCAGATGTGGCCTTTCGAATCCCGTCGGAAAAAAGCGGTTGTCGTGTTCCACATTGACCAGAACGGTCTGGCAAAAGGCGCGTATTTCCGCGGCGAAGCAGACGTTCTCATCATCGACGAGCGTGATCCGAAGAACCGGGTCTATCGCATGGGCCAGGAGTCGGCTGATGACGAGCTGCGCCGCAAGATCGGTAAACATCCGCTGGGCCGGATACTGGAGGAAAAGCAGTCGGACGACCGCCATGCGGCGCCTGTGCTAAACCTGCACTGGGATGGCGCAGGTGCGCGGGCTGTCTGACCTCATCCGTTAACGGATTGAATTTTGTCACGCCCCGGATCGCATGGTCCGGGGCGTTTCGATTCATGACCTGGAGCCGGCCTGGAGTCAGGGAGCTGTGACCCGCCGAAGGGTCAGGTTTAGGCGCCCTCCCCCGGGGATCAGGGTGGAGCTATCCGGATAGATACGGTCGACACCGTGATAGGCGCGACGGGATCGGCCGCCGAGCACGACGACATCGCCCGAGGCCAGGCGCATGGAGCTGGTCGGGCTGGAGCGTTCCAGGCCCCCAAGGCGGAACAGCGCACGGGAACCAAGCGAGACGGAGACGACGGGGGCGTCCTTCGCGGTTTCGTCGGCGTCGATGTGGAGACCAAGGCGGCTTGTCGCTTCGTACCAGTTGACCAGACAGGCTTGCGGTGGGGCCGGATAGTCGGAGACCGCCTCCCATAAATCGAGCAAGGTTTGCGGAATGGGCGTCCACGGCTCGTTCGTTTCGGGGTGGGTTGGCTGGTAGCGATAGCCTTTGATGTCGGAGACCCAGCCGAGAGGCCCGAGGTTGGTGTTGCGGACGGAGAGCGGCTTTCCGGTGCGCGGCATGGCGCCGCGATAGAGCGGGTTCGCTTCGAGGATCGTCAGAATTTCCGCCACCAGCGCCTTCTGGGCGGCGGGCGGGAAGTACTCGGGCAGGAAGCGGAAGCCTTCGATCATTGAGGCAATGTAGGCACAGGCCCGCTGTACGTCGCCGGGAATGCGACAGCGACAACTGCCCTCAGACCTGAGCGATTTCCACGGGGAAGCCGCGGCGGAGGGAGTTGGAGACCATGCACTTCTTCTTCGACGCTTCGATGAGGGCGGTGGGATCGGAGCCATCGAGCATTTCGACGTGGACGGTCATGGCGGCGGCCTGCGAAAGAAGCGGGGCGCCATCCATGTCGAGCTTCACGGTGACGGCGATCGCACCGATCTTCACCCCCATGGTTTCAGCCGTGTAGCGCAGATCGTTGCAGAAACAGCCGCCGAGGGCGAGCGACAGGAGCTGGCTGCCATTGAAGCCAAGACCCTGCCCGCCAGCTGCGCCTTCAGGGCGATCGACGACGACCGTGTGGCCGTTGGCCCAGCCGAGGACCGCTTCGGTGCCCGCAATGGTGCGAAGTTCGACGGTGGTGGATCGCATGGCTGCCTGCCTTCCCTGATCGGGGACTTTAGGCTCGGCGTTTCTTGTTCTGCTACGGCTGGTATCTGCCCCGAGGCAAAGAAGGCTGCGACACGCTGGCCGGCCGTTCATTACCGTGAACAGCGCGAGAACGATTTGCAGGTAATCGGGGTATGGTCTCCCCGCCCGAGCGGCTGGGCCATAATAACGGACCTGACATTCCGGAAAGCTTGTTGTTCAAACAGCGATGCGGGACTCGTTCCTGGAAAGACGATTTTGCGCTGCCAGACGCCGAAACAGGCCTGCGCTGGACAGAAAAGGCGGAAGAATTGGGCCTTTCTTACGCCGAATATCTCTGGAACTGCTTGAACGCGGCGGCCATCCGACACATGAAGACGCTGCACATGTCCACTCAGGCCGAAGTTCTGCTTAACGAGCAGTTCGGACTTGCGGATAGGTGTACCTGCCCTATTGAGCCTGCCTTGCCTGATCCCATATGAGCCGCATCGCCGAATTGCCCGTTGATTGGGCTCAAGGCGATGTACTGAATTAAGGACCATAGGGGTCGCAGCACGCCAGGCGCCGCAGAGCGGGCCAACACGGGGCGAGGGCGACCGCCGCAGAAAGGACTTTGTAGAATGGCCAAGATTATCGGCATCGACCTCGGGACAACCAACTCCTGCGTAGCCGTCATGGACGGCGGGAGCGCACGGGTGATCGAAAATACGGAAGGCGCGCGAACGACGCCCTCCGTCGTGGCGTTCCAGGAAAGCGGCCAGCGCCTCGTTGGCGTCATCGCCAAGCGCCAGGCCACTGTGAACCCGCGCTTCACCTACTCCGCCATCAAGCGCCTGATCGGGCGCAACTTCGAAGATCCGATGGTGAAAAAGGACAAGGACCTCGTTCCCTACGAGATCGTCAAAGGCCCCAACGGCGACGCGTGGATCAAGGGCCGCGACAAGGATTACTCGCCGCAGGAAATCTCGGCGTTCATTCTTGGCAAAATGAAAGAGACGGCGGAAGCGTACCTCGGTGAGAAGGTCACGCAGGCTGTCATCACGGTGCCGGCTTACTTCAACGACGCCCAGCGTCAGGCGACCAAGGACGCGGGACGCGTTGCCGGCCTCGACGTGCTGCGCATCATCAACGAGCCGACGGCGGCAGCGCTGGCCTACGGTCTCGACAAGAAACACGATGGCAAGATCATCGCGGTGTACGACTTGGGCGGCGGCACGTTCGACGTTTCGATCCTCGAGATCGGCGATGGCGTGTTTGAAGTTCTCTCGACCAATGGCGACACGTTCCTCGGCGGCGAAGATTTCGACAACCGCCTGGTCGACTACATCTGCGACGAGTTCCAGAAACAGAACGGCGTTGACCTTCGCAAGGACCTGATGGCGCTGCAGCGCGTGCGCTCCAAGGCCGAGGAAGTGAAGAAGGAACTGTCGACCGTGCAACAGGTCGACATCACCGAGCCGTACATCACGGCCGGCCCGTCGGGCCCGGTCCACCTCAACATGAAGCTGACGCGCGCGAAGCTCGAGGCCCTCGTCGAGGATCTCGTGAAGCGCACGATCGAGCCGTGCAAGAAAGCACTTTCCGACGCCGGCAAGTCGATCGGCCAGATCGATGAAGTCGTGCTCGTCGGCGGCATGACCCGCATGCCGAAAGTGCAGGAAGCGGTGAAAGCATTCTTCGGCAAGGAGCCGCACAAGGGCGTCAACCCGGATGAAGTCGTCGCCGTCGGCGCGGCCATTCAGGGCGGTGTTCTGCAAGGCGACGTGAAAGACGTCGTGCTGCTGGACGTGACCCCGCTGTCGCTTGGTATCGAAACGCTGGGCGGCGTGTTCACCCGCCTGATCGATCGCAACACCACGATCCCGACCAAGAAGAGCCAGGTCTTCTCGACCGCTGACGACAACCAGTCGGCCGTGACGATCCGCGTGCTTCAGGGCGAGCGCGAGATGGCTGCCGACAACAAACTGATGGGTAACTTCAACCTTGAAGGCATCCCTCCTGCTCCGCGCGGCGTGCCGCAAGTCGAAGTGACCTTCGACATCGACGCGAACGGCATCGTCAACGTGTCCGCCAAGGACAAGGCGACGAACAAGGAACAGAAGATCACCATTCAATCGTCGGGCGGTCTGACCGAGGACGAGATCAAGCAGATGGTGAAGGACGCCGAGGCGAACGCCGCGGTGGACAAGCAACGTCGCGAGTCGGTCGAAACCAAGAACCAGGCCGAAGGTCTGGTGCACGCAACCGAGAAGCAGCTGGCTGAACATGGCGCGGCTGTGAGTGCGGACGTGAAGGGCGCGATCGAGAACGCAATCAAGGACCTGAAGGCTGCGCTGGAAAAAGACGACACCGCCGCCATCAAGGAGAAGAGCCAGGCTCTGGCTACCGCGGCCATGAAGATGGGCGAGGAAATCTACTCCAAGGGTCAATCGCCGGAAGGTGGCGGCCCTGACGCTGCGGGCGCCGCAGGGGCCGACAGCAATGACGACGTGGTCGATGCCGACTTCGAGGAAGTCAAAGACGACAAGAAAAGCGCCTGATTTTTGGGCTGAGTGAAGTCCTGATGAGGTGATGAATCAGATGGGCCATGGCTGATGGGGGCTTTAATCCCCGAAAGTCATGGCCCATCTAGTTTCAACGGTTGCTAATGTTCACCTGCGATAGAACGACTGGCCCAGAGGGAATGCTCCCTTCCCTGGGCTACCGGGCGGGATGAACGGGATCGGGATAGGTTAGTTATGATTTCGGTTCGGTCGTCACGATGAGCGAGCGCTCCTTTTATGAAATCCTCGGCGTCGAGAAGGACGCCGACGAGAAGGCGCTGAAGTCCGCCTTCCGCAAGAAGGCGATGGAGTACCATCCCGACCGCAATCCGGGTTGCAACGTCTCCGAGGGCAAGTTCAAGGAACTGTCCGAGGCGTATGAGACGCTGAACGATCCCCAGAAGCGCGCGATCTATGATCGTTTCGGCAAGGCCGGCCTCAATGGCGCGGGCGGACCGGGCGGCGGCGCGCAGGGTCGGCCGGAAGACATCTTCCGCGATGTGTTCGGCGATGTGTTCTCCGAATTCTTTGGCCAGCAGCGCCAGCAGCGTGGCGGACCCGCGCGCGGCGCGGACCTGCGCTATGACTATGAAATCTCGCTGGAAGAAGCGTTCAGCGGCAAGCAGGCCGAAATCGTCGTGCCGGCGACCGAGAAGTGCGAGCCGTGTCATGGCTCGGGCGCGGAGCCGGGCACGCATCCCGAAACCTGCTCGCAATGCCAGGGTCATGGCCGCGTTCGCGTGCAGCAGGGCTTCTTCACCATGGAGCGGACGTGCGGCCGCTGCCAGGGTTCGGGCAATGTGATCAAGACGCCGTGCCGCCAGTGTGGCGGGCGTGGCGCGATCCGCAAGGAACGCACGCTGTCGATCACCATTCCGGCCGGTATCGAAGACGGCCAACGCATTCGTCTCGGCGGCGAAGGCGAGCCGGGCATGAAGAACGGTCCGAAGGGCGACCTCTACATCTTCGTCGCAGTGAAAGAGCACGACATCTTCGAGCGTGACGGCCAGACGCTGTTCGCGCGCACGCCTGTGCCGATGTGCACGGCGGCGCTGGGCGGCGAGATCGAAATGCCGACGATCGATGGCGGCAAGACGCGCGTGTCGATCCCCGAAGGCGCACAGACCGGCAAGCGCATGCGCCTCAAAGGCAAAGGCATGCCGACGCTGCGCGGCAGCGGCAATGGCGACATGGTGATCGAGCTGTTCGTCGAAACACCGACGCACCTCTCCTCGAAGCAGAAGGAATTGTTGAAGCAGTTCGCTTCCGAATGCAGCGAGAAGTGCCACCCTGAAAGCCAGGGCTTCTTCAAGAAAGTGAAGAAGCGCTTTGAGCAGGGCGCCTAAAAACTACCGACCCATTTTTACTGGCCGGGCGTGCCGGTTTCGACGACGATGTCGCCGTCCTCGTTGAGGCCGTCGATGAGGTCGCATTTTATCTCGACCGGCTTTTTCTGCGCCATCGAGATCGGGCCCTGATAGATGCCGCAGTCGAGCAGATTGGTCTCGTGCGTCTTGCGAGCCGAATAGACGTTGATCAGAACTTCTGGTTCGCCCCGCACGCTCGTCATATACGTTCCGTCGAAGCCGGTGCCGGGCGCGGTGACGAGCGCGCTTTTCGGTGCGATCTCGATGTCGTCGCGGCCGAGGCCGATTTCCACCCCGTGTTCGTCGATGCCGGGAGATGTCTCGCTGACGGGTTCTCCGAAATACATCGCGGCGACGTTCACGGCTTCATCGGTGCTGGCCAGCATTTCGGCTGCGCGTGGCGTCAGGGTGAGGTTCACATCGAAGCTGTAGGGGGACTTCGCGGTTTCCGTTTCGGGTACAGCTGCGGTTTCCGGGCCGGTATCGGGCGCGCAGGCCAGCAGGACGAATCCGAGGGCAAGAATCGCTGGGTGTTTCATGGCGCGGAAACTCGCCCGATCGGCTGGATGGGTCAATTCGCACGGGGTCGAGTTCCCCTCGCCTGAACATGAAATCCCGGTATAAGCGGGCAAATGAGTATCAGGATCGCAATTGCAGGGGCTGCAGGACGCATGGGCCAGGCGCTGGCCCGATGTGCTGCCGACGGGTTCCAGATCGCGGGCGGCAGCGAGCGGCCGGGCGCGGCCGGGCTGGGCGTCGATCAGGGCGGCTGGGTGCTGAGTGACGGCGCGGCGAAGGCTGCGGCGGACGCCGACGTATGGATCGACTTCACGACGCCGGATGCAACGATCGCAGCGCTGGAACAGCTGACGCAAACAAAAATCAAGGCGGCGGTGATCGGCACGACCGGGCTTTCCGCCGAGCAGGAAAAGCTGATCGCCGAGCACGCCAAGCGGATCGCCATCGTGCGTGACCGAAACTTCTCGCTGGGCGTCAACCTGATGATCGGGCTGGTCGAGCAGACGGCCGCGCGACTGGGCGAGGACTGGGATATCGAGATCACCGAAGGCCACCATCGCCGCAAGGTGGATGCGCCCTCGGGAACCGCGCTGATGATCGGCGAGGCGGCAGCGACAGGCCGCGGCAAGCCGCTCTCCGAGATCCGCACGGCCCCGCACGATGGCATGACGGGACCGCGCAAGGCAGGCTCACTCGCCTTCTCTGTTATTCGCGGTGGCGGCATTATCGGCGACCACGAAGCCGCCTTCATCTCGGACGAGGAAGTGTTGTCTATCAGCCATCGCGCGCTTGACCGGGCGATCTTCGCCAAGGGCGCGTTGATCGCGTCGAAGTGGGCCGCCGGCCAGAAGCCCGGGCTCTACAAGATGCGGGACGTGCTGGGGCTGTAGGCTCTGCTCGCGCTCTGTTTCAGAACATTTCCCGGCTTTCACTTTGATTGTGGCGCCAGCGGCGCATAGACGGTCATAGAGCCGTCATGAGGCGGCCGGGTGGAAACGCGGCAACGGGGACTTGGCGCGCACATGGCGCAGGCGCCTCATATTTTCGAAACGGCACGCACGCAGCTGGATCAGCTTGCGCTCGGACAGGTGAGCGCGGCCGAACTGCTGGAAGAGCATATCGAGCGGTCTGGTGTCGTGAACCCGGCGATCAACGCCGTGGTGCGCACCAATCTCGAGGAGGCGCGTAGCCGCGCGCTGGAGCTGGACCGGCTGCTGATGTCGGGGATACCGGCTGGACCGCTGCACGGACTGCCGATCACCATCAAGGACACGTTCGACGTCGAGGGCATGCCGGCGACATCCGGCGCACCGGAATACGCCAACCGCCCTGCCCGGACAGCGGACGCAGCAGCGGTGGCGCGGTTGCGCGCTGCGGGCGCGGTGATCTGGGGCAAGACGAACACGCCCTACCTCGCGGGAGACAGCCAGACCTACAATGCCGTGCACGGGCGAACGTCGAACCCGTGGGACCTGAGCCGAACGCCGGGCGGCAGCTCGGGCGGAGCTGCGGCGGCGCTGGCGACGGGCATCACTTCGCTGGAGCTAGGTTCCGACATTGGCGGTTCGCTGCGTCTGCCGGCGCACTTCTGTGGCGTGGCGGCGCTGAAGCCGACTTTCGGACGAACACCGATCATGGGGCATGTGCCGCCCGCGCCTGGATCGCTGGCCGTGCGCGATCTCAACGTGGCTGGGCCTATGGCGCGGGATGTCGCCGACCTGCGACTGATGTTTCAGGTGCTGACGGATCAGCCTGTGACCGTGCAACCCCGCAAGACCGGGCTGAAGGCGCGGCGCATCGGCGTGTGGGCGGACGACAAGGCCTTCGCCATCTCTGCCGAGTGCAAGGACGGGGTCGAGATCGCGGCGCAAGCGGCGGCGGAAGCTGGCGCGCAGGTTCTGGTGGCCAAGCCCGAGATCGACGGCAACGCACTGATCGATCTCTATCTCCAGCTCCTGCTGCCCATCCTCGCGAGCGACATGCCGGCGCCGCTGGTGAAGGCGCTGGAAGCTGGGCGCCCGATCGCGAAGCTGATGGCGCGGGGCGAGCCGTTCTCGATCGGCAAGTGGGCGCTGTATTCGGCGGCGACGCACCATGACTGGCTGAAAGCGGACGAGACGCGGCGCAGGCTGAAGCGCACCATGTCGGAGTTCTTCTCGCGCTGGCATGCGATCATCACGCCGGTCGCGCCGACGACGGCGTTCGAGCATGTCGAGAGCGGCGATGCTGTCACGCGCCTGATGAAAGTCGATGGCAAGCCTGTGCCGTATCACATGTTCCATGCGTGGATCGCGCTGGCGACCGTGTGTCACCTGCCCTCGGTTGTGATCCCGGTGCCGCGGCGTGCGGGTGAGTTGCCGTGCGGCGTTCAGATAATCGGGCCGGAAGGCGGCGACCTTGATGTGCTGGCGATTGCCGAAGCGCTTGAGGCGCAGATGGGCGGCTTCCAGCGGCCGAAGGAAGCCGTGTTGCTTGCGCCGATGCCAGCGCGCGTGAAGGGCAAGCCTGTGAAGCAGAAGCCGGCGCCCAAACCGAAGCTGGTCAAGGAAAAACCGGCGAAGGTCGTGAAACCGAAGCCGGCGCCGAAGGTGAAGCCGCCCAAGCCGGTGAAGCCTGCGAAAGGGCGGCGGTAAGCACGCCCCCGTCCTTCGAGACGCGCATCTGCGATGCGCTCCTCAGGATGAGGGCTTTCCTGTTGCCGGCCGTTAAGTCCTCATCCTGAGGAGGCGCATAGCGCCGTCTCGAAGGACGAGGACGTGCTCACCAGCTTCCGATGTTCTTGGCGCTTGCCCATGGCTCGGCGGGTGCAAGGGCGTTGCCCTTCTGCAGTAGTTCGATCGAGATGCCGTCCGGCGATCTGACGAAGGCCATGTGGCCGTCGCGGGGTGGACGGTTGATGGTGACGCCGATTTTCTCGAAGCGCTCGCAGGCGGCGTAGATGTCGTCGACGCGATAGGCGAGATGGCCGAAATTGCGGCCACCAGCATAGCCGGCTTCGCCCCAGTTGTGGGTGAGCTCCACCATGGGCAAGCCGACGGGAAGCTTACCCTCGCCATTCCAGCCGGAGCGCGTGACATCTTCCGGCGCGGCGAGGAAGACGAGCGTGTATCTGCCTTCCGGATAATCATTGCGGCGGACTTCGGTAAGACCGAGGCCATCGCAGAAGAATCGCTTTGCAGCGTCGATGTCGCTAACGCGGATCATGGCGTGCAGGAATTCAACGCTCATTACTGGTCTCCCGAATAGCGCTCGCGGCGCGCGTCGCTGATAGCCTGTGCGAGGCGGCCGGCGAACGAGGCACGTTCGCGCGGGGTGAGGAATTCGCCGACGACATAGGCGCGTTGCGAGGCGGCCACACGCAGGGCGTTCGGGCCATCGGCGGCGCGGTCGAATTCCACGCGGGCGAAGTGTGACGCGAGGCTGGCGCGGCGTTCCCTGCCCCAGCCATCGACCTTGCGCACGTCGATCGCATCGGCGGTGACGCGGACATAGGTGCGGGCGCGCTGGGCGCGGAAGGAAAAACGGAAGACCAGCCAGAGGGCGAGGAATTCCAGCCCCATGAAGCCCATGACTGGCCAGGCCCCAAGGGACAGGAACAGCAGGCTCGAGATCAGGCTCATCCCGCCAAGGATCAGCATGACGCGGTTGAACCCGCGCGGGCTGAGCGAGCGCGGGGGTTCGAGCACGGCATCGAGATAGACGGTCGCCATGGGCAGAAGATTAGGCCGCTGCGATGGGTTCGCAAGTGTAGCGCTTGTCATAGTGGCCGTTGCGAAGCGATAGGTTGGCGATGGCCCAGGCGAAGAAGCGCGCGAAACGGATCAAGGGCTTTCCGCCCGAGAAGGCGGCGGAGCTTTATCGGCGGTTGGCGCATGAGCGGCCCGATCCCAAGACCGAGTTGGAATACACTGATCCCTTTACGCTGGTGGTGGCCGTGGCGCTTTCGGCGCAGGCGACGGACGTGTCGGTGAACAAGGCGACCAAGGGCCTGTTCAGGGCGGCCAATACGCCGGCCAAGATGGTGAAACTGGGCGAACAAGGCGTGGCCGAGCACATCCGGACGATCGGGCTGTGGCGCAACAAGGCGAAGAACGTGATCGCGCTGTCGCAGATGATCATCGACCGGTTCGGCGGGGAGACGCCGCGAACGCGGGAGGATCTGGAGGCGCTGCCCGGCGTTGGCCACAAGACAGCGAGCGTTGTGCTGAACGAGGTTTATGGCGAAGCGACGATTGCGGTGGATACGCATGTGTTCCGCGTGTCGAACCGGACCGGGCTGGCGCCGGAGACGACGCCGGACAAGGTCGAGAAGCTGCTGCTGGAAGTGACGCCCGACAAGTACAAGCGCGGGGCGCATCACTGGCTCATCCTGCATGGGCGCTACACCTGCCTCGCGCGCAAGCCGGGGTGCCCGGAATGCGTGATCCGGGAGCTGTGCGAGTATCAGGCGAAGACGGGGGAGTAAGCCCTAGCTGCGCCCCGCGTAAGGATAGCAGCGCTTGCGTGGGAGGCTGAGTTTGTAGTGCCGACCTAGCGCCTCGATGGCGTCGCCGTGGTCGGTGTAGGGATCGGCGTTTTCGGGGCCTACGATGATCAGCGGAAAGTCCGCGTTCTCTGTGCCGCCGGGCGGGAGCATGGCGGTGGCTAGACCTGCGCCATCGTCTGCGCGCAGGGTGAGGAAAAGCGGGGTGGTGCGGGCCAGGTGGGCCTTCAGCTGGATGTCGCGTTCGAGGCCCTGCCCCGGCACGTAGGATTTGCGCGCACGATCCTGCTCGCGCCGGAAATGTTTCTCGACCGCGTGGCGCATCATCTTCGTCTCGGCCTCGGCCTCCGCGTCGGTTTCGATGCGGAACCAGGTGCGACCCTTCGATGCTTCGCAGACATACTTCATGCGTGACTTCCCGCAGCCAAGAGATGGCCGCTGACAAGGTAGGAGCGCAGGCCACGAGCCGGAAGGGGTTGGGTGCAGTTGTGAAGGCGCTCAGCCGAGACGTTTCGCGAGCGCCTTACCGAGCAATGCGCCAATGTGCGGACCGTCACGGACATAAAGATCCGGCTCGATGATTTCGAGTTCCATCAGCATGAGCGAGCCATCAAGGCCGCGCACCATGTCGACACGGGCATAGAGCGGGGCTTCGTCGATGGCTTCGAGAACGGCGCTAGCCTGCCGAAGATCTTCCGGCGAAGGCTCTACGGTTTGCGAGCGACCGCCATAGGAGGCCTGGATGCGATAGTCGCCCTCGGCTGCGCGCTTCACCAGCGCGTGGCTGAATTCGTCATCGACGAACAGGAATGAGTATTCGCCCTCGGTCGCGATCGACGGAATGAAGGGCTGGATCATGCCGGGGCGATCGAGGACGCGGCCTGCATCCGGGATATTGTCCTTGTTGAAGCGGACCTGGCTGCGCGCGCCGGCGCCGACCTGGCGCTTGAGAATGACGTCGTCTGTTCCGAACGCCGCCATGGCGTCACGGATATCGGGCGCTGTGGGCGCTTCGGGCCAGAGCGTCGGGATCACGGGCACGCCGCGCTTTTCGAGTTCGCGCAGGTAGGTCTTGCGGATGTTCCAGCGCACCATCTCCGGCGGGTTGAACACCGGCACGCCGAGCGCCGTGATCTCATCCAGCTTGCGCAGGAACCTCTCGTGATCGTCCTGATAGTCCCAGGCGCAATTGACCAGCACGGCGCCGAACGCGCTCCAGTCGATGGCCGGGTCGGTCCAGCGGTAGGCGTCGACCTTCAGCCCGTGTGGCGAAAAGCCCCGCTGCAGGATGTCGAGCTGGAAGTCGAAGCGATCCGCATCCGAACGACGATCCGGCGCGGTGGACGCCAGATTCTCGGCGATGAGGAGTGCGATTGCAGCCATCGGGTCGGCTTTCCTTCGTCATTGCGTGGCGAGCTGGGCGTGGCGAGCTGGCCACCACTTAAGGGTGATCATGGCGTTACTGGACGCTTCCATCCAGCTCAACTATCCGACTGTTGCATAGTCTATGAACAACGCGCCTGAGCGAGAGACAGTTCTGGAATGAAATTCTTGACCGGCTTTATCCTTGCCACCCTCGCGCTGGGAGGATGTGTGACGGCCGATCCGCCATCGGCGCAGGATCAAGCGAATGCGTGGCGCCCCATCATCAAGGGCGCGCATTTCCATCACGTCCATCTCAACGTGACGGACCGTAAGGCTGCGATCGCTTACTATGTAAAGCACTTCGATGCGAAGGCGGATGTGTTCGCCGGAACGGAAGATGCGGTGTGGACGCAGCGGTCATGGCTGCTGTTCAATGAGGTAGCAGAGAAGCCGCCTTCTTCCGAAGGCACTGCTATCAATCACATTGGCTGGGGCGCGCTGGATGCTCACGCGGAATTCGAGCGCCAGAAGACGCTGGGCGCGGACTTCAACACGACTATCCGCAACATTGGCGGAGCGCTGGGCGCGCGCGATCCGGCAGAGTTCGCGTTCATGTATCTCAACGGCCCGAACGGAGAGCTGATCGAGCTCAACACCGATCCGGACGACAATTTCAGCCACATCCACTTCTTCGGTCGCCAGCCGCACACGACGAGCATGTGGTACGCCAACATGTTCGGCCTGACGGAATCGCCGCCGGTCTTGCCCTATTACATAGCCCCGGTTGGCACGGAGCAGATGTCGCGCAGGTTCCTCGACAACGTGAATACGATCTTCGCCCTGTCTCCGGCAGGAAGCGAGATGAAGTCAACGCGCGGGACCGTGTTCGATCACATCGCGATTTCGGTGCCGAACCTGGACATCGCGCTTGCGGCGTTGAAGCCTTACAACATCACCATGCTGGCTGAGCCGGCGGCAGGTGGACCCGGCTGGCGCCATGCCTTTATCGAAGGGCCGGACCGGATCGCCATTGAACTGATCGAAGACAATACGCCGAGGCCGAAAATCACGGATTGAGCGTCGCCCGAACGGAGCCCAGCAAGACGATCCCTTGCATCCGGGCAAGACGCGGTCTTTAAGACCAACGCGGCGGAACTTCCATTGTGGAAGGGCCGGATCGTTGCGGAATTCGTTTGATGCCAGTGAAATATGACGTCGTCGCGCTCGGCAACGCCATCATGGACGTGATCGCGCAGGTCGATGACGACTTCCTGGTGAAGCACGAGATTCCGAAGGCGCGGACGAACCTGATCTCTCCGGAACGCTGCGACTACCTCTACAACGCCCTGCCCGCGAGCCGCCTGGAGACCTCGGGCGGTTCGGCCGGCAACACGGTTGCGGGCCTGATGAGCCTGGGCGGCAAGGCGGCGTTCATGGGCAAGGTGGCCGATGATCAAATCGGCTCCGCCTATGTCGCGGACATGCAGGCGATCGGCGCCGACTTCTTCGGATCGCCGTTGAAGGGCGGGCTGACGACGGCACGGTCCATGATCGCCGTCACGCCGGATGGCGAGCGGTCGATGAACACCTTCCTCGGCGCCTCGACCGAGTTTGCCGCGAACGATGTGGATTCGCGCGCGGTGGCGGCCAGCGAGTGGCTGTATCTGGAGGGCTATCTGTTCGACAAGCCGGCGGCGAAGACAGCGTTCACGCATGCGTCGGAAGTGGCGAAGGCGGCGGGCCGCAAGGTGGCGATCACCATGTCGGACGTGTTCTGCGTGGACCGTCACCGCGAGAGTTTCGTGCATCTGATCCGCACGCACTGCGATCTGGTGTTCGCCAACGAGGCGGAGCTGCTGGCGATCTACCAGACCGACAATTTCGACGAGGCCGTGAACCAGATTCGCAATGACAGCCAGATCGCGGCGATTACGCGTTCGTCCAAGGGATCGGTGATCGTGTCGGGGGCGGATACGTGGACCGCGCCGGTGACGGCGGCGGCTGTGGTCGATGCGACGGGTGCGGGCGATCAATATGCGGCTGGCGTGCTGTATGCGATCACCCACGGACTGTCGCTGCAGGAGGCGGCGCGTCTGGGTAATCTGTGTGCCGGCGAAGTGATCTCGCACATCGGACCGCGGCCGGCTGTGAACCTGCGCGAGCTGGCTGCGGGGCTGAAGGTCTGATCTTCAGACCATACGCACTAGCCGAGTCCCCTGGGCGTGATGACGTGTTCTGCGCCCTTCTTGGTCAGCTCGGTTACGCAGAGCCAGCAGAAACCGACAACGCCGGTTGCGCCGGCGGCGGTGGCCGCCAATCCGGTGATCCAGCTTAGCGCGTAGAGCGCGCCGATCATCAGGGCCCAGAGTATCAGGCCGATGAGGCTGGCGAGGGCGATGATGCCGAGCGGGGCCAGGATCAGCGTCAGCCAGAATTCGCCGATGAAGATCGTCTCGCCCTTGGTGCGCCAGAAATTGAACGCCGCAAAGGCGAGTGCGCCCATGACGAGCTGAACCAAAGCTGCGAAGCCGCTGCTGGTCCAGAGTTTCAGTGTTGTGAATATAAAGGCGTAGGCGGGCGACGAAAGGCCGTGGCCGTCGGCGGCGTCGATGGCCGACCAGGCGCCTTGCGATGCGTCGCCGGAGAATGCGCCCTGCAGCTCCGTCCAGAATGTCGTCGCTACGTTGACGGGCGAGGTTCTGTAGACCGCGTCGACCCATTGATCCTGTGCGAGCTTGGCCTGCGCCAGCCATTCAGCATCGGTGAAGTGCTCAGCCGCTGCGCCGACGATCAACGTGATCACCAGACCGACGAGCAGGCCGATGATCTTCTTGCCCAGCCGCTGCACGGAACCGGACGCCTTGTTCGATTCTTCCGACATGACCCCGCCTTCCCCGCCTCGCTTCTAGCATGCGGGGAAAACGGAGCAATTGGCTCAGTTCCGCTTGAGAGCCTCTTCGACGAAATCCAGCCGGTCCTGGCCGAAATGCATTTCGTCGCCGACAAAGAATGTCGGCGCGCCGAAGACACCGCGTTCGACGGCTTCGTCCGTGGTGGCTTTGAGCTTTTCCTTGTTGGCGGGGTTTTCGGCGGCAGCGAAGAATTCTTCGGGTGAGAAGCCGGCGGCTGACAGGACTTCAGCGAGGACGGCCTTGTCGGCGATGTTTTTGGAATCACGCCAGGCGGCGTTGAAGATCGTCGCGAGGTATTTGTCGAAGTCGGGACGATCAATCCATTCCTGCGCGGCGCGCTGGACCATGAGCGTCATCATCGGGAAGTGCGGGTTCAGATTGTAGGCGACGCCGGCGCGCCTGGCCCAGCGTTGCAGGTCGGCGGCCATCCAGCGCGCTTTCGCGGCGACCGTGCCGGGCGGGCGGTTGCCGGTGGTCTGCATGACGCCGCCGAGGAACATCGGGCGATAGACCAGCTTTGCGCCGGTGCGCTCGATAATGGCGGGCAATCTTGCCCAGGCGAGATAGGCCGTGGGGCTGGTGAAGTCGTAGAAAAATTCAACTGTCTTCGGCATCCGTCCATGCCTCCTTCTTGATTGCTGGTGGTGGCGCTACGCCATCTTTTCCATCCAGGGGCGCAGGTCGAGTTCGTGCGTCCAGGCATCGCGCGGCTGGGCATGAAGCATCCAGTAGGCGTCGGCGATGTGATCCGGGTTGAGGATGCCGCCCTGTTCTTTCAGCGCGTAGCGAGCGGGGAAGTTCTTCGCGATCCATTCGGTGTCGATCGCGCCATCGATGATCGTATGGGCGACGTGGATGCCTTCGGGCCCGAGTTCGCGCGCCATGGATTGCGCCAGTGCGCGGAGGGCGAATTTGGCGCCGGAGAAGGCGGAGAAGCCTTCGCGGCCGCGGATCGATGCGGTGGCGCCAGTGAAGATGATGGTGCCCTTGCCGCGCGGGACCATGACCTTTGCGGCTTCGCGGCCGGCGAGGAAGCCGGCGAAGGCGGCCATCTCCCATACCTTGCGATAGACGCGAGCGGTGGTGTCGCGGATCGGGAAGTGCACGTTTGCGCCGATGTTGAAGATGACAGCCTCAAGCGGCGCGATTTCGGTTTCGATCTTTTCGAAGAGGGCCGTGACGTCTTCCTCGACGCGGGCGTCGGAGCCGAAGCCGTGGGCTTCGCCGCCATCTGCGCGGATCTGCTGGAGCAGCGGGTCGAGGCTGGCGACTTCGCGGCGGGTGCAGACGGCCACATAGCCTTCGCGGGCGAAGCGGCGGGCGATTGCGCCGCCGGTAGCGTCGCCGGCGCCGACGACGAGGACTGCGCGCTTAGCTTTTCCGGCGTCTGGCATGCTCAACTCTCCGTTCAGAAAAGGAACCTACCTTCTTTGCAGGACGAGGCAATCCGCGTAGAGTATCAAAATGGAACGGACACAGCTGCCATCTGGCAAGGGTCAGGCGAACAAGTGGGACGATCTGGCGACTGACTGGTGCCCGGTGGCGCGCGCCATGTCGGTGATCGGGGACCGCTGGACGCTGCTGATTGTGCGCGACTGTTTCCTCGGAAAGTCCAAGTTTGATGAGTTCCAGAAGAGTTTGGGCGTCACCCGGCATGTGCTGTCGAACCGGTTGAAGAGACTGGTGGATGCTGGAGTTCTGGAAAGGAACGCATATTCGGAACGACCCGTGCGGTATGACTACAAGCTGAGCGACAAGGGTCGGGATTTTGCGCCAGCACTGATCGGGCTGAAGGATTGGGGGAAGAAGCACATGCCGATTCGGAAGCCGGCGGCGGTGTAGGTTCTAAAGAAGAACGTTGGGGCGGGCAGTGCGTCGCCCCCTCCGTCTCGCACGCAAGAGCGTGCGATCCACCTCCCCCAGTGCTGCGCACTGATGGAGGCAATTCCCCTCTCGATTTCAAACAGCAGATCTCGTTCGCACGGACCAATGTCCTGCGGGATGCGTGTTGTCGTCTCTCCCTCAATGGGAGTCGGGGCGCGTGTAGCTGCGCCGTGGGTAGTGCCTGTGCCTGCTTGCGCAGGCTGATGCGCGTCTGCACGCGCCCCGTGATTGGCCGTTCTTCCCGATATGGCTGTTCCAGGAGTTGCCGGTCGACCGCCAAGGGTGTGAACCCCAGGGGCCTTAGCTCCATGGCCAGTGATCGGTTCGGCGTGTCGGGAGTGGGTCCATAAACTCCCGGACCCTCCGGTTTTCGACCCCGGAGGCAGTGCTGCGCCGTTCGATTCACCGGATCGGCTTGTCAGGCCTTCCCGGTTTGCTTGAAGGGGCACGGTAGAGTCCCCGACACGACGCGGCCACGCCGGCCAACGCCCTGACGTCTTGAGCTGGACGTCTCCAAGACCTCCCGTCGTCAGGTGCGTTTGCAGTATACGCCGGTT
>Ga0209311_1000488_pt1 | contig 36624 bp, 19 predicted proteins | sample AD_UKC045_MetaG_FD_184417 | JGI IMG/M metagenome (GOLD analysis project Ga0209311, IMG submission 184417) | Active sludge microbial communities of municipal wastewater-treating anaerobic digesters from USA - AD_UKC045_MetaG (SPAdes) (version 2) | ecosystem: Engineered > Bioreactor > Anaerobic >... | reverse complement strand
CATTTTCGACAGCCCTCGTTTTTCCTTTGTGGCCGACAGTATCCGCCGGGTGAAGGACCGCTTCGAGCAAATCCTCATCGCCCGCAAGGACGTCAAGTTCGTGGTGGCCGAGCGTCTGCTCAAGAAGACCGCCGACCAGCAGGTGAAAATCCGGGAGTACCTGACCCCCTTTGCCAAGTTCTATGGCCGCATGAACGAGCGCATGGACGAGTTCGTGCGCCTCTTCCCCGTGCATCCGGACTACATCGATACCTTCGAGCGGGTCACCGCGGTGGAAAAGCGCGAGGTGCTCAAAACCCTGTCCCTGGCCATGAAGAAGCTCCTCAACCAGAACGTGCCCGACGACCGGCCCGGGGTCATCGCCTATGACGGCTACTGGACGACCCTGCGCGAGAACCCGTCCTTCCGCGCCGTTCCGGACATCAAGGCGGTCATCGATTGCAGCATGGTGCTCGAGTCGCGCATCCAGCAGGCCTTCACCCGCCCGGCCTACAAGCCCATGGCGATCCAGCTCATCCACGCGTTGTCCGTTCACCGGCTCACGACGGGCGACATTTACGCCCCCCTGGGCGCGACGGCGGAGGAACTACGCGACGGGTTGTGCCTCTTCCAGCCGGGCATCGAGGAACTGGGCGGCGACCCGGCCGATGACCTGCTCTCCCAGGTGGAGACCGTCCTGCGGGAAATCCACAAGACGGTGAGCGGGCAGTTCATTTCCTCCAATCCGGACAACCGCCAGTATTACCTTGACCTCAAGAAGACCGACGATTTCGACGCGCTGATCGAGAAGCGGGCCGAGAGCCTCGATTCCTCGCAGCTCGACCGCTACTACTACGAGGCGCTTCGGCGGGTCATGGAATGCACGGACCAGACCTATGTGACTGGCTACAAGATCTGGCAGCACGAACTCGAATGGCTGGAACGCAAGGCCGCGCGCCAGGGATACCTTTTCTTCGGCGCGCCCAACGAACGCTCCACAGCGGTGCCGCCGCGGGACTTCTACCTCTATTTCATTCAGCCCTTTGACGCTCCGCATTTCAAGGACGAGAAGAAACCCGAGGAACTGTTCCTGCGCCTGACGAACACGGATGAAGAATTCCGCACCGCGCTTCGAAGCTACGCCGCAGCCCTGGACCTTGCATCCACCGCTTCGGGCCACGCCAAGTCCACCTACGAATCCAAGGCATCGAACTTCCTACGCGACCTCGTGCAGTGGCTACAGAAAAACATGACCACGGCCTTTGAGGTCACCTACCAGGGGCGCGCCAAGTCCCTGACGGAGTGGGCCAAGGGCAAGTCCATCCGGGAGCTTTCCGGCATCGGCTCCCACGAGCGCATAAACTTCCGCGATCTGGTGAACACCATCGCGGGCATCTGTCTTGCCTCTCATTTCGCAGAGCAGGCACCGGATTATCCATCTTTTTCTATTCTAATCACCAGCGCCAACCGCAAACAGGCGGCTCAAGATGCCCTCCGTGCAATAGCCAACATCAATGCCCGCTCACTCAGTCCTCAGTCCTCATCACTCATCACTAAACAAGCCACCGCGGTGCTCGACGCCCTGGAGCTTCTCGACGGTGAGCGGCTCGACCCCTATCGGTCCAAGTACGCCCAGCACATCCTGGAAATCGCCAAGAAGAAGGGCCAAGGCCAGGTGGTCAACCGCTCCGAGCTGATCCAGGAGGTATATGGTGTCGAGTACTTCGCCCCGGACAAGGGCTACCGCCTTGAACCCGAATGGGCAGTGGTGGTGCTAGCCGCGCTGGTCTATGCCGGCGAAGTGGTCCTCTCCATCCCGGGCAAGAAGTTCGATGCCACCGGGCTCCAGCAATTGGCCGGAACCGGCATCGATGAACTTGCGCAGTTCAAGCACATCGAGCGGCCCAAGGACTGGAACCTCCCAGCGCTCAAGGCGCTTTTCGAGCTTCTTGGGCTCACGCCGGGAATGGCGCAACTGGTCACTCAGGGCAAGGACGAGCCGGTTCAGGAGCTGCAAGCCAAAGTTTCCAAGTATGTAGAGGAGATTGTTCGAACACAGCAAGCCTTGAAAGACGGGCTGCATTTCTGGGGACAACGACTGTATTCCGACTCGGAACTCGCAACCCGCAATTCGCAACTGGAAACAACGAAGTCGTTTCTGGAATCCCTGCAAGCCTACACCACGACCGGTAAGCTCAAGAACTTTCGCTATGACGCCTCGGAAGTGACCGCCCATCGGAGCGGGCTCGAATCCCTGGCCGAGATCAAGTCGCTCGAGGAACTGGTGGTGGACCTCGGGTCCACGGCCTCGTACCTCTCGACCGCCGAGGCGGTCCTGCCCACCGGCCATGAGTGGATCGACAAGATGAAGACGGCGCGGGACGAGGTCCTCACCCAGATCGGCGACCCGGCCAAGCGGAGCGCGGCGGCATTCCGCCAGCATACCCAGCGCAAGCTCGGCGACCTCAAGAAGGCCTACTTGCTGGCCTACCTTTCCATGCACGCCAAAGCGCGTCTCGGCGTGAATGAGGACAAGCGCAAGGCCCAGATCATGGGCGACGAGCGGCTCAAGATTCTTCAGAAGCTCTCCACCATCGACCTGATGCCGCGCCAGCACCTCTCGGACTTTCAGAATCGGCTCGCCGGATTGAAGAGCTGCTTTGCGCTCACCGAGCAGGAACTGGAAGCATCGCCGGTCTGCCCACACTGCAACTTCAAGCCGGGTTCGGAACCGCCTGCCGCTCCCGCGGCGACCATGCTGGACGCCCTGGACGGCGAGCTCGACAAGCTGGTCGAGAACTGGACTCAGACGCTGCTCGCCAATCTCGAAGACCCGACCACCAAGGAAAACATGAGTCTGCTCAAGCCCGAGCCGCGCAAGCTGGTGGACGGCTTCATCAAGAAGCGGACCCTGACGGACGACCTGGATCAGGATTTTATCCATGCCTTACAGGAGGTGCTCTCCGGGCTCACCAAGGTCTCGGTCAAGATCGCGGACCTGCGCGACGCCCTGCTCTCGGGCGGCTCCCCGGCCACCCCGGCGGAGATGCGGAAGCGGTTCGAGGAATACCTGGACGGGCTGACCAAGGGGAAGGAACCCGGAAAGGTCAGAATAGTGCTGGAATAGGAACCACGAATGGACGCGAATGAACGCAAATTGAAAGAATTGATCCGAAAGGGCGAAGGCATCGATCTTGAATTCAAGACCTGTCGCAACCAGCTCAATAAGGACGTTTATGAGACGGTGTGCGCCTTTTTGAACCGGCATGGCGGTACGATTTTATTGGGGGTTACGGATTCCGGAGATATTCATGGCATTGAACCGGATGCCCTCTCACATATAAAGAAAGACTTTGTTACCACCATCAACAACCCGCAAAAAATCCACCCTCCGGCCTACATATCGGTAAATGAGGTGACAGTCGAAGGGAAACCGATACTTCGCGTGTATGTCCCGGAAAGCTCGCAGGTCCACAGATGCAACGGGCGCATCTATGACCGCAATGAAGATGGCGATTTGGACATTACGGATCATACGCGGCAGGTGGCTGACCTTTATCAACGAAAACAGGCCACTTATTCAGAGAACAAAATCTATCCCTTTGCCCAGTTGGACGATTTACGTTCTGATCTCATCGATAAATGCCGCCGGCTGGCCGGAGTCTGGCGCGATGATCATCCCTGGCTGGGGATGGACGATCTGGGGCTGCTAAAAAGCGCCCAGCTTTATCAGACCGATCCGGAAACCGGAAAAAGCGGTATCACGCTGGCAGGCATACTCTTGCTTGGGAATGACCAGCTTATTTTATCAGCTGTCCCGCATCATCGGACGGACCTGATTTTGCGCAAGGTCAATTTGGACCGCTATGATGATCGGGATCTGGTCAGAACAAACCTCATTGAAAGTTACGAACGGATTATCGCCTTTGTGCAGAAACATCTGCCCGACCCCTTTTTCCTCGAAGGCATGGAGCGGATAAGTCTTCGCGATGCCATTTTCCGTGAAGTTGCCTCCAATATTCTGATTCATCGGGAATACACCAACGCCTTTCCCGCCAAGCTGATCATCGAACGGGGGCAGGTCCGCACTGAAAACAGCAATAAACCCAACGGATTCGGCGCTCTCGACCCGGCGAACTTCACGCCTTTTCCAAAAAACCCGGTAATTGGAGCGTTCTTCCGGGAAATCCACCGTGCCGACGAGCTCGGCTCCGGAATGCGCAAGCTGATGCGGTATGGAAAGGCGTATGGCGGCGCCGACCCCCAAATGATCGAAGGCGATATTTTCAGAATTATCGTCAAGGCGCCCGAATTTAGCGCAACGGGTGAAGAACCGGTCACCCCCGAAGTTACCCCTGAAGTTACCCCCGAAGTTACCCCTGAAGTCATGAAAATGCTTTCCGTCATGACCGGAGAAATGTCCCGCGGGGAAATCCAGGAGAGACTCGGTCTAAAAGATGAGAAACATTTCCGCGAGAGTTACCAGCAAATGGCCGTCAAACTTGGTTTCATCGAAATGACCATTCCCGATAAGCCCCGGAGCAGCAAGCAGAAATACCGGCTCACGGAAAAGGGTCGAATGGAATTGGACAAACGCAAGCGGGGAGGCTGAAGATTTTAGACTTGGGACCCCCGAAGTCGAGGCCCATGAGGCCCATGATGAGGACCATGAGCCCATGAACGAAATTGAAAAAGTCAGCGGGCCGCGAGTCGCGGGTCAGCGAGTCACGAGTCAAAACGACCCGCGACACGGAACGCGAGACCTGAGCGGAGCGAATATGGCAAAGATCGAAAAGTTCGAAGACATCGAAGCCTGGAAGAAGGCGCGGGAACTGGCCAGGGAAATCTATGCCATTTCCAACGAGGGACTGTTCGCGCGTGACTTTGGACTTCGCGACCAGATACGCCGCGCCGCTGTCTCCGTGATGTCCAACATCGCGGAAGGTTTCGAGCGCGGAGGCGATGTGGAGTTTCGACGCTTCCTGGCCATCGCTAAAGGATCGGCTGGCGAAGTGAAAGCACAATTGTATGTGGCGCTCGATGCCGGCCTGATCGACCAAGTCCAATTCGATTCTCTCTATAAGCAGGCAACCGTAACAGGAAACCTCGTCGGAGGATTCATGCGGTATTTAAGTCGTGGGTCGGTGGGTCCCGAGTCACGAGCCAACAGCGACAGAAGCCCGAAGTGGAGTTGAAGTATGACGAAAAGCAATCAGCCGCATAACCAACAGACAATATTCGACGTGGAACGACCCGCGACCCGCGACTCGGGACCCGTGACCTGCTTGGGCATGACGTTCCCGAACGATGAGGAGCGGCGGAAGCATTTTCTCGGCCTTTTGCGCGCGGGCTTGCAGGAACTGCGGGAAAAACTTTCCGTTCCCTTTGCAGGCCTTGAGGATGTCTATAGCCGCTTGAAATCCCTTCAGCATTGGCCCATGGGCAGCGACGAGCAGATCCGCGATCTGGCGGGCCGCATCGCTCACGCCGCATCCTCGACCCGTGACTCGGGACCCGCGACCCGTGACATCCTCGGCCTTTACAAGGACGAGGTGGGATTCCCCATCGGCTCGGACGAGGACATCCTGGCGCTGTCCGATCCGCCGTACTACACCGCCTGCCCAAACCCGTTCATCGCGGATTTCATCAAGCACTACGGCAAGCCCTTCGATCCGAGCAAGCCATACAGCCGTGAACCGTTCGCCGCGGATGTGAGCGAGGGCAAGAACGACCCGATCTACAACGCTCACTCCTACCACACCAAAGTTCCGCACAAGGCCATCATGCGGTACATCCTGCACTACACGCAGCCGGGGGACATCGTGTTCGACGGCTTCTGTGGAACCGGCATGACCGGTGTAGCGGCTCAGATGTGTGGTGACCGTGAAACCGTCATGTCGCTTGGCTACCAAGTGAAGCCGGACGGCACCATTTTTCAGGAAGAGACGGATGAAGATGGCAAAAAGGTTTGGCGGCCGTTTTCAAAACTGGGCATCCGCAGAGCTGTACTGAACGACCTTTCACCAGCGGCTGCATTTATTGCATACAACTACAACACACCTATTGATGTGGCAGGGTTCCAAAAGGAGGCCAAGCGCATTCTCAAGGAAGTCGAAAAAGAGTGCGGTTGGATGTATGAGACTTTACACACAGACGGCAAAACTAAAGGCAAGATTAACTATGCAGTTTGGTCGGATGTTTTCATCTGCCCTGAATGTGCAGGCGAAGTGGTTTTTTGGGACGAGGCTGTAGATAAGCAAGAAGGTGGAGTAAGAGATGAATTCCCGTGTCCTCATTGTGCTGCATCGTTAACTAAAAGAAATATGGAGCGAGCTTGGGAAAATACTTTTGACCCTGCGATAAATGAGGCTGTAAGGCAGTCGAAACAAGTTCCAGTTTTGATAAATTACTCATATAACAGAAAGCGTATAGAGAAACGTCCAGACGAGAATGATATTGAGCTAATCAAAAGAATTCAAAATGCGGAAAGTCAATATTGGTTCCCTACAGAAAGTATCCCAAAGGGGGATAAGACAAGTGAACCTTTGAGAATTGGTATCACGAACGCCCATCACTTTTATACCAAGCGTAATTTAATCACGCTCGCCGCATTCAAATCAAAGATCCTCGCAACATCAAATCGCTATCTCAGCTGGTTCACATCTGCTCTAAGTTGGACAGGTAGAGAAATGCGGCTCCATCTTGGAAACTACTTCAACGGTGGCGGCGGTGTAATTACTAGTCTAAGAGGTGCAATTTACATTGCATCTCTTTCCGTTGAAACAAATGCAATTGAGCGGCTGACCTTACGAACAAGATGGCTTGGATTTCGGCAGAACCTAAGTGATGGCAACGTTTCAATTGAGTGCGTTAGTACCACAAATGTGACTACAGCTAATAACTCCGTTGATTATATCTTTTTGGATCCTCCATTTGGAGCAAACTTACAGTACTCTGAACTCAACTTTTTTATGGAGTCTTGGTTAGGCCTGCTTACAAACAATCAAGAAGAGGCCGTGGAAAACAAGTCCCAAAAAAAGAGCAGTCATGAGTATCGCCAGCTTATGAGCCAATGCTTTCGAGAAGCTCACAGGATTCTAAAACCCGGTCGTTGGATGACTGTTGAGTTCTCGAATACGAACGCTGCCGTTTGGAACAGCATACAAGCTGCTCTGACCGAAGCAGGATTTATAGTTGCGAATGTCTCTTCATTGGATAAGAAGAAAGGTAGCTTCAACGCGGTTACCAACGCCACCTCTGTTAAACAAGATCTCGTAATCTCAGCCTACAAACCCAACGGCGGCTTTGAAGAGCGCTTTAAAAAGGAAGCACAAACCGAGGAAGGCGTGTGGGATTTTGTCCGAACCCACTTGAAGTATCTGCCGGTAACCAAGCGCCAGGGCGCGTTGATGCTTTTTGTCCCCGAGCGTGACCCTCGCATCCTGTTCGACCAGATGATCGCATTCTATGTCCGCAAGGGTTACCCGGTGCCGATCTCCAGCCAGGAGTTCCAGGTCGGACTATCGCAGCGTTTCATTGAGCGTGACGGCATGTATTTCCTGCCGGACCAGGTGGCCGAATACGACCGCAAGAAGATGACCTCCGGTGCCCCACAGCAGCTTTCGATGTTCGTCTCCGACGAAGCATCCGCCATCCAGTGGCTCCGCCAGCTCATCAAGGAAAAGCCGCAGACCTTCTCCGACATCAATCCGCAGTTCATGCAGCAGCTCGGTGGCTGGAGCAAGAACGAAGCCCAGCTCGACCTGCGCGAACTGCTGAACCAGAACTTCCTCAGCTACGACGGCAAAGGCCCCGTGCCCGAGCAGATCCACGCCTACCTCTCCACCAACTGGAAAGAGCTGCGCAACCTGCCCAAGGACGACCCGACCTTGGTCGCCAAGGCCCGTGACCGCTGGTACGTGCCCGATCCCAACAAGGCGGGCGACCTGGAGAAACTGCGCGAGAAGGCGCTGCTCAAGGAGTTCGAGGAATACAAAGAGGTCAAAAAGAAGCTCAAGGTCTTCCGCCTGGAAGCTGTCCGCGCCGGATTCAAGAAAGCCTGGCAGGAGCGCGACTACGCAGTCATCGTCGCCGTGGCCGACAAGATCCCCAACAACGTCCTGGAAGAAGATCCCAAGCTGCTCATGTGGTACGACCAGGCGGTAACACGAATGGGAGGCGAATAATGGCAAGAGCGGATTTACTAATTCGCCTTGTCCAATCCGGCATACGGGGCGACAAGGCCACATTTAGAAAGGTCGTCGAGGCGATCATCGCCGAAGAGCGGACCAAGCAGCACAAGGTGCTGGTCGAGAAGCTCGAAGAGATGCTCAATGCCGCGCCGGTTGAGCGGCCCGTTACCAATGGCGGTGGCCCTATGTTGGATCAGCGCATGGGCAACCTGTTCCATGAGGTCATGCCTCAACGAAAACTCTCGGATCTCATCCTGCCGGATGAGGTGCAGCAGATTTGCCAGGGCCTGATCCAGGAACAGCACAGGACCGACCTGCTCAGGTCATACAACCTGGAGCCCCGCAACCGCCTGCTCCTCATCGGACCGCCGGGCAATGGCAAGACGTCGTTGGCCGAGGCCATTGCAGAAGCACTGGTGGTTCCACTGCTTGTGGTTCGTTATGAGAGCGTCGTGGGTACATACCTGGGTGAGACCGCTGTCCGCCTGAAAAAACTGTTCGAGTATGCATCCACTCGGAAATGCGTCCTCTTTTTCGACGAGTTTGAAACCCTCGGCAAGGAACGCGGTGATCTGCACGAAACCGGTGAGATCAAACGCGTGGTGAGTTCGCTGCTCATGCAGATCGACAATCTGCCGAGCCATGTGATGGTCATAGGGGCAACCAATCATGCGGAACTGCTGGACCGTGCAGTATGGCGGCGCTTCCAGGTCCGCATGACACTGCCCGGCCCGACCCGTGCTCGCCTGACAGAGTGGTTCGAAAAATATGAGCGCCGGATCAATATCCCTTTGGGATACGCGCCTGGCACTTTGGCCAAACGTCTCCAGGAATCGAATTTCGCGGAAGTCGAAGAGTTTGGCACGACCGTGTTCCGGCAGTATGTGCTCGAACAACCGAACGCCGACATGAAGGAAATCGTGTCCAAAACCCTCCAGCACTGGTCCGCCAGATCAGTCACCGTAGCGCAACAGGACGAACCGGAGGTGAAGGATGCCTGAACGCCCACTACTCCTTTTCCCGACGCCACAACCGGCTGATAGGACAAAACAGAAGCCACAGTTCGGACGCGTTCACAAGCCCAATGTAACCCGACAAGGTCAACGCCTTTCGCCAATGTTCAACCAACTGCAGGCAGCTTTTGAAGCCCGCAGAGTTGAGATTCAGCAAAACACTGCGGGTATAGACCCTGAGCAGGTTTTAGTCATTGAGACTATTGGCAGCGTAGACAATTTTGCCAATGCCGTGAAACGCATCGAGGGGCTCGAGTGGATGGGTGAACTCGAGAGCGACGAGATTGCGCCCGACCAGGATTTTTATGATGAGAATAATCCTGAAAAGGAACTGAATGGCCGTCTGTATCTGGTAATGACCAATCAGCGAGCCCTCGACGAGATGCTGTCCCTGTGGCGACGCTACCAGGCTGATCCAAACATGCAGTTCGAGCGCGGCCTTACAAAGTTCCGCGACGTCTTCCTACACCTGAAAAGCATCCGTCGGTGGGATGTTCAGGACAGGCTTCTTGAAACCGGCGTGATTGATATCTGGCAGGAGGATCTTGAATACGACGGTGATCGGGTCATTCCATTTGAGGCTGAGCTTTGGTTTCGTGGGAGCAACGAGCTTCGTGCAGGCAGCGCGAGCCACGTCACGAACCTCGTTCAGCAAGCGGGCGGCCGAATACTAAACCAGTCAGTGATTGAGGGCATCGCCTACCATGGGCTTCTGGCCGAACTACCGGCTCACGCCATTCGAGCTATCGTGGAGAACCCAACAACTGAACTGGTTAAATGTGAGAACGTCATGTTCTTCAGGCCTGTTGGGCAAATGGTGGTCGGAGACAAAGCTCCAGAGGGTGATGTGGAAGTCGCCCAGATTGAAGAGATGCCACTGCCTACTGGCGATCCTGTCGTGGCTCTTTTTGATGGGGTTCCGCTGGCCAATCACCGTTTGTTGGCTGGCCGTTTGATTGTTGACGATCCAGATAACTGGGAAGCTGATTACTCGGCCTCGGAGCGGGTCCATGGCAGCTCAATGGCATCGCTCATTGTCCATGGCGACCTGAATCAGCCACAGCCCTCTCTATCCAGGCCAGTTTACGTTCGGCCTATCATGAAGCCGCTGAACTGGTTCGACACGCCTCGACCAGAGGGCATTCCGGAAAATTGCCTTGCGGTCGATCTTATCCACAGAGCGGTTAAGCGATTATTCGAGGGTGATCAGGGAGAAGGCCCGGCAGCTCCACAGGTTAAAGTAATCAACTTGTCAATTGGTGACCGAGCCCGCCAATTTACTCAGTCCATGAGCCCGATTGCCAGATTGCTGGACTGGTTGAGCGTGAAGTATGGCGTGCTGTTTGTCGTCAGTGCAGGGAATCATCCAACAACAATTTCCTTGGGGGTATCTCGGGAAGAATTCGATTCATTTCAGGCTGACGAATTTGAAGCTGCAACAATCAAGGCCCTGTACAGGGACGCCCGGCATAGGAAACTTCTTTCGCCAGCCGAAACGATTAACGGCATCAGCGTTGGGGCAGTACATCTAGATGAGGCACAGGTTGCCTACCAAGGAAACAGAATAGACCCATTTGTGCGTCCATTGCCCAGTCCCGTTTCAGCATTTGGCAGCGGTTATCGACGAGCAATAAAACCCGACGTTATCTTCTACGGCGGGAGACAGTGGTACCGGCTGCCTTTACAGCCAACCAACCCGGTAACCATTGAGCCCGCGATTTTTCGCACAACCCCTGGAAACAAAGTCGCCTCACCCGGAAGCCTTGCTGGTGAATTAAACGCCACCTCCTACAGTTGTGGAACGAGCAATGCGACTGCTTTGATCAGCAGAGCCGCTGGCATTTGTTACGACTCTCTGCAGCAGATCTTCAATGAGCAAGCGGCTGAAGTCGATCCATCGAATTATGAAGTTCCCCTATTGAAGGCGATGTTGGTCCATGGTTGCTCGTGGGGCGATATAGGTTCACGAATTTCCGAGGTGCTTCGTACCCCTGAAAACGGCCGTCAGCTCAGTGGGCTGATTAGCCGGTGGATCGGTTATGGCATACCGGTGGTGGACCGTGTTCTGGATTGCACAGAACAGCGGGCAACAGTCTTGGGCTTCGGGCAGCTTTCCGATGGCGAAGCTCACGTTTTCAGCCTGCCTCTACCTCCATCGCTGGGATCGCGCCCTGAGTGGCGACGCCTGACCGTCACCTTGGCTTGGTTGTCCCCAATCTCGGCAAGCACTCAGAAATATCGCACTGCAAGCCTTTGGTTTGAAATGAACAACAACGGCTTAGCTCCAACTCGGAGTGATGCCGATTGGCGAGCAGTGCGGCGCGGAACAGTCCAACACGAAGTGTTTGAAGGCCAGAGAGCGGAGCCGTTCATCGACGGGGAAGTTATCGAAATCAAGGTGAACTGCCGGGAAGACGCCGGGAAAATTCATAACCCTGTCGCGTATGGATTGGCCGTGTCGTTGGAGGTAGCCGAGGGCCTCGATATCGCTGTTTACAACGAAATCAGAACTCGCATTGCACCTGCGATTCAGATTCAGCAGGCAACAGATCAAGGTAGAGGGTAATTAGCGGATGGAGTCGCTTTGGCAATACAGCACCGTTCATAACGACTTCTGTCAGGTCATCGAGACCCAGACACTTTGGGGTGAGACGACCTGCCGCGTTTGGCTGCCCGGCCGCGACTCCGTGGTCCGTATTCCGGCTTCCAAGCTCAAGTCCCTGGAGAGCGCGGGCACCGGTTCGCCGGACAACATCGCCTACATCGCCGCTGCCGCGCGGGTGGCCGACGCCCTGACCCAGGACGTCCTGCTCGCGCCCATCGAGTCTTCCGTCATTCCGCTGCCGCACCAGATACGGGCCCTGTCCCGCGCCATCGCCAACGACCGGGTGCGCTATCTCCTGGCGGACGAGGTCGGCTTGGGCAAGACCATCGAAGCGGGACTCATTCTGCGGGAACTCAAGCTTCGCGGGCTGGTCAAGCGGACGCTGGTCATCGCCCCGAAGGGGCTGGTGAGCCAGTGGGTCAGCGAAATGCGGGCCCACTTCAACGAGTCTTTTCAGCTAGTCTTGCCCGAAGATATCAGAACCTTGAGCCGCATTTCGGCAATCCAAAGTCAAGTGTCCAAGGTCCAAGGTCATGCTGAGGGCCATAGCCGACTCGGGACTTTGGACCATGGACCTTGGACCATGTTTAATCAAGTGGTCGTGCCCATGGATTCGGTCAAGCCTCTGGACAAGCGCCGCGGCTGGAGCGCGGCTCAGGTGAGCGAGCACAATCGCGAACGGTTCGAGGACCTGATCTCCGCCGGCTGGGACCTGGTGATCGTAGACGAGGCGCACCGTCTCGGCGGCAGCACCGACCAGGTGGCCCGCTTCAAACTGGGCCAAGGCTTGGCTGAGGCCGCACCTTATCTCCTCCTGCTTTCGGCGACCCCGCACCAGGGCAAGACCGACGCTTTTCATCGGCTGGTTTCCCTGATTGACGCCCAGGAGTTCCCGGACGTCGGCAGCGTCACCCGCGAGCGGGTCCAGCCGCATGTCATCCGTACCGAGAAGCGCCGCGCCATTGATGCCGATGGAAAGCCTCTTTTCAAGCCGCGGCGCACGCAGCTTGGCCCAGTCTCATGGCAAGAGCGTCACCGCCATCAGCAACTCCTCTACGAAGCGGTCACCGAATACGTCCGTGAAGGCTACAACCAGGCCATGCGGGAAAAGCGGAGCTACATCGGCTTCCTGATGATCTTGATGCAGCGCCTGGTGGTCTCCAGCACAAGCGCCATCCGCACTACGCTTGAAAGGCGACTTGAAGCGCTCGCCGCACCCCAGGAGCAACTGACCCTGTTCCCGCTCACCTCCGAGGAGGAATGGGCGGACCTGGACGGCCAGGAGCAGATCGATGTGTTGCTTCGCACTCGCCTTAAGGCACTGAAAAACGAGCGCGCCGAGGTCAAGCTCCTCTTGGAGGCCGCGGCCCGCTGCGAGCAGATCGGACCGGATGCCAAGGCCGAGGCGCTGCTCGACTGGCTCTACCGCCTCCAGTCCGAGGAGAGCGATCCGGAGCTCAAGGCGCTCGTGTTCACCGAGTTCGTTCCCACCCAGGAGATGTTGCACCGGTTCCTGACCGAGCGCGGGTTTTCGGTCGTCTGCCTGAACGGCTCCATGGACATGGAAGAGCGTAAGCAGGTCCAGGAGGCGTTCGCCAAGGATGCCCGCATCCTCATCTCGACGGACGCCGGTGGTGAGGGTCTCAACCTCCAGTTCTGTCATGTGGTCATCAACTACGACATCCCCTGGAACCCGATGCGCCTGGAACAACGCATCGGCCGGGTGGACCGCATCGGCCAGACCCACACGGTGCGCGCCATCAACTTCGTGTTCGAGGACTCGGTAGAGCACCGGGTCCGTGAGGTACTGGAGCAGAAGCTCGCCGTCATCTTTGAGGAGTTCGGCATCGACAAGACCGGCGACGTCCTCGATTCCGCCCAGGCGGGCCGCATGTTCGACGAGATGTATGTCGAGGCGATCCTCAACCCCGAAAAGCTGGAGGACTCCGTAGAGAGCGTGGTTGCCCGCTTGCAGGAGCAGGCTCGCGAGGCGCGCACGACCGCATCCGTCCTTGGCGCGACCGAGGACCTGGAACCTGGCGAAGCCCAGCGGCTCTTGACTCACCCCTTGCCCCATTGGGTCGAGCGCATGACCGTGAGCTACCTGAAGGCGCATGGTGGCCAGGCCGAGAGGAGAAGCCAGAGTTGGAAGCTCACATGGCCCGACGGCGAGATCTATGAGAATGTGGTCTTCACCGGCAAGGAAGCCGAGAGGCTTCCGGCCGCCCGGCATCTTACTCTTGAAGAGCCGAAAGTCCGCGGACTGGCCATGCGACTCCCACGTTTCGCGCCGGGCCAGCCGGTCCCCATCGTGTCGATCCCAGGTCTCTCCGAGGAAGTTCAGGGCGTCTGGTCCTTGTGGCAAATATCGATTGTGAGTCACGAGTCGCGAGTTGCGAGTCGGTGGGATGGACCCGTGACCTTGGACCCGGGACCCGAGACCCGCCGCAGGCGGATCATGCCTCTCTTCCTGGCCGACAACGGCATGGTCTATATGCCGACGGCCAGACACGTGTGGGACCAGCTCCTCGCGGCAAGCACAAAGGTCCGGTCGGTCCTTGACGCCGAGGTCGCCCAAGCCGCTTTCGCAAAGCTGCAAAGCGCCGCGGAAGAACATGGAAAGCCCATCTATGAAGCGCTCGTGCAAGAGCACCGGGGCCGCATCGCACGCGAGCGCGAGAAGGCAGACTACGCTTTTGCCGCGCGTCGCAAGGCCGTCGAGCGGATCGGCCTGCCCCAGGTCCGCAACTATCGCCTGAGCCTCCTCTCTCAGGAGGAGCGGAGTTTCCAGGAGCAGCTTGATCAGAAGGCCCATGCCTTGCCCGAGCTTTCACCCCTTATTGTCATTCGGGTTGAAAGCTCGGGGTGATGAGTAATGAGGACTGAGTGATGAGTGAGAAAATCCAAGAGTTTGAGGACCTGATTGCTTGGCAAAAGGCGCGCGAATTGACCCGTGCGATTTACGAGGTAACTCGGACAGGAGCCTTTGCCAAGGACTATGGTTTGAGCGGACAGATTCAGCGCGCCGCTGTATCAATCATGTCCAATATCGCGGAGGGATTCGAGCGGGGCAATCCTCGAGAATTCCACCAATTTTTATCTATCGCAAAGGCATCGTGCGCAGAAGTGCGATCTCAACTTTATGTTGCCTTGGACGCTGGATATGTTGACGAAGCAAGTTTCCAAGCGGTCATGCGGTCAGCCAAGGAGACCGGGAAAATTATCGGTGGTCTGCGGGTGTCTGTCGAACGGAGGCGAGACAAAGTATGACCACCAACTCATCACTCATCACGCAGTCCTCATCACCTCGCGCTGAATCATGGCGCAGCCTGATTCTGCGCGAGTTCACCCCGAAGGTCGCCCGACTCACCCTGGTGGCCGATCCGGACGGACTCCTCCTCGAAGAAGGGGTTCTCGAAGGCGTCCGCGAGCGTGGATTCGAGCTGATCCCGTTTGAGGACCACATAGCGTTCCGTTATGCCTACGAGTCGAAGTTTCGCTCCCGCTGGGACCGCGGCGAACACACGGACCTGGTCGTCGTATTGCGCTCGCAAGCCAGCGACCTCAGTGGATTGCCCTACGACCTCCTTCAGGCTGGCCGCAGACTCTCCTTCAACCTCGGCGACATCTTCCCGAATCTCAGCTACCCGGTCGTGACCGCCCTGGATCGTGGGGACCTCGATGCCTTGTATGAGGCGCAGAAGAGGCATGCCCCCGGCCAGTTGGGCGACAACGCCACCAAGGAGTTCGTCCTCCGGCACGTCTTTGAAATCGCGCCCGAGCTGGTCAAACAGCCATCGGACCTTTTGCGGGTGCTGCTCCGCCGTCACTACCGCGGACAGCGAATCCCGGCTGACCTCGACAAACGGTTCATCCAGCTTCTGCGCCAGAACAACGTCTTCGACGACTGGCCGCTTGAGACGCTTGTTTCAGACCGGGAGGCGTTCTTCGCATTCCTCCAGGAGCGCTGGCCGATCTTCCTTGACCGTGAGGCAGCCAAAGGGACAGCCGGCGTTTGTGAGGACAAGAAGCCCTACGGTCTGTCCCTTGAGGGACCTGTCGAACTTCCCTTCGACCACCATGACATCCGGGTCTACATCGACAACCTGTTCATCGAGGGGTTGCTGCATTCAGTTCCACACGAGCATGCGGACATCTTGTCCAAGACCTGGGCAGGCATCGGCGTTCGAACCGCTCCCATCGAAGACAGGTCCCGTCGCCTGAGCAAGCTCATCGACAGCCTGGAGGCATCCATTCCGGCCGAGGACGCAAAGCACACGGACTGGTTCCACTTTGCCCGTGGATGGGCGGAACTCAAGAAAGTGATGAGTAATGAGGACTGGGGACTGAGCGAAAGACAGTCAATTCAAATAAAGGAACTTAGCCGCAAGGTCGATGAACGCTTCTTGGCTTGGATACATAGACGTTATGCCGGGCTCATCCAGTTGCCAGCGAATCCTCCAGTCATGGTTCATCATATCCCGCGCTTTTTGGCCAACGCATTACTTAGTTCTCATCACTCATCACCACGACCAAAGCTCGCTTTGGTCGTGATCGACGGCCTTGCCTTGGACCAATGGCTGGTGGTCCGGGATGCACTTGCCTCGTGTCAGCCCGGTTTTCGATTCCGGGAGCAGGCGGTCTTTGCCTGGATTCCTTCGCTCACCTCCGTTTCACGCCAGGCAACCTTTGCCGGCAAGGCTCCCATCTTTTTCCCGAACAGTATCCAGACCACGGACAAGGAACCCGCTCTCTGGGCACAGTTCTGGGCGGATCAGGGCTTTACGCCAAATGAGGTTGTCTACATCAAGGGGCTGGGCGATGGTGGTCTGGAGACCATTTCCGAAGCGCTTTCTCATCCAAAGGCAAGGATCGCCGGGCTGGTCGTGGACAAGGTCGACAAGATCATGCACGGGATGGAAATGGGCGCCGCCGGGATGCACAACCAGGTGTGCCAGTGGGCCAAGCAGCCGTATCTGAACACACTCCTCGATCTGCTCTTGGATCGGGGCTTCCGTGTCTATCTGACCTCTGATCATGGCAACCTCGAGGCGGAAGGTTGCGGTCGTCCGTCCGAAGGGGCGGTGGCGGACCTGCGCGGTGAACGAGTCCGCATCTATCCCGATGCAGCCCTTCGCGGAAAAGTGAAAGAACAATTTCCCGATGCGCTGGAATGGGGAACCGTTAGTCTCCCGGAGGACTACCTCGCCCTCCTGGCTCCTGCTCGGCAGGCGTTTGTCCAAGAAAAACAGCGCACCGTAAGCCATGGCGGCATTTCGGTCGAGGAACTCATCGTCCCTCTGATCCAAATTGACAGGAGGGGCGCATGACCAAAGTCCGATTGACCCAGATCGGCATTGACCGCCTTGTTCGTCTTGATTGGCTTGAAAAAGTGAGTTTTCTTGTATTGGCAGGGAACAATGTCAAAGAAGTAAAAGGCATTCTGCAGAATGATCTTAAAGACCTGTTTCGATCTACCAGAACAAACGTACGTGGATCACTGGACAAAACAATCACAATTTTATTAAAAATCTGGTTGACTTCACCACCCTTGCTTGACGCGCTGCGTATGGAAGGGCTTGATCTGATCAAACATCTTCCTCAACAAGATCACCTTGTTGTTCATTGGGGAATGGTCACAGCTGTTTATCCCTTTTGGTCCGGAGTAGCCAGGCATGTCGGTCGGTTATTACGACTGCAAGGAACCGCAACAGCCGCCCACGTACAGCGGCGTATGCGTGAGCAATATGGTGAAAGGGAAACGGTTTCGCGTCGTACTCGTTATGCTTTACGCTCTTATCTGGACTGGGGCGTAATTCAAGAGACCGGAACAATGGGCATTTACTCCGCTGGAACAACACTGACCGTGGATGCTGATCGACTGATCGCCTGGCTGGTTGAAGCTTCCCTCCATGCCCGAGCCAACCACTCAGCTCCGCTGAAAGAGCTGATAAAAAGTCCAAGCCTCTTCCCTTTTCGCATCAAGCCAGTCCAGGCCGAAACCATAGCAGCTGCCTCAACGAGACTGGACCTTGTGCGTCATGGACTAGACGATGACCTGATCCTGTTGCGGAAACAGTAGATTATATTCAGTACACCGCAATTCAGACCGGTTGTTTCGTTCGCATTGACGACTTTTACCAATCAACACTCACAGTAAATAATGATCAATGAGGCGAACAAGATATTATTATACGCTCAAGTATTATACTGCAAAGTAAAATCGCTTCTGCCAATGCTGTCGATCAGGCAAATTTTAGCTTCGTGGGAGGCCTGGGGCAATATGGCCTGTACAGGCATTAAAAAACGAATTATATGCAATTTGCACCGAGGTGCTTTGTAAGATGAAATAATTGGAAAAAATATGGGTTGCGGTTGATGCTTGCTTTTCTGACCCGCTTTTAATATCTTTTACCCTCTATTGTGGTCAGACAGCTGAACCAATCCCTCCATCCCGGAAAGAGGCGCATGACCAACGAAAAACTGCAACTGCTCATCGCCATGGGGTCCTATGTCGCCTTGATCCTCCTCATCGGTCTGTATTACGCCAAACGCGCCAACGCCAGCAGCAAAAACTTTTTCATCGGCGGCCGGGCCATCGGCCCCTGGGTCACCGCCTTCAGCGCCGAGGCCTCCGACATGAGCGGCTGGCTGCTCATGGGCCTGCCCGGCGTGGCCTACTGGCTCGGCCTCGCCGATGCCATCTGGACCGCCATCGGCCTGGCCATCGGCACCTACCTCAACTGGCTGCTGGTGGCGCGCAGGCTGCGCACCTACTCGGCCCTCGCCGGCGACGCCATCACCATTCCTGATTTTCTCAGCAACCGTTTCAAGGAAAAAAACAAAATCATCATGACCACTGCGGCGCTGTTCATTCTAATCTTTTTCACCGTCTACACCGCCAGCTGCTTTGTGGCCGTGGGCAAGCTGTTCAGCGCCATGTTCGGCCTTCGCTATCTGTACATGATGCTGGCGGGGGCAGGCCTGGTGCTCTTTTATGTGGCCATCGGCGGCTTTCTCGCTGAAAGCGCTTCTGATTTCATGCAGGCCATGGTCATGATCTTTGCCCTGTTCGCCGTGCTGGCGGCCGCGGTTCCAGCCGCAGGCGGCCTCGATCAAGTGGCGGAGAACATTCGCGGAATCCCCGGCTTTTTCCATTTTTTCGGCATCGCCAAGCCGCTGGTCTTGGACGGCGTTCAGCAAGTCGACGGGGCAGGCCGGCCGCTGTTCGGCCAGGCCAATCCCTATGGCCTGCTGACCATTCTGTCGACTCTGTCCTGGGGACTCGGCTATTTCGGCATGCCCCATGTGCTGACCCGCTTCATGGCGATCCGTCGGCCGAACGAACTGGACCAATCGAGAAAAATCGGGACCACCTGGTGCGTGCTCTCGCTCAGCGCAGCCACCGCCATCGGCCTGACAGGCCGGGCGCTGGCTCCGGCCGCTTTTCTCACCCAGAGCGCGGCGGAAAACATCTTTATCGAACTGAGCGGCAAGCTGCTGCCGCCGCTGTTCGCAGGCATTGTCATGGCCGGCATTCTCGCCGCCACCATCAGTTCCTCGGACTCGTATCTCCTGATCGCCACCTCGGCGTTTGCGAAAAATATTTTTCAGGGCCTGTTGAAAAAAGAGGCTTCGGATCAGGAGGTGCTGAAGATCTCCAGGTGCATCATGCTGGCCATCGCCCTGGTTGCTGTCCTGATCGCGCTGGATGAACACAGCGTCATTTTTAATGTGGTCTCCTTTGCCTGGGCGGGTTTCGGCGCCACCTTTGGCCCGGTCATGCTCTTTTCCCTGTTTTGGAAAAGAACCACGCGCAGCGGCGCCCTGGCCGGCATGTTCTGCGGCGGGACCATGGTTTTTTTCTGGAAGCTGCTGATCAGACCCGCCGGCGGCGTATGGGGCGTGTACGAACTGTTGCCGGCGTTTCTGCTCTCCAGCGCCGCCATCGCCGGCGTCTCTCTGCTGTCGCGAAAACCCGCTGAGGAGATCGTCAGCGAGTTCTCCCGGGCTGCCAGCAAAAGCGCTGCTTCTACGGACGGCTGTGAAGCAGCATAATGATCGACAGGCCCCAGGCTGCACGGTCAAAATGAATGACAACGAATCGACCAAAAAGGAAATTTTTATGCGCTCCCTCTATGCCGCTGTGCTGATCATCTGCATCCTCGCCTGCGCCTGTCACCAGCCTGTCCATCCGCTTCGCATTCGACCCCTGGCGCAGCACCATGTGGTGATCGACCGTTCGCCGGATGCAAAATCGATTTTCCTCGGCACCCCGGGCATCGTCGCTGCGCCGGACGGTCGCCTGGTGGCGACGGTGGATCTGTTCGGCCCAGGGGTCAGCCATGTCGAATGGCCCAAAGGGATTCTGCCCGGCGCCGGCGGCGCGGTGGTGGGGAAAATATTCATCTCCAAAGACAACGGCAATACCTGGACTCTGGCGAGCACCTATCCGTTTTTTCATGCCCGTCCCTTTACGGCCGGCGGACGGATCTTCGTGCTCGGCCAATGCGGCGATCTGATGATCGTCGCCTCCGGCGACGGCGGCCAAACCTGGTCCAAGCCGGCCAGGCTGACGCAGGGCCAGACCTGGCACGCCTCCAGCAATAACGTCTGGTACTGCCGCGGCAACGTTTACCTGGCGATGGAACGTCACTATGAACGAAATTTGAAAAACTGTTGGCGTATCGCGGATGCGGCGCCGGTGCTCATGCGCGCTGAGGAAAAAAGCGATCTCACCCGGCCGGAGAGTTGGACCTTTGCCTCTTCACTGGTCTTTGAAGACGCGGTCACGCCGGACCAACTCGAATATTTCGGCGTGCCGTTTTATCCCTGCGCAGCCGACACCGCTGTCTGGCTGACGCCGGACCGGCCGATGAATCCCATCGGCTGGCTGGAAGCGAATGTCGTTCAATTCACCGACCCCGACCATCTCTGGACCGACCCCAGCGGCCGCACCTTTCACTTGTTCCTGCGCAGCCACACCGGACGCACCGGCTACGCGGCTATGGCCAAAGTAGTGGAAAATGAGGACGGCAGCATGACCACTTTGCTCGAGACCGCGCCGTCCGGAAAAAAAATCCTCTACACCCCGCTGCCCGGAGGACAGATGAAATTCTATGTGCTCTGGGACGAACCGACGCGGCTGTTCTGGATGGTGGGTACGCAGGCGACGGACAGCATGAAGCGGCCGGAAAGCCTGCCCGCTGACCGTTACAATCTGCCGGACAACGAACGCCGGCGCCTGGTTCTGCATTTCAGCAAAAACATGATCGATTGGTGCTTTGCCGGTCTGGTCGCCGTCGGTGAAAACGAACGCGCCTCCAGACACTATTGCTCCATGACCGCGGCCGGCGATGATCTTTTGATCGTCAGCCGCTCCGGCGACGAACAGGCCCAGAGCAGCCACAACGGCAACCTGTTTACCTTTCATCGAGTGAAAAACTTTCGCAGCCTGGTCTATTGACGCGACCGCGCCTCGATCCCTGCGACATTCCTTTGCAGCCATGGCGCCGGGTGAATGATTTTCCGTTTGATTTCCCGGCAATTTTTCCCTAATATAATTCAATCAAGATAAACCAGCGAGAGATGAGAATGAAAATAATTGATCCGCAAGAATTACAGCTTCAGCCATTTCAGCTGCTGGACCAGACCTGGGCGCTGCTGGTGGCCGGCGTGGAACGTCCCAACCCCATGACCGTCTCCTGGGGCGGATTCGGCACTCTGTGGAACAAGCCTATGGTCACCCTTTATGTGCGGCCGACGCGGCACACCTTCCACCTGCTCAATCAGCACAGCGAGTGTTCGCTCAATTTTCTCCCTGAGCAGCATCGCCAAGCTCTCAACCTGTGCGGCAGCCGCAGCGGCCGGGACATCGACAAATGGGAAAAAAGCGGATTGCATCCGCTGGCGAGCGAGACCATCGCCGTTCCGAGGGTGCAGGAGGCGTTTCTCTCTTTCGAATGCCGGGTTCTGGCCTGGCAGGATTTCGATCCCTCCCGTTTTCTGCAAAAGACCATTGAAAAGAATTATCCCAACCAGGATTATCATCGCATTTATTGGTCGGAAGCGCTGGCCGTTTGGCTGGCGGAATAAAGAAAATGGACGGATTCCATAGGTCGGGTCTTGGATCGATTCGTAATCCGGTTGACGGGAAAAGAGTCGCTGCGCACGCAGTTCTTCTGCTGTGCTGCGCTCTGTTCAGCCGGCTGTCGGCCCATGCAGCCGAAGAGTGGGCGCTGTTTGTCTCTCCGGAACAGCCGTGGGCCGGCGGAGTGGTTCGCGTCATCGTCACCGGCGAGGCGGCGTTAAAGAACATCGAAATTCATCTCCATGGCCCTGCGGGCGAAATTCACCAGGTGCGCACCAGCCAGGGCGGCGGGCCGCCGTTCTGGCGCCTAGCTGAATTCAAGGCCGGCGGAAAAGGCAACTATACTCTTTCTCTGCTCATGGGCCGCAAAACCATCCGCACCCAGTCTATCGTCGTGCACTCGGCTCAGGACCGAGCCGCAAAAAAACAGCCCAGTCGCCGCTGGGGCCGTGAGATGGAACAGCTCTACTCGGCATGGATCGAGGCGCTGTTTCAGCGCAGCCAGGAGGGCGCCTCCTGGCCCAATCTGCACGAGATCACCCGCCAGGCGGACGATAATTTCCTCCACAATCATCTGGGACTGAACGAAGATGAGGTTGAGGAAAAACCGGCGCTGATCATGGAGCCGGATTGTGCGGATAATCCCTTTTATCTGCGCGCCTACTTTAGCTGGAAACTGGGCCTGGCCTTTGGCTTTCATGAGACCGGCCGCGGAACGCTCAACCAGCCGCCGCACATCGGCCGCTGGTTCACTTTTATTCCCTCTGCTGAAGAGCCCCGCTCCGTCCGCCGGATGAATCAGTTCTTCCGCGAGATCATGAACACCATCCACTCGGGCGCCGCTCGAACCCGGCTGGAGGATGAAAGCTCCGACTATTATCCGCTGGCGCTCACCCGCGCCGCTCTGCGCCCCGGCGCGGTGTACGCCGATCCCTACGGCCACACCTTTGTCCTGGTGCGCTGGGTTGCGCAGCAGTCGGAAAAAAAACCGGGGATGCTTCTTGCCGTCGATGCCCAGCCGGACGGCACGGTGCAGATCAAACGCTTCTGGAAGGGCAATTTCCTCTTTGCCACTGAAGGGGTCATCGGTGAACCGGGCTTTAAAGCGTTCCGGCCCATCGTGGTGGAACACGGCAGACCGCGGCTGCTGCGCAATCGCGAAATCGCCGGCCAACCGGGATACGGCGGGCTTTCGCTTGCACAGAAGAACATGCGGCCGGAAATTTTTTATGACGCCATGGAGCGGCTGATCAATCCCCTGGGGCTCGATCCGGAGAGCGCATTGCTGGATCTGCTGAAGGCGCTGCGCGAACAGCTGCTGGTGCGGGTGGAATCCGTAGCCAACGGCGAGGCCTACATGCAGGCGCATCCCGGCGCCGTGATCCCCATGCCCGCCAGCGCTGCCGGCGTGTTTCAGGCAGGCGGGCTTTGGGAGGATTATTCCACCCCCAATCGCGATCTACGGCTGCTCATCGCCATGGATGCGCTGGATGAATTTCCCGCACGGGTGGCCGCTGCTCCGGATCACTATAAGATCAGCAGATGGAAAAGCGTGGACAAAGTTAAAAGTGAGCTGGAACGGTTACGCGGGAAAATCGCCGCTGAATGGACCATTGTCTATAAAAAATCCGATGGCTCCCCGCAGTCGCTGACTCTGGAAGAGGTGCTTAAACGAAAAGCGGCTTTTGAGATGGGCTATAATCCCAACGATGGGATTGAAATACGCTGGGGCGCGCCGGAGAAAAGCGCGGAAATCAAAAGCTGTCGGCGCCGGGCGCCGGCCAGCCAGGTTGAAGCGATGCGCAAGCTGCGCCCCTGGTTTCAAAAACGGCTGCACCCGCCGACCTGATCTCTTTCAGCAGCACAGCCACCATATCTTTAGAGCTTCGGAGCATTTTTCCAAGATTGCTGAAAATGGATCGTCTTAATTTTTTTGCTCGCGGTAAAAACGATATTTCTCTTTTCTCCGGCAGCCAAATCGATACTCTGCTTATTATCGCGGATCTGCCATCCCTGCAACATCTGGTCACACACGGTCAGCGAATATTTGCCCGGTCTGATGTCGCGCAGGCAATAGCTTCCCTGCGTGTCGCAATAACCGCGCACCGCCTCGACTCCGTCGTCCAACTCGACGATCACTTCAAAGAGATCGAGCGCCGGGGGCCTCGCGGCCGCGTTCACTGGCTGCACACGCCCGCAGAGCTCCACGGACCGACACAGAGGGAGATTCACCTCCTCCTCGCAGCCGGCGCGAACAGCGATCGGGCCAAGTTTTTCCAGCACCACCTCATGCAGGGCTATGCTGCGAGGATCGATGAGGAGCGATCAGCTGCGAGAATAGATTGTCCGCTTTCTTTGAAAGATGTCCTCTATCACGGACAGAAGGGGAAACGTGGGGAGATAAAAAAGGAGAGGAGTTCAAACTCCTCTCCAATCAGAGCGCTGATCCAGTGATTATCACCTATCTCAACAATAACATTTTATGGCTTTGCGTCAGTGCTTCAAATCTGAGGACGGCGATATAGATGCCGGAAGCGACTGCGCGCCCCTGATCGTCCCTGCCATCCCAGATCACATGATGACTGCCGGCGTCATGATGGCCAGAGACAAGGCTGCGAATCAAGTCGCCCTGCAGAGAATGGATTTGCACCGCCGCCTGTCCCGGATTCGGCAGAACGAAGGGAATGCTGGTCTGGGCGTTGAAGGGATTGGGATAGGACGGCAGCAGAGCCGCCTGCGTAGGCAGCAGGGTCTCTCTTGCATTGCCAACGCCCACATCCAGCTCCTTGAGAAGCCCGTTCACCTGATCAACGCGATCCTGAAGATTGATCGCAAGGGCTTCGCAGCTGTCATACACCCCAGGATAGAAACGGGCGCGATAGACCGGTTTCCAGTCGCCATAGCCGCCAAAGTCCCACCAGATCCTGCCGGTGAATTCGACATAATAAAGACCAGGATTCGATACGGCAAAGTGGTATCGCCCCCAGTTGTCCGTGCTTATCTCTCCCGCCGGTTTCCACTGTGCATCGTACAGGCGGACCAATGAGGAGCCGATGGGCATGTTGGTATCGTGCCTGCGCACCTCCCCGGATATAATATAGCCCTGCAGCATGCGAATATCGGCTGTGACGGTCGCATCTTGGCTTACCTGTACGGTGAGAGCGGCGCTCCGCTCTCTTGTCCCCGGGAAGATCGTCTCTGGATAGAGAAAAAGAGTTCCGCCATCCGTCCAGACCCAACCGGTCGCAACCACGTAATACTCCCCTGGGGGGAGCGCGCTGAACTGGAAAAAGCCTGATTCGTCGCTGTTGGTTTGCGCAAGGAAATCCCATGAAGGTGCAGTGCGCAGATTGATCACCATTCCCGCCACGGGTTGGCCCAAGGGATCGGTGATATATCCATTTACGCCGGCGCCGCTGGAAAGAGCAAAGTCAATGCCGGCGACCAGAGTGTCCTCGAGGACGAATGCTTGCGCTGCCGCGCGATCGGTGGTACCCGGGTAGTATTCACCCGTATACAGCAGCGACGGACCGTTCTGGGTTTCCACATGCCCTGTGGCAAATACGTAATACCTGCCTGAATCGAGGCCGGTCAGTTGATAAGCCCCCTGTTGGTCCGATTCGACCGTCTGCACCGGATCAAAATTGCTGTTGAGCAATTCAATTCGCGCCCGGACGATCGGAAGGTTGTCGCTCTTGCGCCGCACTCTGCCGGCTATGAACGATCCTTTCTGCAACAAGAAATCGAGCCCCGCCTGGGAAAAGTCCTGAAGCGTGAGCAGCTGCGCCCCCTCCTGGTTCCGCGATTCTGGATAGAAAACCGGGATATAGAGCTGATCACCGCCCTGCGGCGACCAGACCAGCCCGGGCACAAAAAGATAATAGCGCCCCGGCCGCAGCCCTTCTAGCCGGTATTCACCCGTGCCGTTGCTCAGGGTGGACTTGATTCTTTCAAATTGGGAGTCGAGCAGCTCGACGGTCACTCCAGCCAAAGGGAGATGATCCTTCTTGCGCTGCAGGCGCCCCGAGACAGTCAGCCCTTCAATGAGAGAGAGATCGATTCGCGATACCGGGCTGTCGCTCAGCTCGACAAGCTGAGCGGCCTCCCGGTTTTCTGCATCGGGATAATAGCGGCTGATGAACTGCGTGACTATACCCCCTTGGTTCCGCAGCATGCCGTTGGCAAAGACGTAATAGCGGCCTGGCGAAATCGAGCGGAAGGAGTAGAAGCCTTGATCGTCTGTCTCCACCTGGACGATCCTGTTGAAGGATTCATCCAGCAATTCGACAAAGGCGCCGCCGATAGGAGTGTTGTCCTGCTGCCGGCGTATGGCGCCGGATATGGACAGACCTTCGGCGAGACAGAATCTGAGATCCGCTTTGGAACCAGCGGTGAGATCCAGTAGCTCTGCCTGCTGCCAGGTCGCGGCAGTCGGATAAAAAGCCGGCAAATAGAGACGTTCATTGTGGTTATCAGGGAGCAGGGCGTATCCGCTGGCGTAGAGATAGTATTTTTCCGCTGCCAGCCCTTCGAAACGAAAAGTGCCGTCCGCCGCGGTGCGTGTTTCTCCATATGCACCGCCGCGGGGGCGGCCTTCGCCATCATATATTTCGACCATCGCATCGCGAATGGGCGCCCCGGAACCCTGTTGGCAGAGTATTCCGGAAAGTGAACGCCCTGGCGTCAAGAGAAAATCGATAACGGCATTCTGTGTCAGGTGCACCAGGGTGGCGCGGGAGCGGCTGGTTGCTCCGGCATAGAACTGATCGGCCAAATTATGCCGAGTGCCCGACCAAGTGGAGAAAAGTCCGATGACTTCGATATAATAATCACCGGCCTGCAGTTCAAACTGATATTGACCGATGGTCTCAAAATTGCCGACAGGTTTTCGCTCGACCACTTGCCAGGTTGAATCGTAGAGGATCACATCCGGTCCGGCGATCGGCTGTCCTGAACTCGCATCCTTGACAGTGCCGCTGAGCGAAAACAGTCCCCTTGAAGTCAGAGCAAAATCTATCTGCGGCGCGAATCCGACGAGATGCACGCATTGGGCGCCGCTTCGTGAATCGGCTTGATGGTAATACTGGGGATCATATCGCACGCTGGTCGTGCCATCCATCGCTGCGACCACTCCCGTTGCAGCCACGTAATAGGAGCCATCAGCAAGACCGCCGACTGTATAATCGCCGGAGGCGGCGTCGCTGAGCGTTCGTCCCTGTTCCTGCCAGAGAAGATCATATACAACAATCTCAGTCCTACCGATAAATGCTCCATTGGTATCCCGGACAGTCCCGCTGATGCTCCCTCCTCTGCCCACTGTAAAATCGATGGCTGGATACTCACCCACCTCTGCCAGGATTCGAGAGGCTGTTTGCGGAGTCGCCGCTTCAGGCCAATACTCGGTTTCATACACCTTGCTCTGGTCGATAAGGCCGGTGGCCCGAATATAGTAGGAACCCGGCGGCAGCCCGGCGATCAGGTAACGGCCGTTCTCATCTGTTATCGCCGGTGCATTCAGGCCATTGATGACGGAAAGGTTATGATTAACCGCCTCCACGGTCATACCGGCTACCGGACGACCGTCGGCGCTGTTGGTGACCCGGCCGCTGATCCAGATGCTGCTCAACTGGGGATTCACAGTCACCACACTGTCAAGGACCAGGAGGTCGGCATCGGCTTCGCCGGGATAAAAACGCGGATAGTAAAGACTGATAAAGTCCAGCGTGCCGGTGCTGCGATCCGTTACCCGGCCTTCACAATAAAGGCGTGCGCGCGTACCCCTGATCAAACCCGAAATAAAAAAGTTGCCTTCCTGATCGGTTTCCGTCACCGTGCTGCAGCGCGGTTGAGAGGGGACCAGATCCCGCAACTTGATGATGGTGTGCGCAACCGGCTGGCCGTCCCAGCTGCGCGTTATCTTGCCGCTTAATCCGCCGCCGTAGGAGAGAATGAAATCACGCGCAGTCAGATTCTGGGTGACGCGCAGAGGCACTGCACTTTCGATATCGTCGGCATCCGGATAAAATTTTGAAAGATAAGGATAAGAAAACTTGAGTTCGCCGTTCATTAAATGCCGGATCGCTCCGTCCGCCTTGAGGTAATAATCACCCGCTTTTAGATTGGAAACCGTGTACATACCATTTGGATCGGTGAAAACGGAAGCGACCCATTTCATCGCGCTGTCATAGACGATGATCAGTGTGCTGTCGATGGCCTGTCCACTCTTTTCCAGAGTCACTTTGCCGGACACCGTATAAGTGGTCTGCGCCTGGAGAAACGCCGGCATGCTCCACAACCATACCCAGAAAAGGATCCGTTTCATAACAAAACCTCCACCCTCGTGTGCTGAAGCGGCTGATTTAGCCTGTGCGTAAAAGTTGTTGCGTCTCGCGCAGCAGCTGCAGACGCGACGTTATAGATTTTACTTTGCAAAATTTGTAACGCCGCAGCGCAGCAGCGGCATGCGCTGGTTAGGCCGAGAATCACTCAAGCGCTTGCCTTTTTATTGGTCAAGTCCTTTCTCACGCTCGGCAGCAACGCAATCAAAATGCTCAGAAGACCATTAATCGCTGTAATGTACTGGATTGGCCGCCTGAAACCAATCAATTGTCCTTGCACAAACAATAAAAACAACCCGGGTAAAAGATAATTAGACACTGGAAAACAGCGCAGAATATCGTTCATTTGAAGTTGCCTGACGGATCTGCCAGCATGGCGATGCCGCCATACAGCCCCCCGAATCCAAGAAAGACAAGAGAGACAACAAGAAACCAAAATGCGACTGGACGTTGCTTGTCGTATTGATTCCCTTTCCGATACTGGATTCGAGCCTTGAAAGACCTCCGATCAGTCGGCAAGGCTTTTGAGTGAGCGGATCCCATGTCGGAGCAGGCCGTCCGCTCCACGCTTCGCCTACTCACGCGAGACATCCCGTTGTTGATCCGCACTCTAATCTGCGCGTCAACAGGAGACTCTCTACGGGCCGATCGGCAATGAGATGGTCGGATGATAAAAGGGGCGGGGTGGATCGTCGAAAGAGAGACACAGGCTCTTTCATAATCCAGAAAATATAAATGACCATCATCCAGCTCGGCGAATTCGGTTCCAGTCCCAAAATTAGAAAGAATTTAAAAAAATTTAGAAAACAGTCAATGGTTTTCAGCTGATAGAAATTTAACGAACCCTGCATCAGCCGCTGCACACCGATGCAAATCCTCCGATCAGAAGGAGTGGATTTTTATTTTGCTCGCGAGCGTCATGAGTCGATTGTCCCGTCGGCCAAGCGAAACCAGCTGCCCTGGATGCAAAAATAACTTTGAATCATCAGCAACGAAAAAGCTGGAATTTTCACCTCCCTGGCAAATCCTTTGCGTGCGAAAGAGAAAAATTTTCCTTAAATTAATGCTGCGTCGCTTGGATGCAGCGAAAGGATCGAAGGCCGGCATAAACCGCCAATCGGCCAGCCGGATTTTTTCGCTCCAGCGCAATTTTTTCTCCAGCGACCTCTTGTCCAAACAGTCAACTGCTTGAGCCTTCACCAATCCAAGGAGCCCTGACATGCAAAGATATCTGCTGATGCTGCTGCTGCCGGCCCTGCTCCTCGCAGCCATTCCCGGCCGTTTTATGGAATACCCTGATATCCGCAACGATCTGATCACCTTTTCTTACGAGGGCGACCTCTGGCGCGTCAGCAGCCAGGGCGGGCTGGCGGTGCGCCTGACCGTCCACCCCGGGACCGAGACCGCAGGCCGGATCTCCCCTGACGGCGCCTGGATCGCCTTCACCGGCGAATACGACGGCGGCCGCTATCTCTATGCCATTCCCAGCGACGGCGGCGTTCCCACCCGCCTGACCTGGCATCACAGCGCCCAGCCCCTGACCTGGACTCCCGACGGCAAAAAGGTTGTCTACCGCTCATCCTACGAAAACAGCTACCGGCCGGTCGCCAAACTCTATGCCGTGTCCATTGAGGGCGAGTGGCCCGAGCAGCTCCCCGTTCCGCAAGGCATTCTTGCCAGCTATTCACCAGACGGCAAAAAACTGGCCTATTGCCCCAAAGGCCGCGAGGAGTACTACTGGAAGCGCTACAAGGGCGGTCAGTATGTCGACCTCTGGCTCTACGATTTCACCACCAAGGAGTACACCGACCTGACCGACTATGTCGGCAAGAGCGCCTACCCGATGTGGATCGACGACAAACTCTATTTCGTCTCCGACCGCAGCGAGGATGGCATCTCTAATCTCTACACCTACGACTTGGCCGACAAAACGGTCAGCCAGATCACCTTTTTCAACGATTTTGACGTGCAGATGGCCGCCACGGACGGCAAGCAGATTGTCTATATGCGCTCGGGTTACCTCTACCTCCTCGACAGCCGGACCAACACCAGCCGCCAAGTCGACATCCAGATTCCGAGCGACCGCTGGCAGCTGGCTGACCGCACCATTAATCCCAAAGAGTACATTCAGAGCATGGCCATTGCCGCTGACGGCAAGAGCGTCGCTTTTGAGGCCCGCGGCGACGTCTTTATCGTGCCTACCGACGACAAAAAGGAAACCCGCAATCTCACCCGCACTCCAGGTTCGCGCGAGCGCTATGCCCAGCTCTCTCCGGACGGCCGGTGGCTCGCCTTTTTTTCCGACAAGAGCGGCGAGTACGCCCTCTACATGACAAAGGCGGACGGATCAGACGGCGAGTGGATCAAACTCACCGACGACCTCCAGACCACGGTCTACCATCTCGAATGGTCGCCGGACAGCAAGAAAATCCTCTTCGGCGACAAGTCCTTCACCCTCTGGTACGTCGATGTGGCGACGAAAAAGCTGACCAAGATCGGTTCTTCGAACCGACTCAAGAACGACGAATTCACTTGGGAGATCAGCGATTATTCCTGGGCGCCCGACAGCAAGTGGATCGCCTACTCCTTCGTCCAGGAGAACCGCAACTCGATCATTTATCTCTACAGCCTGGAACAGGCGAAGAGCTTTGCGGTCACCGGCGATTTCTACGACAATCTCTATCCCACTTTCGACGCCAACGGCGACTATCTCTACTACCTCTCCTACCGCAATTATAACGATGTACGAATGGATGTCTATGAGGACAACCACATTCTGCCGCAGCCGGTGCAGGTGATGCTGGTGCAGCTCAAAGCGGGCCAGGCTCCGCCTTTTGCGGAGGCGGCCGGTCCGCGTATGGGCCGCAGGCCCGGCGGCATGAGCGCGGAGATGGAGCAGGCGAACATGCCCAAAGCGCGGGCCAAGAATAAAGAGACAGCCAAATCCGATACCGCCGGCCTTTTCCGCATCGATCTGGAAGGCATTCAGGATCGCCATTTTGTCGTGCCGGTGAAAGCGGGCAACTATTTCTTCGCTAAAGCGGGCAAGGGCAGGATCACCTTTGCCTCTGTGGATGAGTTCGGCGACGATGAATACGAAGAGCTCTACCTGCCCGGCGGCCGCGACAAGTGGAAGCTGCATATCTACGATGTAGCGGAACAGAAGGAGACCGTGCTCGAGCAACAAATCTCGGACTGGCGCATCTCGGCTGACGGCGAAAGCATACTCATTAAAAAGCTCAACGATTACTATACTGGCAGCCTCGCCAAACTAGGCGGCGGCAACGCCTTAAGCTCCATCAGCGGAACTGCTGATCGGCCGAGGACCTCTTCCAGCAGTCGCAGCAAGCATAGCGACCAAGATCTCGGCGAAAAGCTCGATCTCGGCAAAATGGTCTACACCGTGCAGGTGCAGCCCGAGTGGAACCAGATCTTTAACGACACCTGGCGCTGGTATCGCGACTTTTTCTACGACAAAGACATGCACGGCCGCGACTGGAAAAAGATGGGCGAAACCTACCGCAGCTATATTCCCCAGCTCAACTCGCGCGATGACCTCAACTGGCTGCTCTCGCAGATGGTGGGCGAGCTCTGCGTCTCGCACACCTACATCAGCGGCGGCGACCGAGGTCCGACGCAGCGGCCCGAGCTCTCCACCTTTACCGGCCTGCTCGGCGCCGATCTGGTCCCGGCTGAGGGCGGCTGCTACAAGCTGGCGAAAATCTATGGTCCCAGTGATTTCAACCGCAGCCTCGAAGGCCCCCTGGTCCGGCCGGATTTCCAGGTCCGGGAGGGCGACTATCTCATCGCCATCAACGGCCGGGAGGTCAGGTACCCGGAGAATCCCTTCAAATATCTCCAGGTCGCCGGCGAGGAGAAGGTCAAACTCACGGTCAACAGCCGTCCGGCGGCAACCGGCGCCAAAACCATTACGGTCACTCCGCTGCGCTCGGAATATCAGCAACGCTACTTTCGCTGGGTCGAGGATAACCTGAATAAGGTGCTCAAGATGAGCAACGGCGAGATCGGCTACATGCACATCACCGCCATGGGTGTGCGCAATCTCGGCGAGTTCGACAAATTCTGGCGTGCATTCCGCTACAAGAAAGGACTGATCATCGACGTGCGCGGCAATGGCGGCGGCTGGACCGAGTATTTCCTCATCGACAAGCTCGAGCGCAAACAGGTTGCTTACAACGTGATGCAGGGCATGGAGCCCTTCCGCTATCCCAACAGCGCGTCGCATGCCCATTATGCCGTGGTGACCAATGAGGCCAATGGCTCTGACGGCGAGGCCTTCATCGAGGATTTCAAGGCCAACAAGCTCGGTACGGTCATCGGCGTGCCTAGCTGGGGCGGACTGGTCGGCATCATCAACGGTCAGAAGACCATCGACAACGGCACTGTGCATCAGTCCAACAACGCCTTTTTCGGCCGTGAGGGCAAGTGGCTGGTCGAGAACCATGGCGCTGATCCCGACATTCTGGTTGACAACGATCCCGCCTCGCTTATGGCCGGCCAGGATCGTCAGCTCGATGCCGCCATCGAGGTGCTGAAAAAGCAAATCGCGGAAAAACCCTGGACTTTCCCATCCAGACCTGCGTATCCGAAAAAATGAGGTAAAGACGATCAACGGCCTTGTAGGAGGCGGCTTCGCCGCAGGCCGGCTTCGCGAGGGCAAGCAATCCAGCGATGAACTTTCTGCAGCTGAATAAAGATTTTGCACAACCTTGATGGCGGCCGAAAATAACTGCGAGAATGCCCATGAAAAAACTTTCCATTTTCTTTCTTTTATTGATCTGGCTTGCCGGTCTTTGTTACCCGCGCGTGGGCGACATTGTTAAAACCATTCCGGCGCCGGGACCGCTGCCCACCGGACTGACCTTTGACGGGACGTATCTGTGGCTGGCCGACGACCACACGGACCACATCTATTGTCTAGATCCGCAAAACGGAAAGGTTGTCAAAAAGTTCGAAACACCGGGCTATCATCCAGAGGGATTGGCCTGGGATGGGACGCATCTGTGGCACGTCGATGCAGGAGAAAAATACCTCTATCGAATCGAGCCAAAGAGCGGCCGCTCGGTCAGAGCGCTGGAGTCCAACAGCCCCTTTCCCCGCGACCTCGCCTGGGACGGCCGGCATCTCTGGATGGCGGATCATAGAAGCGACGCCATCCTGAGAGTCTCGCCGGTGGACGGCATGATGATCCAGACCTTTGCTTCGCCCGCCGCTGAACCGACCGGCATCACGTTTGACGGCAAGTACCTGTGGATCGCGGACCGCTCCACTGACCGGATCTATCTGGTTCATCCAGCGGACGGACTCTGCCTGTCCTCCCTGCGCGCCAGCAGTCCTTTTGTCTACGGGTTGGCCTGGGGCGACGAGTCGCTCTGGTGCGTCGATTACCATAACAAACAAATCGTTCAGCTTCAGGTTTTCAGCAAGGACATTTTCACCCGCTGGGATCATAAACAGCTCGGCCTCCAATTCGTCAAAGAATTCCGCAATTACGGACCCGGCGTGGTGACTTCGCTCGACATCTATCTGCCCATAGCGGAAAACCGAGACAACCAAACTCTGCTGACGCCGGTCCATTTTGAACCGAAGGAGACCCAGGTGATCCAAGATCGATGGGGACAGCAGCTGGCACACTTCCACTATGAAAACCTGAAAAGCGGCACTGTGGTTAAACCGAGCTGGAACGTCCAGGCCGACGTTTACAGCGTCGAATACTTTATCTATCCGGATAAAGTAGGCTCGCTTGTCGATATTCCGGCTGACGTCAAGGCGCATTTTCTGAGTGACGGCGACAAGTATCAGATTCAAGATCCCCTGATTCAGGAGCTGGCCCATAAAATCGCCGGGGAAGAACAAAATCCCTATTGGATAGCCCGGCGCGTCTTTGAATATCTTACAGAAAACCTCAGCTACAATTTAAAGCCCGTCGGCGGCTGGAATCCGGCGCCCACGGTGCTAAAACGCGGCACCGCCTCCTGCTCCGAGTATTCCTATGCCATGATCGCGCTCTGCCGGGCGCTGGGCTTGCCGGTGCGCTATGTCGGCGCCGTCAGCCTCCGCGGCGACGACGCCGGCTACGACGATGTCTTTCATCGCTGGACCGAGGTCTATCTACCGCCGTATGGATGGATCCCTTTTGATGTCAACAAAGGCGACGGTAAAACGCCCGGCGACAAAGTTTTGGGCATCGGCAATGTGGCCAATCGCTACATCATCACTACGGAAAACGGCGGCGGCGATCATTATCTGTGGTTCGGCTATAATTACGGCTTTACCTGGAGTTCCGAGGGCAAATGCCGCATCGCCGAAGAGAGCTACGGCATTTGGTCGCCGTTGACAAAAAAATAAAGCGCCATGCCCTGATTGCAAAAAACCGGCACGCGCATCAGGCAGGGTCCTTGTCATCAGCCACATTCAAGACTGACGGAAACACCTTTTCGATGAGAAAAAAATCACTCACTCTATTCGTTTGTCTCTTTATCGCACTTGTCCAGCGCCAGGACCTCAGGGCGCAAGCCGCTTCCTATCCAGACCAGCACTTTGTCCTCAGCGGCGCCGACTCGCTGCTGGCGAACGCCCAATCCCTGATCAACCTCATCCGCTCGAGCGACGGCAAAAGCCTGACGATGGCTGACGGCGCCACTGATGCGATGATAATTTTAAAACCGCAGAATTCCCCACATCCGTGGAACCTGGGCCTGCCCTCCTGGAACGGAACAGCGCCGGGCGACAGCGGCGGCTTTCGAGTCAGCGTTCGCATCCCTTACCTGTCCGGCTGGTCCACCTGGTTGGATGGAGGCTATTGGAAGGATGATTTCTGGCCAACGGTCAAACGAACCGCGTTCGGCGGAGGCATGGTCGACATCGATTTCATCAAGCTCGATGCATTCACCGCCACCTGGCAATATGCGGTCCAGTTCAAACGCAAGAGCGCGTCGGTCGCTTCTCCCACCCTGTCCAGGCTCTCCTTTTTCGCCAGCGACAGCCGCACCACTGAAACCGTCGATCATACCGCGCTTCTGGCAGACAAGCCGGCGGCTATCTTTATCGCCACCACATTTCTGGCACAGCGAAACGTCTCTGCCGAGTTCGGCGGCAGAATCTGTTCACCCACCACAGTGGCGATGATCCTGAAAAGTTATCACATTCAGGTGGACCCCCTGCAATTCGCCCTGGACACCTATGATCCTTATTACGATATATTCGGCGGCTGGCCGCGCGTGGTGCAGAACGCCTCCGAGTACGGAGTGATCGGCGATGTGGTGCGCATTCGCAGCTGGAGTCAGGCTCGCGACGTTCTGGCCAGGGGCGGCCGACTCGCCATGTCCATCGGCGAGCCGCTCTATGGCGGTCATCTCGTCATGCTGGCGGGTTTTACCGCAAACGGCGATCCCATCGTTCATGATCCTGCCCGCGCGAACGACGGCTACGGCCACGTTTTCAACAAGAGCGATCTGTCGCAGGCGTGGTTCGACAAGGGCGGCGTGGCTTACTGCTTTTTTCAAAATCATTGCAGCGCAACGCTTGCAGCCGGCCTGCAGCATGCAGACCAGCCATCGGACTTGCGGCTGTTGCAGAATTACCCCAATCCGTTCAATGCGGTCACCCATTTTATCTATGAAACAGCGAAAGCCGGCTTTGTGGAATTTACCATCAGCGATGTGACAGGAAGACGAGTAACCACGCTGCTCAGCGGCCGCCAGCCGGCCGGAACCCATCAGATCAGATGGGAGGCCAGGGATGCGGCAGGATTTACGGTCGCCGGAGGCATGTATTTTTATCAGCTTCGTTTTGAGGATAAAGAGGTTAAAACCGGCAGGTTGCTGCTGATCAAGTGAATGAAAGGAATCAACGGCCGGCAGCCCGGCCTACGGGACGATCGGGCGCGAACAGCGCCCGCTTTTGCGTCGTCCTTTTCATCTTGAGAATAAAAGTGGAATCAGGTCCTATGGCGACAGCCACAGAGTGAAGCGAATCGCCGGGCTGCCACACCAGCAGCCGTTTGCTCTCCAGCAAAGCCAGCTCCCGATTCATCTCTTCGAACGATTTGCGGTCCATGATGGTTTTCAGCTTTGAATCGACCATCACCCGCAAACCGCTGTCCGCGGTGAAGGCGAAACTGGAACGCAGCGCGCGATAGGCCCGGTCTTTTTGCGCCCATTTTTTGTATTCGTCGTGGAACGTTTGCAATCGCTGCAATCGATCGGCCAATTCAGCGACGTCCGCGCCCGCATATGGCGGCGTGCTGAGATGAATGTGAAGATTCGTACCCGGCGTCAAAATATCCACCGGTTTGTCGCTTGGTTCAGCGGCAGAGGCCGGAGGAGGCGTGAACAGCAGACTCAAAGCATCGCGGCTGGACACCACCGAGTCAGCGGCGGAAAGA